>UINC01000777.1_pt1 | contig 106676 bp, 93 predicted proteins | sample 5385821 | NCBI WGS metagenome assembly UINC01 (sample SAMEA4666929, study PRJEB26691) | marine metagenome | isolation source: Pacific Ocean | place: Pacific Ocean | collected 2011-10-13 | reverse complement strand
TAGTTAATGACAGCATCGCTAAAGATGACGGGTCGACGGTGCAGGTTTCCAAGTGCCCCAATGATCACGGCAAAATCAAATCGCCGATGTGTTGCGGTGCCGACATGACGTACGCGGTCGCTTAAGAGCGTTTCGCTACTTGTTGTCTTGCGGTGGCTTGGATTTCGAACCAGGCAGCCTCCAAATTGGGTGGGTCGAACCGAGCGGTCTTGCCCTCCTAGACCGTCTCCGAACGGCATTGGGAAGCTAATGAACCGGCGTCTTGTTGTTCTCGCGGTGGCATTCGCGGGCGCCAGTTGTACGTCGCCAGCGATCGAAAATCGCGAAACCTCTACTAGTCACCCTTCTTTTGCCACCACTACCGAGATTTCGTCTACCACCACCGCCGAAATTGCAACTGCGACGTCTTCCTCCGCGGCGACAACCACGTCCGCCGTTGTTTCCGATTCGGTCGTGTTCATAGGTCCGGCATCAACCGTGCCGGACGAGTTACCTCAGGTTGTTGATTTACCTGATGGGGTCGACAGTTCGGAGTTAGGTCTTCGCGGTCAGATTCGGGCGACGGCGTTTGGTCCAAGTGGTGACTACGGGTGGGGGCTGAGCTTTTACAGCGGAATTTGGGGTCTCTTTGATGGGAGGCCACCTGCGGAGGTGCTGAGCGTTAGTGGCACCTGGCTGATTCCTGATAATTGGCGATATTCAGAGACGCTTTGTCCTGAGGGAACCAGTGCCCGAGAGTCACTCAGTGCTCATGGTCCTTCGTATCGGGAAGTTTTTCAGGCTATTGAAGGCGGAGGCGGCTATTGGTCCCAGACTCGGTTCCCGTCAAGCCAACCGAAGTTTCGAATTAGCGGTAACACAGACTGTTACACCACTACTACTTCGAACCCGGGGTGGGTGTGGAGAAGCGACGAGGAACTGATTCCGGGGCTCATTCAGTTGTCGAACCGAATCCTTGTACCTCCAGATGGGATCACCTTCGAGCCGTCTGATGGCGAGTTGTTGGGCACCGCGTGGATGGCGCTACCACTTTCTGAGACCTATGAACGAAACGGGGTGATCGTAGGTGACAAGAGTTGGACTCTTTTTCTTGAGGCAGGGAACTTTCGGGGACCTGTTGCCTATTGGGCTCCCGAGACTTGGAGTCGGGTCACGATCGATCATCCTCCGGCCCATCTTCGGGGTCTCGATCACCGGGTAATCGACACCGGGTACAGGTTGTTCGCGAATCAGCTGAGCACCCCAAGTTTGCGTATGGTCACCCAAGGTCACAACTGGAGTCGCATCCCTGAGCTTCGGTTCCCTGTCGATTCCGATGGGCGCACCGTATTTCATCAAGACGTCACCTTTTACGGTCGCGGAGCTATTTATGAACAGGTGGCAGCGGCCGCTGCGGGAGCACAGTTGCCTAACGCGTTTGATCATGCCGCGTCGATCCATGCTCCGCTGCAGACGCATCGGTGGGAACTCAATCACGGCGAACTGCCGATCGTTGGTTTAGAACAGTTCGTTCAATTGGCTGACTGGGATACCGACGACAAGGAGGGTTGGGGGTGGGGACTGCAGTGGCTGGATCATCCTGGAGTTTTTCCCTCATATTTTCGTCTCGACGGCGGTCAGTGGTTGGCTGTTGATCGTTCAGATTCACCGTCGGAAATCACTTCGGTCGATCTCGGGTTTCCCGGTGCTAGTCGGAGATCGGGTTACGCTCCCCCACTGGCCGACGGTCCTGTTCCGCGGGTGCAACAAGTAGCACTGAACGATGGGTCTGTCGTCCGTTACACCTGGTATCGATTCGTTGAACAGCCTGCCATTGTGGCCCTTGGCCTCAACGAGTCGCAGCAGATGGCGTTGCAGTCCTTAGTGGAACAAGTTCACCGTCAATGGGATGCGAACTCAGAATTCATGAAGCCGCCAAGTGAAGGCGACCTAGTCAATATTCAAAACGAGGTCATCGTTCAACCGCCGGCTGGCGCCGAGGTGGGTTGGGTACCGGTAGTGATTAGCCAAACTGCTGCCAAATAACACCTCAGATGAGAGTAACGGTGGCATCCTCGTTCGTCGCTGTATGCGATTCTGGGAGTGAGCTTTCTGCGACCGGTTGACCATCGTGTGTAGGGGTGTGACGATCACTGGGTGACTTCATCTGCCGAGCTTGACGCCCGGGACCCTTTGGCCGGGTTTCGGGATCGATTTGTTCACAACTCGAGTGAACCTGAACTTATTTATCTCGACGGAAATTCGCTTGGGCGACAACCCAAAGCAGTAACTGATGTTCTGACACGCGTCGTCAATGAAGAATGGGGTGACCGTCTCATTCGAGGTTGGAACGAAGGTTGGTTGGAAATCGCTGGCGACGTCGGCGGTCTGATCGGCGAACTGATAGGTGCCGACCCCGGAGAAGTCACCCTTGCCGAGAACACATCGGCGTGCCTGTACAAAGTTGCTGTGGCTGCGTTAAGGGAACGTTCGTCGCGCCCGAAGGTGATCACCGACGACGAAAACTTTCCATCCGATATTCAGATACTGCGGTCAGCTTGCCGGAGCGCTGGTTCTAGCCACGAAGTTGAAGTCGTACCAACTTCAACGGAAGCCGATCCCGCAGCCGCGCTAGTCGACGCTATAGATGAGTCCACCGCTGTGGTGTCTTTGAGTCACGTGGCGTACCGGTCGGGGTGGCGTTGGGAACTCGAAGCGGTAAATGAGGCAGCTCAAGAAGCAGGTGCGCTTGTGGTTTGGGATTTTTCTCATTCTGTGGGAGCGGTTCCAATTGATGTCAAAAAGCAGGGCGTCGACATCGCTGTGGGGTGCACGTACAAGTACCTCAACGGAGGTCCGGGCGCCCCAGCGTTTATGTATGTTTCTTCGGCTCAGGCTGCTCTCAGTAACCCGGTCTCAGGTTGGTTTGGCAGCGATAGGCCATTCGATTTTGATCACAACAGCCCGCCTGCTGATGGAATCCAGCGCTTCTTGACAGGCACACCCCATGTCGTTTCTGCTGCGCTGATTCGACCGGGCGTCGAGTTGCTTCTGGAAGCAGGTATGAGCCGCGTCTACGAAAAATCGGTGAGACTCACGGAGCGGTTCATTGACTTATGTGACAAGCATCTATCGGAGTTCGGTTTTGAAATTCGTAGTCCCCGCGATCCCGAGTTACGTGGATCACACGTTGCAGTGTCTCATCCTCAAGCTCAGGCTGTAGGGCTGGCGTTGCTCAATGAACAATCTGTGATACCCGATTTTCGTCCACCAAATCTTCTGAGGTTCGGGTTCGCACCCCTGTACATCAGCTTTGCTGAAGTCGACGCGACGGTGGCTCGCATCGTCGATGTGGTTGAGGGCGGCGGCGTTGACCGATGGGAGGGCGATAACCCGCTCGTACCCTGAGTTGGAGGCCCTAAGGGGCGTGAGTCGCGAACAGCAGCGTCGCGCACGCTGACCAATACCCGCCCCACCCATGACAGAGGGCCACCTCAACGTCGGGAACCTGATTCGCTGCTTCGCCTCGGACTTGTCTGATTGATTCCAACATGCACAACATTCCGTACGCTCCAGTGTGGGCGTAGCTGAGTCCACCACCGCTGGTGTTCATTGGTAACTTCCCGCCTGGAGCGGTGTGCCCCTCGGCAATGAAGTGACCGCCCTCGCCGTAGTTAACGAAACCCAGGCCTTCGAGACCAAAAATCGGTGTGTGGATGAACGCGTCGTAAATCATGAGGTGGTCGACGTCGGAGTGGGTGATCCCCGAACTCGCGAACGCTGCTTCACCGCTGGTGCGAATGAACTCCGGGCGCAGGGGCTCGCGAACACCAGCCGGACTCATCACACCTGCTTCCAACGCTCCTCCCGTTCCCAGCACATATACAGGCGGCTTGGGGTGGTCCTGGGCCCGTTCAGCTGAAGTGACGATCAATGCGCCCCCCGCATCAGATACCAGGCAGCACATGGCTCGCCGGATGGGCCAGGCAATCATTGGCGAATCAAGAACTTCATCAACCGAAGTGGGTTCACGCAACGTCGCCCGCGGGACATCTACTGCCCACGCGCGTTGGCTGACGGCTCCAACGGCTAGCTGCTCGTCGCTAAGTCCGTACTCCTGTTGGTAACGCAGTACCGGAAGGGTGAAGGTAGCTGCCGCTTGACCACCGCTGTAGAGCATGTCGAACTGTTGTCCAATTCCGCCCCGTTGTCCCCCGTCTCCGCTTTGTCCCAGGCGACGAGTTGACTTGCCCGATTCACCGTAAACAATGAGCACGGTCGTGCAATAGCCGGCGTGAATAGCGGCGACCGCGTTGCGTAGCTGAAACATCCATGAACAGCCGCCGACGACGGTGTTGTCAGCCCAGGATGGGAAAATGCCAAGTTGACGACTCATGTCCGCGACCGGGAAATAACCGCAAGTGAAACCGTCGATGTCTGCGGCTGTTACTCCAGCGTCTCGCATGGCGTTCGCTGCGGCGTCAATCGCTAATCCCGCCGATGACACGTTGGGAACCGTGCCTATTTCGGTCGATTCGGCCGCACCGACAATCGCTGTTGCTCCAGGGGGAATCATTGGTGCTCCGCCGGTTCGAAACAGAGAACGGTCGTGTCTGCGAAGCTCGTAAACGTTGCTCTCAGCGCCATGTCGAGTCGAAGGACTTCAGGGGTTTGTTCACAGTTCACAATCGAAGAGGTCAGCATCGGGCCCTCCGCAAGCTTGACCAATGCGACCGAACGTGGGCCTTCGGTGTCCCATAGGTCAAGGGGTTTTTGTTGAATGGTGTAGCTGTACAAGGTGGCGTCTCCGCTTGCGTCGAAGAACTCAACGTCGGTGCTAGAACATCGCGGGCAGATGGGCGATGGCGGGAAAAAAGCGTCGTCACATGTGGTGCATCGATTGATACGCAGGATTCCTTCGTTGCATCCGTCCCAGAACTGTTGAGTTTCGGGTGTGGGCACGGGGACGAGTGGGTGAGGCATAAGTCAAGTTCTAGCCTGCGGCGATGCGGTTCCGCATGACTGCGGGGGGAGTTTTTGCCTGACGCTGTCGAGGCAACAATGCGACCCAATTACTAGTTCTCTACAGTTCACCTGAAGGAGGGAACGAAATGAGCGACAACGAAGGGAACGTGATCGCGGTTACGGGGGCTGGTTCGGGTATCGGAAAAGCGGCGGTCAAGCGTTTAGTGGATGAGGGCGCAAGTGTGGTCGCGGTCGATCTAACGGAAAGCTCGTTGGAATGGACAAACGATTTTGAGTCAGTGGTGTCGTTGGCTGGCGACGTGACCGATCCCAGTGTCAACGATCACATGGTCGCGTTAGCGGTTGACAACTTCGGAGGTCTGAACGCTGCTGTTCTTAATGCAGGGGTCGTAGCTCAGGGCGACATCGTTCGGGGGTCAATGTCGGACTACGACCGGGTGATGGACGTCAACGTTCGTGGAGTGGTGCTTGGATTGAAGTCTGTCGTGGCGGTGATGGCCTCAACCGGTGGATCCATCGTCGTGACAGGTTCCGTTTCAGGGCTTGGCGGCGATAGCGGACTTTGGGCGTATAACGCTTCCAAAGGCGCTGTCGTGAATCTGGCTAGGTCTGCTGCCCTTGATCTCGGTCACCTCAATGTTCGCGTGAACGCCGTGTGTCCTGGACCGATTCACACCGGTCTAACCGAGGACACTCGTGGAACGGAGATGGGAGATGCTATGGAGGCACGCCTTCCGCTGGGACGTTTCGGTGAACCCGAAGAGGTAGCCGCTGTGATTGCGTTCTTAACTTCCACCCAGTCGTCATTCGTTACCGGCGCGGCGATCCCGGTGGATGGTGGCGTAACTGCAGGGACCGGTCAATGGGCTACCTACGGCGGTCGCAAACGCGGCTACTTGTAGCTCCGAGGAAGCGTTGCTGTGTAATGCTGCAACTATGAGCGAAGCACCAATTTCGACCTTTCCGGTTCCGGAGTTAGATGACGTTCCCGAGGATCTGCGGTCGATGATGCTGGGGATTCAAGAAAAGACGGGGTTCATTCCCAACGTGTTCTTAGCGCTAGCGCACCGTCCCGAAGAACTGCGGGCCTTTATGGCGTATCACGACGCTTTGATGGAACGCGAGGGGGGTTTAACAAAGGCTGAACGTGAAATGATCGTGGTCGCTACGAGCGGTGCGAATAGTTGCATGTACTGCGTCATCGCCCACGGCGCGATTCTCCGAATTAGGGCGAAGAGTCCGTTGATTGCTGATCAGTTGGCCGTTGACCCCATGAAGGCGGACCTTGATGAGAAGCAGAGCGCGATGATTGCCTTCGCTGTCAAACTGGCGCGCACACCTGAAGCTATCGAAGCCGCCGATCACGAATCTCTGCGCGATCACGGATTCAGCGATGACGATATTTGGGACATCGGTGCCATAACTGGGCTCTTCGCTATGTCTAACCGTCTCGCTCACTTAGCTTCAATGCGACCGAACGACGAGTTCTTCACAATGGGACGAGGGTGAAGACCAACTCTTAACACAGCCGGTTCAAATCCCGAGCGCCACCTCGGCGGAGACGTACTCCACACCAATAGAAGCTGCCACCTCTGCTTCAGTAACCATTCCCTTGTGTACGTTTAATCCTCGCCGCAGATGGGGATCGCTTCGCAGCGCATCTAGGCCACGGTCCGCTAGCAAAACAACCCGTGGGAGAGTCGCGTCGTTCAGAGCGCGGGTAGAGGTCTGAGGTACGACTCCGGGCATGTTCGCCACGCAATAGTGAACGACTTCATCTACGACGAATGTCGGTTCCGCGTGGGTAGTAGGTCGAGAGGTTTCAAAACATCCTCCCTGGTCGATGGCTACGTCAACAACTACCGATCCGGGTTTCATCCGGCCAATGATGTCGGCGGTGACCAACTTGGGGGCTTTGGCTCCAGCGACAAGTACGGCTCCGATCACCAAATCAGCCTGTAGTACTTCTTCTTCGATGGTGGTCCCGTTAGATGTAATGGTGGTGATGCTCGCACCGAACCTTTGTTCAAGGTGGTCGAGCACTACTGGATCGAGATCGAGGACATGAACATTTGCGCCCATACCCACCGCTATCTCGGCTGCGTTCTCACCGACGACTCCGCCTCCAATAATCACCACTCGCGCTGGTGGGACTCCCGGTACTCCACCAATGAGAATGCCCGCGCCACCGTGAACAGTCTCTAAAGCAGAAGCCCCGGCCTGCACAGCCAAACGGCCGGCGACTCTAGACATTGGCGCTAATAGAGGTAGTCCCCCGTTGCCGTCTGTGACCGTTTCATAGGCTATGCAACTGGCCTGACTAGCAATCAGGTCGTGACTCTGCTCGTGGTCAGGGGCAAGATGAAGGTAGGTGAACAGGATCTGTCCTTCGCAGAGACGAGCCCGCTCGATCGACTGCGGCTCTTTCACCTTGACGATCATCTTGGCGCTATCCCAAACCTGGCCCACATCGCTAGTTACGGTCGCGCCCGCTGCCTGGTAATGGTCATCAGTAGCACCTATCCCCGAACCTGCCTCAGTTTCTACGAGGACTTCGTGACCGCGCCCCGTGAGCTCTCGCACCGATGCCGGCGTCAACCCCACACGCCGCTCGGCTTGTTTCACTTCGCGTGGAACACCAATTCGCATCAAAACACCTCATCTGTCGCTGATAACGCCCTCAAGTCGAGATTTGGTTGCGACCATAGTGCGCTACGCTTGGAAGTTATCTGCTATTTTCTCATCGTATTTCTTAATTTAACGCATGATTATTGCGCTATATCAGTGTTAGGAGGTGAATACTTCAATGGTATATCTTGACGATATCGATCGACTCCTTTTGGGCTATCTGGGACAAGCGGCGCGCGCCACCAACGCCGAGTTGGCTGACAAGGTCCACATGTCACAGTCAGCGACCCTCCGACGAGTACGTCGACTCGAAAACGAGGGCATCATTGAGAGTTACACCGTCGTGGCAAATCGCAGAGCGATAGGTCGAGGGACTTCAGTATTTGTGGAGATCACCCTCAATGGTCAAAGCGACAGCCAACTAGACGAGTTTGAAGCCGCGGTCGCGGACTGTCCCGATGTTCTGTCTTGCCACTTGATAGCGGGTGGCTTCGATTACTTAGTTCATGTCGCCTGTGATGATGTCACCAGCTACGAAAGCATTCATCGCCGGCAACTTGCCCATCTCCCCCATGTCGCACGCGTACAGTCCAGCTTCGCTTTACGAACCGTTTTGGACCGCCCAGCGACGGCATTGTTGTGACCGTTTAGAGCTGGGCTCTACAGACCGGCGGTCAGCGCCTTCAACGCTTCATCACCGTGCTTTGTCATGCTGGCTTCGCTGGTAATGACACTAAGTACCCGACCGTCGGTACCGATTACGAAGGTGTGTCGCTTATTTGGCAATGATGCCATTCGCTTGACTCCAAATTTTCTCGCGACACTTCGGTCAGGATCAGACAGGAGCACAAAACCCAGGCGATGTGTTTCATCAAAGTTAAGAAGCCGATCCGACGGATCGGCGCTGATTCCTACTACCGACGCCCCCGCTGTTTCGAACTCTTCGCTCAGGTCTCGGAAGTAACAGCTTTCCTTGGTTCAACCTGGCGTCATAGCCTTCGGAAAAAAGAAGAGGACTACCGGGCCTGATAGCAACAAGTCGGTGAATCGAACAAGTGCCCCAAATTGATTTTCGGCCTCGAAATCTGGAGCCAACTCGCCTGTTCGCACAGCCGCATCCTAGGCAAGTGAGACCCTCCGATCTGTGACTATGCGCGGACAAGGGTGGTCGGGGCTGGTGGTCAAGACGAGATCAAGGCTGTCCTGGTTGTTCGTTAAGCAGTCGCCAACCGCTGGCACACATCGCCCGACGTGACTAACAGTTAGAAGTAATTACCCCAAGCGGTCACTCCGTGAAATCCGCCGTCTACCAAAATTGTTTGACCGGTGATATAGGCAGCATCATCACCCGCTAAAAACGCTACGACGGAACCTATTTCTTCTGGCTCGCCCCACCGACCTAACGCAATATGGCTCGCTAGCCCATCTGCCAGTCCTGGAGTTTTGCGTCCTTCCTCCCACATTTCCGTGATGATCAACCCTGGGGCCACTGCATTTACTCTTATCCCGAATTTGCCCAGTTGAGCGGCTTGGCTGCGGGTGAGAGAGTCAAGCGCTGCCTTCGTTGCACCATATGTGGGGAGTTCCGCTACTCCGGTTGCGCCGGCTACCGATGACATGTGGATGACCGACCCGTGGCCGCGTTCAGCCATTTGTCGGATAAGAGCCTTGGTGGTTTCAAGTGGCGCGTGGTAGTTGACGCGCATCACCATTTCATCCTCACCTTTGATTTCACTTATACCGGCGTTATTCACCAGGATGTCTACGCCGCCGAGGGCCTTCACTGCCGACGAAGCCAACTCCGCGCCAGCACCCGGTCGTGCTAGGTCTGCAGGGAGCACCACCGGGTCATTAGGAAGCTGTGCGGCAACTCGGATTAGGTCCTCTTCTGAACGGGCAGCAAGCCCTACCCGAGCACCTTGTTCACTGAGCGCTCGAGCGCAATGCTCACCTATGCCGCGACTTGCTCCTGTCACTAACGCCAACCGCCCGTCTAGTTTCCCCATCGGTGCCCCTCTCTGTGGGTCTAAGTCTTGCAGCACTGTCGTGTTCACGCTCTGAGAGACTGGTGCGGTGAACGATCCCCTAGTTGTTGAAGTCACCCGTGGCTCCAGCGTCGAAAGCCGCCATCTAGTCGACATGGCGTTAGTGGACAGCGTCGGCAAGTTGCTTGACGGATGGGGTGAACCCGACCGACCCACCTTGCCTCGGTCATCTCTCAAACCCATTCAGGCGACACCCCTAATCAGCGAAGGCATCGCCGACGCAACAGGCCTTAACGACGAGCACCTCGCCATCGCATGCTCGAGTCACAACGGTGAAAGTCGTCACACTCAGGTCGTTGACCAGTGGCTAGACACGCTAGGAGTTTCCCACCACATCCTCGAATGCGGCGCTCACGTTCCCGGCGACCCGGCGGCAGCTCGTGATCTTGTAAGAGCCGGCCTTGAGCCGGATAGCCGTCACAATAATTGCTCTGGGAAACACACCGGATTTGTTGCTATGTCTATCCACTTCCAGGTGAATCCATCGGGGTACATATCCCCCGAGCATCCCGTGATGAAGCAATTTGTAACACCAGCGGTTGAAGATTTCTGTCGGATCGATCTAAGTCAACAAAAGCCAGGTGTGGACGGGTGCGGGGTACCGGTGTGGTCGATCCCACTGAACCACTTGGCGACAGGATGGTCACAGCTTGGATCGCGGGGAGCTGGCAGACGACTGTTGCAAGCGATGGTTGGTGAACCATTCCTTGTCGCAGGTTCAGGTCGAGCGTGTACCCGCCTGATGGAATCCGCCGACGGGGCAGCTGCAGTAAAGACCGGCGCCGAGGGTGTGTTTTGCGGGGTCGATCTCCGTGAGGGCTTCGCTTTCGCCCTTAAAGCACGCGATGGCCACCCCCGTGCCGCAGAAACGGCAGCCGAGTGGATACTTGATCGCCTTGATTGCATCGACCACGCATCCCCGAAAGTTCTAACGAATTGGGCCGGCACCAACATTGGAGAAATCCGAATTGCCTCTAAGACCCCTTAAGAAACAGCCGACACTCACCTCAGGTCTGGTCGGAGCATTACCCGGCCGGTCGTTTTTCGAGCAGATAGATCTACTAGACCGTCGACGAGGTCCTCTAGGCGCAGCTCTCTACTGACCAGCGGATCAAGCGTCCCGTTGCTCACCATCTCCCACAATTGGGAATAACAGTCGTCGAGCACTTCATCCATGCGGCCCTTGTAGCCACCCATGTGAACGCCGACCACCGAGTAGTTCTTCACGAGAAGGTGGTTGGCTGGAGCACTAGGGATATCCCCACTCGCGAATCCGACAACCAGTAAACGACCCTCCCATGCAACGAGTCGCCGCGCTATGTCAAAGAAGTCACCGCCAACGGGATCATAAATCAAATCGCAACCCCTACCCGCTGTGGCGTCCATCACTTTTTCGTACAAATCTTCGGAGTTGTAATCCACCACAACGTCGGCACCAAGTGACCGGCAAACCTCAACCTTGTCGCCACCTCCGGCAGCAGCGATGACGGTACAACCATGAACCTTTGCCATTTGCACAGCGGCAGATCCGACTCCTCCCGCAGCAGCAAGGACAAGAACTGTTTCACCCGGCTGCATGTGTCCTCGTCTATGGAGAGCTGTCCAACCCGTGGCGTAGATGACGTTCATGGCAGATGCTGCGGGCAGAGAAACGTTTGAAGGAACGATGCGCATGTCATGACCGCGCACTAACGCTTCCTCCGCGTAACCACCCCAACCCGACGCTGTCATTCCAAGCACGCGGTCACCGGGCCGCAAATCGCATTCAGGACCGACCTCTACGACGGTCCCCGCGACACTCATACCCGGCGTGAACGGAGGATTCAACCGAACCTGGTACTGGCCTTGGCATTGCAAAATATCCGCAAAGTTCAAATCGCTCGCCGACACCTCAACTCTTGCCTCGCCTACACCCGGAGACGGAGACTCGACCTGTTCCAACGAAAGAACGTCCCAAGGGTCACCAAGTTCACTAAGCCTCCAAGCCCTCATAATGTCCCCTCTGGTTCGGGTTTCGATCGAACCGCACCAACCTACTTCCCCCAAGGTCAGAGTAAGTTCAAGTCATGGGTAGCTCCTCAACTGAAATCGCCATCATCGGAGCTGGCATCGCTGGAGCGTCCGCAGCTCACCGATTAAGCGAATTGGGGTTGAAAGCTCGCGTGTATGAAGCCGAACAACACCCCGGTGGGCGAATGGCGCACGCAAGGATCGGTCAAGCCCGCTTCGATCACGGGGCACAATTCTTCACTACTCGAGGTCAAACATTTCGAAGCGTGGTGGACGCCGCAGCGGCAGACGGAGCGGTCAAAGTGTGGACGAATGGTTTTGACGAGCCGCCAGACGGCTACGAAAGATGGCGCGGTGTACCCGATATGACGGCCCTCGCTGCTTGGCTGTTAGCCCAGGCTGAGGCAACAGTTCATCTCGACGAACGCGTCCACCACCTCGGACATTTGGAAGCTCCTGCCATCGTCCTGACCCCACCCGTTCCGGTAAGCCTTGCCTTGGCCCAACATTCTGATCTTCAACCCCCGGACCGACTTTTGAACAGGTTGAACGGCGTCGAATACAAGCGAACGGTCGCCGTTCTTTTTTCCTTGGAAGAACACCCCGAGGGTCTTCCCACGCACGGTGGCATCCAATTGGTAGATGACCCGGACCTGGCCTTTGTCACCGACAACGCGGCCAAGGGCCTGAGCGATGTCCCCGCAATCACTGTTCATCTTTCAAATGATGCAAGTGCGGCTCTTTGGGACGAGCCGGATCAGAAACTCATTGAGTTCGCATCAGCACAGCTCCAGGCCGAGATCGGGCCCATCGTTTCCGTGGCGAGCATGGTGGAACGGTGGCGATACGCGGGTCCGGTTCAGGTTCTTGAAGAATCAGCGTTGGTGTGGGGTAACCAACCCCTGATCGTTATGGCGGGAGAGGCCTTCAATGGCCCAAAGGTTGAAGGCGCTTTCGATTCGGGAAGATACGCCGCCGAAAAGATTGCCGAGTATCTCTCGTGAAACAACGCGTTGATTTCGGGGACGAAGGGTGAGTCGATCCGATCACATCGCTGGGTTAGATGTGAGGCGTCTCACTCCAGCCGACGTCGAATACTTTTTCAAAACGCTTCCGCCGCGTGTTCCCAAAAGAGTGCCCGAGGATCGCCAGGCTCTCCTCCATCAACTTCACTTACGCCTCCACGGCTTGGCGACATACCTGGGCGATCCATTGGCCGCATCATTTGCTTACGACGACGCCGACAGCGCTTTGTCTTCAATTGGAGAGCGACTTGAGCGCATGAAGCGACGCGAATGGCGTTCGCTCGTCGAAGGTAAGAGAGTTCTGGAACACTTACGCGATGTGATTGGCGAAATCTCAGCTGATCTGCATGAGATGTCCACGAGATGATCCGAGTTGTCGGTAGGACCTAACGTTGCAATCAGGAAGGGAGTTCATGATGCCACTCACATCAGATGACCATGAAGAAATCCGTCAGTTGTTGGCTCGTTACAACTTTGCGATCGATTTCGGAGATATTGATGGTTGGGTAGAGACGTTTACCTCAGATGGGGTTTTCAGCTGCTTAGGTCTCCCGGACGGAGCTCCCCTGGGAGGCACCCACCAGGGCGAGGGCGCCCTCAGAGCGTATGCAGAAACTCATTTCTCAATTAACCAAGGCCGGGCTCGACACTGGAACTGGAATCTGGTGATAGATGGGAACGATGATTCTGCAACGATGCAGTGCTACCTCAACGCGCACAGCGCCGGGCAAGGAGATTCAGCGCAATTTCGGGCCACAGGCGTTTACAGAGATCAGTTGTCGAGAACTGGTGAGGGCTGGAAATTCGCCCAACGCGAAGTCACTATCGATCCGGCGTAAATTCGCATTCGAGATCACCACATTGCAGTTAACTACCCTTGGGATAGACCGATGAAAGGAACGCTGTGGCTGTAGCTGAGGCTTCAACAGGGTTGATTCCCGTGCTGGACCTTCAACCGTTACTCGATGGCGACTCAAACGGTGTTCGCGACTTGGCGCAGGAGTTACGTCATGCGTTAGAACAAATCGGATTCTTTTCAATCATCAACCATGGAGTTTCTTGGAGTTTGGTTGAAGAAATTTATGAAGCGACTCGAGCCTTGCATGACCTTCCTCAAGAAAAGAAAGAGGCGCTCAAGATGGACCGCACCCATGGCGGCTATCTCGGCATGGGTGCCGGAACTTCCTATGCCAGTGAAATAGCCGGGGAGGTTCGCAAACCAAACCAAAATGAGGCCTTTTTCGTACACGAGGGTGGGTACCGGGTGAGCAATCAATACCCCTCCCTGGATGGGTTTCAAGAGTTGACAGCTTCGTATATTCAGAAGATGGAGCGTTTGGCGGGTTCGTTGATGACGTTGCTGGCCTTGTCGTTAGATCTTGACGCTGAGTTTTTCGCGCAAGATTTTGATATTCCCAGTGTGACGCTTCGCATGTCGCACTACCCCGTGATGCAATACGCCGACGATGAATGGGGTCTAGCTCCTCACACCGACAGTTCGATATTTACGTTCCTGCCGGTCAACGACATTCCAGGTCTTGAGGTGAAGCCAGCAGGCGATGAATGGATTCAACCTCCCGTAATCCCTCGTTCATTTTTAGTCAACAGCGGTGACATGCTGAAGCGTTGGACCAATGATCGCTACCTATCCACCGCTCACCGGGCGAGCAACCTGTCTGATGTTGATCGCTACGCCGTGCCCTTCTTCTATGGAGCTAGAGACGACGCCGTGGTAGACCCCGTTCCCTCGACGGTCTCCGAAAGCAACCCCAGCCGATATGAGCCAATCACTTACGGTGATTACCAACGCTGGTTCATCGACCGCAATTACAAAAAAATGACCGGTCAAACAGCCTCTGAGACTCCACCATAAAGAGAACCGGTCTTCCGGCACGACAGAACTTTGTCTAAATCGTCTCGGTATCCGTTTCCGCTCAAGTCACAGACAATGTGAGATGTAAACATCGCTCTCTTCCGATCATCTTCTAGGCACTTGGGTTTATCGTAGGGCCGGTGACTATGGACTTTCGTATCTTTACCGAACCACAGCAAGGCGCCACTTACGCTGATTTGTTAGCGGCAGCGTTAGCAACCGAGAAGGCAGGTTTCGACGCTTTCTTTAGATCAGATCATTGGCTCACCATGGGCGAAAACGACGGATTGCCTGGGCCAACTGATGCCTGGGTCACATTGGGCGGCCTAGCCAGAGAGACAACAAAACTTCGCCTCGGAACTCTCGTTAACTCGGCGACTTTCAGACTGCCAGGGCCTTTGGCAATCACAGTTGCTCAGGTTGATGAAATGAGTTCGGGCAGAATCGAACTTGGTCTTGGAGCTGGCTGGTACGAAGACGAGCACTCTGCTTACGGAATACCATTTCCCGCTTTAGGTGAGCGGTTTGAAATTCTGGAAGAACAACTAGAAGTCATCACCGGGTTGTGGTCGACACCCTCAGGGGAGCGTTACAACTTTCGGGGTCGGCATTATTCTTTAATCGACTCTCCGGCCCTCCCTAAGCCTCACCAAATGGGGGGTCCACCGATCATTATTGGTGGTGGCGGACCGCTGCGAACTCCACGATTGGCAGCTACCTACGCCACTGAATTCAATCTTCCTTTTCAATCGATTGAAGCATTCAAAGAACAAAAGAGTCGAGTAGTTGCAGCTTGCGAAAAGCTTCGCCGTGATCCTCAAGAATTGACATACTCAGTGGCACTAGTCGCTTGTGTGGGAGACACCGAATCTGAAGTTTCTGCGCGAGCTCAAGCGATTGGGCGCGACGCACAAGAACTACGAGAAAACGGGCTAGCGGGTACACCTGATGAGGCACTTGAAACACTTCAGAAGTGGAACGAAGCGGGAGCAGAGAGAATTTATCTTCAGGTTCTCGATCTTGATGATCTAGATCACATTGCTTTAATGGGTCGAGAATTCATAGGGAAACTGTGAGCTTGCCGTGGACGGTTGCGGACCTAGAAACCCAACGCCGTAGCTACTAGCGGACTGAAAGTCGTTCTCAGATCACAGATGCAGTGTTATTCAAGGACATTGGCGACGGCTAGCTCCGCGATGCGGTCAGCGTCGTACCCAAGAATCCCTTCGAGAACTTCGAAGGTGTGCTGACCGTAGCTGGGTCCCGCGTCAGTTATGTCGTCGCTAGATCTGCTCATAGCGAAGCGAGTGCCCTCTACCCACATCTTTTCGTTTGTCATATGGTCGACATGACGGAAATGTCGACGATGTTCTAGCTGCGGATCTTCAGCTAGAGCTTCAGACATCTGCAATCGGTGCGCGGTCACGCCTGCTTCCTGAAGTAAATCTTGGGCCTCGGCACCGGAGCGTTGGGACGTCCACGCAGAAATTTCGTTGTCGATTTCCTCTCGCTGTTCGCGTCGTTGCTCAGCGCCAAGATCGACAAGGTGCTCTGGCAGACTCATCAGTTGACAGGTCGCAGCCCACTGATCGTCGTCTTGGCAAACTATGGCAACCCATTTATCTTCGCCCGCAGCTGGATAGTTGCCATGCGGGAACATCGAAGGATGGTCGTTGCCCATTGGTTCAGGTTGGCGGTTGTTGATTCGGTAATCGAGAACCGCTGGAGTCAAGAAGTGCATGCCTGCCTCCGCCTGAGAGAGATCGACGTACTGGCCTTCGCCGGTGCGGTCGCGATGATCAAGCGCCGCCAGAATTGCTGCGGTGAGAAACCGCGGCGATACATAGTCGGTATAGGCACCCATTACTCCGGCTGGTTCTCTATCCGGCCATCCAGTCATTGCATAGAAGCCGGACATTGAAGCTCCCATGGTGCCAAAACCAGCCAGACCGGACAGTGGTCCATCCTGACCAAACAGGCAACTGCTGGTCATGATGATCGACGGGTTGATCTTCTTGAGGTCTTCGTAGCCAAGTCCCCAGGTTTGCATCGCTTTGGGCGAGAAGGATTCGCACACAACGTCGGCCCACTTGACGAGGTCCTCTATCACCTCTTTGGATTCAGGTTTCGACATATCGAGGGCGAGCCCCAGCTTCCCCGCATTCATGTTTTGGTACAAACCGCCGTTGTCGGCTCCGCCTTCGTCGTTGAGAAACGGTTGAATGGTACGCGCCGTTTCAACCTTGTTCGAAGACTCGACGCGCACCACGGTCGCGCCCCAGTCAGCAAGCACTCTTGTCGACGCGGGTCCCGCCATCACCCATTGCAAATCCAATACGTTCACGTCCGACAGAGGTAGGGCCGTTCCATCCGAGGGTGTCTTAGCAGCCTGTGTTGGTAGTTCGCGAGGGGTTTCGGCTTCGAATTCGTCGTTCGCTTCCCCAAGGGCAGGAGGAGGCGAGTCGATCGTCATCGGTGTCGCCGACAATTTGGCTGACGGACCCGGGAAGGCAACTTTTCCATGGCCGGGAACGTCAATCTCACGCCAAAAGTCTCTCTCCGCGTAGTGTGCTTCTTCGGCAACGTCTCCGACGTTCGCTACTGGCACTATCAAAAGCCGTCGCGCTAACGCCTCTCTGAGAAGATCCTGTTTCTGACGTTTGGAGGTGAATTCCGCGGCGACGTCTTGAATGCGGTCGTACTCCCCCATCGGGATTTGTCCACTCATGACTCCCGCAACAAAGTCGATCCATTCGATCTCTAAATCACTGTCCTCGCACTCGCCTTCCTCATGGATCCACTCGAAAAGGCGTTGACCGAATGGGCCCACCGCTTCTCCAAACAATATGGTCGTTGATACATAGCCGTCCGCGGCCGGCGACCGCAGCCGAATTTTGAACGGACCGAGTTTGGCTCCACCGCTCATTCTTCCCGCGTCCGGAGAGTTATAGAGATGCGCCAAAGAGGTGGACTGTGTGGCGCAGGTAAGTGCCTGCTGAGCCGACACATCAACGTGTTGCCCTAGCCCCGATCGATTCCGTTCATGTAGTGCGATCAACGTTGCAGCGCCAGCCTCGGCGGAAGCGTGAAGGAAGGATTGATCAAGTGGGATTCGCAGGGGCGCCCGGTCGTCGTCACCTTGCAAGTTCATTTGCATCCCCGCGGCGGCCACTGTGAGATCAGTCGCCCCCCACGTCGCCTTGGGGCCAGTCTGACCGTAGGCAGAGATTGACGTGAAAACTAATTGAGGATTCACTGCCGAGAGTTCCTCGTAGCTCAGGCCGCGGCGAGCCATCGTGCCAACATCAGAAGATTCGATGACGACATCTGCTCCCTCAACAAGGGCCTTGATTTGTGATTGTCCCTCGCCGGAATCTAAGTCCAAAGTGATGCTTCGTTTCCCGCGGTTGTAGGACCAAAACCACAAGGAAGCTTCGGGGTCGTCTTCTCGGCCCTCAACAAATGGCCCAACGGCGCGTGAGCGAGATCCGGTCGGGGGCTCCACAAGGATTACCTCTGCGCCAAGGTCGGCGAGCATCATTCCCGCTAACTGGCCGCGTTCATCTGTGAGATCTAGAACTCGATACTCCGAAAGCATGTTATGGACCTTCCCCTTAAGAGTGAGAACACGCTAGCGCCGTGAGGTCGGTGGTCCTTCATCGCGACCACTTGCCCCCCGGATATGGCCTCAATGGGTGAGGTCGTTGAGTCTCATTTGACTAAACATTTACCGCGAACCCCACGAGTGGCCAACGTCAAACGTTAATTCGGTCATAGAATCGCCTTTCCAAGAAGAGAGCTTCTTTCGAGGGAATACACATGTCCGATTTCTCTTACAGCACCACCATTGAAACCGCAGCGGCGGTCGCCGCAGGCGAGGTATCTAGTCGAGAGCTACTCGAAGCAGCCTTAGCAAGAGTGGAACGTCTTGATGGCCCGATCAATGCGGTGGTCGCGCTCGATGCTGAACGCTCTTTGGAAGCGGCTGATCAAGCTGATGCGGCCGTCAGCAGTGGCGATGACCTTGGCCCCCTTCATGGGGTGCCCATCACCATCAAGGACAGCTTCCAAACGGAAGGCATCGTCACCACCTCAGGTGCCCCCGAACTTGCTGATTTTGTGCCCGAAAAGGACGCTGATCCCGTGGCTCGCTACAAGGCAGCTGGCGCAATTGTTTATGGCAAAACCAATCTTCCGATTTGGGCGGGGGATCTCCAGTCCTACAACAAGGTCTACGGAACAACGGCTAACCCTTACGACATCGAGTGCACGCCCGGTGGCTCTTCGGGCGGCTCAGGTGCATCCTTAGCAGCCGGTTACACGCCGTTGGAACTAGGTTCCGACATCGGAGGATCGATCCGGATACCGTCCCATTGGTCGGGAGTGTGCGGACATAAGCCGAGTTATGGAATTGTTTCCGCGCTGGGGCAGATTCCTGGCATGCCCGGAACCTTAAGCCAAGCCGATATTGCGGTCGCGGGCCCAATGGCTCGAGACGTAGACGATCTAGAGATGGCGCTTGATCTCCTCGCCGGGCCTGACGAATGGAACCAACGCGCGTATTCGCTGTCTCTGCCCCCCGCACGTCACGACCGCATCGCCGATTTTCGGGTCGCAGTATGGCTTGATGAAGCCGCCGCGCCGATTAGTGCAAGCTACCGAGAGCTCCTATTAAATGCTGCTTCAGCTTTGGAAGACGCAGGAGCCACGGTTGACTACGAGGCGAGACCTTCGTTCACTTTCGAAAAGGCCGTTGACACTTTTCAACACCTTCTCTCCGCTGCGGAAGCCGGCACATGGACTCTGTCTGAAATCGAGGAGATGGCAGCTAGCGGAGAGCGACCTGAAGGCGATCTCGGGATTTGGTACGCATCGTTGCGTCATCGCGAATGGTTAAGTTGGCACGAGCGACGGCTGCAACAAAGAAACAGATGGCGCGAGTTTTTCGAAGGGTTCGATGTCGTTTTGCTACCGGTGACGCTTGGCGAAGCGATTCGTCACGACCATTCGCGTCCCTTCACCGGCAGAACCGTCGACGTTGACGGGCAGCAGCGCCTTTACCTCGACCAGATCAAATGGATGGGTCTGACCGGTGTTTCGTGGCTTCCGGCGACCGTTGTGCCAATAGGTCAAATTGACGAGAAGCCCGTGGGCGTTCAAATCGCCGGACCATTCCTTGAGGACCGCACGACGTTGGCCGTAGGTCGGTTCTTGCAGGACGCTCTTGGAGGATTTCAACAACCGCCTGGTTTTTGAAGCCTTTCGTCTCCGCGATGTCACAGTTGCGAGCTAGATGTGACCGCCTTGGCCCCCATCTACGTCGATGGCTGCTCCGTTGACATAGGAGGCGGCATCGCTGCAAAGGAACACGATCACGTTCGCGACCTCCTCTGCGGTGCCGTATCGGCCGACAGGGACACTCTTTGAGTTATTCGCCAGCACTTCTTCCGCCGAACTCCCCGATGCCTCAGCGACTTCTCCTGCGGCTCGATCCCACATCGCGGTGTGGATCAAACCGGGAAGTACCGAATTGATGAGTACACCGTCGCGTCCGTACTTCCCCGCTAGCGCTTTGCCGGTGGCGACCATTGCAGCCTTAGTCGCGGCGTAATCAACTAGAGCGGCACCCGGATATTTGGCGGCCCCGCTGGCGATCATCACGATGCGACCCCACTTTTGAGATCGCATACCAGGGAGAAAATGCCGAGTGCATCGCACCGCAGACATCAAGTTAAGTTCGTGTAGCTCGGACCACTCTTCGTCGGTCATGTATTGAAAATTGCGTGAAGGGGAGGCCCCAACGTTGTTAACCAATATGGACACTTCTCCGCGGACACTTACTTCTTCGAGAAAATCTTCAACGGAACCTCGGTCACCCATATCAGCTACGTGACCGTATATTCGGCCCTCGCTTCCGGTTTGGGCAGCTACAAGATGCTCGACGGCATCTTTGCTTCGGGCGCAGAATTCAACTTCAGCTCCCATTTCGGCGAGCTTTTGAACAGTGGCCGCGCCGATGCCCAAGCTTGCACCTGTGACTACGGCTCGACGTCCCGTCAGATCAAGTTGCACAATGTTTCCCCATTCCCATTAGCTCTGCGGCAATATCTTCCCACCACGACATTGCTAATGCATTAGCGAGTAACCACCTAGGGTGAAGACGCGTCTAGATTTGCCGAACCATGTCTGTTCAGCTCCCAGATCAAGCCCAGGTTGTGGTGATTGGTGGTGGCATCATTGGTGCCAGCATCGCGTATCACCTGACTAAGCGCGGAGTGTCCGATGTTCTGCTTCTTGAGCAAGGACAGCTAACCGGCGGTACCACGTGGCACGCCGCTGGGTTGGTATCCCAACTGAAATCGACGCACTCTCTGACACAGCTTGCGACCTACTCAACGCGTCTATTTGAAGAACTCGAAGACGAGACAGGCCAGGCAACCGGTTACAGGGCTCCTGGTTCAATTTCTGTGGCGTCCGATGCGGAACGCTGGGAGGAAATGCGTCGGGGTATTTCCATGGCGTCAACTGTGGGGGTTGAAATCCGAGAGATCGAAATGGACGAGTTACAAGAGAAGGTGCCTCTCATTCGTACCGACGATCTCATCGGTGCTCTGTATATCCCCAAGGACGGACAAACGTCTCCAGTTGACACCACCATGGCCCTAATAAAGGGTGCCCGTAACGGCGGTGCCACAGTTGTCGAGGGTGTCGCGGTCAGTCGATTACTAAAGGAGGGCGACCGTTGCGTCGGCGTTGAAACCGAGGACCATCGCGTCGTCAATGCCGAAACCGTGGTGATGGCAGCGGGAATGTGGACTCGACACCTGGCCGAAACCATCGGAGTCAACGTACCGCTGCAGGCTTGTGAGCACTTTTACATCGTCACTGAACCCTTGGAGGGCGTGGAAAGAGGGATGCCGATTGTTCGAGATCCCGGCAATTACACGTATTTCAAAGAGGAAACCGGAAAGATCATGGCTGGGTTCTTCGAACCTCAAGCAAAGATTTGGAATTTGGACGGCGTTCCTCGCGATTTCTGTTTTGGGACGCTTCCTGAGGACTGGGACCATATAGGTCCGGTCTTCGAAGCCGCGTGTCACCGTATGCCCGCTTTGAGCGAAGCGGGTCTACAACTCTTCTTCAATGGACCCGAAGCCTTTACCCCCGATGGCACCTTTTATCTCGGTGAATCACCCGAGGTCGACCGCTGTTTCGTGGCCGCGGGGTTCAACTCCGTTGGTATCCAAACGGCTGGCGGCGCCGGCTGGGTTATGGCTGACTGGATCATCGATGGACATCCGCCAATGGATCTTTCCGGTGTAGACATCCGTCGAGCGTTCCCGTTTCAAGGTGATCGCTCCTACCTTCGCGAGCGAATAGCGGAATCTTTGGGTCTGCTCTATGCGATGCATTGGCCGTTTCGTCAATACGAATCAGCTCGCGGAATTCGGAAAAGTAAACTTCATGCCGTTCTCGATGCAGCGGGAGCGGTGTTCGGCGAAACAGCCGGCTGGGAACGCCCAAATTGGTTCGCGAGCAAGGGTCAACTCCGCGACTACGACTACTCCTACGGCAAACAGAACTGGCACGAGAACATGCGAACCGAATGTGAAGCGGTGCGAACCGCGGTCGGCCTTTTCGATCAAAGTTCCTTCGCTAAGTTCTCTGTCCGCGGCCCCGACGCGCTGACCGTTCTTGAACAGTTGAGCGCGAATTCGGTTGATGTGGCGGCGGGTAAAGGGGTGTACACCCAGTGGCTGAACGACCGAGGGGGCATTGAGGCAGATCTCACCATCACTCGACTTGGCGAGGATGATTTTTTTGTGGTCACCAGCGCTGCATCTCAAACTCGCGATTGGGCTTGGTTGCAACGAGGTTGCCGAGGACACGACGTCCAAATCTTCGACATCACAGACGATTGGAGCGTCCTGGGAGTCATGGGACCTCATTCACGAGATCTGCTGCAATCCCTTACCGAAACCGATCTTTCAAATGAGTCGTTCGCTTTTGGAACAATGAAATCTGTCTTGATCGACAACGCGGCATGCCGGGCGTTACGCATGAGCTATGTCGGTGAGCTTGGCTGGGAACTTTATATTCCGGCGGACCAGGCTGAGGTCGTGTACCGAGCCATACTCGCCGTCGGAGAAACTTACGGTCTTCGTCACGCTGGATTTCATGCGATGAATTCGCTGCGATTGGAAGCCGGCTACCGGCACTGGGGGCACGACATTTCTGACGAGGACACGCCCCTAGAAGGCGGTTTGGGTTTCGCTATCGCGTGGGAAAAACCGGGTGGCTTTGTCGGACGTGAAGCCTTACTCAAACAAAGAGACGCCACGAAATCAAAGCGCCTAATCCAGTTTCGGGTTGAAGATCCTGACTTGCTCACCTATCACGACGACCCGATTTTCAGGGACGACGTCTATGTTGGCCGCACCACGGGAGGAATGTGGAGCCATGTCGAAGATCGCTGCCTCACCATGGCCTATGTCAACAACTCTGACGGGGTGAGCCAAGATTGGCTAGATGACGGAGTTTGGGAGATTGAGATCGGGACTCGTAGGCGTCCTGTGACTCCGAGCATCCGAAGTTTTTATGACCCAAGGAATCAAAGGGTCAGAATGTGACTGACCAATTATTTGTTGAAGTGGAAGAGACCGCCACGAAATGAAAAATGAAGTTCAAGTAGCGATCGTCGGTGGCGGAGCGATGGGCGTAGGTTTGCTGTATCACCTTGCTCACGAAGGCTGGACGGACGCCGTCCTCTTAGAGAAGGGTGAACTCACCTCAGGTTCCACATGGCATGCGGCGGGTCTGGTTCCACACTTCATCGGAAGCCTCAACATGGCAAAGGTTCATGCGGAGGCACCTCTCCTTTACGCGCGACTTGAGGAGGAAACGGGACTAACTGCTGGCTGGCATCCGACCGGCGCTATTCGTCTAGCGCTCAATGACGCCGAAGTCGACTGGTTCCGCTACGTGCAAGGCGTTTTGGAACTGGTGGGGATAGAAAGCCATCTCTTAAGTCCGTCAGAAATAGTGGAGCGTCAACCTCTCCTCAACGTTGAGGACGTGAAATTGGGCTTTTGGACGCCCCACGATGGATGGAGCGATCCGAGTAGTTCCACCAATGCCATGGCTCGAGGCGCTCGCCAGTTGGGCGCCGAGATCGAACGACACACTCTGGTGACTGGTATGCAGCAATTGCATGATGGGCGTTGGGAAGTAGTGACCGACAAGGGTCGGGTGGTAGCGGAGCACGTGGTGAACGCTGCAGGGTGCTATGCGCCGCAACTTGGCGAAATGGTTGGGTACGACGTCCCAATAGTCTCAGTAATTCACCAGTATTTGGTCACTGAGGCGATACCGGAAGTCGCCGAGTTGGACTTTGAGTTGCCAGTCATTCGCGATCCACGCGCGTCGTGTTACTACCGGCGCGAAATCGATGGACTGATTGTCGGACCGTACGAACGCGCCGGAGCCAAAACATACGGTGTCGATGGCATCGACTGGGACCTGCATTTCTATTTGACTCCGCCAGATCACGATGTATTGATGCCTTGGCTTGAGTTGGCCGCTCAACGAATCCCTGTGTTCGCTGAGGCTGGTATTCGAGCAACAATTTCGGGTCCCATCACCCACACTCCCGACTCGGGTTACCTGATGGGACCAGCACCGGGACTCAAGAACTACTGGATGTGCGCTGGGGCTTCCATCGGAGTGACTCAAGGGCCGGGCGCTGGAAAATATTTGGCTCAGTGGATGGTTCATGGCCAAACCGAGATCAACGTCGCCGAGATGGATCCGCGACGTTTCGGTCCGCATACCTACCCGAAAGGTCCGTTCGCTGAAGCCAAAGCAATCGACGAATTTCATGAGATGTATCAGGTGCGACCTCCCGGGGAACAACGTTTCGCTGGCCGCCCCATTAAGACAACACCTGTGTATGAACGTTTCGGAGAACTCGGTGCTCAGTGGATGGAGATATTCGGTTGGGAACGGCCTCAATTCTTCGGACCTGCCGAACGGCACACATTCCGACGTTCCAATGCTCTTGACGTTGTCGGCGACGAGGTTCGCGGCACTCGACAACGAGCTGGTATCGCTGATCTCACTGCGTTTACAAAGATTGAGGTGACAGGCCAAGACGCAGCCTCTCTGCTTGATCGTCTTTCAGCCAACAAACTGCCAAGCAAGAACGGTGGCATCCGTCTTACTCACATGTTGACCTCTCAAGGAGGGATCGAATGTGAGATGACCATCACCCGACTAGCGCCAGACCGTTTCTATCTGAACAGTTCAATCATGGGCGAATTACACGATCTCGACTGGCTCACCCAACACGTTCTAGAGGACGAAAATGTGACAGTTCGCGATGTCACTGACGAACTAGCCATACTGGCAGTCAGTGGGCCTCGTTCCAGAGACATCATTCAACCTCTCACCGATGCCGATCTCTCAAATGAACAGTTCGCGTGGCTTAACGCTCAAGAGATCAGCGTGGCAGGAGTTCAGTGCGTCGCTTTGCGAGTGAGTTACGTCGGTGAACTGGGATGGGAGCTTCACCATCCCATCGATTCGATGCTTTCGCTTTATGACGCTCTTGTGGCATCGGGTGAACCTCATGGGCTAGTTCACTACGGGAGCTACGCAATGAACGAAATGCGCATCGAAAAGGGATATAAGGCATGGGGTTCGGAGTTGACCACCGAAATCACTCCGATCGAAGCCCGGATCGAACGTTTCGTTGACCTGTCAAAGGATTTCATCGGTAGGGACGCAGTCGTAGCTCGCTCCAAGGAACCGCTGCCGATGGTTCTCGTCTACTGCGAAGTGGACACCAAAGACACCGAGTGTCGAGGCAACGAGCCTGTCTACTTGAATGACGAATTAGTGGGCATCACCACAAGCGGCACCTGGAGTCACACGTCCGACAAGAGTCTCGCTTTTGCCTATGTCAATCCTGAACTTGAGGAAGCCGGATCCCGCTTCGATATCCGAGTCATGGGCGAACGCTGCAGCGCCAAAGTGTTAGAAGCTCCCGCTGTTGATCCCCACAACGTAAAGCTGAAGGTGTAGTCGTGGAACGCGGGGGTCCTTCGCGACGAGCTGGGGGGCGAAGTGCGCGGATCGCGAAACGCTCCGCCGAAGTTCCGTTGGAAGCTCGCGCCGTCCGGCCCGGTATGCCCGGTGGCGCATACCAGCCACTCACTCAAGAGCAAATGATCCAAATCTTTGATGCTGCGCTGACTCTTCTTGAGGACATTGGAATGGGTCAGGCCACCCCAGAGTTCATTGCATTGGTGACATCAGCGGGTGGCACCTTGGACCAGGATCAACGTCTTCATTTTCCAAAGGCAGTTGTCCGAGCCGCTATCGAGACCGCTGCAAAGGAGTTCACCCTCCACGGTTTTTCTTCCCAACATGACGCTCTCATCGGTGGGCAGCGCGTCCACTTCTCAACCGGTGGCGCCGCTGTTTTAATGCTGGAGCACGAAACGTCGACATTTCGTCACAGTTCCCTAAAGGACGTATATGAGATTGGTCGGGTCATCAACGCTCTTGAACACGTCCACATTTATGTCAGAACCGTGGTTGCGCGAGATATGGAAACTTCTAGGGAACTTGACCTCAACACTGCCTATGCGGTCATGGTCAGCACCGACAAGCCCATCGGCACCTCGTTTTTTCAGCCCGAACACGTTCACGAAGTCGCTCAGATGTTTAACGTTGCACTGACCGGCGACCCTGATGGCGACGAGTTTCGCAAACGCCCGTTCTGCATCGCCAACAACACCTTTGTGGTGCCACCTCTCAGATTTGCTGAAGATTCGGCGTTGTGCATAGCGGAACAAGTTCGCGTCGGTATGCCCATCAATTTGCTCTCAGCTGGACAAGCCGGGGCCACCTCGCCTGCAACTCTGGCGGGTTCTCTTAGCCAAGCACTTGCGGAGTGTCTTGCCGGACTTACCTGCGTGAATCTGTTGTCACCCGGTCATCCATGCACGATGGGCATGTGGCCTTTTGTTTCCGATCTTCGCACCGGGGCCATGTCAGGTGGATCAGGAGAGGAGGCAGTACTCAACGCCGCCGCGGCCCAATTGATCAATTGGATCGGTTTACCTTCGGGTGTCGCCGCTGGAATGGCGGACTCCAAACTGCCAGATCAACAAGCTGGTTACGAAAAGGGAACAACCGTGACCTTGGCCGCTCAGGCCGGGGCGAACGTAGTGTTCGAATCAGCTGGCATGCTGGCCTCACTTCTGGCGTGCTCTCTTGAAACTTTGGTAATTGACAACGACCTTCTTGGCGCGATTGCTCGTACCGTCAGAGGCATTGAAGTGGACACCGACTCCCTAGCAGTTGATGTGATTCGTGAGGTCGTTGAGGGCCCTGGGCATTTTTTGGGTCACGAACAAACTCTCCGCGTGATGCAAACGGAGTACATCTACCCGTCTGTTGGGGACCGCTTAAGTCCCGAAGACTGGGCTGACGCCGGCTCGTTGGATGTTCGTGCCCGCGCCCATCAACGAGTCGAGGAGATTCTTTCTCTTCCAGCGCCGTCACATGTACGTCCCGAAGCGGACGCTTTGATTCGCGAGTTGTTCCCGATCCATCTGGATCTTGTTTGATCGTGTCAAATTCTGAACATCGACGTGGGTTATTTCTCACCTCTCTAGGGGTGGCTGTGATAATCCCCGACGCGACTTTTGTTCGGCTGGTCGACGCGCCAAGTCTGACCAACGCTATGTGGCGAACCGGGTTGCTGGGAGTGTCGCTGACTGCCTTCCTGGCTTTTCGTTACCGACGCTCCCTGCCGGCGCGTTTAGTGTCGCTGGGCCGCTGGGGTGTGATTGCGAGCCTTTTGTCAGGTACCGGAACCATCTTGTTTGTTGTGGCGGTCGATCATGCACCTGTCGCCAATGTTCTCTTAATTCTCGCTTTATCTCCTTTCTGGGCCGCCATATGGACGCGAGCGGTAGTCGGCGTTTCGGTGGCCCGTAGAACAGTGATATCCATGCCTTTTGCCTTGGCGGGAGTAGCCGTCGCAGTGGGCGCGTCCGGCGATGGGATGTTCGCGGGAGGCAACATTGCCGCTCTGTTGTGTTCCCTGGGCCTTTCAGCAAACTTGACGATCGTTCGGGTCCACAAGCATTTAGACATGGTCCCGACCGCGGCCTGTGGAGGGTTTCTCGGTTGCGCGGCCCTAGCCCTCGTAGGCACTGATCCGACATTACAAACCGGCGATCTCATTCCATTGTTGCTACTAGGCCTCGTCATATTGCCTGTCGCTATGGCCTTACTAACTTTGGGGGGCCGACTCCTACCCAGCCCTGAAACCGCATTGCTTCTGTTGGGCGAAACCGCGATCAGCCCCTTGCTCGCATCACTAGTCGTTGGCGAGTCAATTTCGGGTCAGGCCTTTGTCGGGGGCTCCCTTGTAGTAAGCGTGTTGATAATTCACGCCATGGTCGGGTTGCGCAACTTTGCGCCTACCAGGTGAGTTGCGCCAGTCCGATGCACGATTTTGCTGTTAGGGGCGGGAGACATGATCGGCGCCGTTTTCCAAGTGCGCCGCCGAGTCTTTCAGTTGGTTTACCCAAATGTGTGCCAGCCTTCGGATAGAAAGTCGTAGCCGAAGGTCAGGGTTCCCATGCTCGTTCGGGAGGCAATACCTCGATTTCGCCGTCGTTTGACCAGTCGAGTTACCTTCAACAGGTCGACGATAGGGCAATCCCATACCTGGCAATGCCATCATGGCTGCTAGTGAGCACCGAACATTTACATGCAGTGGTCCACGAAGGCCGAGGACCCTTCGCCGTGCTGGTTCACGGTGCGTTGGGAAGCCGGTCATATTGGCATGAAAACATTTCTGCGTTGCAGGAGGTTTGTAGACCAGTTGTCGTGGAGTTGTGGGGTCATGGTCTCTCGCCAAGCCCAACGGATTTGGGGCGTTACGAACCCGCTGGGTACATGGCGGAGTTCGACCACCTTCGAACTGAATTGGAAGCAGAACAGATCTGGCTCATTGGGCAGTCGATGGGGGCTGCGTTGGTAATGCATTACGCAGTCTCAAAGCCTCACCATGTACTGGGATTGGTCATAACCAATTCAGCCTCAGGTTTTGCCGAGCCAGAAGAGTGGCGAGAACGAAACCGAACCGTGGTACGACAAATAGCGGACCAGGTCGACGCTGAGGGCGTGGAGTGTCTGCGCGACAGTTGGGTCAATCCCGGGCGGTCGCGTCGCATAGGGGACGACACTCTCGAATTATTATCCAAAGAATTCAGCGAGCATTCTCCTCAGGGCATCACGGCCTCGTTTCGTACCACGAACTATTCGCTGCCGCTCGGTGATTTGCTCGCCGATATCTCGGCGCCTGTACTTTTCACTCATGGTGCGGAAGAGCAGAATTTTCAAAAGCACTTGCCGAGGGTGAAACTCATCCCTCAAATCGAGATTGTTGATCTCCCAGCATCACACGCAGTCAACGCACATGACCCCGAAGGTTGGAACCGAACCGCAGTGGATTTCATTAAGCGACACACAGACAACGGAGTTTGAACTCGTGGAACCAGAGAAAAACACTGGAGCGGGACCTCTCGCAGGAGTCAAGGTAGTTGACGTGTCCAGCGCGGTCGCAGGACCTTGGGTGAGTTCGTGGCTCGCTGAGCAGGGCGCCGATGTGATCTTCGTCGAAAAGGTTGGGATCCCTGACGTGATGCGCATGACCGGTGCCATGACTGGCGACCAGTCAGGGTGTTGGGTTCACATGCACAGGAACAAGCGGGGCATGGATCTCGACATTCGAACCGATGTGGGACATGAGATCTTGACAAAACTCGTCGTCGAAGCCGACGTATTCATACAAAACTTCAGGCCTGGTGTAGTGGAGCGCTTATCAATCGACTACGCGAGCCTTTCGAAGCTGAATCCGGATTTGGTGTATTTGTCGGTCTCGGGTTTCGGCCCCGACGGTCCCTATAGCGATCGGCCGGTCTACGACCCAATCATTCAAGCATTGTCGGGCATGGCCGAAGCTCAAAATGGTACATACGTGAAAGCGGTCGTAGCGGACAAGGCGACCGCCATGGCCGGCGCCAACGCTGTCCTTGCTGCTTTGTTAGCCCGCGCCAACGGAGCTGGCGGGCAGCATGTGCAGATCGCGTTGCTCGACACGATGCTGCATTGGATGTGGTTGGAGGTGTTCTGGAACGAATCGCTTCCCGATGCGACGCCGACTCCCACCTACAGCGACTGGTACGAACCCTGGGACACCGCCGACGGACAAATTGCCGCTAATTGGGTGAACGTTGCTCAATACCGGGGGGCTTGTGTCGCTCTCGGTCGACCAGAGTTAGCTGATGACCCTCGTTTCGCGACGCGCGAAGCGCGTTTGAGGAATGCAGATGCTCAACGCGCCGAATTCGCAGCCATCCTTAAACCGATGGCGACCGTCGACGCAATTTCTGCTCTTGAGGCTGCTGATGTCCCCTGCGCTCGGGTTCTCTCACGACAGGAGGTTTTTGATGATCCGCAGGTAGTTCATAACGGCCTCGTCGTCGAAGAATTTCATGCCACAGCTGGTCGAATACGGACGGTACTGCCACCTGCGAAGTTCAGTGGCACGCCAACACAACTAGAACGTCAATCCCCGGGCAAGGGAGAACACACCGACGAGATACTTCTTGAGTTAGGTTTCCACATTCGAGAGATTGAGGAGTTACGGGCCAACGACATCGTCGCCTGAGTTAACGCCAACTATGTCTGAGCCTCTGACGCGTTTCGTTTCGTCTGAAGATGACGTCGAAGTAGCTGTGCATGACTTCGGTGGCCGGGGACATCCCACGGTTTTTGTTCATGGCACTGGACTGATCTCCCGCATGTGGGAACCGATCATTGAACGACTAGGCCCCGAGTTTCGGGCAATTTGTGTCGATCTTCGCGCTCATGGCGCGACGATTAATCCTGAGAACATCGATTTTTTCGACCACCGAATGGTCGCTGACCTTTCAGCCGTAGTGGATGCGTTGGCCTTACATGGTGCTTGGATCGTCGGTCATTCGATGGGTGGAGCGACAAGCATTCTGACGAGCCTCGCTCGCCCCGATGCCTTCAGTCGAGCCTGGGTCTACGAACCCGTGATTTTTGAACGAACCGAGGAACGACCTTCCGGAGCTTTCGATTTTGTTGAGGCGACTAAACGTCGCCGCGCTGTCTTTTCTTCGCGAGCCGAGGTCTTGGAGCGCTACGCCTCTCGCCCCCCGATCAACGAATTACATCAGGAATGTTTAGAGATTTACGTACAACATGGGTTTAACGACCGATCCGACGGTTCGGTGGAGCTGGCGTGTTCACCGTTGCTTGAGTCTCGAGCTTATGAACAGTTTCTTCAACAGGGGTGGGATCGCCTTCCTGAGGTGAGTATTGACGTACTTGTCGCGTACGGGGGCCGAGGCTCGGACCGTCCGTCAACAGCTGCGCGTTCGATTGGCAACCGCATGCCCTTTGGAGTGATAGAGGTCTTCGAACAGTCCGATCACCTTGGATGTTTTGGTCCACTCGACGATGTGGCGTCGTCGATTCGCTCTTGGTTTACTGGCTCCGGGTCGTGAGCTGTGATCAAAACCGAGTGAGCGCTTCCTGAGCTACCGAAGCCACGAGTCGATCTTCTTGCCACATCCGAGCCTTCGCTAATCCCCGGGCGCCTGAGGCCTCAACGGGCCATTGCTCTACGTATACCCATTCGTCTGCTCGTGCCTCTCCATGAAACCACATTGCATGATCGAGACTCACAAGCATGGTTCCTTCAGTACCCCACGTCCGTCCGTAAGGAACTAGAAGTGTGTCGGCGACGCAGTCGTCGCTCATGTAAGCCAGGATTGCGGCGTGGGTTTCTGGCTTGTCTTGCAGTGGTCGCCTGGCACGAAACCAGAAATTGATTCCACCATCTTCTGAAGGTCCGGCTGGTGACCAGGGAGCATGTTCGATTCGATACTCAACCGGGCGAGGGCCTTCTGACCACTCCTCTCCAAAGATAGGGCCCACTTCAGCCATGCATTCTTCGAAGGTCGGGAGATTCTCGGGCTTCTCCCGGTTTTGGGGTGGCGACGGCGAGATGACCCCAGAGCTTGGTTCTGGGGTGTGGAAGGAAGCAGTGAGATCGAAGATGGTTTTTTCGTTCTGGGAACCTGTTACTCGACGTTGGCAAAATGTGCGACCGTCTCGGATTGTCTCGACGTCGTAGTCAATGTTTTGAATCCCGTCGCCTCCACGAAGGAAAAGCGCATGAACCGAGTGAAGACGCCGTTCAGGATCCACGGATCGGTAAGCGGCGACAATTGATTGGGCTATTTGGTGGCCACCGAAAAGACCGTATTGGCTGTGCCCCGAACCAAGTCCAACGAATCCCTGATCACCTCGTTCGGAGAGGTCAAGGACATCAAGCAGGCCGTTGATGGGATCGTCCACAATGGAACAGGCTGCCAGAAGTCAGCCAATCTGTCGCCTCGCTTCAAACTGTTTCATAACCGGGAGGCGCAACGAACCCGCCGAGTTCTCGTTCAATCAATGAAGCGAAATGAATGGACCTTCGATCATGTAAATGCGGGGCAACTATTTGAACACCCAGCGGTAAACCTTCGATCAGACCGACGGGGGCGACGGTGCTCGGTAGGTAAACGCTGCAACTCCAACCCGCCCAGAACAGTTGGTCAACTACGGGTTCTTGCTGACCATCTATATCGATGGTGCGATCAGGACGCTCTCCTTGGTGATCGTGGGTGAAAGCAGTTGAAGCGGCAGCGGGACACAACAGAAGGTCGTACTCGTCAAAAAATTTGGCCCATTGCAGTCGGTATCGCTCTCGTTGTTGATGAAGCGCGAACCACTCGCGGTGAGTCATATGTGCCGCGTGGTCGACCAAGTTCCGGTAGGTACGTTCTCCTCGCTCCCAAGCTTCGTGTCCAGATAAGGCGGCAACGTAGGCCTCGTCGTGGATGGAGACACCGGTCGCCGCGCGCAGCAACAACAGATAGTTCTCGAAGAATTCCACCTGGTCGATTTCCGGGCTGGTTTCAGTAACTTGCACTCCTGCGCGGGCAAGTAGTTCCACTGTGCCGTGAAGGTGATCTATAAGCGATGTAGCGGTTTTACACGCGGGTGTGTCAAGAAGCACGCCAACGCGATAGTCATCTAAGGATTCCTTATCGGGGCTAGGTAGATCGACCTTGTATCCGGCGGCATCTAATCCAACGGGACCCGCGAGAACCGATAACGCAGTGTCGAGGTCTTCGGCACTACGGGCAAGCGGTCCCATTACCGCTATGTCGACGGTGGTCTCCACCCCAGGGGCCGCGTGCCCAAGTTGAGGTATCAAATCCATGGTTGGCTTGTGACCAAACACGCCACAATAGTGGGCGGGGTTCCGGATCGAAGCACCGATGTCGCTGCCAATTTCGAGTGCGGCCATTCCGGTAGCTAGTGACACAGCCGATCCTCCCGACGAACCGCCCGGGGTTCGGTCTAGATCCCAAGGGTTGTTGGTACAGCCATATAGTTCGTTGAACGATTGCCAATCGGCGAGCATGAAAGGCACGTTGGTCTTCGCCCATATGACAGCGCCTGCCCCGAGCAGGCGTTCGACAGCAGGGCTGTTGGCATCGGGAAAGTTGTTAACCCATTGGGGATTACCCCAGGTTGAAGCCGTCCCTACCCAATCGTAGGCCTCTTTGATTGTTACTGGCAGTCCGTGAAACGGCCCCCATGACTCCCCTCGTGACGTCGCTTGGTCGGCGTCGACGGCTCGCTCTCGGGCCAGTTCAACTCGACTTTCGGTTATCGCATTTACCGCTGGGTTAAAGAGTTCAAATCGAGCTATGGCTTCGTCGAGCAGTTCTCGGGCGCTGACTTCGCGGGATCTGATCAGCACTGCTAATTCCGAAGCGGGCTTCAACATTAAGTCGGTTGACATGGCCAGACCGTAGTTCTTCTCAGCCAACCACTAGCTCGAGAGCCTCATCCATCGCACCCAACAGATGGTGAACATCGGCGTCAGAAGTAGCGAGATTTACACAACCCATCCCGTAGCCACTGAGGTAGACCTCGCGCTCAAGTAACCGATGTTGCAGAGATGTCATGACCGTCGCCTCGTCGCTATCGAGATGCGCATCTCGATAGCTGCGAATTCGTCGTTGGTGCGGATGGATCCGGAACAACGATCCATCCCCCGTCACCTGCCATTGGGCTGAACGTTGTTCGAAAAGGTGTTCCAGCCCCCCGCGAATCTGATTACCAAGATCGTCCAATCGATCGAAACTGGACTCCGAGAGTTGTCGCATACAAGCAATTCCAGCTGTCATCGTTACCGGATTGGCGGTATAGGTCCCCCCCGAAGGCACCGCAGCGCGGTCTCCTTCCACTGCTGAGAAGACTTCCATAACATCAGATCTTCCCCCTATCGCGCCGACGGGGAAGCCACCACCAATGATCTTGGCTAACACCGTCATGTCTGGGTCAATGCCGTGAACAGCTTGAGCACCTCCCTGCGCCAAACGAAAAGAAATCACTTCGTCGAGAATGAGCAGAGCTTCAACTTCTCGAGTTGTTTGGCGGAGGGCTTCACTGAACGCCGGGTCGAGGGCGGGCATGCCCACTCTCGATGGCATGGGGTCAAGGAGAACTGCTGCAAGACGTGGCCCGACCCGCCGGATAGCTTCGACCGCACCTTGCTCATCGTTAAATTGCACGACAACAACTTCTTCTGCGAGTGACTCCGGGGCGCCCTGTGCGTAGGGAATGGTGGAAGGGGCGGCCGCAACACCCCAGTTCGATGGGTCGGACCCCAGGCTCGCTTCAGCATGGTCGTAAGTCCCGTGATAGCTGCCTTCGACCTTGATAATCGCCGGCCGGCGGGTGAACGCTCGAGCGGCTTTGATCGCTCCCATCACGGCTTCGGTCCCCGAGTTGCAGAAGCGGATCTGCTCGCAACTCGATATTCGACCACAGAGAATTTCGGCAAGTTCGATTTCTGCTTCGGTCGCCATCGAGAACGCGGTCCCACTCGCAAGTTGGGTTCGGACAGCGCTCTCAATCACTGGGTCTGCGTGACCCAAAATGATTGAGGTGAAGTTGTTGTTGCAATCTAGATAACGGTTGCCGTCGACATCGGTGAGCCATGCGCCTTTCCCATGGTCCACATAGATGGGGTGAGGTCGAATTATCACGGTAGATCGTGACAAGCCATCGGGGATGACCGATAGGCCGCGTTGATGAAGTTCTGCGGAACGAGACGTCGAAGCCGGGTAGCTGATTCTCATTTCGATAGTTTCGCAGGTCAACGTGCGCGATGATCGATACCTATGACCAAGCCCGAAACAGCAGCAACAGAGGAAGGCGGACCCGAGGCTCCCTGGCGGATCGGTGTGGACGTGGGCGGCACATTCACTGATCTTGTGCTCGCTGATTCTCGCGGCAAAGCGTGGGTGGCCAAAGTTCCTTCGGTACCTTCCGATCCAAGCCGAGGAGTAATCGCCGCTGTTCAGCGAATCGCGGTCGATTTGGGTCTACCTAAGTCCGAACTACTGAATCAGTGTTCGCTGTTCGTTCACGGTTCGACGATCGCAACGAACACAATGCTGGAGGGCAAGGCCGCGACTGTCGGATTGATCACCACTGAAGGTTTCAGAGACACCCTCGAAATTCGGCGCGGCCTTCGCTCTGATCAATGGGACCATCGAGCTCCCTACCCGCCCGTACTGGTTCCTCGCCATCTTCGGCGTTCGATCCCCGGACGAATCGACGCCGACGGTAGCGAACATCAGCCGCTCGACACCTCTTCGGTACCCGAAATTCTCGACGACTTCGAGAATGAGCAAGTAGAGGTCATCGCAATCGCTCTGATGAACAGCTTTGTGGACGCGAGTCATGAACAACAATTGGCGCACACGATTGGGGAGCATTGGACAAAGGAGTGGGTGACCTGTTCAGCAGAAGTGTCACCACTGATGGGCGAATACGAGAGAAGCTCTACCGCAGTAGTCAACGCCGCTCTTTCTCCTCGAATCGTGCGGTACCTACACTCGCTGGACGCTGAGTTAACAGCTGAAGGGCTCGCTCGACCGATCTTGTTAGTTCAATCGAATGGTGGCGCGGCCTCTGTTGATCAACTGGCAAACAGACCAGTAAATCTGCTGCTCAGCGGGCCTGCCGCAGCCGTCGGCGCACTCAATCTGTATCGACGCGCCGTCGATCAAGCAGGTGTCGACCCTGGAGACGAAGGCAATCTCATATCAATGGAGATCGGTGGCACATCGTGCGATGTGCTCCTTATGTCCAACGGTGAGGTGGCAACCCGCGATGACGTTGATATCGCCGGGTATCACGTTTCTACTCCCGCTATTGATATTCATACAATCGGCGCTGGCGGCGGCACCATCGCCGGAGTCGACGAAGCAGGCCTCCTTTATGTCGGTCCTGAGGGAGCCGGAGCTGATCCAGGGCCCGCCTGTTATGGGACCGGGGGGACCTTACCCACGGTCACCGACGCTCATTTGGTGTTGGGGCGGCTGCGCCCTGGCAAATCCGCAGGCGGAACCCTCGATTTAGATCTTGATGCCGCCAGAGAGGCAGTCGATATTCATGTGGCACAAAAGCTCAACATGTCAATCGAAGACGCCGCTGCTGGCATCATCGAATTAGTCGAACAACATTTGTTGAGCGCCGTTGAACACATCTCCATCGAAAGAGGGCATTCTCCAAGGCGGTTTACGTTGGTTGCTGCCGGCGGAGCGGGTCCCATGCACGGTGCCAACGTCGCCGCCGGTTTGGGCTGTACTCGAGTTCACGTACCTCGAGACGCCGGTGCCCTCTGTGCGATCGGGATGCTGCATGCCGACGTCCGCCAAGATTTCACAAGATTCTTGCTCAGCCCATTGGACGAGACCCCCGCCAAAACAATTGAACAGGGTTTCAATTCGCTGACCGAACGAGCGCTCGCCATCATGGCAGACGAGGGATTCGCAGAACAAGAAGTGGCCCTCGACTACGAAATCGAGTTGCATCATCCGGGGCAACTTTGGTCTATCCGAGTTGGCGTTGAAGCTCACCGCTTCGACCAACGGGCAGCAAGGTCGGCATTCGAGACCGAATACCGACGCTTGTATGGTCATGTGCAGGACGAAGGAACGATCATGGTTTCGTCTCTTCGTTTGACTGCTCGAGGTTCAACTGGTGACGTAGAGATGGCCGCGGGCAGTCCATCGGAAGGTCTACCCGCTCCGATTGACGTGCGGCCGGTCTGGTTCCCGAAAACAGGGTGGAAAGAAACCGCAGTGCATGACGGGTCTCTCTTGCGGCCCGGTGACAGCCTGGACGGACCAGCATTAGTGGAAGAAGCAACGACAACGGTTGTCGTCCGCCCAGGCGACCGCGTATGGGTAGACCCGTCGGGAGACTTCTTTATCGACGTCGCGCAAACCGACAGCAGGGTCGAACATCGTGCCGGAGAACTGGATCCGGTGGTCTTGGCGTTGATGCAAAATCGGCTTGATCAGATCAGTCTTCATATGGGTTGGGTCATGACCCGAACCGCGCGAAGCACCATATTCAGCCAAAGTCACGATTTCAGTTGTTTCATCACAACGCCGGACGGCACGTTGGTCGCTAACGCTGACGGAATTCCGATTCACACTGGCGGCGGCGGGTTCGCTGTTCGCGCTCTGCTGGCCAAATATGGCAACGACTTGAAGATCGGCGACGTCTTTCTTTTATCTGACCCCTATGTGGCAGGTGGAAATCATTTGCCCGACTGGGTAGTCGCTCGACCAATCTTTGTCGGCACCGCCGATCCTGTGCTCGCAGGGTTCTGCTGCAATCGAGCACACCAGTCCGACATCGGAGGTGGGTTGGCGGGGACGTACAACCCTGAAGCTACCGAGATATGGCAGGAGGGGATTCGTCTTCCGGTCATGCGACTGATAGAGGAAGGCAAGGTCAGAGAGGACCTGTGGGAGCTACTTCTGATCAACTGCAGGACACCTGAACTTCTCGATGGTGATCTGTTGGCCATGTTGGGCTCCACCCAAATAGGTGGGGAACGCGTCGTCGGCTTAGCCACCGAACTTGGCATAGACGCTTACCTTTCGTATCTGGAAGGTGTCCTTGATCATGCTGACCGACGTATGCGTTCGGCGGTACTCGCTTTGCCCGACGGCAGTTACCTCGGCGAAGATCACACCGACAACGACTGCTTCAAGAAAATAGATATCGCGGTTCGAGTAAAATTGACCGTCAACGGAGATCAAATAGACATCGATTTTTCGGGAACAGATCCACAAATCGAGGGCTTTAAGAACAGCTCCCTAGCGAACACCTACTCGTCTGTCTTTCTAGCGATTTCTTCCTTTTTCGACACGAGCATTCCTCGAAACGAGGGCACTTATCGTTGCGTTTCGATCAACGCACCTGAGGGCTCGATAGTCAACGCTCTAGCTCCAGCTCCTATGACTATGAACACCGTGTATGTCGCTCATGAGATCGTTATCGCCATTTGGCAGGCGCTAGCTGCTGCCGATCCATCGCGGGCATGCGCGGCATGGTCGAAAACAATGCACGGGCATGTAGCGGGCCGCCGAGACGACGGATCTACTTGGGTGATGTATCAGTGGCACGCGATGGGCACCCCAGGCGCGACCGCGGAGCGAGACGGATTCGCCCAAATGGGTCACTTGATCACCCTCGGCGGCCTGGATATGCCCAATCTGGAGTTTCACGAACAGCATTATCCTGTTCGCTACATTCGCCATGAACAGCGCTGCGATAACGCCGGTCCCGGCGCGATGAGAGGTGGAACCGGCGTCCGCTACGAAGCCGACATTCTTGAACCAGCCATTTGGTCTTTTCGAGCTGAGGGACTCGACACACCTAGCGGCCACGGCGTCGAGGGCGGTGGGACCGGTGGAGTCGGTTTCGAGTGGATAGTTCCCGTCAATAGTGACGATGATGGCCCAACGTTTGTTCCCCCGAAGTACGGAGTCACCAAACTCGGTCCAGCGAGAATGATCGCTGAAACACCCGGCGGGGGCGGATGGGGTGATCCCTTCGCCAGGGACCCGGATTTAGTTTTGTGCGACGTGCGAGACGGGTTGGTCTCGGTTGAGGGTGCGCGTCGTGACTACGGCGTCGTGGTCACTCCGAATCAACAGTCAATTGACACAGCCGCGACGACCGTCGCGCGGGACCAGGCACAAACCCGCGATCATTAACTCATGACCGATTTAGTAATCAAGACGCTGGACGGCCTCAACGCTGAATACGAAATCATTGACTGTGACCCCGACCTAGCCGACACCGTCCAGTTCTGCGATAGCTACGGTTACCGGCTTGACGAAAGCGCCAACGCAATTCTGGTAGTAGGGAAGGCTGATCCGCGGAGGTACGCAATGTGTCTGGTGCTCGCCAATACTCAGATCGACGTCAACAGAGTGGTGCGAAAAAAATTTGAGGTGAAGAAAGCATCGTTCGCGTCGCCGGAGGAGACCATCCAAATGACAGGAATGGTGCTGGGAGGAGTGACGCCTTTGGGTTTGCCGCCAACACTGCCCGTGTGGATTGACAGCAGGATCATGGACTGTGCGCGGGTGATTGTCGGCGGAGGGTCGCGTGACCGCAAGGTTTACCTAGACCCCAGGGGTTTAGAAGCTTTGCCTTCGGCGGAAGTCATCGAAAACCTGGCTAAGCAACGACCCGAAAGCACCTAACTTGGGGTTTACCATCGACAAAAGTCTCAAGGAGTGCGCATGACAGTCGTTCTTATCCACGGCAACCCCGAGACAGACGCTATCTGGGATCTGTTGCGCATCGAACTGGCGCGAGATGACGTCATCACTTTGTCCCCTCCCGGATTTGGTGCACCTCTCCCCAAAAACTTCGATGTCACGAGTGACGGATATCTGCATTGGCTTGCGCAGGAGCTCGAGAAACTTGACGGACCAATCGATTTAGTTGGTCACGATTGGGGAGGCGTCCTCGTCGTTCGCCTCGCCATGACCCGACCTGACCTGATTCGTTCATGGTGCACCGACATCATCGGGATCTTTAACCACGAATATGTCTGGCACGACGCTGCTCAAAGCTGGCAGGGGCCAGACGGAGAGGCAGCAGTTAGCGCCCTGATTGATTTATCCGAGTCGGATCGAAGAGCAATCTTTGCTCAATTAGGTATGGGTGAATCTGTAGCTACCGAAGTTGCGCCTTGGGTAAATGACGACATGGGGCAAGCCGTTCTTGGTGTGTATCGCAGTATCTCCCAACCGGTGGTTGGAAACCTCGGTGAAGCGTTACACAACGCCGCCGCACGTCCCGGCCTGTGCATCATTGCTTCAGAAGACACATACACGGGCGGCGAAATGTTGCATCGCCAGGCAGCAGAACGAGCAGGAGCCGAAGTCACAGTTCTTGATGGCTTGGGGCACTGGTGGATGTGTGAAGACCCAACTCGGGCCGCTGAACTACTCAGCGCTTGGCTCGACGGTCAGGAATAGGTCTGTCCCAGACTGAAGGTTTCCAAGACTTTTGAGATGTAGCTTGACCCCGAAACACGCAACCTTTGGTATTTGGTGCAGTGGCGCGGTGTAGTCTCATTCTGCTCCGAAGCAAGCACGACAGACCAGGGGACAGTCATGGCGTCACAGGGTTCAATCCTAGGGAATGCAGTTACGAGGAAAGAAGATCCCGGTCTCTTGACCGGTTCTAACGCCTACGTCGATGATCTTGATCTCGGCGCCCTCCAGATCGTTTTTGTGCGCTCAACCATGGCTCATGCTGCGTTGAAGAGCGTCGACGCGAGTGCGGCCGAGGCGATGCCTGGCGTCTCGGCGGTCTATACCTCCGACAACCTTGAAATGGCGACAGTCAACGGATTCGAGATGATCGATCCGTCCATGAACCGTCCGCCGCTTGCTGTCGACCGCGTTCGATTTGTTGGCGACATCGTCGCCGCTGTAGTTGCCGAGTCACACTCCCAAGCTGTCGATGCTGCCGAACAAGTAATCGTCGATTACGACCCCCTTCCCGCCAACGCCGACATCGAAGCGGCACTCGCAGATGGGGCAGATGTGTTGTGGGACGGGGCCGAAAGCAACGTGTGTTTCGCAATAGGGAACGAATATGACGGACCAGACGTAACCGAAGGGGCAGATGCTGTCGTTAGTGAACGGATTGTCACTCAACGGTTGGCCGGCGTGCCGATGGAACCAAACGGCTGCGTCGCAATCCCTGAAGGCGACTCGATGACCTTCTATGCCTCAACCCAAGCTGCACATGGCACCCGCGACGGACTCGCCCCCAACTTTGGACTTGAACCTGAGAACCTCCACGTAATAGCCCCATGGGTCGGCGGCGGGTTCGGCCCAAAAGCAGCCTTGTATGTCGAGTACGTCATTTGTGGACGAGCTGCCCAAGATTTAGGTCGGCCGGTGAAGTGGACTGAACAACGCGGGGAAAACATGGTTGCGATGGCCCAAGGCAGAGCCATGGTGATGAACGCCGAGTTAGGCGTAAAGGACGACGGGTCAATTGTCGGATTGCGTGCGCGCGTTGTCGCGGACGCTGGCGCCTATCCCGCTCTCGGGGCCATCCTGCCAATGCTCACCATGCAACTGAGCCAAGCGGTCTACGACATTCCGGCAATAGATTTCTTTGCTCAGACGGTGGTGACAAACACAACGTTCATCGGGGCGTATCGAGGAGCGGGGCGGCCTGAAGCAACACAGATGGTCGAAAGAATCCTCGACAAAGCTGCAAACGCAATCGGCATGGATCCTGCCGAACTGCGAAGGAAGAACTACATCCAGCCTGAAGCTTTTCCCCTCACTACCCTCGTTGGGTCCAACTACGACTCAGGCGAGTACGAACAAGCGCTGGACGCTGTGTTAGAGGCTTCGGGATACTCAGATTTGCGAGCAGAGCAGGCAAGACGTCGAGAAGCAGACGATCCGAAGCTCCTCGGAATAGGTCTCTCTTCATATGTAGAGGTCACCGCTCCCATCGGTCTGCACGTCGAATATGGGCGTTGCGAAATCAACGACGACGGCTCCGCAACGATCAGAGTGGGTACCAGTTCACACGGCCAGGGCCATGACACCGCGTTTTCCATGATTGTGAACGACATGCTAGGCATCCCAATGGATCAGGTAACCCACGTTGATGCCGACACCGAAGCCGTTCCAAGAGGAGCAGGAACGCTCGGTTCCCGATCTCTTCAAACAGCAGGCTCAGCTGTCTATGAGGCCTCCAAGGTGGTTCTCGACAAAGGTAAGCAACTCGCAGCAAACCTCTTAGAAGCGAGCGTTGACGACATCGTGGTGGGCGAGGGAGCACTCCAGGTGGCTGGAGTCCCTGCAAAATCGGTCAGTTGGGCAGATCTCGCGGCCGCTGCCTCAGAACAAGAAATTGATGGCGGTTTAGCTCACGAACTTGACTTTGACGGTAGCGACGCCACATACCCCTTCGGCTCTCATGTCGCAGTAGTCGAAATTGACCGAGAAACCGGCCACGTTGACTTAATCCGTCATATCGCAGTTGACGACTGCGGAACGATCCTCAACCCCATGCTGGTCAATGGCCAGCAGCACGGCGGAATCGCTCAGGGCATTGGTCAGGCGCTTTGGGAACACGTGCGCTATGACGAGGACGCGAATCCGGTAACAGCGAGTCTTATGGATTATCTGATGCCTTCAGCTGCAGAGTTACCCAGCTTTGAGGTTTCAAACACCGAGACGGCAAGCCCACGCAATCCGTTGGGCGCAAAAGGAATTGGTGAGTCGGGCACTATTGGTTCAACACCAGCCGTGCACAACGCTGTATGTGACGCTCTCGTTCATTTGGGAGTCGATCATGTCGACATGCCTTGCAGCCCTCAAGCAGTTTGGAATGCTCTCCAAAGCGTCTAAGCGTCTTCGAATACAGCGAATATCGGCACGACATCTAAGCGCGCCTCCGCCCTGTTATTTCAGGCCTCAACAAGCAAAATCAACGCTATCGCGGTGAGAGATGCAAGCAGCAGGACGAGCGGCACCTGGCTACTCAGATCATCTTTTCGGCGCAACGTCGCTAATGCTCTGTCATGACCAACCACGACCCCTGCAAAGTGCCCGCCAACGATACCCAACGCCTGAACGACAGCAATCAAGGTCGGGCCAACTAGCCGGTAGTTGACGTACTCGTCCGCGGTCCCGAATAGGTTCCATCCTCTATCTAACGGATCGCTCAGTTGGATCAACAGCTGTTGTCCTTCAAAGACGCCCATGCCTACGTAGTGCGCGATTGCGTATCCGACCGCAACCGGGACAAGTGACAAAGCAAAGCCATCTTCAAAATCAGGATTTTCGTTGCCATCTTTGCGTTGCATCCCTCTCACACAACCCAGGAACAGCGCCGTTATGAGGGACATCGAAAAGAGCAAGCCCATGGTGTTGAACGCCGTTGCGTCCCAACCTTGCCGGTTCCCAATGATGTCGGCCCACCAACCGGTCCTCGACAGGCCATCAAACGAGGTGCCCCCGAGCACCACCAACACAAGCGCTGACAGGCCCACCTGGGGGGCAAGCTGACCTAAACCTACTAACGGCTGGCGGATGTACAAAGAACCGCCAGAAACATGGATTGGTGACATAGCTGCAACAAGTCGACAAAACACCGCGAGAGGGTCATGTGAACGAAGCCATACGCGCCCCTTTAGGAGGGCCCCTATTCCACTCCATGCGGTCCAAATGATGAGCATTAGCGCTAGTGGAGTACGACCCGCGGGACGGTGATAGGCGAGTTCCAACCAGAGGAATCCGGCAAGTAACCCGGCAGCTGGGTACAGCGACCACTCATTATCTGAATCCTCATCGCAGCGCCGCTTTCCCAAACAGGCAAGAAGCTCGAACGGACTCAACCATCGCCATAGATCACCTAGGAACGCTGATCCGATGGGAATGAACACCCATAGCGTCACAAAAACGATCCGTGGCGCGATATTCACCAGGGTGTCGTCAGCGACAACAAAACATGCTGTGAGAGCTAACCCAACAGTTATCAACCCAAGGCTGCGCCCGAGGATCAGACCGACCCGTCCAACCCCAGAACCTAAATTAACCAGCACTCGACCGGAGTTCGCTGTTGGGAAACGAGGTTCGCGCCAACCAGAAACCAGGGCGGCGAACGAAATGAGTACCGCCGCCGCGGCCACCAACCCCAACGTAGCTACTGACATCGGTAATTCTCCGGGGGGACCGACGCCATGGGCATAGACGGGGGTAGCCATTTCCGTGGAGGTTAGGGCAACGAGGTCAAGTGGGCACTACCCCACCAAGTGGAGGTAGTGTTTCGAAGTCGCTACTCCTGCATGAAGGGACTCATATGAGCACCGACGCTTCGACCGACCCGGTCATCGTTGCAACCGCCCGCAGCCCTATCGGTAGAGCCTTTAAAGGCTCTATGACCGATATCCGGCCTGACGATCTGAGCGCTCAGATCGTCACCACGCTTTTGGAGAAGGTTCCCGAACTTCCCCCCGAGGAAATAGAAGACCTCATCATGGGTACCGGATCTCCTGGAGGCGAACAGGGATTCAATATCGGTCGAGCAACCGCTGTACTCGCGGGCCTCGGTGACGTTCCTGGCACCACGGTTAATCGATACTGCTCTTCGTCACTTCAGACAATTCGCATGGCTGCTCACGCGATCAAAGCCGGTGAAGGTGACGCATTCATCGCGGCAGGTGTCGAATGTGTGTCTCGTTACGCAAAAGGGAACGCCGACAGCCTTCCCGATACCGCGAATCCGATCTTTAAGGCACCCGGCGCGCGGTCAAAAGTGCGAGCCGAGGGAGGTCACGGTGATTGGACTCCGGCCGAGGGGCTCGCCGACCTTTACATAGCTATGGGACAAACAGCTGAGAACGTCGCTGAGTTGAAGGGCGTGAGTCGCGAGGCCATGGACGAGTACGGAGTGATGAGCCAAAACAAGGCCGAAGCAGCCATCGAACGCGGCTTCTTCGAAATGGATATCACCCCGGTTACGATGCCCGACGGCACTGTGGTTTCAACCGATGACGGCCCACGGGCCGGTGTCACGTTGGAAGCTGTCTCTCAATTAAAGCCAGTCTTCCGAGAAGATGGTCGAGTAACAGCTGGCAACGCATGTCCTCTCAACGATGGCGCCGCGGCCGTGGTAGTCATGAGTCGAAAGCGCGCCGAGGAGTTGGGGATAACCCCTCTGGCACGAGTCATTGCGAGTTCGGTCTCTGCGCTCAACCCCGAAATTATGGGCCTCGGCCCGATCGAGGCGATCAAGAGGGTGCTGGCTCGAGCCAACATGACCATGAGCGATATTGATCTAGTAGAAATCAATGAAGCGTTCGCTGCGCAGGTCATTCCATCGGCTGACGAACTAGGTATTGACATGGTCAACCAACTCAACGTCAACGGCGGCGCTATCGCACTTGGACATCCGTTCGGTCAGACCGGCGCTCGCATAATGACAACACTGATCAACGGGCTCCAAGATTCAGACAAGACCTTCGGTTTGGAATCCATGTGTGTCGGCGGCGGCCAGGGAATGGCAATGGTCGTCGAACGTCTCGTCTGACATCAATCAAACTTCGGCACGATAGCTATATTGGCGCCCGCTCTTGCGGGCGCCAATTCGCGTACTAGTCAGATATTTCTGATCCAACCGGATACAACCTCCACGTGACTGGTTTGCGGGAACATGTCTAGAACATCTACTCGATCCAGTTCGTAGCCCGCCGATGTCATTAACGCTGCGTCTCGGCCAAGAGCTCCAGCATCGCACGACACCAATAGCACGTGAGGAGCTTCTGTCTTTCCAATGATCTCCACTCCTTTAGCGCGCAAACCTGAGCGGGGAGGATCGGCGATCACAACGTCAGCTAGCTCCGGTACCCACTGCTCGACGGAAATACGGTGAATGGCAACGTGTGAATCAAGATTGTGAGCCGCGTCCGCTACCGCTGATGCTGAAGATTCGACTGCCGTGACCTTCTCAAACCAGTCACCCACTGTGCCCGAAAAAAGGCCCACCCCGGCATAGAGATCAACCATCGCTCGGTCACCAACTTCGTGGACACCAAGCCACTCCGCGGCAAGTGCCACCAACATCTCGGCCCCTTCAGGCGAGCTTTGGAAGAACGAGCGCGCTGAGATTTTCCACTGCATGCCAGCGGCTTCCTCAACGATGTACGCGTCGACTGACTTCGATGCTTGATTCTTTCCGACGACCGACACCTGATCAGGAACTCGAAATCCGTCCGCGGTTGGCTCCCCCATCACCAGTCGATCTCCCGTCCGCGATCCAACCCGTATCATCACCTCAGACGCGTCGGCAAAAAATCCCTCCGACAGAATTTCATCAATTAATGGATGAGCGATCAGACAATCATCTACCGGCACGAGTTCCGGGGAGCGTGAACGTCGATAAGCAGCGCGACCGTTTTCTACTCCAACTCGTACCGTCGTGCGATACCTCACAGATTCAGGCCCGGCCACATACCCAACATCTGGAGAAACAATGGATCCAAGTTTCACCAGTGCGTCTTCCACTAACAAAAGTTTTCCCTCGATTTGAGCTTCTTCGCTCAAATGCTGCCAGTCGCAACCTCCGCAACCTCTAGCGACGTGACGACACGCTGGTTTTATTCGTCCTTCGCCGGCCGAAACAACTTCCAAGATGGTGCCTCTCGCGTAACGACTCTTTTCTTCCGTCACCTCGACAAGCAAATCGTCGTTGACAGCCGCACCTGCGACGAACACGACGCGCCCATCGTCGAGTCGACCTACCCCCTCGCCTCCGACAGCAAGATCGTAAATGTTGACCCGTTTCGACATTCATCCCAGACTACGGTCACCTACATGAATCGTCCTATCGAGATCGTCCCTTCAGTCTTGCCAGCGGACTTTTCCCGGCTGGGAGAAGAATGCGTCGCCCTTGAAGCGGCTGGCGTGGACCGGATCCAGTGGGATGTCATGGATGGCAACTTTGTACCCAACTTGACCTTTGGGCCTGATGTCATTGCGTCGTGTCGAGAACATGTTGACGTAATGTTCGAAGCTCATCTCATGGTCGCTAACCCCGACGAACTTCTCCATACCTACGTCGAGGCAGGGTGCCAGATGGTCATCGTTCACGTCGAAACGACACCGCATCTTCACCGCACTCTTGGCCGGATACGTGATCTCGGGTGTCGGCCGTCGGCGGCACTAAATCCTTCCACCCCTCTGGATTCGGTCTCTCATGTACTCGACATGTTGGACATGGTTCTTGTGATGACGGTTAATCCAGGATTCGGAGGCCAGGCTTACATCAACAAAATGGAGTCGAAAGTGTCAGCGCTCCGAAGTCTGATATCTGAACGCGGTTTCGACGTCGATATCGAAGTCGATGGCGGCATTTCGTCTTCAACGATTTCAGGCGCAGCGGCCGCTGGGGCCAACGTCCTTGTTTCGGGCAGCGCCCTATACAACTACGACGAAGGTCTCGATCATGGTGTGCGAGAACTTCGGCGCATAGCGACCGAAGCTCAACCAGGGTGACATCAGCTAACCAAAGCTTGTCAGCAGTACTGGTGATCACGTTGCTGTTTGGGTGCGGAACAGGTCCAGACTCAACAACAACTTTTTGTGAAGCAGTCACCGAGTTGAAAGACATCGATGGGTTGAGTTTGGAGGTTTCTCCCTCAGATGACGCCGCGGTGCGGGGCGCTTTGGCCCAAACGGCGGCCCAAGCCGCGAGGGTGGCCAGAGAAGCACCACTCGAAATTCAAGCCGACGCGGAGTTCGTAGCGGCATTTGTATTGGCCCTTACCAACGCAGTCAACGACACTGAGGTAGGGACGTTAGAAAGATCAGCCGCCCTTGGTGCCGCGCAGCAACAGTTTGAGGGTCAGTTGGCTGAATCCGTTGAGAATTTGAGCGCGTTCATCGCGAGGACTTGTAGCCCTGCTCCCAGCTAACCGGTAGCAATAAGGCTCTCTAGATGATCTCGCCTCTCTTGACGATGACGTGATCACAAAGGCCGTATTCTTTCGCTTCTTCAGCGGTAAACCAACGGTCGCGTTCACTGTCGATCTGTATTTGATCGACATCTTGTCCGCTATGCAACGCGGTTCGCTCAGCCATCAGCCGTTTGATGTACGCCATTTGCTCGGCCTGGATAGCGATGTCTGAGGCTTGGCCTCTCACTCCACCCGAGGGTTGATGCATCATTACCCGAGCGTGAGGGAGGCAATACCTTTTCTCCGCAGCTCCAGCAGTGAGTAGAAACTGGCCCATCGACGCACCAAGGCCCATGCAGACCGTCGCTACATCACACGATACGAATTGCATCGTGTCATAGAGGGCCATTCCTGCAGTAACCGAACCGCCCGGACTGTTGATGTACAGCCAAATATCCTTTTCCCGATCCTGCCCCTCCAAGAACAGCATCTGGGCACAAATAATGTTGGCGATTTCATCGTCAACTTCAGTTCCCAGAAAGACGATCCGGTCATTGAGCAGGCGGTTATATATTTCGGCGGGTCCGGCTGGGTTTCCCGTGGACAGCGCGCTAGCGGAAACAGACTCTGACATGACCTGGAGGTTATCTGTTGTCGGCGGTAGCGCCTTAGTCCACCGTAGGCTCATCTCATGCATGTTGATGAGCTTTCGACCCCGGCCTTATGGGCAGATCTTGATGTTCTCGAGTTCAATCTCGCTGCGATGGCAACACGCTTGCCGGGGAATCGCCTGCGACCTCATGTCAAAGCTCACAAAACAACGGCTCTGGCCCGCCTCCAATACAAGTCCGGGCACACAGGCTTTACGTGTGCCACGACACGCGAAGTGTTGGGTTTAGCTCAAGCCGGCCTGGGAGACGACTTGTTACTTGCCAACGAAACAGTCGATGTAGAGCGGCTCAGCGCTATGGCTCGAAGCGAAGCGCGGGTCACCGTGGCAGTAGATAGCGACGCAACCGTAGACGCTGCTGCGACCGCAGGAATAGCTGAGTGCGTCATCGACATCCGAGTTGGGTTTCGTTGCGGATGTGAGGTGAGCGAAGCAGGTTATCTAGCTGATCGCGCTCGAAAAGCAGGAATGGCGGTTCGTGGAGTGATGGGTTACGAGGGTCACGCCATGGGTGTGGTTGACCTGGATCGTCGACATGAACTTGTTGAGGCTGCGATGGAGCGACTCCTTCAAGCTCATGATCTGGTGGGAGGGGACCTTGTTACGGGCGGCGGCACTGGCACTCACGCCATTAACACATGGGTGAACGAAATCCAGGCGGGTTCCTACGTCCTTATGGACACCGCGTACTCCGAACAAAGCGATCAACCGTTCAAACAGGGATTGTTCTTGCAATCGACAGTGGTTTCTGTCGCCGAAAAGTTCGCTGTGTGTGATGCCGGTCTCAAAGCTCAAGGCATGGATCACGGCAATCCAGGCTGGGCGGGAGGAGAGATCCTTTTCTGTTCCGATGAACACACGAATCTGGTTGCCGAGAGTTCACTTTCGGTCGGGGATCGTGTCCGTTTGATCCCAGCCCACATTGACCCGACGATGGCCAAACATCAAACACTTCATCTCGTCCGCAACGACGAAGTTGTTGATCGTTGGGAAATCGATCTACGTCACTGGTGAGAACGAAGACAACTGCTCGGCTAGGCAACGAAACGCTCGCCCTCGGTGACTAATGGCGTGTTTTTCGGCGCTTTCCATTTGAGCGAAAGTACGACCATGTCCTTCGTCGGGAACGAAAATAGAGTCATATCCGAAGCCCCCATCTCCGCGGGGAGCCCTACAGATAGTTCCCTCCGCTACTCCATGAGCAACAAGTTCCCCGCCATCAGGGAACACGACTATCGCCACGGTGCGAAAACGAGCGGTGCGGTCGGCCTCTCCGACGTCTTTCATCCGGTCCAGCAGTTTGACCAAATTCGCCGCGTCCGTCGCATCTTCTCCCGCGTATCGAGCGCTCCGCACTCCCGGCAGACCCGCTAACGCGTCAACTTCGAGCCCGGTGTCGTCAGCCACCGCTGCCGAGTTTGCTTCCCGGCAGACGACTGTTGCTTTCAACCGAGCGTTCCCTTCAAGGGTCGCTTCAGTCTCAAGGACGCTTCCCATCCCAGATGGTCGGGGTGCGATCTGATGTTCGATTAACAACTCCGCGATCTCTGCCACCTTGTGCGGATTAGCGGATGCCATGACTAACCGCATGGCGACTAATCGGAACCCTGAGACAACGCCGCTCGTTGAAGATCAACGATTTCCACGATGCCCTTCTCAGCTAACTTAAGAAGCCCGTCAAGTTGCTCACGGTCAAACGGTTCGCCTTCCGCGGTTCCTTGCACCTCAATGAAATTTCCTGAACCGGTCATCACCACATTCATATCGACTTCGGCAGCCGAGTCTTCAACATAGGGAAGATCGAGACAGAGGCTCTCACCCACCACCCCAACAGAAATCGCTGCACAAAAGTCGTCGAGCGGATGTTTTTCAAGTGTGCCGTCAGCTACGAGTCGACTGAACGCGTCGTGCAACGCGACATATCCTCCACATATCGATGCTGTCCGAGTACCTCCGTCGGCTTGGAGAACGTCACAGTCAACCGTTACCTCACGTTCACCTAAAGCCTTCATGTCACACACTGCTCTTAGAGCCCGGCCGATCAGCCTTTCGATTTCGAGAGTTCGCCCTTTTTGTTTGCCTTTCTTGGCTTCGCGACCGACGCGCTCCCCGCTAGACCCGGGAAGCATCGCGTATTCCGCCGTGACCCAACCTTCTCCGTTACCTCGCATCCATCGGGGAACGTCGTCATCAATTGACACAGTGCACAACACCTTGGTTCGACCAAAACTCACAAGAACCGATCCCGGGGTTTGATCCGTGAAATTGCGTTCGAAAAGGATCGGCCGAAGTTCGTCGTTCGCTCGACCATCGGCTCGCATAGTTACTCCCGTCGCAGGCTAGATGGTTGAAAAGGTACGCCCTGTGACGGCAAGTTCAACATTTCCGTCAAACATTGCGGCTGCTTCGTCTAGATGTTTCAACGGATCAGACCCAGGTGGTACGTGAGTCACCACCAAGCGTTTTGCTCCAACCTTGTTGGCATCGGCCGCCAAATGTGCGCAACTGATGTGAGGTATCGATGGGCTATCCGTGGCATCAGTAAGGGTGCCCTCCCCTAACACGATGTCGGGTCCGTGACCGAGTTGAGCTAGCGACCACTCTCTTCCCGTATCCGACGTGTAAAAGATCGATATATCCTCACAAGAAAACCGCATGGCAAGTGTCTCCACGGGGTGATCCGTTTGGGAAAATTTGACCTCGATGTCACCGATCTCGACAACAGAGCCGTCGCTAACAATTTCCCAATCAAAGAAGTCTCCGGTGTCGCCATTGGGATGGAAGGCGTCCGTTACCCGCCGAACATCGGCCGTGCCTAGTGCTCGTAGTCGCTTGACATCAGTGAAGTATCTGTAGGCGTTGTAAACAACTGGAAGCTCGGCACAGTGATCAGGGTGATGGTGAGAAACCACAATTGCATCGATGTCATCCAGGCTGACATGTTTTTGTAGGTTGGCGAGGGTGCCGGGGCCGCAATCAACCCAGACAATGGTGGAGGCGGAGCGGATCAAATATCCGCTGCACGCTTGGTCTGCTCCCGCATAGCTCCCCGAACAACCAAGCACCGTTAGAGCGAGTCCTGCCACGGCACCTAGGTTACGCCCACTCACATGTAGTGCACCTGTCGTTGTGGGCCGTTCGCAGCAGGGGCTTGCCGGGTATCGGCGACGTGTAGACCTATTTACCAGCAAATACAGACCGGTACCCTGCTGTGCATGAACAAGCAGGATGCTTCGAACCGACAAAATGTTGCTTCGAATCGTCGCGCTCGCGCAAATTACGACATCCTCGACACCTACGAATGTGGCGTGGTCCTCCAGGGGAGCGAAGTGAAGTCGCTCCGCGGCGGGTCGGTTCAAATAGCAGAAGCCTTCGCCAGAGTAAGAAGCGGCGAGATGTGGCTTTTGGGGATGCAAATTGCGCCTTGGGGCCACGCTTCGACACAGAACGGGCACGTTGTGGATCGCCCCCGAAAACTGTTGCTTCATCGAGTTGAGATCGATCGACTACGTTCACGCACCGAACAAGAACCGTTGCAGTTGATTCCCTTGTCGATCTACTTTCGAGACGGCAAAGCCAAAATAGAGTTAGCGCTCGCTAAAGGGCGTCGACAGTACGACAAGCGCCACGCAATTCGAAAGCGGGAAAGTGATCTGGAAGCCCGCCGGGCCATGTCCTACCGCAACCGTTAAGTCGATTTTGCTAAGAAACGGTATTTCCAGATCAGCTGGCGCACCGTCGCCGCTACCCTGAGGTTGAAGGTCCAGACCCTGTTCTGGACAGATCACGGGGGTGATCGGTTTCGACTTCGACGGTTGATATGAGAGAAGCGAGCCGTGGTCTCCGGAGCCACGTTAAAGAGCCGGAACAATTACAAACGCCAATGTCAAAACAAATGACCTGGCGCTCGCTGCCTAATTTAGGCAACGGGTAACGGCCCCACTGCCCCGGCCTCTCGGGTAGCGGTGGCCCTCATTTGAGAGGCTTGCCTGTCACCATCGCTGGCGTGGTGGCAGGGACACTTAGCCGGATACGGTTGCTAGATCTGGGGTCGTTACCAGCTTTCAGCCCGACAATTCGCAAAGCGACTGCGCTCGGAGAAGACTCATTGAAACGTCGGGGGACGCGGGTTCGATTCCCGCCACCTCCACCATCGTTCAGTTATTGAGGCGGGGCACATTCTGCTGACACATCCAGAGTGTCCGTTGCAGGTGGAGCTATTCGATAGTTATGCCTTCGTAACCCTCTTGAGCGACTTGTTGTAGACGAGACGCATAGCGCGGGCCACCTCCGTTGTAGATGTTGTATCGAGTTTTCCCATACTCGTGTCCCTCAAGGTTCGAGTTGTAGCCAGTGATCCAGCTCTGCGCGGTTCGCAGTAAGAATGGCTCATACATTTTCACCACGTGATCGAACCATCCCTGTTCTGCCGCAAGGTCGGTTTCGAAACGTTTCTTGCCTTCGCCCCACATGTGTCCAAGCAAGCCAGTTGCCCAGTCAACTGAGAGTTCGGCTCCGCGCGGAAAGTTGGTTGCCGCGGTCTGTGGTCCCGAAATCATGACCAAATTTGGAAAGCCATGAACTAAGAGCCCTAGATAAGTCACCGGGCCGTCAGACCACTTCTCTTCTAACGTCACCCCGTCTACTCCGCGAATGTTGATTCGATCGAACGCTCCGGTAAAGGCATCAAAGCCTGTGGCATAAACGATCAGGTCAAATTCGTAATGTTGGTCGCTGGTTTGAATCCCGGTTCGGGTAATTCTCTCTATTGGGGTTTCGCTGGAATCTACGAGGTGAACGTTGTCGCGGTTGTAGGCCTCGAAATAGTTGGTTTCAAGGGGAACGCGCTGAATTCCGAATCCGTGATCTTTCGGGATGAGCTTCTCAGCTAGTTGCGGATCGTTGACGCGTCGACGGATTCGCTCGGCGATGTAATCAGAGAATTCGGCGTTGGCATCCTCATCCATAAAGATTTCAACAAAGTTTTGTAACCAAATCCCGAACCCAGGCCCGTCATAGAGCCGGTCCCACAGCTCAAGCCGTTCTTCTCGAGAAACGCTGTAGAAACCGCGTCGGTCGGGTGCATGTTCGAAACCGCCTGGAGTTCGGGCGCAGGCGGCGAAGATTTCGTCGTAACGCTTTCGGATGTCGGCCATTTCCTCCTCAGAAATATCCCGATTGTTGAGTGGCGCCGCCCAATTCGCTCTGCGTTGAAACACCGTCAGAGTTTCGGCTTCTTTCGCCACCTCGGGAATTAGCTGTATTGCGGTCGCGCCGGTACCGATTACCGCGACTCGCTTGCCCGCTAATTCGACCGGTTCAATCGGCCAGTGGAAGGTGTGGAATGCCTCTCCTTCGAAACTATCGACTCCTTCGATACGAGGCATCGTTGGCACCGATAAGGGTCCTATTGCCGTCAAGACGAAACGCGCGGTCATCTTCCGCCCGTCTCGCAGGTGGATAACCCAACTACATGAAGACTCCTCAAATACCATCTGCTCGACGTAGCAGTTGAATTGCAGGTGTTCACGTAACCCGAACTTGTCCGCCACGAAATTCAAATATTTTAATGTCTCGGGTTGTGGCGAAAACATCTCTGTCCAGTGCCACTCTTCTAATAGTTCCTTATCCCACGAGTATCCGTAGGTGAAGCTTTCCGAATCGAAACGAGCTCCGGGATACCGATTTCGGTACCAGGTGCCGCCTAGGTCGTCGTCGCCTTCAAGAACCGTTGCCCTTACCCCGAGGTCGACGAGTCTTTTGATCTGGTAGAGACCTCCCACTCCCGCGCCAATGACCACGACTTCGTAATCGGGCTCAGTAGTCACGTCCGAAACGTTTTCGGCCGAAGTCTCGGCAATCATCTGATCAGTCATCAGCTTTGCTCCCGTCGTCTCTCCGAACTTGAACCAGGCCTGTGCTGAGGGAAGCGTACCCATAGATGAGATGCATTTGCCGGAGTAGCCAGATACATGTTTAGCGCCCGAACGGCAAGACCTTCAGCCCGACGTCCATGTTGGCAGACGTTTCTGGGAAAGCGACGCTAAGGCTGGTGTGACGGTGTCCGCTTCGTCAAAGTTGTGGACAGACAAGGCTTTTCCCTTGAGTGCTCATTTGGGAGTAGTTCTTCATGCCGTCTATGTCGAGGACTGACTCCAAGGACACCTTGTCACTGTAAGAACTGGCGAAGGTTGTGGTCAGTTCCGCCGCGACGCGCTGACGCAATTCATTGCTACGCTCCGGTCCTATTTTGGCTAAGAAATTAGGAAGCAACCAGCCCGCCACACCCCAAGCCATCCCGTAGTTTCTTCGAAGCATGGTTGGCCCTCGGTCTAGTCCGCCGTATATGTACAGCTGCTTATGAGTGGTAGATCCGTAGCGGCTGTATTCGCCATCATTCAAATTTGCTGCCACTTCCATTGCGTGAAGCACCTCCGTGGTCAATTCACCGCCTCCAACCGCGTCAAAGCCGATGGTTGCACCGGATTCTGCGATAGCAGCGACCAGGGCGTCACGAAAATCAGCGGAACTGGAGTTGACGACGTACTCCGCGCCTTGTGAGTTCAGAAGTTCGATGTGTTCTTCACGTCGAACGATATTGATGAGAGCGATCCCATCGTCGATACATATGCGGTTCAGCATCTGACCTAGATTCGAAGCGGCGGCGGTGTGAATGAGTGCTGAGTGGCCTTCAAGTCGCATGGTTTCGGTCATACCTAAGGCTGTAAGCGGGTTCACGAAACACGATGCGGCGTCAACGGCTTCAGTGCCTTGTTCGAGGACCAGGCAGTCCCTTGCTTTCACTAGGCGATGAGTGGCATACATTCCACCTGCGAGCGCGGCAACAACCTGCCCTTGGAGCGCCTGGGCTTCGTCCGAGCTTCCCGCGTCGATCACTACGCCGGCTCCTTCATTTCCTACGGGCATCGGTACGTCGAGCCGACCGGTGAGGCCGTCGATGGTTCCTTCGGGAAGCGACAGGGTAAGACCGGTGTCTGATTTCGACACGGTTGAGACATCCGCTCCCGCTAGGAGCATCCCCAGGTCACTCGGGTTGATTGGTGAGGCCTCGACCTCAAGGAGAACTTCGTCTGGGCCTGGGGTCGGGATCTCAAATTCTTCAATATCTAGACGGACCGTCGATTCTGAGGTGACGGTCGAGGTCAGTCGTTTACCGTTAGACATATGCGTCAATTCCTTTCTTGGGTTGGAATACTGGTTTCTATGATGGAGAACTTCGTTGTGTGGGTACCACCAACACTGGTCGCGCGGTCTTAGGGGCGAACTTCGTAATAGCTGTTCATAGCGTGATCGATATCCAGTTGACGGAACTGGGAAAAGCCGGCTCGCTCAGTAAGTTGTTGCATCGCTGGGGCCGGCAATCCGAATACGCCATGTCCAGCTCCCCCAGATTCACTCATCCCTGACTGCAGGCAACCGGCAACGGATGCTGCGTACCCAAACACCGCGAGTGGCAGTTTCAAGTTTTCTTCCAGACTTCCTTTACTTGTCGGATCCACAATGAGCCAACGACCTTCTGAATTCAACGATTTGTAGATGGCTGTAGCTAGATCATCCGGTGAGGTCATGTCGTGAACACAGTCGAAAGTGGCTACAAACGAGAAGCTGCCGTCTTCTGGTAGACCTCCGTCACGAACGTCGTGAAACGTCGCGTTTGTCACTCCCGCCTGTATTGCGTTCTCTCGACAACGATCTAGTGCAAGGGGTGCGATTTCCCAACCGTGAAAGTCTGACTGTGGGAATGCTTCTGCCATCGTGACAACGGCCACTCCGCTTCCACACCCCACATCGGCAACTCGTGCTCCGTCGTTCAGGTCGTCGATGAGGCCGTCGAGTTCGGGCAGCACACTCTGAACGAGTACCTGCTCATACCAGGGTCGAAGTAGCCGCTCCATCCACTGCACTCGTCCTGAAGTTCCACCGCGTTCGGTGTCTGCCCAGGAGATACCTACACCGGTCTTGAATGAGCGGGGAATCTCTGAGAGCAGTGCTGTGCGTTGGGGAAGATTGTCGAACCAGCGCGCCATTGAGCGAAGGTCGTCTTCGTGTGCCAGGAGGACTCCAGCTTCGGCCGAGAGATGGAACATCCCGTCGCCCTCATATTCAACGAGACCGACAGCGGCTTGAAGACATAGCCATTCATGCACAAAACGCTCGTGTAGTCCGGCTTGAGACGCGACTTCGCCACTCGTCATAGGACCCCGTCCGTCCATAGCCCTATAGAGACCCATCTCGTCACCTAGATAAACCATTCCTGAAACGAGGGCCCCTTCATAAGCTCCCATGATTTTTTTGGATAGCTCACCTAACTTCTTTTGGTTCATTGTGGATCTCCCTGGATTCAACAGAGCGGCTTCGTTGTCACCTCTTGCCGCCAATATCTTTTCACAACGACCTGTTGAGGCTCCAGCCGACCGTGGACCGGCTTGTTGTCAGGGTTTCGACCCTGGCTACCCAAATCAACTTCTGGCTACGCCCATAGGGATGTCTTAGTTGGTCACCGCACCTTTTGACAAACGTTCGTGCTGAGGTTTTTAGATCGTAGGTTGAGATAGGGATGCGTGAAACCACCGATCTTTCGTTCGCGTGCTCTGAGGGATTTCTTTGATCGGTCATGGCATCTACGATTGTCTAATGGTTAACGACATAGAAGTCCGCCCTACGAATAGTCGAGTCACAGTCCGTGTCGGTGACGTAACCGTTGCTGACTCCGAGGAAACTCACGTCCTTGTTGAAGGATCCCTCCCGCCTCGTCATTACTTTCCCCGTGACGACGTGCGCATGGATTTGTTTTCTCCCAGCGACAGCGTGACCCACTGTCCTTACAAGGGTGACGCTTCTTATTGGAGCTTGATTGTCGACGGCAAACAGTTCGAGGACATCGTATGGTCCTATGAAAATCCGATCCCTGAGATGGCGGTCATAAGCGGATTACTTTGTTTTTACGATGAACAAGTCACCCTTGAGGTGAACGCCTGACCGCAACCGAAGCGGTGTGTTGTCATCGACGCCAAAGCCAGCCACGCCACCCGGCTAGTTGGATCTCTAGCAGTCGCCCTCGTTGTGGAACTTTGCGCTTCCTTCCGAGCCCCAACCAGTTACGACGCCATCTGCTACTGCCAGGTTTACTCTGCCAGCCACGAACTCTTGGGTCACCATGAGTACTTCACAGTCTCGTTGAAGAACTCGGTGAGGAAGTTCTAAGGAGTCGAGGAGTAGACCGACTTGTCGTTCGGTGAGACCCACGATGTTGATAGCTTCGACGATTTTCTCGCACACGTCTTGTGATTCAGGGTCATAGCAAGGAAGGTTTCGGGGCCCGAGCGACTGCTTGAGGCGGAATAGTTGAAAAACCTGGCCGACGTCTGCTCCAGGTCTTGAGGCTGCTAGATCCCATATCTCTTCTAGTTCTACCAGCTCGGGTGGCTTCACTATTTCCTCAACATCTGAGTCTTGGTTCGATTCGTTAGCTTGATCGACGACTAACGAAGTTGATGCTTGGGAGCTGCCGTTCACTAGAGCATCTTCGTTTGAAACCGATGGATCTTGAGAGCAAGACATCGAGAGGGAAACCACGACAAGGATCGCCAAGATGTGTCTCACAGCATGACCTTAATTGGATCGTTGCTATCAGTCAGATTCAGGCCAGACCGTTTCTTGGGGCATTTCGTGACGTGGAGCGGGCGGTATCGGCTTGTTGTGCGGTTACCTCAGAAGACTTCTGATAACGGCTGGTGACGCAGTGTGGTCAGTCCGTAGACGGCCAAAACGTTCTCCTGGAACATGTTGCAGGCAACCAGGCGGGTTTCACCTCGACGGTGGATCACTTCACTGGTGACGCGGAAGGGAGTTTCGGTAATCGCTTCGAAATAGTCGAGTCGCATGTTGATAGTTGACTGAAAGCCCGGCGTGCCTTCCACGTCGCTTTGTGCAACGAAGAGGGAAGCAATGTCTACATATGCGGCGGTGAAGCCACCGAACAGCTGGCCTGCCGGGTTCAGTGCAAACTCGGGAAGATGACACAACAGCTCAAGCCGACCGGGAGCCGAACTTGTGACTGACCATTCCGAGGCGCCGAGTAAGTCGAATGGAGCTAGTCCGGGATTCATGAGCCGACCCTCGGGAACATTTTCACGCCATTTGAGTAATTCGGCAATTTTTTCGTCACTCATGAGAAGCACTTTCTAGCTAGGGACCGATGAACGGAAAAGGTTGCACATTGTCTCGGCGATCATTCCAACCTTTCACGCCGTTAGTTGGTAGTTCTGGCAGCAGCGAGCATGGCTGCCCCTATGGCTCCAGCTGATTCGCCCGCCGCGGCGGGCTCTATACGAACTGTTTCTCTTTGGTCGGCCCCAATCAACAACTTGTCGAAGGCCGTTCGCACTCTCGGTCCAAAGAGATCCCACTCTTCGATGAGACCTCCACCCAAGATGATGATTTCGGGGTCGAGCAACCCTGCGCAGTTAGCTAGCCCTACTGCTATCCACCAACTGTATGTGTCGATCACCTGGATCGCTTCTTCATCACCTTGACGGGCGGCAGACGTGACCTGTTCACCTGTAATTTCTTCCGTTTTCCCCTCCAACTGCTCCGCGATGGCGCTCAGGCGTCCTTCTGACGCCGATTGGGTCGCCAGATTGGTGAGCCCAGTCCCTGAAGCGTATGACTCCCAACAGCCCCTCATTCCGCAGGCACAGGTGGGACCGGCCGGGTTGACCATCATGTGGCCAGGCTCTCCGGCCATTCCATCGGCCCCGCGAACTACGGTGCCCTCGGATATGAGAGCTCCTCCAATTCCGGTGCCGAGTGTCACCAAGAGAGCCTGTTCAACATTTCGCGCAGCACCTGTAGCTATCTCGGCACGAGCAGCACAGTTGGCGTCGTTGTCGACATAGACCGGCACACCGACGAGCGGTTCCAGGGAGCGCCCAAGTTCAAGACCATCAGCATCAACCAAGTTCGGTGCTCGGCGTAGTTGCCCTTTGTTGTCGACCAGACCTGCGATACCTACGCCGAGACCTTCGATATTGATGTCGTTACCCACCTTTCCGGCTAGTGATTCGAAGAGAGCGAAGGCGCATTCAATAATGCCCACACCGTTCTTCGGGGTGGGTCTCTTCTCTTCGGCGAGAATTCTGCCATCGCGAGTGAGGACTACGCCTAGGGCTTTGGTACCTCCGATATCGATACCGATCGACGCGCTTTCGGAAGCCGTTCCATCAACGTTCACCTCTATAGGCTTCTAGGCCGCGGCCGGTCAATGCAAGTTCTTCGTGTTTCGACGACAACTTGTTACCAAGACTGGGAAACTACGTCGAGTACCAACAAGGGGATTCTGATGGAAAGCGTCATTTACGAAATCAGGGATCGCGTTGCCTACGTGACCATCAACCGACCCGAGGCCTATAACGCTTGCGACCAGCCAACGTATGATCGATTGGCTGAAGTATGGACAGATTTCGCTCACAACGACGACGCATGGGTAGCGATTTTGACGGGAGCGGGAGACAAAGCGTTTTGCGCGGGCAGTGACATAAAAAAGAACTTCAATTCGGTCCCTGATCCAGCGCAGAGTTTCGCGTCCGCCGGTCAGGGAGACCTGATGCGCGGCCTTGAGATATGGAAACCAGTGATCGCGGCAGTCAACGGTCATTGCAACGGAGGTGGTCTTGAGCAAGCACTCGGTTGCGATATACGCATAGCCTCCGATAACGCACAATTCGGTTTGGGGGAAGTGTTATTAGGTTTGTTGCCTGGCGGCGGAGGCACTCAACGACTTCCGCGCACAATTCCTCTTGGGCACGCGTTGTGGATGCTGTATAGCGGCGAGCGAATTGACGCCGAAGAAGCCCTCCGTTTGGGTCTCGTGAACAAGGTAGTGCCATTAGAAAACTTGATGCCCACCGCGCAACAAATGGCCGAAAAGCTTCTGAGCGCTGGCCCTCTCGCCGTTCGAGCAATTAAACAAGCAGCCGTTCAGGGGCTAAGCATGCCCCTCGAGGACGGCCTTCGCCTCGAACAGCATCTCTTTCGTCTTCTCGCAACCACCGAGGACAGCGCCGAAGGCACTCGGGCCTTCGCTGAAAAGCGCCCGCCTCAGTGGAAGGGCCGCTGAGGTATCTCATGACCGAGAGGCTCTACCTCGTTGACGCCACAATCCAAGACTTTGATGCCGTGGTGGTCACAGTTGACCAAGACCGAATTGAGCTAGATAGGACCGCGTTTTACGCGACGGGAGGCGGCCAACCTCACGATACGGGCCTCCTGACGTGGTCCGATGGCGACAGCGCCGTCGAAGATGTACGAACAACTGATGGTCGTGTGTGGCATCACCTCAGCGGCGACATTCCCAATGTCGGCGCCTCAGTGACAGGAGTGATCAATCAAGAACGCCGTCATCACATGATGCGAACTCACACAGCCATGCACATTCTGTGTGGCGTGATGTGGCAAAGATGGCAGAGAGTCGTGACCGGGGGAAACATGGACGCGTTGTCGGGTCGCATGGATTTCGAACTCGACGAATTCCCTCAAGGATTTATTGAAGAAGTAGAAAATCTTTGCAATGCGGAGATCGCAGCTGACCGCCCAGTCGAAGTGTCCTTCTTAGCTCGTTCTGACGCCGTTTTGGACAGGGATTTGATACGAACAAAAGTCAATCTGATTCCGGACTCGGTAACAGATATTCGTGTGGTGGACATCGTCGGCTTAGACAAGCAAGCCGACGGAGGCACGCATGTTGCCTCTACCAGCGAAGTGGGCAGAATCGAGATCACTAAAACGGAATCAAAGGGTCGCGGCTTCAAGCGAGTCAGATTCGTCGTTCACGACGGATAGCACTTGTCGCTCTTCACTTTCGCCAGATCGCGGGATCTAAATCATCGGGTAACAAAAGGAAGAGCATGGTCGCGTTCTTCGGGCGGAATTTCGATTTGTGACCTTGCCCGGTGAGGTCATCAGCTAGAAGAGCCATCCCAGGCGAAATGAGCCGAACTTCACCGGAACCGGTCTCAATTTCAACTTCTCCTTCTAAAGGAACGACGATCTGCCGACGTGGCGCATTGTGAAAGTCCATGTCGACGGCCGGCTGTCGCGTCCGAAATATCGCTCCTCCCAGTGGCAGTGCCACAGTTTCGTATCCCCGCACTTGTTTAGTGGAAGGCACTTCTAGGTCTTCTATGACGGTTTCGCCTTCTTGGGTTCGTATCCACACGAGGTGCATGTTGGGCTCCTTAGAGCGGTCGCAAAGTTCGTTAGGCAAAAAGTGGAGGGTTTGGTAGCGCGCCGCGGCTGGTTTCATAGGACGCCGAAATTTGCAAACACAGGTGTTCGCTGCCGCCGCGGCATGCTATTTGAACCGATGTCGGCAAACCGTCGCTTGACACGCCCGATGGAACCGAACTCGCGCACATTCCTAGGTAGTTGATTGCGCGTGTAAACCGCGCCGGCGTCGATTCTTCGTCGGCTTCGTCTAAAGGCAACGGCAGCATGGGCGTTGTAGGAGTGACTAGAGCATCAAAGTCTTGTAACGCATCAAGGAAGTTGTCGCGGTCATTCTCGCGCTGCAGTACCGCACCTACATACTCTGCTGAGGAAATGTCTGCGCCGGGCACAAACCTGGCGCGAACATTTTCGTCCACCTGCGCCTTGGGGTTGTCCATGATGTGTCCGTGGTGAAAATATCCTTCGGCGGTCACGATGACGAACGTTGCGACCTTCATCTCCTCGAAAGGTTTAGGTGCCTCGAAGGTGGCGATAACTGCACCTAGTTCTTCTAGCAAATTGAGTGCGTCGTCGTACGCTTGGAGTTGATCCGCATCGATTCCCTGTCGTTCCGTATCGGGCAGACACCCGATTCGTAGTCCTCCTATACCTGCGGTGAGGTCAGTTCCGGACGGTTTGGACGACATCGCGTCGTACATGACCGCGACGTCAGCGACACTCCGAGCCATAGGTCCTGGGGTATCCAAGGTGTGCGAAAGGGGCACAATCCCATCTGTCGGGAGCATTCCCTCAGTCGTCTTGAGGCCGACAATTCCACAAAAAGCGGCTGGAAGCCGGACCGAACCACCCGTGTCGGTGCCAATCGCGCATTGAACCATGCCCGATGCCACCGCTGTTCCTGAGCCACTTGATGAGCCGCCTGGGGTCCGGGCGATTTTTTCATCCCATGGGTTATGGGGCGTGCCCAGTCGCTGATTTGTTCCCCAGCCTCCCATGGCGAACTCAACTGTCTTCGTTTTCCCTACAAGGATCCCGCCAGCGTCTAACAGCCGTTGTGCTATTGACGCGGTCACCGGTGATTGACGATCTTTCCATTCATAACAACCCGCCGTGGTGATCTTTCCTTCGACATCGACGATGTCTTTCAGAGCGAAAGGCACGCCGTGAAATGGTCCTTTCGGAGTGCCTTCAACAATGGCAATCGAAGCTAGGTCAGCTGCCGCTCGAGCCTCTTCTTCATACACCGCCTGCCACGCTCCAACAGCGGGATCGAGTGCTTCAATGGCGTTAAGGCATTCTTCAATCGCATCACGAGGGGTGAGCGTCCCATCCCCGTAACACTTAATTAATTCACTTACCGAAGTCACCATCGTCGTCTCCGTCTTCTCAAACTGTCAGTCGCGTCCCAATAATGTTTTGATTCATGCAAAGCTAACGGGATGTCGTCAGCGCCAACCGTCAATGTCGATCCTGCAGCTTTTTGGGCTGATCCCTATCCCCTGCTCGCCGAAATGCGGGCGACCGCACCCATTTGTTTTGTGCCAGAACTCGGTGCCACGTTAATTACTCGCCGGGACGACATTCATCTTTGCGAAAAGAACGTGGCCGTGTTTTCTTCGGACCAGCCGGGCGGCTTGATGAATGTTTTGATGGGCCACAACATGATGCGTAAGGACGGCGACGAGCATCGTCGAGAGCGGTTCGTGTACTACCCCACTATTTCTCCGAGAAAAGTGGAGCAAGTGTGGTCGGCTTTGTTCGAACAACTCGCCGATGCCGTTTTGGATGACTTTGAAGAATCGGGCTCGGTTGACCTGGTTCCCGACTATGCGACCGCGGTGAGCGGTGAAGCACTGAAGGCGGTCACTGGTCTTACTCAAGTCCGCTTCCAAGATCTCAACGCCTGGAGTCAGGCCATGATTGATGGGGTCGCCAACTACACGGGCAATCCTGAACTTGAATCACGGTGTCATGACGCCACGGCAGCGATAGATGCAGCGATAAGCGAACGTCTCCCTGAGATAAAACAACAGTCCGATTACAGCTTGCTGTCTGTAATGACAGAAGCTGGGATGCCCGAAGAAATGGTCCGAGCCAATATCAAGTTGACGATTTCTGGTGGCCAAAACGAACCTCGCGATGCTATCGCCGGGGCGATATGGGCGCTCTTAACCCACCCCGACCAACTGGATCTAGCTCTCTCAGGTGAAGTGTCATGGTTGCAAGTTTTCGAGGAATACTGCCGCTGGATTGCCCCTATCGGCATGTCGCCTCGCCGGGTAGCGGTTGAACATACCTACGGGGGTGTGGTCTTCGAGCCGGAGGAGCGGGTATTTTTCATGTTTGGTTCCGGTAATCGAGATGAACAATATTTTGACGAACCCGACCGTTTCGATGTGACGCGTGACACCACTGCGTCACTTCACTTTGGGGCTGGACCGCATTTCTGCGCGGGGGCCGCTGCTTCTCGGAGTCTGGTGGGAGACGTTGCGTTGCCGAAGATATTTGAGCGTCTCGACAATCTCGAAATCGATCTTGGAAGCGCCCCAGTCGAATTTGGGGGTTGGGCGTTTCGAGGACCGTTACGGCTTCCAGTTAATTGGGGCTGACGGTGCTGTAATTGCTGCGGCCGTTGCATGTGCCAGTTAGTGGCGACCTAGACGGCCTGCACTACTCCATCCGCGGCGGGATCTGCTCCTCCGTCTAGGCGCCCATCGTTTATCCGAATGCCATGCACCCACGCGAAGTCATGTGTGCGTGGGCTCCTAATAACTTCATAGCCGTCGCCTTCCAAAGCATCTGTGACGGCCCACGGAATTCCGTTCGAGACATCGATAGCGCTACTGGTTCCCGAAACTCTCGGAGCCGACACAGCTTCCAACATATTCATGTCGAAGTCGATGCTGTTCAGAAGCACTTGGGTGACACCCATAGCGATTTGAGTTCCGCCAGGAGCACCCAGGACATGGCTCAATTCACCGTCACCGCGGAACACCATCGTGGGACAAAGCGAACTGAATCGGCTTTTCCCTGGTGCCAAGGAATCAGCATTTCCAGGTCGGGGATCAAACACGGCCATGCATCCGTTAAACATGAACCCGAGCCCATCGGTGATGACGCCTGATGGCATTCCCAGCGAGTGGGTCATAGACGCAGCGTTGCCGTTTTCATCAACTACGCAAACGTGGGTTGTATCGCGAGGCTCGTATGCCAACCGCTCCACGGACGCCCGTTCCCCGGCTTGGATGGAGGCGGCGTGTTCTGCGGCATGAGCTTTCGAGATCAATTTCTCAAGTGGTACATCGAAGTGGGCCGGGTCACCGACATAGGCGTCTTTGTCGGAAGTAGCCCTTTTCATTGCTTCAGTGACAGTTCGGACATATTCGATGCTGTTGTGACCCATAGCTGTGAGGTCAAATTGTTCGAGTACGTTGAGCATTTCAAGCACCATCACCCCGCCCCCGGGGGGATGGTTTGTTGCGACTTCAAGACCGCGGTAGATGCTGCGAATCGGGTCATTGTGAGTCGTCCGATAGTCAGCAAGGTCCCTGTCGTTCATTAGTCCGCCGTGTGCGGCAATATCTTCGGCGATCCGTTCGGCGAGTTGACCGGTGTAGAACACGTCGGCGCCGCCGGAGGCGACGAGTCGTAAGGTCTCCGCAAGATCCTTATTGGCGACCACGTCTCCAACTCGCTTGACGGACCCATCCGATCGGAAATAGATCTCTCGGCCTGTGGCGGAGTAGCGGAGTCGTTCTAGGTTGTCGGTTCGCCCCATCGAGGCCCCTTCGACCCACCAACCAGCAACGTGGGGGCGAACGACGAATCCTTTTTCCGCCCACTTAATTGCGGGAGCCACAATTTCATCCCAATCTTTTTCTCCCCATGTCGTTTGGGCTTCGAAATAGGCCTTGAGTGAACCCGGTGTCGCAATCGCCTGGTAGCCAAGGTCATTGACCTGGCCCTCTAGAACGAAACCAAAACCATCTCGGGTTTCCCCCACAACAATGTCGGCCCATTGGTCGGCGCGAGTGGCAAGGGGAGACTTCGCATGGAAGTCAATGCACCGATGGATGTCCTTATCGGGCAAATACACCTGCAGGTTTCCGAAACCGGCGATACCGCACATTTGAGGGTCCACGACCCCGGCGACAAGACCACAGGCGATGGCGGCATCAACTGCGTTGCCTCCTGCGCGCAATATGGCCGCTCCGGCTTCAACCGCTTCGGGTTGGGCAGCGACCACCATCGCGCAGTCATGTTTACTCACAATGGTCCTTCGCAGTCGAAGTGGTCTACCGATATTCGGGTTTGGCTCCAGGGACCGCGAGCGGGGGACATTCCCAGCTCAACAGTTCGGGAAGGCATTGTTCAGCGAAGAGTCGCAACGATTTTTCTGCATCTTCGAAGGGCATACCGCCATAGCTAAACCCGGGCATTATTGCGTTCATACCGATCATTTTGCTCATGTGATCGAACTTTTCCAGAACTTGTTCGGGGGTTCCCCACGGCATCAAATCAGCGAAATCTTGGGCTGCGCGGTCAGCACCCTGTTTTTCGATATAGCCCGTGATGCCGGTATAGAACTCGTAACCCTTAACTCCTTCATGGGGAGCCTTCTGGAACTCGTAGTGCCTCATCACGCTCTCGTAGTTGGCCCCGATGTATTTCCGAGCCATTTCCTCTGCCCTATCCGCGCTTTCGTCGACGAAAACCGATCCTCCACAAAACGGCGGAGGTCCGGGCTCTCCGTTGACTTGTTCGAACACTCGGTTGTACTCAACGAGGTCCTCCTGCACAACCGCCCACGGCTTTTGCGGGATGACAAGTACGCCGTAACCCAACTCTGCCATGAGAGGCATCGATTCCGGGGACACAGCCGCTGCGTAGGCTCTTCCCTTGAATGAGTGCTGGGGACGTGGTCGGATCTCTCGAAGTGGTTGCGATCCAAACTCGGTGTCGTACTCCATCTTTCCAGACTCAAGTGCGTCCATGACCAGTCCGGCATATGACACGAGTCGTTCCCGCGAGGTGTTCATGTCAACTCCGAAACCTTCATACTCAATGCGGGCGAGGCCTCTACCGATTCCGAGAATCATGCGGCCGTTCGACATGGTGTCAAGCAAAGCTATGTCCTCAGTAATTCTGAGCGGATCATGCCACGGCAACACGATCACGCCTGTACCTAGAAGCACATCAGGGTGTTTGCCTGCCATGTACGAAAGAAACTGCACGGGCTCAGGACACATCGTGTAGTCATCAAAGTGGTGTTCAACGGTCCATAAAGACTTAAAGCCGAGTTCTACCGCGAGATCACATAATCGAAGTTCCTCGGTGTAAACCTCCTGGTCGGGTAGCCCATTGAACGGGTTCTGAAAGACGACGGTGTAACCGGTGTGCATGAGATGTCCCCCCTCTTGTGCGACATCACGAAACTACACCGAGTCGAACGCTGCCTGTGGGTGTTCTACCCACGACAAGATGTGTAACTGGCTGAAAGAATGATCGATAGCTAGAACCGGAGAGGACCGCAATGACTGAGAACGGATCCGCTAAAGCCCACGCCGCCTGGATATCGACGGTGGTAGAAGAAGTCTTAGAACCTGAACTTCCAATCTTGGATCCTCATCATCACCTCTGGCTCGATGAGGGCCACACTGGGTGGCCATACACTCTCGATGATTTACACAATGACACCGGTAGCGGCCACAACGTCGTTGGCACCGTGTTTCTTGAGTGCCGTGCCCAGTACCGAACTGATGGCCCGAATCATCTTCGACCCGTGGGGGAAACCGAGTTTGTTACCGATCTCGCCGAAAAGAGCGCTTCCTCAAGCGGAGCAGAAATTAAGGCGATCCAAGCCCATGCTGATGTGTCGTTAGGTGCAGCGGTCGAAGAGGTGCTTGAGGCCCACGAAATAGCTGGAAGAGGTCGCTTCCGTGGGGTTCGATATATCACCGCTCAAAATGATCATCCTCCCTTAGCGATGCCTTCGAGTGCCGTAATGAACGACTCGGGGTACCTAGATGGGGTTCGTCGAGTGGGTGACCTCGGTTACACCTACGACGCGATGGTCTATCACCCACAATTGGCTGAATTTGTTGACGTAGCTCGAGCCTGTCCTCAGACGCCCATCGTTCTTGATCACCTAGGTGGAATATTGGGGACAGGTCCCTACAAGGATCAGCGAGGGCAAATTCTTGAGGAGTGGAAAGCGCAAATGACCAAGATTGCTGCTTGCAGCAATGTTTTCTTAAAGCTCGGCGGTATTGGAATGCCGATGATGGGGTTCAGGTGGGATAAGCGTGACAGGCCAGCTAATTCCGTTGAGCTAGCCGATGCTTGGAGCGACCCAATTCAATTTGCTATCGAAGTCTTTGGGTCAGAGCGATGCATGTTTGAATCCAATTTTCCGGTTGATAAACGGGGCGCCGGTTATGTGCCCTTATGGAACAGCTTCAAACGCATCTCCGCTAGTTATTCAGCCGATGAGAAAACCGATCTGTTCCACGACACGGCCGCACGGGCATACCGACTCCCCTTACTTGCGGAAAACTGAGCCCGGGCTGTCTAACCGAGACATCAATTCTCGTAGATTGATGACTTGCCTTCAGCTGCCCTTCTCCTGTCCTGACAAACTCTTCTTATGGTTCATCAAGTAGGCATCATTGGTCTCGGGACGGTCGGGTCTCGTTTCGTTGAGCAGTTCAACAATCACCGCGAATTCGATTTAGTGGCTGCATGGGATGTCGACCCTGCAGCGTGTTCAGTTCATGAAGACTCTGTCAATCTTTGTTCGGATGCCGATGAGGTGATTGCCAACTCGGATCTGGTGTACATCGCCGTTCCGCCACGCCACCATCGCGTTTATGTGATGAGTTGCATTGCTGCGAACACGGCAATTTTTTGTGAGAAACCTCTTGGGATCGACCTAGTTTCAAGTCGAGAGTTGGTGGATGCAGTAATCAGCAGTGGCTTACCGGCCGGAGTGAATTTTGTGTTTAGCGCAGCGCCTTCAGCCCATGAACTTCAACGCAAGATAGAGAACGCAGAATTTGGAGATCTGACTCGAGTGGATCTGCGATTGCATTTTTCAAGATGGCCACGTGTTTGGCATGAGAGGGCGCAGTGGCTACGTCTACGCGATCAAGGGGGATGGATCCGTGAAGTCGCCTCACATTTCATTTTCTTGGCTTCGCGCTTACTTGGTCCCATCACCATGGAAAGTGGGGATGTTTATTTCGAAGACGGCCCCAACGGCGTCCTCTGCGAAACGATCGGCCTCGCCCGCTTCGCGTCGAGTTCGGCACCCCTCACCCTGGCTGGCACAAGCCAAGGAGCGGGACCCGACGTCGTTGATCTAACAGTCAGAGGCACCCATGGCTCGGCGAGAATCTGGGACTGGTATCGGCTTCAACAAATTGACGGCGATGATTGGGTGGACGTCTTTGGTTCCGAGCGCGAGGTACTCGGCGTCGACGCGTACACCTCTCAATTAGATCAACTAGACCGAATGATGAGAGGCGAGAAACACACCATCGCTACATTCGCGGAAGCCTTGTCGGTTCAGGAGTGCGTTGAAGCGTTGTTAGCTGTATGAAATTCGGGGCGGCCCACCACGCAAAACTCGCCGCCTTCAGGGTCAGCTAACACCACTGCTATAAAGCCCAGATGGCTCGGCTCGCCTGCGGGAGTGATGACTGTAGCCCCAATACCGATGAATCGTTCTACCTCTGCCGTTATGTCGTCAACGAACAAATCGAGATGGACCCGATGTTTCGCTGTCTTTCCCTCAGGAACCTTTTGAAACGTCAGGTGGTTGACCGCACGCTCTATATCTGATCGGGAGATGGTGATGTAGGGGTCTCTATTTCCTTGCCGATTGTTAAAACCGATCGCTTCCGCCCAGAAGTCGGCGAGCTGCTCGGGATCGTGACAATCGATAGTCACACCCATAGCGCGAAGACCCATATCGATGGTCCTAGACAGCGTCGACCGGTGGCAAGTTGGTTGAATGCCTTCGGAATTAGTTAGGTTAAGCACTCGGTCGATAGGAAATGAGAACTCGGGATGAACACTGACTCGTTCAGACAAATGGTTCAAGAGCGTCGCAGTGTGCGGGGCTATCGAAGCGACCCGGTCCCGCGAGAAGTGATCGAGGAGATCATCGATATCGCCGGAGGCGCCCCATCTTCGATGAACACTCAGCCATGGCATTTCCATGTTTTGACCGGTGAACCTCTCGATTTGATTCGACAGGGCAACACCGACCGAATGGTGAGCGGAGCTGCCCCTCAAAGGGAAATCTCGCTCAACCACGGTTACGAAGGGGTACATCGCAAACGCCAAATCGAAATCGCAGTGCAGTTGTTCGAATCAATGGGGATCGCCTGGGAAGACAAGGAACGACGTCGCGACTGGGCGATGCGCGGCTTCCGTCAGTTCGATGCGCCGGTATCGATTGTGGTCACCTGCGACCGCACACTCGAACACGACGCAGTCGGCCACTTCGATTGCGGGGCGGTGACTTATGGTCTGGTGTTATCAGCCTGGACTAAAGGACTCGGCTGCGTGATCAACGGTCAAGGCATCATGCAGTCCGACGTTGTCCGAGAGCATGCAAACATCCCAGAAGATCAAGTGATCATGACCTGCGTAGCGATGGGATACCCCGACGATAGCTTCGTGGCGAACGACGTGAAATCAACTCGACGTACCGTCGACGAGGTTGCGAGCTTTGTCGGATTTGATGACTAACTGCGACTCCCCAACTCGATGTTCAAACGAGTCTCGCTGATGCGGTCCTCGCGAGCGATCCTCGGAGCATTCGTCGCAGCACATGTCTTTAATGACTTTTACGCCACCGTTCTCCCAGCTTTCCTACCTGCTTTGGCAAGAGAGTGGGATCTCGACTACGCGGAACTGGGACTCTTATCTTTTTCCTTCACCCTTCTCACAGGAATCCTTCAACCCTTGCTGGGTCACGCAGCAGATCGAGAAGGGAAAAGAAGGTTCATCGTAAGCGTAGGCTTTTTCGTAGGCAGCATCGGATTTCTATGCATGGCAGTCGCCCCATCATTCTGGGTAATTACTGTCGTAAGTCTTCTCTGTGGTCTCGGCACCGCCACCTATCACCCTCAAGCAACTGCGTTTATCGTGAACGAGTACCCCGACGACCGGGGCCGCATGCTCGGCATCCATGGCTGGGGCGGTTCAATCGGACATTTTCTCGCCCCAGCTGTAGCGACCATAGCCATCGCCGTTCTGGACTGGCGATGGGCGATGGTCATTATCGCGATCCCGTTGACCGCCACCGGTCTCGGCCTTCACTTCTTCCTACCTGAGAGCACTCCCAACCCTCAAGCCACCCTACGCGGCGCTATTCAGCGACCACTAATTGTCGCATCGTTAGCCTTTGGTCTCTCAAACATCGTCCTATACAGCTTCGTCACTTTCGTAGTAAAGATGCTGGTAGATGAAGGCTGGGCAGAAACAACTGCGGGAGCCACTCTTACCGCCATGCTTCTCATCGGAGCGGTCGCTCAACCCGTAGGAGGGCGAATTTATGATCGATTCGGAGGGCGGCGGCTCTTCGTCGGTGCCAACCTCGGGATCATCACTGCGGTACTGGTCTTTTCTCAAACCTCGGGAGCTATCTCCCTAATCGCCGTTGGCACGGTGGCCATGTTCGGGTTCGGGTTGTTCCCGGTGTCGATGGCTATCGCAAGCAAAATCGGGGGAGAAAAACGGACTGGCTTCTCCGTTGGAGTCCTCTTCGGAGTTACAGGTTTGTTAGGTGCTGCTGCACGCCCAGCCGTCGGGGCTCTGGCCGAAGCCTTGGGCGATATCCGTGTGGCGTTGTCGTGGACAGTTGTCTCCGCTATCGCTGCTCTCCCCTTCGCAATGCAGCTTGAGGCTGATAGGTCAACGAGCTGAACGCCACATGCTCCACATTGTGGGACCGTTCGGCATAACAATTTCGTTAACGACCTCAAAACCAAGGCGTTGATAGAGCGGGACGTTCCGAGGACTCGAGCTTTCTAGATAACAAGCGTCCCGGGTTTGGTCGGCGAGGTCCAACGTGTACTGGATGATTGCGCCACCGTGTCCCCGTCCCACTAGATCCGGTTTAATCCCCACAGTGTTGAGGTAATAATGGGGCTCCTTTGGGTGCATTTCACCGATCATCGATAAGCCTTCGCCTAGTTCACCAGCACGGTCAGGGTTGGCACCCAACACCAGGTACCAGAGTTGGCGGAAAGTGCCGCCTTCATGAAGATCGCGACCCGGGGGCGCCCAGATGGTGCCTCCTACAATTTCATCCTTGTCTAGCAACGCCCAACTGGTGCCCATTTCTGCCGCACACTCGAGTTCCACTCGCATCCACGCCTGAGCGAGCGTCACTCGAAACTCCGACTCCTGAAAAATCCACGACATCCAAGGATCTTGTTCGAACGCGTGCGCGAGCAGGAGGCTCATACCTCGTATATCGTGCGCCTCAACAGGTCTGATTTCTGTAGTCACCCGAGTGCCCCTCATAATCTCGGCGCATCGTATCTTCGCGCTCGCCTAGCGTGGGCGACGCTAACCGGATCGAGGAGCCTTTATGGCCGAAATGAACAGCGACGAACGCGACAACTTTTTGAATGAAGTACGAGTGGGGATACTGGCTATAGAACGAGACGATAAAGGCCCTTTGTGTGCACCAATCTGGTACCGATACTCCGCCGATGTTGGGTTTGAAATACTAATGGCGTACGACTCAGCGAAATCGGTTCTTCTTCGACGTCACGGAGCCGCAACAGTTTGTGTTCAAGACGAGCAACTCCCCTACCGGTACGTCACCGCTGAAGGGGAAGCCGTCGTTGAGTTGATGACCGGAGAAGAAAGAGATCACGTTCTTCGCGACATCGCAACCAGATATCTAGGTGATGAACTGGGTAACCAGTACGCCGATGCGTTTCCGGGGCACGATGAGGCCAAGGTAACTATTAAACCGCGCCGTTGGAACAGCGACGTCCTTGGTTGAACCATTCGGCGGCATTTGAAATTTGGCTCAGAGTAATGATGCCAACGCTTCGCGCGTTCGGATGCGTTCGTCGGGGTTGCCGCCGAATTCGGCAACAATGATGTCGTCGGCACCAGCGTCAATTGCTGCCTGGAGACGATCCGCTATTTCGGATTCATTACCGACGATTGCTATTTCCTCAGGACCGGCGAGACCCTCCCTGTCCAACATCGCTCTATAACTGGGCAACGTGCCGTACATTTGCCAGACTTTGGCCGCCCTTTCCATGCCGGCATCCATATCGTCGGTGCACAGCACCGGTAAACCGGCAAGAACACGCGGCTTAGGCCTTCCGGCCTCGGAAGCCGCTCCACAGATTTCGGGCACGGTGAGCTCGGCGAGGGTTTTGTTGCCGGTCATCCAGGTGATGGTTCCGTCAGCCAGACGTCCAGTTAAACGAAGCATTTGGGGCCCTAGGGCAGCTACAAGCACTTGTGGAACAGGAGCTCCTAGTCCCAGAGCCGGATTTCGAGCGGTCAAAGTTTCGCCCTCAAAGCGGACAGGTTCGTCTCGCAACTGGGGATTCAGAACTTCGAGGTATTCGCGTAAATGGCGGACAGGTTTGTCGAAGTCGTAGCCGTACTGCTTTTCTATAACCGGCTTATGGGACAGACCTATGCCAAGCGCGAGGCGATCGCCGATGACGGAAGTCACCGAGAGAGCTTGCTGCGCCATCACCATTGGATGCCGGGGGTAGGTGGGAATGACCGCGGTACCAAGTTCTATTTCTGGCACAGCCGCGCCAATATGGCTAAGTGACGTTAGGGCGTCAACACCCATGGGCATTTGTGGAAGCCAGTAGGACGGAAAACCCGCTTCATGAGCGGCTTGAGCGTCAGCAATTGCTTCCTCAACGTTGAAGAGTTTTCCTGCGGGTCCACTGAAAATACCTATACGCATTCGCGCCTCCAATTAGCAAGGAATGTTCTCATCACCTTGACACATGGCAGGCTAGGGGTGTCGGGGAGAAGCCGAGTGCTCACGGATCAACAACTAGCTGATTATCACCGAGAAGGATTCTTAGTTCTGAAAGGCCAAGTATGTGACGCCGACATTTGCCGATTGGAAGAAGGGTTCGAGCGGAACCCCCCGCTTGACGGCACCTTGTACGACGTTCGCGAGTTGGAATATCCCGAACCCGGAAGGTACACCCTCGCTAATAACTGTCTAAAGGACCCCGATCTTTCTTTCTTGGCCGACCACCATCGAATTACGCCCGCAGCGGGTCAAGTGCTAGGAGCTGAGCCCAAACTGTCGGCTTACGTAATTTATGACCGAACACCGGGGGGGCCGGGAGTACCAAGCCACAATGACTACAAACGATGGAGACCTGTGGGTTCATCGATGAACTGGGTCTTTGCGATCGTTCCTTTCTGCGATTTTGATGAGCACACCGGACAACTGCTGGTCGCGCCGGGCTCCCATCATCTTGAGCGGGTGCGGCCGGGGTCTGAACGCCCTCTTGAAGTTGAAGCACCGCTCCGGCCTTCGGAAGACAGCTACGTCGACCCTGAGTTGTGTCGCGGCGACCTCCTTTTGATGAACATGCATTTGTGGCATCGAGCCAACGGCAACAGCTCCGAATCTCACCGGATCGGGGCGTTCAACAAATACGCCGCGGCGGACGCTCCGCCAGCAACCGGGTGGTTCCTGTATGACGACGAGGTGTATGAAGCACTTACTCCCGATGGTCGTTCGATTCTCGCCGCTCATAGCAGCAAAAAGATCAAGTCGACGCGCTTGTTGCTGCTCAGAGAGGGTGACGATCAGGAGGTTCTTTTGGTTAAGGGGGAGAACGGCCGACTGGCTCTGCCGGGGGGTCCAGCATTGGTTGAGAAGTCAATCCCGGATTGGGACACCGGTAATTACATTGCTGCGCTACAAGCGGCAGTTCGCGAATCAGTGAAGATCGAAACCCCTTGGGTGTCTTACGTTGGTGATTTCCCAGAGGGTGACCATTTATGTCGTGTATACGCTTACACGTTGAATGGAATGGGTTTTCCAGTTGGATACAAAGACGGCGAATGGATGGGTCGGCAGTGTCTTGAGTCGGCTACACCAGACCTCTTTGGTGGCTGGGAAACCGAAGCGTTGGACCTGTGGTCTGATGACAGAATCATCCGCGGTAAGGGGTTAACCCAAGCTCAATGTCGAGTTGACCAATACGCATACTGATCGTATTTCAACTCATTACAAAGCCTCGATAACTATCTCTGGCTACCTCGTCGCATAGTTCCGTGTATCTGGGAAGTCCTCCAACGTAGAGCATGAAGGTTCGGGCATCGCGGCCTGCAATATTCTTGTTCACCCCCATAAACCATGAATCCACTTTGCTAAATAGCATTCGCTCCGCTGACTCGTGCACGTGTTCGGTCCAGTCGTCTTCAGCTTCAAATTCGACGTCTACACGTCTGATGTCTGAACTGAAAAGCTGTTCTATGAATGTCGAAACCCATTCCACGTTCTGTTCGATGCACCTGGGCATATTGCAAAATGTCGACGCATTGTGGGGTCCAACTAGGGTGAACATGTTGGGGAAGCCGGCGGTTGCCAAACCAAGATAGGTGCGAGGTCCAGCTTCCCATTTCTCAGCGAGGGTACGGCCGTTTAGACCCCTGAAGTTGATCGAGTTGTAGGGTCCCATAACTGCATCGAAGCCGGTCGCGTAGACGATCAAATCGAAGGGATGTTCCCGGTCTGAGCATTGGATCCCATCTGTGGTGATTTTTTCAATTGGTGTCTCATTCAGGTCAACAAGAAGCACGTTCTCTTGGTTATATACCTCGTAGTATCCGGATTCCATCGGTACTCGGCGTGTGCCGAAGCCATGATCCGTGGGGATTAGTTTCTCGGCGAGTTTTGGATCGGCCACTCGTTCGCGAATTTTCTGTGCGATGAAGTCAGTGAGGGTGGCGTTCGCCTGTTCATCAACTAATACGTCCCGAAAATTTCCGATCCAAATGCCGAAACCAGGCGAAGCATAAAGTTCTTCGTACAACGCTTCTCGCTCCTCGGGGCTGACTTCGAGCGCCCTTCGACGGTCAGAATCATGGATGAACCCCGAGAAAGAGTTCCTGCACCGTTCGAAAATGTCGTCGTAACGGGAACGGATGTCAGCCATCTCGGTCGACTCGATTGGGCTGTTGTGGAGCGGGGCGCACCAATTGGGACTTCTCTGAAATATCGTTAGCTGCTTTGAGGTCTTAGCTACTTCTTGTATGAGTTGTACCGCCGTAGCTCCTGTGCCGATGACGCCGACGCGCTTTCCCTCAAAGGTCACTTCGTCGTGGGGCCAGCGGGCCGTATGGAACGATGGCCCTTTAAAGTCATCCATTCCTTCGAAGTCTGGGATTAACGGTTTTGACAAAATGCCGATGGCTGTGACCAGAAAACGGCACCGAACCCGAAATCCGTCTTCTACGTGCACTTCCCATTCATCGCAGGTCTCATCGAAAATGCATTCGGTGACGATGCTTTCAAATCTGATGTCTTCGCTCAGGCTGAAGCGGTTGGACACGTGTTGGAGGTACCTAAGGTTCTCTGGCTGAGCAGAGAAACGTTCCTGCCAATCCCACTCGTCAAGTAACTCCTGGCTGAATGAATAGCCGTAAGAGTAACTCTCCGAATCAAACCGGGCACCTGGGTAACGATTCCAATACCAGGTGCCCCCCACATCGGTCCCCGACTCGAGGACTAAAGCGCTCACGCCGATTTCGCGCGATTTGTATAGCTGGTACAAACCTGAGACTCCCGCTCCGATGATGACGATTCCGTAGGAGGGAATTTCGGGACTTTCGTCTTCTTTCATGGCATCAAACTTAGCGACACGGCTTACAGGCCAGCCCGAGGTTGCTGTGTTTGTAGACGCGGTCAAGTAGTTGCAAAAACCAAAGCTTCTTTCTCACGAACCTGATGTCCCTACGTTTCTTTCCAGCCTTGGCTTGGTCCGTGAAATTTTGGCTGATTTCTGTCTCGTATTTCTTGGGCCCGAGCCGATATCGCGGCATCCCAATCTTGGTCCGTGAAAAGCCAAAATTGTTGGTTAAGGATCGCATCATGGACTTGGTCTCCCACGATCTCCGGATCAAGACCTCCTTGAAGAGCCCGGTGTGTGAGTTCAAGCATCTGGTCGCCTCTGTCGTCTATCGCGGACCCAACTGAACCTGCGGCGCGAGCAATGGTCGCGTTGACAATGTTTGTATTTACGAAACCAGGGCAGAGGCACGTGACACCAACATTTGAGCGTTCGGTTTTCAGTTCGTGGAAAAGAGTTTCAGCGAGAGTCGCTACACCGTGTTTGGCAATGTTGTATGGGGCACCAAACGGCGAAGAAATATGGCCTGCTATTGAAGCCGTTAGGACCATATGCCCGTCATCGTGTTCGACGACGTGAGGAACGAAAACCCGGACACCGTGGATTACTCCACCAAGCAGAATTCCTAGTGTCCAGTCGTAGTCGTCTTGTGAAAGAGACCAGGAACGACCAATCGATCCCTGAACCCCAGCGTTTAAGCACACCACATTGGCAGATCCAAAGGCGTCGATTGTCGCATCAAGGAGAGCGTGGTTTTGACCTTCATCGGAAACATCAGTGACTACCCCAATGACCTCCGCTCCAAGCCCGCGGATGGTTTCCACCTCCACGTTGAGCTTGGCTTCGTCAACGTCGGAAAGCACGACCTTCATTCCGGCACGAGCGAAGCGGCGGGCCATCGCCAGGCCCATGCCCGAAGCTGCTCCGGTTACCACGGCGGTCTTTCCTTCAAGTTTGTCCATGCTCGGAGATTAGACCGAAGAGTTCGACTGGTGTTTCTCGGACTACCGTTCGGGGGTGCCAGATTTTCTCAACGACGCTCAACGCGACATTCAACGACGAGCTCACTCACTTGGCCGTCAGGTCGCTTCACTCAACACCGACAGCCTCGAAGCCCATCAGATTGAAAGCGAAACCCGAGCTCTATCGAAGCAGGCAGGCATCTATCTCCTGACCCAGCCAGCCGAATTCGGAGGAACCGCGGGCACGTCTCTTGATCTGACTATCGCTCGTGAAGCCCTCGGGGCCTGTGGCGTTAGTCATCTGCCTGGATTTTTTGGACCTATGCCAGGACTGCTCGCTCAAGCATCGGAACATGTGCGAAACAAATTTCTAGGGCCTTACTTAGCTGGCGAGGCCAAAGGCGGGTTCGGGTTCACGGAACCGCCCGATGCTGAGAGGCACACGTGGGCGCGAGACGAGGGTGACCATTTGGTCGTGAATGGTCACAAGTCATATGTGACAGGGGGGTCGCACGCTGATTTCATAAACACTTTGGTCGAACTTGAAAATGTTGGACCTGCAATGGTTGTGATTGAGACAAACAGCCCCGGAGTACAAATAATTCGACGCTTCGGCTCCCTTGATGGAACTCAACACGCAAGTTTCTCTTTCACCGATGTACATGTTCCCCGCGAACATCTGATTGGTGAGGCTGGAGCGGGAATGAAGAGAGCTCTTGATCAGGTGAACGCTGTCCGTATGGCGATAGCCGCTGATTCCTTGGGACTGTGCAGTTTCGTGTGCGACATCGTCGCGGAGCATGTTGAGCAAGGTCGATCGTCTGAGATCGATGCTGGGAGCGATCAGGCGGTGAGGGTTCAGTTCGGGAGGATGCGGTCTCAGTCGTACGGCGTTAGGAGTGCCGTGTATCGCACCGCTCGACTCGTTGACGCCGGAGAGAACGCTGTAAACGAAGTAATGGCATCGAAAGTTTTAGCTACCGAAACTCTGAACCTTCTCGTGGATCTAGCAATTCAGATAATCGGCGGTGAAGCCTTAGTTGACTCGCACCCGTTGGCGTCTCTGTTTCGCCGCGCCCGCGCCACGCGGCTGGCCGAGGGCCCAACTGACGTTCTCCACGCAAACATCGCACGCGGCTACCTTGACCTGCACCTAGGTCGGATCTGAGAGCACATGCCATACCTCAACGAGTTCTCCCCATCGAGTACGCCTCTCGATATGACAGGTAGCGCTGAATTTTCCAGCCTTTGCGAAAGCGCTAACGATCTTGGAATCCAGCATTCCGACACGATTCGCTATGTCTCGACCAATGTCATCGCTCGGCACCAACGATTCCATCTCCTTGAATGGGGTGATCCGACCCTGCCAACCTTGTTGCTGCTACATGGAGGGAACCAGTCGGCCCATTCGTGGGATTTGGTGAGCCTGCATCTGGCGGACCGATTCCACATTTTGGCGCTAGACCAGCGCGGCCATGGCGACAGCGAGTGGGCTCGTGACGCTGACTACTCATCGAACGCTATGGCTTCCGATGCCAGCGCTGTCTTGGAAGAACTCAACGTCGCATCGGTCACCGTCATTGGTCATTCGATGGGAGGAATGAACACGATGCGACTCGCGGTCGATGAACCTCACCGCTCCGATCGCATCGTTCTCGTTGACATCGGGCCGGAGCTATCGGACCAAGGCACGAAAAGCATCCGAAGTTTTGTGACCGAGAACCGTGAATTTGACGACGTCGAACACTTCGTCCAGTCCGTTCAGAAATACGATCCGTATCGCTCCCGCGAACACATTGAAAGAACTGTTAAGTACAACTTGCTTCAACGTGCCGACGGCAAATACGTAAGCAAAAGAGACCATGGTCCCCGCTTAGCGACCACCCGAACCCAACGCGAACAGAGCGACCTCTTCTCGCTTCAAGATGCTGCCTCGATCACGCAACCAACTTTGCTGATCCGAGGCGCAGATTCGAATGTACTGACAGCCGACGCGGCTCAACGATTTGCCGATGCCTTACCCAACGGCCAATTAGTTACCGTTCCCGATAGTGGCCACAACGTGCATGGCCAAAACACGGTTGGGTTTCTCCAAGCACTAGTACCGTTTTTGAACGACTGAGCACCCAAAGCCGACATATGAATCGGGGATCAGGCGCAAACTATTTGATAGTCAGGCGGAATCCGGTGTCATTGGGCTCGACACTCTTTTGACGCCGATGCACAGGAGTTGACGAAGGGCGTAGGGTGACCCAATGGAATCTCACGAGCTTGAAACCTTAATCATTGACGCGTCCGACAACGGAGTTGTGACCGTAACGATGAACCGTCCCGAAAAAAAGAACGCTGCGAACTCGGTGATGTGGGACGAATTGCGCGATACCTGGAACGCTCTCGCAGTTGATCCACAGGTGCGGGCAGTAATAATGACCGGCGCTGGTGATGCCTTCTGTAGCGGGGCAGACCTTGGGGGGCAACAACGAGAGCGTCATCAGCTCGTTTCGATGAATCTTATTCATCAAACGGTGGAGGCCCTGTATTCGATCATGGTGCCCGTCATCGCGAAGGTAAATGGTGTCGCTGCCGGCGCCGGGATGAATATGGCGTTGGCATGCGATTTGATAGTGGCTAGTGACCAAGCTCGATTCAGCGAAATCTTCGCTCGCCGCGGCTTAAGCGTTGACTTCGGTGGCACATGGGTATTGCCCAGACTGATCGGCTTACACAAAGCTAAAGAACTCGCCTTCTTCGCCGATGTTATTTCCGCTGAGCAAGCCGCAGAATTCGGAATCGTAAATAAGGTCGTGCCCCACGAGCAACTTGACGACGAAACTCAAGATTGGGCGGATCGTCTGGCAGCGGGACCACCATTAGCCTTGGCCATGACGAAGCGAATGCTCACCCTAAACGCCAGTAACGACTTCAAGTCTGCGTTGGAAGCGGAGGGAATGGCGCAGACGGTTAACTTCTACACCTCGGACACTAAAGAGGCCGTAGCGGCATTCCTGGATAAACGCGATCCCAAATTTGAAGGCCGATGATCACACCTTGCCTGGTTGCTACAGCCCAGTGGCCAAGCGTTGCTCCGGAACGTACTTTTCGAAGACATGGGAGACTTTCTAAATGCATGAATTGGTTGTCCTAGGAAACGATTTTGAGGCCGCTGTCCAGATTGCTAGCAACCTCGAGGGTGTGTGCTATCTCAGCGATCCCGATGAAGCACGCTCTCTGCCCTTTAGAACAATGGTTCGAGTGGTGACCGACAACCTTGAACAACTTGCTGCCGCGGCGGAAGTAGGAAGCTACGTCGTGTTCAGCCGTGTGGTTCGCGAACGACCCGTTTCAGTTCAGGCGGGAACGCCGTCTCCTGGAGTCACCGCTGTCTTCCCCTTGTTGCATCATCCTGATCTCACCCATGAACAAACCGATGCCCATTGGCGGGACGTGCATGCGCCTCTCGCTCTCCGTCATCACCCGGGAATGTGGGATTACACGCAACTGAGCGTGGTGCACACCTTAGATGGACCACCCATTGACGGATTTGCACTTGTAGCTTTCGAGTCGTTGACGTCTATGAAGGAACAATTCTTCGGTGACGACAACGACCGACAGGTTATTTACGCCGACGTTGCGAGTTTCGCTGATCCCGAGTCCCCGCGACGCGTGGTAGCAACTGAAACAATTTACGGGCAACGTCCGCCAACTGCGCGAGTGACGTGGCCCCGGGAGTGAATCGGTTTCTTACCCTATTTGCATTGGCAGTCGCAACCGCGGTCTCTCAGTCGTTCGGACGCTTCACCTATTCGATTCTCTACACCGAAATTCGAGACGATTTTGAGCTCTCGAACACTGCGGCCGGGGGGATTGGGTCACTCAACCTAGTCGGATATCTACTGGGGTCACTCGTTGTCGCCTTCGGGGTCGGTCGTCTCGGCCTGGCCCGCACAGCAAAGTACGGCTTGGCAGGGGTCCTCGTTGGTCTGACACTGTTGAGTTGGGCACCGAGGTCCGCTGTAGTTGTCCTCGCTCTCTTTGTAACGGGCGTTACAGCGGCGGGAGTTTGGGTTGCGGCTCCGGGTCTAGCGACAGCCGTTTTGGGGCCAAATCGAAGAGGCGTAGCGGCGGGTTGGGTTACCACTGGGGTAGGCGCGGGTTTTATTTTGGCTTGCATTTTTGATGTTGCGATGGGGAGTTGGCGGTCGGTTTATCGCATCGAGCTGTTGATTGGTGTTGCGTGCCTCGGCTTACTTTGCTTCACCGTCGGGGATTCTGCGTCGAGCGCCTCAACAAAGGGTTTGAGTCCCAAAACGCTCCGGCAGGTTCCGGGCTGGCTGAATCTTTGCACGACTTATGGGATTTTCGCCGTTGGCGCCTCCCTCGCTATGACCTTCACGGTCGCATTTCTCGAAGAAAACGCTGGTTACGAAGCTCACTCGGCGTCGCTCATTTATTCGTTGATAGGAGTTGGAATGGTCATAGGTGGCTCTCTGATGGGACCGCTAACCGACCGGATTGGGAGGGACTCCGCTCAGTTGCTATCCCTCGCCGCTATGGCCGCAAGTTGCGCAACGATCGCTACTGGTCACCTCCTGGGGACGGCGATCGCGACGATGGTTTTCGGAATTGCGTTCACGGGAGTCACAATTTCAGTTACCGCGAAGGTAAGCAATCACTTGGACGCCGAAGCGTTCGGCGCCGCGTATGCGGTCGTAACAATTGTTTTCGGTGCCGGTCTTGCTGTTGGACCACAACTCGGCGGCGCGATAGCGGATTCGTCAGGGTCGTTTCGACCTGCCCTACTGCTCGCGGTCGTATGCGCGGCTGTGGGCTTCGTGTTGACAATGTTGGACCGAAGTCAGGAAATGTCTCAGGGTCTAAGCAGGCATACCTAAACGTTCGTGGACGGGCGCCAGAGCCTGCAATTCCGGCATCACTTCACGTGCAAAAAGATTCATGTTTCTGTCGGCCTCTGAATGGTCCATGCCGGCGAAACTGAATACCCCCACGTATCCGTCCATGAACGTCTGTTCTTGAAGGTTGCAAATCTTGTCGTAGACCTGTTCGGGCGTCCCCCACAGTTGGAGATCTATGAAGAAATCAGTCATCATCTCCAACCCTCCGGGGGCCTTCAGACGGTCATACATCAGTCCATGGTGTTCGTAACCAGGAGTGTCTTTTAGGTGGGGCTTGTCAAATTGATAGTGGTCGATAATGGAGTCCCAATAGCCCCCAATGAACTCTCGGGCCTTCTCTTCTGCTCGATCGGCGTTTTCGTCAACGAACGTCCAACCAGCGACCATCGGCGGGGGAGGTTCTTCTCCGTTGGCGTTCCGGTACACGTCTCTGTAGTCCTGAAGTTCTTGGCGCACTGCCTTCCAGGGTTTCTGCGGAACAATCAAAATACCGACACCCATTTCAGCCATTATGCGAGCCGAGTCCGGCGAAACTGCCGCAGCGTACGCTCGTCCCCGCATCGAATTCACAGGGCGTGGTCGAATATCGACACGGGGCTGCTCAAGAAGTTCGCCATGATATTCGGCGTAGCCGTTTTCCATGGCGTTGAGCACCATTTCGGTGGACTCTTTAAAGCGCAGTCTCGCTGACGCCATGTCGGTTTGGAAGCCATCAAATTCGATTTTGCCTGTGCCTCTGCCCAACCCCAGGATGAGGCGGCCACCAGAAAGGTTGTCGAGCATTGAAATTTGCTCAATGACTCTCAAGGGGTCGTGCCATGGAAGAACGCACACCATCGACCCCAATTGGATCGATTCAGTGGCTCCAGCCATATATGTCAGAAACTGAAGAACGTCCGGACACATGGTGTAGCTGGTGAAGTGATGTTCAACGCTCCACACTGAATCGAAGCCAAGCGGTTCAGCCTGCAACGCCAAGGCCAAATCCTGTTGGTAGACCTGCTGGTCAGGAATTCGCTCTCCGGGATTCTGAAATATGACGCTCATACCTACGTGCATCGCGTTCTCCAACAGTCAAAGATTTATAGATTCGAACATTCTCAGGTTATTCGATTTGTCGCCTACCTATGAGGGCACTCCAATCTTCCATCGTTCGTGGTTCTTCAAAGATGATCTGCGGGAAGGCTCCGCGAAGTCGTGAGAGTTGGCCAGGTGACACTCCGCTGAGACCGATCCATCCATTTGGAGCGAGGCGAGCGACGAGGTCGTTCGCCATCTCGCGAAGGATATTCTCGTGGATGTTGGCGACCACCACGTCGTAGTTGCCGCAGATCTCGTTGAGCGGCGTCGCGAAGAATTCTGTTCGATCCGAAACTCGATTTCGACGTGCATTAGTTTCCGCTGCCTGCAGTCCTGCCGTATTGATGTCGATGCCGATTGCCCGGTCAGCCCCAAAGTAGACCGACGCAATTGTTAGGACTCCTGATCCGCATCCGACGTCAAGCACCGATTCGTTGCCCGTGATGTTGGAGGAAAGTTCTTCGAGTAGAAGGCGGGTAGAAGGATGGTCTCCGGTTCCGAATCCCACTCCAGGATCAATTTCAATGACGATCTCGGCTGTGGAGCCAATCCAGGGAAAGCAAACTTCGGCCCGTCCCCCAACCGGCGTTGGCCGATTTCGCTTCTCCCAGGCAACTGCTCTTGCTTCGTCTGGTGGACCAACGACAGCCGGGTGGCCAGCGTTTCTCAATTTGGCTGTGAGCTTTGTAGCTAGGGCCTCATCGCGAACCTCATAGCGCGCAACCCAGCGATCTGAGCGAAGAAGCTGCCACTCCCCCACTGCTCCGAACATTTCTTCAACGTCAGCTAGCGAACGCTCGTCGGCGGCAACGACGACTTGTCCTGTCATTCCTCTAGGGAAAGTTTCGGCTTCCGAGGTTCGAATTCTTGTCCTGCCGCCTCTCGAGATTCGTTCGCAGCTGACTCAAATATTCCTTTCGCCATCAGTGACGACTCAGCTGATCGGCGAGTGAGATATATCCGGGTCCGAATTTCGTGGACTTCAACCGAGTTGGGTGCCGCGTCCGCGGCCATGTCGATCAAATGGCAGGCCATTCGCAGTTGGCCGTCTTCTGCTAAGGCCTGCGCTCGTTCGGCAAGTATCGAAACGCCACCGGCAAGTTCAACCAGTTCGACTGCTAGCGCAACGTCGGACGCTGGTTTTAATCGCGATGGTTTACCGTCCCACCATCCACCGTAGAGGCGCCAGATATTTCGGATCACGAACTCGGGTTCGTCATACAGCGGACGCAGGTATGGCAACTCGAGTATTTCGGGGGCGACTCCCACCGTTAACACGATGTCGTTAAGAGTCGCCCCGGAATTCATTGCAGATACAACATCATCGACGAGCTGTTCGAGAGTTGACGCGACAGTGTTCAAACACGAAATAATTCGTTCATGGCCTGAAATGGGTAGGCCGTGGGCGGGAACGAAGAGTTCCACGTCTGTGGACGCCATTTCGCGTAACGACGCTGCCCACTCCAGTGGGTATCGCTGCACCTTCTGAGGGTTGCCGCAATTGGGGAAGTTCCATATGAACTGGTCCCCGGCAGAAATCATTCGGTGCTGAGGTATCCAGGTCCAGGTGTGGTCGTCGGTTTCACCCAAGGCGTGGTGAAGCTGAAATTCGATTCCCCCAATCTCGTCCGTCATGGTGTGGCGGTAGTCAACCACTGGCTCCAAAGTTCCCTCAGGAACAAAGGGTTTGTTGCTGTTGGCTCCACTGAGAGTTGAGGCGGGCAACCCGCCAAACTGGCGGGCGTTGATGACTTTGTTGTATCCGTTCGTGGCTCGATAGCGTCGCAACCTCGGGCTTAAGTTCTCGTGACCAATGACGCGAGGAACAGGACGTCCAGAACTTTCTGCGTCCTGTGCGAAGGCGCTGCTTCCGCCGACGTGGTCTATGTGTCCATGGGTGTACACCAACGTATGAAATGGTTCGCTGTTCCACTGCCGCAAACTGTCAAGGACCCGGCCTCCACTAGCGGGACCGCTGGAATCGAAGGCGACGAGTCCATCGTCGGTTGAGACTACGACTACGTGACTGAACGCCTCAACCAGTGCCACCCCATCTGCTATTTCGCTTAGCTCATGGGTGACTCGATTAGGTGGGCTATCAACTCGACCGCTATCAATGAACCGGGCAGAGAGATCTAGTACATGTTCAGCCATTGAGCCACCGTAGATGACGTTGCTGTCGATCCGGTCACTCGAAGTGTCGTTCCTCCCACCAAGGAAAGAACTCGGGTAGGTCCTCGCTGGGTTTTAACGTGAAGTTGGGAGGCCGTTTCTCTAAGAACGAGGCGACGCCTTCATGAGCGTCTGCTTCTCGTCCCAGATGAAAGATTGCTCGACTATCAACCTTGTGAGCTTCCATTGGGTGGTCTGCGCCAAGCATTCTCCACATCATGTGGCGGATCATCGTCACAGAGATGGCTGAGGTGTTCTCAGCTATTTCTGATGCAATTGATCGCGCCGAGGGGAGCAAATCTTCTGGTTCGTGAAGGCTTCGAACGAGACCACCTTGTAGTGCTTCGTCGGCGTCAAACACCTTTCCGCTGTACGCCCATTCGAGGGCTTTGCTTACTCCAACTATCCGCGGCAAAAAATAGGAAGAGCAAGCTTCAGGAACTATCCCTCGGCGGCTGAACACGAAACCGATTCGCGCTTTGGTCGAAGCGATCCGGATGTCCATCGGGAGGGTCATCGTAACTCCAACGCCTACCGCGGGGCCATTTATCGCCGCGATTATTGGCTTATTGAATTCATAGATCCGCAACGAAAGGAGCCCCCCACCATCTCTAAGCCATGCATTTGAGTTTCCTTGGCGACCTTCGTTGGAGGCTCGGTCGGCCTTGGCTTCTTCGGTTTGGTTGTCGTAATCGAAGGTCTCGGCACCTTTTCCAAGGTCCGCTCCCGCACAAAAACCGCGGCCTTCTCCGGTGACGATTACCGTTCGAATTTGATCGTCCGCGTCAGCATGGTCGAGCGCTTCCAGAAATTCGCCCTGCATTCGGCTGTTGAACGCGTTTAATCGTTCCGGCCGATTCATGGTCAAAGTGAGAACCTGGTCCTCAATCTCATAGCGGAGCGTTTCAAATTCAGGCATGGGTTTCCTTTGAACTCGTCAACAGAGAGTTACCGATCGCGCGGAGCGCCGCAACTGCCTTATTTATCGTCCAAGCCAGTTTCCGTCCGGTAAGTCGACGAGCCCTTCCGGGTGGCCCCCGTATTGATAGGCGTGGGCGTGAACCCCCATCGCGGTTACTAGGGAGATTCGGTGATACAAACCGTCGACCGCGCCTTCTATTTCGTCAAGTAGCGACAAGGCCTGAGAGCATCGTTGTGGATCTAGGCGAAAACGAACACCGTGAATAACCCCAACGCGATCGAACAAGGCCGCCGGGTATCCCAAGCCGGTGTCATAGAGACGTCCGCTTACCTGATCAGGTTCGTGCCCGAGAACATACGGCGCAAGAAAGGGCCATCGTTCTTCACCCGGAAGAAGAGTGCCGTAGCAAAAAACCTCCTTGGTAACACAACTGGGTTCAGACATCTAGGAAGCGGCCTGCGGCAAAGGCCGAACCTAAGGCACCTACGACCACTCCCATGACGACTGTGGCAAGGGTTGCGGTGTTGAATTGGCTGGAGGTAACAGTGAAGGAACGAAAGAACGCCAGGATCTCTGAACGGCCGAAGAGTTCTTCGACGTGATTGCGGAGGACGCCTGCGGCGACGGCACCGACGATTCCGCCCAATAGCCCGTGCAACATTCCTTCCAAAATGAAAGGGAGACGGATAAAGCTGTTGGTAGCGCCGACGAGTTTCATTACCTCGATTTCGCGGCGACGGGCGAACATCGCGACCCGAATCATGTTGAAGATGAGCAGTGCGCTCGCGGCTGCGAGGACAATTGACATAAGTAAGACAATCCAGCGAAACGAGTTGAACCATTCTCGAATCGCGTCGACTTGCTGACGACCGGTTTCTACCGAGTACACCCCTGGGCGTTGTCGAAATTGAGCAGCTAAAGACTCAATGAGTTCTCCCTCTGCAACCCGTGGAACAACCCGATACGAAGATGGCAGGCTTGCGACTGATACTTCAGCTAGGAGTTCGGGTTCATCGACGAGCATCTCTTCGAGTAACTCGAACGCCTGCTCTTGGGTGATGTACTGGATTCGTTCGATGTCGGGATGATTTCGTAGTTCTTCGCCGAGTGCGTCGATTTGGCCGCCAGCGATATTTGGTTCGAGAAAAATTTCGAATTGGACCCCTCCTTGCCAACGGCCGAGGGCGTTCGTGCTTGCGTATCTGGCCATTAAACCCAAACCAACGAGCATCACTCCGACCGCTACGGTCAAGATCGCTGCGACAGTTAGGGTGAGATTGCGACGAACATTGATCCAAGTCTCACGAACGAAGTAGCCAGTTCGGCTCAACAACCTGGCCACGCTTATCCGTACACTCCCTGTTGTTCGTCTCTCACCACTTGACCTGCGTGAAGCGCTATCACTCTCCGCCGCATCTGATCGACGATGGTGTGATCGTGGGTCGCCATCACCACTGTGGTTCCTGTCCTGTTGATTCGATCGAGGAGGCGCATGATTTCTTGGGCAGTGTTGGGGTCAAGGTTCCCTGTGGGCTCGTCGGCGAGAAGGATCAAAGGTCGGTTCACAAATGCTCGGGCGATCGACACGCGTTGTTGTTCGCCTCCGGAAAGTTCGTCAGGAAAACTTTTCTGCTTATGGGACAGTCCGACGAGATCAAGAATCGCGGGAACCTGGGTCGTGATGATGTTTTTTGGGCGTCCAATTACTTCGAGCGCGAACGCAACGTTCTCGTAGACGGTTTTTTGGGGAAGTAATTTGAAGTCTTGGAAAACCGAACCAATGTTGCGACGAAGGTACGGCACGCGCCAAGAGCTAATTCTCGCCAAGTCTTTCCCGGCCACGTGTACTTGACCGGCGGTGGCGGGTTCTTCGGCCGTGAGTAGCCGAAGCATCGTCGATTTTCCGGATCCTGATTCCCCGACGAGGAAGACGAATTCGCCTTTTTGGATGTCGACGCTGACTCCGTCAACAGCTCGAGTTTCGCCTTTGTAGATCTTGGTGACGTTGTCGAGGCGGATCATCGGAACCAGGGTCTTTGAGGCCAGTTCTTTGGCTCGGGTGGGACATCCCCAGCGTACGGCAGGATCGGGCGTCGGTAGCGGCAGTTGCGCTATGGCCTAGGTATCTATGAGTCCACTTCGCGTTGGCTTCGTTGCCATTGAAGGAAGGCTTCCATGAGCGCATCGAGGTCGCCGTCCAACACCGCGTCGACGTTGCCAAGTTCGAGATTTGATCTGAGGTCTTTGACTTGCTGGTAGGGGTGGAGCACATACGAGCGAATTTGGCTACCCCAGGCGACGTCGCGTTGTTCTCCGGCAAGCGCGTTGAGCTCGGCTTCGCGTTCTTGGCGCTGCAAGTCCGCGAGTTTGGCAGCGAGCATCTGCATTGCCCGATCCTTATTTTGGTGTTGGCTTCGTTCGTTTTGGCAAGCGACGACTGTGCCGGTGGGGAGGTGGGTGATGCGAACCGCAGAGTCCGTGACGTTCACATGCTGCCCACCTGCACCTGAGGATCGATAGGTGTCAATTCGAAGGTCCTTCTCATCAATCGTGACTTCACTTGACACATCATCAAAGAATGGCACTGCCGAAAGAGAGCAAAAGGCTGTATGACGGCGAGCTTGAGCGTCAAACGGTGAGATTCTGACAAGTCGATGGACTCCTCGCTCGGCCTGTAAGAATCCGAATGCGAAACGTCCCTTGACGATGAATGTGGCCGAACTAATTCCCGCCTCTCCGCCGTCGGTCGCTTCTTGTATTTCTACGTCGAAACCTTTGCTTTCAGCCCATCTGAGGTACATACGAAGCACCATTTCGGCCCAATCACAAGCATCGGTGCCGCCTGCCCCGGAATGAACTTCGCAGACAGCATCATTTTCGTCGTGTTCGCCGCTGAACAACGCGAGCAGTTCGATGTCGTCGAGCTGATTTGAGATGGAGGAAATTGCCAGGTCGATTTCCTCAGCCAACGATTCGTCTCCTTCCTCTCGAGCCAACAAATCGAGAGTTGTGGCGTCGTCAACTTCACTTCTCACTTTTTCCCAACGTTCGATATCGTCACGCACGTTGGCTAGGCGACCAGTGATTTTGCGGGCTTCATCTTGATCGTCCCAAAGGTCAGGACTTGCTGCGCGTGACTCCAATTGGGTTATTTCTTCGCGAGCCTGTTCGATCCTGAGATATGTGTGCGCTTCGGTTACGCGCCGTCCAAGTTCTTCGAAAGTCTCCGAATTATCACGCATTAGGGGCCCCGATAATCATCGACCGTGACAGTGTTTGAATTTCTTGCCAGATCCGCAATGGCAAGGGTCGTTACGTCCAATCTTTTCGTCTTCAGTCTTTACTACTTGAGTTTGCTTCACAGTTGGCACGGCAGGCGAAGGCTTAGGTGGCGCCGCGGCCGGCGACAGCTCCGCGGGGCTTTCCGAAGATGAGTAGTTGACTCGGTCCGGACGATTGTTCTGTTCTTCGGCCGTTACTACCTCGGCATGCATTGCGTACTTGACGAAATCTCTGTACACCGATTCCAGCATCGAAGAAAACATGTCAAACCCCTCGCGTTGCCATTCAGACACGGGGTCTTTTTGTCCTATACCTCTGAGATGGATTCCTTCGCGCAAATAATCCATTTCGTACAGGTGTTCGCGCCACCGTTGGTCGATGATTCGAAGAAGAACCTGACGTTCGACCTCTCGCATCGTTGACGCACCTAGTTGAGTTTCCCGAAGTTCGAAGTATCGAATCGCGTCATCAACCATTACTTGCTCAAGCGTCGCTGCGTCGCTGACTGATACCAAGTCGTCTAGTTGAAGTTCGGTGGGCCAATACCCTGAGGTTTCAGCATGCAACGCTTCGAGGTCCCATTCCGAGGCAGATTCGTCCTCGCAGAACTGGTCCACTATGTGTCCTACCGCTGATTCCACATATTCCAGTGACTCTTCGCGCAGATCTTCCCCATCTAGAATTTGTGCGCGACGACCGTAGATCACCTTGCGTTGTTCGTTCATCACTTCGTCGTATTTCAGAACGTTTTTCCGTATTTCCGCATTCTTTTGTTCGACGGTGTTTTGGGCACGTTCGATTGCTTTAGTGACCATGTTCGCCTCGATCGGGGTGTCATCCGGCAGAGCCCGATCCATGACCCAGTTCATCGCTCCGGTAGCGAAAAGGCGCATGAGGTCATCTTCGAGAGACAGATAGAAGCGGCTCTCTCCTGGGTCACCTTGTCGTCCGCATCTTCCGCGCAACTGATTATCGATTCGGCGTGACTCGTGACGTTCCGTTCCCAGTACGTAGAGTCCTCCGACCTCGCGAACCTTGGTAGCTTCTGCGGCGCACTGCGGTTCATGGTGGGCTACACGGGAAGCGAATTGCTCAATCTGTGCGGGATCGTCAGGATCTAGAGCCTCACGATATAGGTCGTGTCGAGCTAGACCTTCGGGGTTACCTCCGAGAAGAATGTCGACCCCTCGCCCTGCCATGTTGGTTGCCACCGTTACCGCGCCCAACCGACCCGCTTGGGTGACTATCTCCGCTTCTCGTTGGTGTTCTTTGGCGTTGAGAACGTTGTGGGTGATGCCTCGTTGATCTAGTGCTAGCGAGATCTTTTCGCTGTTTTCTACACTGACTGTGCCAACAAGAATTGGTTGACCGGTCACCCTTCTAGTCTCAATATCGTCTACAACGGCTTCGATCTTCGCACTCTCGGTTTTATATATGAGGTCAGCATGGTCGGCGCGTTGAACCGGGCGGTGAGTTGGTACGGGCACTACATCTAAGCCGTAGGTGTTACCAAACTCCGCTGCTTCTGTGGTTGCGGTGCCGGTCATTCCGGCCAATTTGTCGTACAAACGGAAATAGTTTTGGAGCGTGATTGTTGCGAGAGTCTGATTTTCGGCTTTGATGTTCACGCCTTCTTTAGCTTCTACAGCCTGGTGAAGTCCCTCACTCCATCGGCGGCCTTCAAGTACCCGGCCGGTGAATTCGTCGACAATTTTTACTTCGCCGTTTTGAACGACGTAATCGCGGTCGCGTCGGTAAAGCTCCTTAGCTTTCAGAGCGGCACTCATCTGATGCACGAAGTTCGATGACACTTGGTCGTAGAGGTTGTCAACATCCAGAGCTCGTTCGACTTTCTCTATTCCCGGTTCAAGGACCGCTACATTTCGTTTGTCCTCTTCCACTTCGTAGTCAAGCTCTCGGGTCATCGTGCGCGCTATTTGTGCGAATTGGCCGTACAGCTTTGCAGCGTCGCCTAGTCGGCCGCTGATGATCAAGGGGGTGCGAGCTTCGTCGATCAGAATCGAGTCGACTTCGTCAACGATGCAGTAGTTATGTCCGCGCTGAACTTGCTCGTCTTGGGAGGGAGCCATGTTGTCTCGTAGATAATCAAACCCAAATTCATTATTGGTCCCATAGGTGATATCGGCCGCGTATTGGTTTCGTTTGAACTCCGAGTCGGTGTGGCCTGGCACCACGAGTCCTACCTCAAGCCCCAAAAAATGGTGCACGCGGCCCATCCACTCGGCATCACGGGATGCTAAGTAGTCGTTTACTGTGACGATGTGAACTCCCTGGCCTGACAGTGCGTTGAGATACACCGGCAATGTTGAGACAAGAGTCTTCCCCTCGCCGGTCCGCATTTCGGCTACCCAACCGAAGTGAAGGGCTGCGCCGCCGACCAATTGAACGTCGTAGTGCCGTTGTCCTAACACCCGGCGGGCAGCTTCGCGGGTCACCGCGAAGGCATCGATTAATAGATCGTTAAGTTCCGCTCCTCGTTCAATCTGAAGCTTGAAATCGCCCGTCTTAGCCCGAAGCGCTTCGTCAGAAAGCGTTTCATATTCAGGCTCAACCGCATTGATCTCGGGCACCAGCGACTCGAGTGCGCGAATCTTTTTGCCTTCGCCCGCGCGTAAGAGTTTTTGGAACACGGCCATCGCTGTAAGGCTACCGGTGCTCCGCTCCGCTCAAAGGTCGCTAAAAGATTGCAGCCAGCAGTAGTCAGAACTCCCCGAGAGTCTTCAATACCGGTAGTGCTCGGGCTTGAATGGTCCTTCAACTGTTACACCGATATATTCGGCTTGTTCGGGTGTCAAGGTCGTGAGTTTTACCCCAAGTTTGTCGAGATGAAGTCGAGCGACCTCTTCGTCGAGACGCTTGGGCAATACGTGCACTTCGTTCTTGAGGGAGTCGGCGTTCGCGTGAAGTTCCATTTGCGCCAACACTTGATTCGTGAAGCTCATCGACATCACGAAACTGGGGTGCCCGGTGGCGCAACCGAGGTTGACTAGCCGTCCTTCTGCCAGGACGATGACGCTGTTGCCATTAGGGAAAATGTACTCGTCTACCTGCGGTTTGATATTCCGCCGCTGAACATCAGACATTTTTTCTAAGCCCGACATATCGATCTCATTGTCAAAATGACCGATGTTGCACACGATGGCGTTGTGTTTCATCGCTCCCATGTGTTCCGCTGAGATGATGTCGCGATTGCCTGTGGTGGTAACGAAAATATCGACGTGATCGACCACATTGTCAAGGCGATCAACCTCGAATCCCTCCATTGCTGCTTGAAGAGCGTTGATCGGGTCGATTTCAGCCACGATGACTCGGCAACCTTGTCCGCGCAGCGACTGCGCGCACCCTTTACCGACATCTCCATAGCCCGCGACAAACGCCAGTTTGCCGCCCATCATGACGTCGGTTGCGCGGTTGATGCCGTCAATCAGGGAGTGTCTGCAGCCGTACAGGTTGTCGAATTTTGACTTGGTTACCGAATCGTTGACGTTATAAGCGGGGAACTGTAATTCGTTGCGTTCGACCATCTCATATAACCGGTGCACTCCGGTCGTGGTTTCTTCCGATACGCCCCTGACATTAGCGACCAGTTCGGTCCAAAAAGTCGGTCGCGATTCGCCGATGTCGGCTAGAAGCTTGAGTATTTCTTCTTCATCATGCGAAGTGGCTGTTTCGAGCGCTGGTACGGCTCCTTCTGCTTCGAAGCGAGCCCCTAGGTGAACAAGCAGAGTGGCGTCGCCGCCGTCGTCAAGTATCAGATTGGGGCCGGTCTGTCCTGGCCAATTGAGGGCTTGTTCAGTGCACCACCAGTATTCCTCCAGCGTTTCGCCTTTCCAGGCGTGCACAGAAACCCCCCGGGGTTCGTCGACAGTGCCGTTTCGACCCACCACAACCGCCGCCGCCGCTTCATCTTGGGTCGAAAAGATGTTGCAAGATACCCATCGGACCTCTGCCCCTAGGTCTACGAGGGTCTCTATCAGCACCGCCGTCTGAACTGTCATGTGAAGCGAACCCATGATCCTCGCGCCTTGAAGAGGCTGTGAGTCGTGTCCTTGAGCTCGCAAAGCCATGAGGCCAGGCATCTCTTCCTCGGCCAGTTCGATCTGTTTGCGTCCCGGTTCAGAAAGGCTTAGATCGGCAACTTTGTAGTCTCCGTCAAGGGAACGGATGGGGGCCATGCAGCACTCCTGTGCGGTTTGGCGCGCGAAATACGGCGGGACGCGACAGATTTGAGCCTACCGCCCCCAACCCTTGTCAACTAAGACGATCATTCACTTAAACGATGTTTCAATTCGGTGAGGACGTCGATAGGGCCGGGGTCCTGCCCATGTAAGTCGGCCAACTCTAACGACATCTGGTCGCCAGACAAGATCAAATCAAAGAGTTGAGCTAAAGGATTTTCTCCCTGAGCTCGAATGGTTGTTACTTTTCGTTGACCGCTGGCCGCGACCGCTTCGTCGAACTCGAACCGCGGTGCAAGTCGAGGATTTTCGAAGTCGTGGCGAAGGTGCACTGTTGAGATGTTTTGGTGTGAGGCGTCACCTGTCGCGCCCCAGCCTGCTATTTCGTTGTGACAGATTTCGGGCATCGCGTTGAAAAATGCTGGCGTCTTCGCGTTTTCGTTTATCTGGTTCTTGAGTCGAACCGCCGCTACGACGCCCAGTCGTCCGCCGCCATATATCACCGGAATGTCATCGCCAATCTTCTGCGCAGCTTCACGCGGGGTGTTCTGTCCAGTTCTTATTGATTCACACCGATTCTGCAGCGTCTCAACGCACGCCCATATGTCCGTTTCGATGCCCGAGAGCAGACCGATCGATTCCAAAGCCATAAGCAAGGGCACCGATATGGCTCCCACTGCGCAACGTGGCATCGGAATAGTCGAATCGACCAGATGCAGCGAGGCCTTCCATTGTCGTGCCATTTCAGCGAGGGAGCCGCCACATGTCACCGCGACGATTCGCGCACCTTGGTCGTGAGCGATCGATGCGGCATGAAGAGTTTCTTCGGTTTCACCGCTAAACGAAACCGCCATGACTAGGGTTCGCCGACTAACAAAACTGGGGCAGTCGTATCCCTTGGAAACAATGACGGGGACCGACATGCGCGGTGCGGCAATCGCTTCAACAATGTCGCCTGCGATGCCCGAGCCACCCATGCCAAGGACGAGCACCTGGTCGATGTCGTTACTGTTGGGCAGCCCGTCAATTTCAATTGAGCCAACCATCGATTGTTCGATTTGGTTTGGCAGAGCAAATGTCGCCTCCTGCATGCCAAGGGAATCGATCCGATGCGTCACTTCAGTCCTCGGGATCTGAAGTCTGGGAATCGTCACCTGTTAGCTGATTGAGTCGATCTCGTTCACTCTCGTCAAGGTCCGTCGACTCGGATATGAGCAGTACGGGAATGCCGTCCCGTATTGGATAAGAACGACCTAGTCTCGGGTTGTAGAGGATGTCTTGGTCAGGGAGATACCGAAGCGTCCCTTTGTCGTCGGGACACGCGAGAATTTCGAGTAGTTCGGGGTCGAGAGCCATGACGTTCTCCTTGAGCCCTTGTCAATAATTCGCTGTCAGCACCATAGGACTAACACCCGTCAGGGTACGGCAGCGATCATCGAAACAGCGTCAAGATTTCCGCTACGCGTTCGGCTACCTGCTCACCATCAGACGCTTCAACATTGAGACGCAAAAGCGGCTCAGTGTTCGACGGCCTGAGGTTGAACCACCAATCACCACAATCAACAGTCAAACCGTCGAGGCGATCTTGTGGCTGTTCGACGAAGTGATCCGAAACTTTTTCGATCACCCCTGAAGGGTTTCGAACTTCGGTGTTCACTTCGCCAGAGTTGGCGTAACGGTCTATCGGAGCCAGCAGCGAAGACAACGAGGCATCAGAAGTCGACAAGCGCTCTAACACGATGAGGGCTGCTATGAGACCCGAGTCAGCTCCGAAATTTCGTGCAAAGTAATAGTGGCCGCTGTGCTCGCCACCAAATGCGGCCCCTGTTTCAGCCATGAGCGCCTTGATGTAGCTGTGACCGACTCTGGTCCTGATCGGGCTGCCCCCCGCTTCTCGGATGCTTTCGACCGTTGCCCGAGAGCAAATTAGGTTGTGCAGAATTGGCCCCGGACCTTCACGTTCGAGGATGGCTGACGCTACGAGAGCGGTGGTGAGGGAACCGCTGACAGGATTTGCGTGCTCATCGACTAAGAAAACGCGATCTGCGTCTCCGTCGAACGCCAACCCAACATCAGCTCTGACGTCCAGGACTTTGTTTTGCAGATCTACCAGGTTTTCCGGCTGGATCGGATTCGCGGGGTGGTTAGGGAAGGTGCCATCCAGTTCCGCATAGAGAATTTCAAGCTGGAATGGCAGTTTGGCGAAAGTCGCGGGCAGAACATGGCCTCCCATGCCGTTCGCTGTATCGGCAACAACCCGCAGGGGTTGCAGGTTGTCTAGATTTACGAAGGAGTGGACATGTTCGACGAAACGCTCAAGCAGATCGATATGGCTGACTTGTCCACGCGAGTCGCTTGAGGTCGCTGACTGAGCAGCAAGCTGACGTATTTCATTGAGCCCTGTTTCTACTCCGATGGCTTGAGCCCCGGAGTTACAGAATTTCATGCCGTTATAGTCGGCGGGATTATGGGAGGCCGTCAGCATGACTGCCGGAATGTCTAGATGCCCGGAGGCGAAATAGAGAAGATCGGTGGAGGCAAGGCCTATGTCGATGACATTGACGTTTTGAGATGTCACCCCCTCAGCGAATGCCGCCGTAAGCGCTTCGCCCGAAGTCCTCATATCACGTCCGATCGCGATGGAAGCCGCGGTGGTGTACCTCGCGAACGCTGCACCTAGCGCCCTGGCCATCGGTTCGTCAAGTTCTTCGGGACTCAACCCTCGAACGTCATACGCCTTGAACACTGCCGCTAATCGGTCTTCAGTAATCGGGGGGATGACGGCTGCTGGTTTCATGTGACCTCGGAGGCTAATGACCCTTCGCAGTGGGATTCGGATATCTACCTAGGGCGGACCACATCCGAATCTTGAGTACGTCCCACAACATTCTTATCGCCTGGGGAATGAACCGAACCGTCGTCTGCTCGACATGGTCTAAGACCACTGGCACCTCTGTGGTCTTGAGTCCGAGTTTTCGGGCGAGGTGCACAACTTCCACGTCGAAAGCAAACCCGTCGACTTTGCTGCGCGTGAATATTTCCGTCGCAGCTTCGGCAGTAAATCCTTTCAAACCGCACTGCGTGTCGAGGTAGGAGCTTCCGACAACCAATCGCGTAAACAAGTTGAAGATCCGGCTGCCTCGTTTACGAAGGCCGGACGCGGGCGTGATTTCGCTGCTGGATGGATGCCGTCGGCTGCCGAGGGCCACATCAGCTCCGGCCTGCAGTGCCTCCAACAGTGCCGCTATTTGAGTCGGGTGATAGGCAAGGTCAACGTCGGTAAAGACGAGGTAGGCGCCCGACGCAGCCATCATGCCGGCCCGAACCGCAGCCCCCTTACCGCGGTTCTCTGGCAGTTCGATCACTTGGTCTGCACCGGCGCGACGCGCCAGTAATGATGTCTCGTCTCCGGATCCATCATCGACGACAATGATTTCCAATTCGGAGTCTGGCAGAGCGTTGCGAACGCGAGTCACGGTCGCTGCCACGATTGACGTCGCTCGATAGGAGGGCAAAATTACTGAAACGGTCTGCGATTTCACGTCGATACCTCTCGACGTCTTCCTCGCAGAAGAGCTACTGCTCCGATGATGGTGATAAACCATCCGAGGTACTCCACCCAAGTGGCTCCGTACTCCAATACGACCTCTTGTTCGGTCGGAACCACAATCATCCAATTGGGGGTCGCTTGATACGGGCCAAGTGCACCTCTAGCGGACCAATTGGGGAAGTATGAGGTCTTCACTACGACAGGTATCCCCACCTGATCGACGGTGAAACTAATTCTCTGACTTTCCTCATCGATCTCTGTCACCAAGACAGCAGGCAATGGTCGTTTGCGTGAGGCGGCGAAGCTCGCTCGAGCACTGGATGTCTCTTCGACGACTTCTACGCGGTTCCAATGAGCTGGACCATCGCCGGCAATTAGCACTTCCCACCTGGCTGAATTGTTAAACCATTCCGCAGCTGGGTCGGTCCAGGATCGCCCCCCTCTCAATTGGTCCTTGGAGACGTTGGGTTCGTAGGCCAAACCTTCAACCAGATCGGCGTTGAGGACCCGGTAGATGTGCCATGGATCGGATCGGGCGATCAGTTCTAGACGATCTGGGAAACGTCGGGCTTCTTCCACGGCCTGTTCGCTAAATGCCATGTAGTAGCTGACCCCAGACATCTGAAGATGTCGAGTACCGCTATCGAGGTCGAGGCCTCGATAGTTCAATCCTCGCATTGGTCGGGAGGGGTGAGCCGAAAGTTCTGATTGCATCAAGAAATGGAACGGAACGGTGGCCGAGGACTCAAAGTACAGTCCCTCCATTGACCCGATGCACCCGTCGGTCCAGTAGGGAAGCAACATAGGAGCCATTGGCGTTCCGTAGGACCCCAATTCGTCCCTGTCGTACTCCCAAAGCGCTCGTCCACAACCGTATTCTTGACCAACGGATGTCATTGTTTCGATCAGGCTGTTCAAAGTCGGAAACGCGGGACGAGACTCATAGCCGCCGAAGTTCCATGCCGCCCACCCTCCGACAAAGTTTCGGTCCTCTGAAGCAAGGGTAATTGGACCCCACCGAAAGTCGCCATCTTCTTCGTAGTGTCCGCCTGGCGCTACTCCGAGGTACACCGAAATGAAGGCTGCCGCTGCAAACAAGGCAACAACCGGAGTCGCGAGGGAGATCCATCTTCGGGGAGTCTTTCGAGCCCATCCCCCACCGCTTAACACCTCTGAAGACTTGAGTGCCTCCGAAAGAAATAGCACTCCTACAGCAACCAAGAAATAGATCGACAGATACCAAAACGGTAGTAGTCGAGCGTTCCACAGCCGATGCTGAGGCCAGTAGACGAAACCCAATGCGGCTACAAGACCAATTCCTGTGAACAGGAGAGCCGGTTGGAACCATCGCATCAGACCGGCAAGACCGCCAACGGCCGCCAAAGCCAATAGCCAGACGATGGTCATTTTGGCGCTATCACCACCTAGCCGATCAGGAAAGAAGAGGTTCTCTCTAACGGCGTCAAGTTTCTCCCATCCCATGTCATTGAGATAAGAGCGACGGAGCACGAAAGGTATCGTCCAAAAAGCTGAGAGAGCTCCTCCAATTACACCCACGGCAAGCACACGAATCGACCTGCGAAATTCGAGAAGCAACAGACATATAAGTACGAGCGCGGCGGCCAACAACTTCGGGAAGAGTCGGGACGTGCCAGCGAACACCCCAACTAAAACGAGAGTTGCCACTAGAAGCGTTGCCGCTGCCGGTTTGGTACCGATACGCCTCGGAAGCACATGGAGAGATCGAACAGCTACCTGAACCGCGGTGGCCGTAACCGCGAACAGAAGAGTGATCGGATGACATAGGGCCACGACCGCTAACACGATTGCAGCCCGCGCTCGATGAGTGCCGTGTTCCAACACGCGGTAGCTCAAGCCCAGATAAATCAGGGAGGCTGCGAGCCCAATCGAAAACGCGAACTCTCCGGCAAGAGTCGACGCGATGTTCCCGCCATAAATCGTGAAGTTGAAATCAAATACAAATAGCAACGCCGCCACCGCCATCAACGCCGGCAACGGCTCTCGCCACCTCGACAGTCGACCCATAGCCCAAGCAGCTAAAGGCATTAGAACTACTCCCGAAATGGCAACCAACTTGAACGCGATCCCATAGGGCAAGAACAGATCCACCAGAACGATGAACAGGTACGGCAATACCATGTAGAACTGCATCGCCGGAAAGCCCGCGTACCAATCCGGGCTCCACCCCCGAAGTTGGAAAGAGGGCAAAAGGTGGTCTCGGAGAAATGCGGGACCCCAAACGTGAGCTCCCATGTCTCCACCGGTCGGCGTGCTGATGGTGAACACCTCAACTGGTCCTAACCGCCAAAAAACCACTCCACAAGCGGCGAGAGCAACAACACAAGAAAGCCAGTGCTCAACCGGAACAGTTCGACCCCAAGCAACAAGGCGTCGGCGGTACGCGGAGGCCTCTAACCGGTAGCTCTCTAATGCCGACATACAGCACTATGTTGGCATCCCCGAGAGGGATAGAGGAATCGCCGAAGGGCACCGTCGGTCAGACTCGGCGCTTTACACCTGTCAGATGGTGAGGTCAGATTCGACCACGCTGCCCTACCCGTATCGGGCTAATTCCGGGTGACGTGTTGGCTTTCCTGCGAGTCGGACGCCGTTGGGTTTTGACGGATATCTTCACACGACCATCCGTGGGGCGGGCGGAATCGACCGGCGTGATAGCCACATAACTCTAAAAGGTTCGAATCGCGCACCCTGGAAGGACTTTGAAGCTCAACCAGTCGAGCTTGATAGTCGAAAAGCAACAGTACCTGGGCATCATTTGCGCACAAGGGCCGGCTGCACTGGCGGGACTTAGACGTGGTCACTTAGCTGAAGATACCGAACACACGGCCGCGTTCTAGGGACCTGGGATGGTTTCAGTTCACTACCCGCAGATGATTGATGCGGGGGTGCCCCTAGCATGAATGTATGGCTTCCGAGGGTCAGGGACCCGAACCACAATCCAACGAACGGCGGCGCGGCACGGGTTGGTCGCGATGGTCCGTGTGGGTTCTAGTTGCCTTGGTATTGGCCTCGGTTGCGGTCCCAGGGCTACTTAATCGAGATGACAGCACCGAAATTGACTACAGCGGTCTAATAGATCAAGTAACGGACGGCAGAATCAATTCAATAGTTGTTACCAACGGAACTGGTTCTATTGAGGCCGAAGCGATTGACGGCACGACTTACTCCAGCAAGGGTCCCGTCGAGTTGCCTGAAACCGATCTACAGCTGATTCGCGATCGCAATATCGATATGGAGTTTCGAGCTGAGAGTTCTAACCCTTTTCTTAGCTTTCTCCCGATTTTGTTGCCCTTTGTCTTGATCATCGGCTTGTTCTGGTGGATGCAGCGCCGCGCCCAAGGTCAGATGAGTGGGATTATGTCAATCGGTCGAAGCAAAGCTCGAACGTATACGACCGAACGTCCCGACGCCGGCTTCGATGACGTTGCTGGCTACAAGGGCGTAAAACAAGAAATCACTGAGGTGGTCGACTTTCTTAAAGCTCCGGAGCGATTCGCCGCGGTGGGCGCCCGAATTCCCAAAGGCGTATTGCTGGTCGGGCCGCCAGGCACGGGCAAAACGCTAATCGCTCGCGCTGTGGCCGGCGAAGCAGGGGTCCCGTTCTTGTCAGTAACTGGGTCCGATTTTATGGAGATGTTCGTGGGAGTTGGGGCCAGCCGTGTCCGCGATCTATTTCAGACAGCTAGAAAGCTGGGCCGAGCAATTATTTTCATCGACGAAATAGATTCAATCGGACGTAAACGAGGCGCCGGTCTCGGTGGAGGGCACGACGAACGAGAACAAACTCTCAACCAGATGCTCGCAGAAATGGACGGGTTTGAGGCGACCGAGGGAATTGTGATGATGGCCGCGACCAACCGACCGGACATTCTCGACCCGGCACTTCTACGCCCAGGTAGGTTCGATCGACAAGTGGTGGTACCGCTACCGGAATTTGAAGAACGGGCGGCGATACTGCGGGTCCACGTTCAAGATAAAGAAGTTGACGAAAGCATTGATCTTGACACTCTCGCCAAGGGCACCCCTGGAATGAGCGGCGCGGATCTCGCGAACCTCGTGAATGAGGCCGCCTTGCACGCAGTGAGATCCGATCGAGAATCCATTTCTCAAGCTGATTTCGAAGCAGCGCGTGACCGAGTCCTTATAGGACAACGCAGAGAATCGGTGGCGATGACCGATCGTGAGCGAGAGGTGACTGCATATCACGAAGGCGGCCATGCATTAATTGCAACGTTGTTCGCTCATGCCGACCCTGTCCACAAAGTTACGATCCTTCCCACAGGTCAAGCGCTGGGTGTCACAATGCAGCTGCCGGAGGAGCGGCACACCTACAGCCAGGACTATATAGAGGACCGACTCGCTGTTCTGTTCGGTGGCCGCATGGCTGAAGACACAGTGTTTGGCGTGACCTCTACTGGGGCAGCCAACGACCTCGTTCAAGGAACGGAACTAGCCCGAAGAATGGTCGCCGAGTGGGGCATGAGCGACAGGGTTGGACCGATGGCGTGGGGTACCAACAACCAAGTCTTCTTAGGCGAAGACCTCGTCAGCGGACGCGACTACAGCGACGAGACAGCGCGAGTAATCGACGAAGAAGTCGAGCGGATTTTGCGAACTCAGGAGACTCGTGCCCGGCAAGCGTTAGTAGAACACCGAGGAGCGCTCGATCGAGTCGCTGCGGCGTTGCTAGAAAGGGAGACTATTGCTGGCGAAGATGTCGCAAAGTTGATCCCCGAGCCAACTGAAACGGATGACAACCCGGAATCAACGGAGGTTCCACCAAACTCTGCGTCACTAGATCAGTCAGGGTCAGACTGAACTACCTGAGCCAAGGCCACGGTAAGTTCACTGAGGTCAATTCGGCCCGTCCATCCGGCAACGACACTTCCTTCCTTGTCAACAACAACCGTGGTCGGGACCGTGTCGATACCAAAACGCTTGTGTAACTGAGGCTGCGCACCGTACTCAACATCCGCGACAGGGAGACCCGCGCCTGCGGAGCCCCGAACCACTCGGATTGAGTCCCGACAACTGAGACAAGTCAGTTCGGTAAAGACGATGATGGCTGGGCCGCTGTCTAACCCAACTTCGGCAGCGGGTACCTGCGTGGGAAGAGCGCCTCGGCGAACAGCGATGGGATGCGAAGTACGACGCCGGTCGACAAACCAAGCAACGAAACTCACTACTGCGGCCAAAACAACCGCAATTAATAGCCGGGTCACTGGTTTCCTTCAAAGAATTTGATCCCCAGCATTGAACTCTTGCCCGCCCCATTTGGTTCTTGATGAACCGCTGCCACCGCAATGGGTGCATCCGCGTCGATTTCCATGGTGATGCCAGCGCCTACGCGAATCTGCTGGCTCGCGTGGGCACCCAATGAAATTTCGTAGCGGTCTCGTCGCCCATAACGGAAAAGGGTGACAGTGGTCGTGGTGGCGGCGCCATTTTGAATTCCGACAATCACTTCTCCTGCTAGTTCTGGCACGGTTAACAGCCATTTATTTGAACCGTTCGGTAACCCCGAAGTGATGGAGAGTCCGCTGACTCGACCAACCGGCAGGTCAGACCGGTGACCTTGCTCATCGGTCAAAAGGAGGTCCTCCTCTGGGCTTTCACGGCCGGGAGAGCCGTCAGGGCCTGAGGCAACCTCTACTCCTGACACGATGGGAACTCCATCAGAAGATTCGACAATGACTCCGAAGAGTTTGGGGGCGCCAAACAGCGTTCCGGTCGGCATGGCTTCTTCGAAATTCGATCGAACATCCACCCTGGTCACGTCGTAAGGGCCAACACTGATCGCAACAGATTCGGTCTTTCCTTCTCGCGTGACCACAGTTACATCTACTGCGGCCACGACATCGGTCGAGTTAGCCACCATGACTGATACGCGTTGATCTTCGTCTAGTTGAATGACGGGGTGATACCAAAGTGTCGAGTTCGTAGCAGTAGCCAGATGCGCCGAAAATCCTAAACGCCCTGAGGACCCATCGAAGGTTTGGAGATGATCTACCACGACTCGACCCAAGCGAGCCTGCACCGTAGCGGCAACTACGTCCCGTCGACGAACGTATTCACCAATCCCCACCAAAATTGAACTAGCTGCCGGCACAACCAATCCCACTAACTCCGGTGACAGATAAGCGCCAACCTCAGCCTCGCTGGCAAATCGTAAATCGACAACCGCGTCAGTAGGCAGGGGGTTGTAGATCACCAGTTGATCTGCGGCATCTGCTTGAGTGTCAGCAGAAATTACGTACCACTCATCCGCGACGACTGAAGAGCATGTAGCTATATCTGAACCTACGCCTGATCGAAGGTGACGGCTTACTACGACCCCCGAGGTTGGTGCTTCAACTAGTGCTGATACAAGTTCATCATCGGTGTGGGCTGCGACCTTAAGCGATCGGGTGGAAAGCCCCGGTACCTGAAGGTGTAACAACTGACGGGGGCTGGTGGGACTCAGCAAATAAATACTGGCCCTGGTCGGCTCTGCGGCGGTGTTTGTCACAAGAAGGTCGACTTCCGCATCAACTCCAGAGCCCGCGACTTGTCGACTGTGGACGGTTGGGCAGTACCAGGTAGAAGTCAAGGATGTGTTGCTCGGCACTCGCACTTCAGTTTCCACTAACGCGGCATCATTTCTCTGCGAGCGAGGGCGGCTGATGCCTTCGTCCGCGATGAGGCCAACAATCAACAACGCCGGTAATGCCAGTCGAGTGAGCCAGAGCACGAATGTCATGTTGGGCGCCCAATTTGGGTTGGTTTGCGGCGCTCCGAGACGGCGATCCTCGCTATGACCGCCCATAAGATAATTTGAACGACAACTCGATCCGCAACCCAGTCGGGTCGGATGTGCCAAAGGGCCGCTGGTCCCTCTAACGGGCTGTCGAAGCGCATGGCCCATCCGAATGACATCTCGGGTGCGACGATTCGCTCCCCTACAAGTAACCGCCACCCTGGATCAAAGGCTTCAGCGACAAGTACTTCTCCGGTTCCGACAAATCCATGTTGTTCCGTTGAAGATTTACGATCAGTCAGAACAGGAATGCCCGGTGTTAGGTCGGTGACCACCAGTTCTCCTGGCTCGTCGAGACCAACCAACCGCACCGGTTCGGCGAACTGGGCACGACTTGCCATCCAAGATTCGTTAAGTAGAACCATGACCGAAGGATCGGCGGCGAGGGGCCGAAGATCGAGTTGGGAGTTCAGGGCTTCTCGAACTCGGGCACCTACTGGACGCTGTATTCCGTCGGAAAACGACGGCGTAGACTGCTCGACCACAGCAAGGTACTTAACCCCGAACGGGGCGAGTAGGCGGCCCATTCGTACCGTATTTCCGGACAAACCGATGTTGACTGCGTCCACGAGTTGGTTTTGCGCATCAGTTGACGCGCCCGCCCATTGGTGGCGGATATCTGGGTGACCGCGTACCGAGGTTCCAACATGTAACCCGTGTTCGGTCACAGGCCAGCCTTCTAACGGCAAAACCTCCGCAGCGCCCAACCACAGCACCCGATAGGAGGGGCCAAGACCTCGATCGTCAAGCAATGACAATGCAATTTTGAGGTCGTTTGTTGGGGTTCCCCATCGTCCGTCGACGCTTTGGAGCATCAGCACGCTGCTGCTGACAGCTAACGATATTGCTCCGGCACCCACCGCAAGTCTCCGCAGCAAAGCGATAGATAGATCGCCATCGATTCGAACTGCGGATGGACCTGTTGCGGCACACCAGCACACTCCGACTGCTGCCACTACTAGTGCCGCATCCCCCACCACTACTTCGCGGTTTGCTAGGTCAGTTAACCATCCGTTCCCTGACGCCCACGCCAACCCAAAGCCTGCGGTCGCGGTCACTCCCGCGGTCACCGCGATTCTTAGCCGAGTCGAGCGGGCCAACAAAAGGGGAACTGCAGCAACGAATAAGGGTGCCCACATTAGCCACGCGTTTCCATAGGAGCCTGGAGCGAAACGCAACAAGGACGCAAGTTCAGGTGGCACCGGAGCAGACGACCGTCCAAGAATGTGGTACAGCACGGCGTCGCTATCACCCAGCACCGCTACCCACGGAAAGTGCATTAAGGAGCCAACTCCTAAAGCGACAACGACAATAGCCAGACCTCGAACCCATCTGATAAAGCCGATACTTCGACAGCCCGTAACCGCCACAGCGACAGAGACGATCAACACCAGCATCAACACGAGTGGCTCAAACGAAACCACGACACCTACCAAGAATCCAAGGGCAACCGATTGGTGAAGAAACCCTCGCCCTAAGTCGCTGTATGGGGATACTCCGAAAGCACGAACTATTCTCAGGGCAACAAACGGCATCGCAGCTACGAGAAGAAGGGTGTCCCACCTGCCATCGACAAGGGCGTTGTAGGGAACCGGTACCGCCGCATATAGAACTACCGCCACGACTCGTCCCCAATGCGAATCAATAGGACTCGACAGGCGCCACATACCGATCAGCCCAATCGGCAAGAGTCCTAATATCAGCACGAGACGTAAAGCTCCCATGGAACCAAAGGTCAGTTGTCCTAAGCCACCAAGGAGTCCAAGCCCTGCCGGTCCAATACCGACGACGCCGACCCCAATCTCTCGCCACCCGTTCCAATATTCGGAAAGAAGCGAACTGCCGTCCGGGAAGTCGGCGAATTGACCGTAGGCCGGCACGCCCCGTGTTAGGAGGTGACGACTACCAAATGCCAAAACAGATAGGAGCATCCCCGATGCCAGCAGGGCGGTGCGGCGCGGCCCCGCCATAAAGGTGTCCGCAAGTCGGCGCCCGGCGCGCCCTCCTAGCGTTTGAAGAGCAACTTCACCTCCAATTCGACCTTGCAGAAATGACTTCAACCGCGTTGATCCCGACGATTGTCGTCGTCGAACCTCCTTATCTCGCGTTTCTCGTGTTCGGGCTATTCGACGGCGACACGACAGGACATACGGGATTTGGCAAACGTTCCAGCCCCAGGCCCAAGCGATGTCTCGAGCATGATTGAATCGCGCTACGAGCACGCTGTACATGAACTCGAGAATCGATAAGAGAATGGCCCCGGCCATCACGGGAACCAGGTAAATCCATCCGTAACACTTGGCTATGACGTGATGCCGGTGTCGGACGGCGTATCGTCGGGAGCCTTCTGAACCTTCGGAAAGTGTCCGGATTCCATGTCGGGCTACTGCGTCGGGGACGACGAGCACTCG
>UINC01000555.1_pt1 | contig 109183 bp, 110 predicted proteins | sample 5385821 | NCBI WGS metagenome assembly UINC01 (sample SAMEA4666929, study PRJEB26691) | marine metagenome | isolation source: Pacific Ocean | place: Pacific Ocean | collected 2011-10-13 | reverse complement strand
AGAATCATGAAAAGGAGGAACGGCAACGCAACCACGAAGTCGGCAAACCTCATCATCAGCTGATCCCACCGTCCGGCAGCAAAACCCGCAATGCTGCCGTATAAAATGCCGACGAACACGTATAGGAACGGCGCTACGATTCCGATGAACAGTGATACGCGAGCCCCATGCATGAGTCGCGCTAACATGTCACGTCCGAGGTAATCGGTGCCTAGTGGATGCAGGTCAAGGTAAACCGTCTCGCCGATCAATGATGGCCCGCGACGTTCGGAAAGACCCCGTGCAATCGCCTCGTTCGCGGTGATCACACGAGTCACCTCGACATCGAGTGTTGCGTATCCTCCAAGCTCGAAGCCTGCTGAACTCAAGGCAATGACGGAGTAAAAATAGGTTCGAGATTTCAGATCGAGCCGATCCTCGAAACGCGTTAGTTTTGCGTTAACAATGTCTATTAGTGGTAATCCCAGAGCGTCGGGCGAAGCCGGTTCAGCAATACCTCGATACACTCGATAACCGCTGGCCCCGACGACAGGATTCCAGGCGAGGCGAACAGCTTGCGTGGTGGCCTCTCCGATAACGGCGAGCTGTGTCGCGGACAAAGTCTGCGGAATGGCATTGTTAGTTTCGTCCATTTCCCAGCGAACATGGGGTCCAACAACTCGTGCGCGGCGATCTGCACCGGGAGGCACGGAAATTTGATCGAGATCCTGCAACGTAGGATCGATCGTCCACACCCATGGCCCGACCAGCGTGAAAAGACCGAGTGTCGCGACGATATAGAGTGAGATGAGCGACCTCGGATTGACCTTGAATCTGCGCCACGCGTCCTGCCAATAAGAAAGTGACGGTCGCGTCGTCACCTCTGTGCGAGAGATGGCGGTTGTTCGTTCAAACGAAAAGGTGACTTCCATCAATCGAGCCTCACGCGGGGATCGACCAACCCGTACAACAAGTCGACAACGATCACCATGAGAACTAAAAACGCGCCATAAAACACGGTCGTACCCATGATGACGGTGTAGTCGCTTTGTTGGACCGCTTGAACGAAATAGCGCCCGAGTCCTGGAATTGCGAAAACGAGTTCGACCACAAAACCACCCGTGGTTATCGCGGCGATCGAGGGTCCGAGCACGGTGATTACGGGGAGAATCGCGTTACGTAACTGGTGTCTGAGAAAGATCCTTGTTGGCGGGAGACCCTTTGAAATAGCAGTTCGTAAATAATCGGCGTTGTCGATTTCGAGCATCGATGAGCGCATGAGTCGGGTTAGGAAGGCCATCGTCCCAAGGCCTAATATTAATGAGGGCATGATCATGTGGGAGACGGTTCCCCAGCCAGCGACCGGAAGGATGGAGGTTCCGAGCAACGCGTTGACGTTAACCAAGGTCATTTGGCCGAGGGCTGCAAAGACGAAACTCGGCACAGAGATGCCCAGGATGACCAGAAACATAATGACGATGTCGGGCAGACGATTTCGATTAATCGCTGTTAACGCGCCAAAAAGGATGCCGCCCAGACCTGCAAAGACAATGGATAGGATGCCGAGAATGGCGGAAACCGGGAAATGCTCGCGAATGATGTCGTTAACGCTGCGGTTTTCTTGGGCGTAGGAAATCCCGAAATCGCCCCCAATCATGTTTGCAAGATAGATACCATATTGTTCAAGGAGAGGGCGGTCCAAGCCATATTTCGCTTGGAGATTTTTTCGGATTTCCGGGGAAACCGCTTTCTCGTCCAATAGCGGGTCACCGGGGACGTTGTGCATTGCAAAAAACGTTGCGGTCGCGATCAACCACACCGTAATGACTCCCTGGATTAGTCGTTTGATTGCGTAACGAACGTAGTCATGTCTATTGGTTCGCGAATTAGCCATCGATGTATGCGCTGCTGAAGTCGGAGTCCATACCTACTGCTCGTTTCACCACGCCTTTAAGGCGAGGATCGCGAACGAAAACACTACCTGACTCGTATGTCGGAAGGATCACGGCGTCGAAATGGATGATTTTCTGGATTTGCGAAAACGCATGCATCCGTGTTGCCGGTTCAAGGGAGTTCTGAGCGATCCGGACCCAATGATCAAGTTCGGGATTGCTATATTCACCGCGATTATTTTTGTTCCACGATGCAAACAGGTCGCCAAACGTAAGTGGATCGGCATAATCCGGGCACCACCCAGCCAACACCATATCGAAATCGCCCGAGGACATTTTAGCGAGACGTTGCTTGAAGATTTGCCGATCGATTTTGATATCTAAGCCAAGCTTTTCTTTGAATTCTTGTTGCAGATATTCTGAGATCTTGTTGGTGGTCGCGCGGTCACCTGTTAGAAATGTCAATGAGGTCCATTCGTCGAGTCCGAGTTCTTTTTTGGCCTGGGCAAGGTAGCCGCGTGCTCGCGCGACATCGACTTGAGTTTCTGGCGCAGGGAATTCTTGCCGAAATTGGTTTTCGATACCTTGGAGCCATACCGGGAAAAAAGAAATACCGGGGAGATTGCCGGGCATGGCGATCACTTTATAAACCAACTCGTTGGTGTCCATCGCTAGCTGTAAGGCCCTACGTAAATGCCGATTTCGAGTCAACCGGCTCGAGCGGTGGTTGAACGAAATGTAACCGACGCAACCCTCGTTAAATCGCTCGAGCTTCCAATGCCTTTGAAGAGCGTCGTCTAGGTTCTCTGAATTGAGGCCAGCGATTGCAATTTTTCGATCCTTAAATAAGTTCAAGGTCGCGTTAACGTCGCTGGTGATGTAGGCATAGTCGATGATATTTAAGCGAATACGGTCGCGATCCCAATAATGCGGATTGCGCACCATGCGCAATTGTGAACCGTGAATCCATTTTTCGATTACGAAAGGCCCGTTGTAGAGGAGATCCGAGGCATCCGCACCATAGCGGCCTTGGTGTTCATTATGGAACGATCGCTTGATCGGGAAATAAGTCGGAAATACGAGCAAGCTGTCAAAGTACGCGACGGGCCGTTCGAGGCGGACCAATAACGTGGTGTCGTTGAGCGCCGTCGCGCCGAGAACCTCGGTATCGAGCTGACCGCTATTTATCGCTTCCGCATTTTTGATCGGGTACAGGATGAACGCGTACTCCGAGGCTGTTTGTGGGTCCAACGCCGTTTGCCATGCGAACACGAAGTCGTGGGCTGTTACCCGCGTACCGTCGCTCCAGAAGGCGTCATCGCGTAGCCAGAAAGTCGCCTTGGTCGCACCGATTTCCCACCGTTCGGCGACTCCAGGGACGATGCGGTTGAACTCGTCGTAGCGCAACAAACCTTCCATCACGTGGCCGAGAATTTGGCTGCTGACGGTATCTGTCGCGCGAGAACTATCGAGTTGCGGTGGTTCCTCACTTAACGCCAGGGTTACGCTACCCTCGACTGCGTCCAATGCGTTGCCAGAGGCCCCCTCGGATAGCGAGGCGAGCAACCACATTAGCGATCCGAACCCTATGAGGCTTGCGAAACCTAGATAGATGAGTTGCCGCCCTGCGGTTCGGCGAAGATTCCCTTGGCTAGCGCTTGATTCTCGTTTCATCGAACGTCAGCAGGGACACGAATTATTGAATCGTCCGCAGAAGATTTCCGACGATACGATCGAGATGCGTCAGAGAATTGCATTCCTCCGCTTGGTGTACATATGCAGAGTATTTGCGCATTTCTGCATCTCCGACATTCCACGTGTTGCGTGACTCAGGATTTAACCAGATTAGCCGTTTCGAACGGTCATACATTTCCTTCAATATTTCGGTACGTGGGTCCCCGTAATTGTTGCGCGCGTCTCCGAGGATGATGATGGTGGTTCGGTTGTCTATGTCGTCAAGGCACTTGTTTCGGAAGTCCTCGAAAGCCTGACCGTAGTCGGTTGATCCACCGCTGTAATCCCGTAGCGTTTTGGCGATCGCGTCTTCCAACTTATTGCGCTCGAATAAATCCGTGACTTCTGCCAAATCGGATGAAAATGCGAAGGATCGAACTTTAGGCATCACTTCCTCAAGGCTGTAGAGGAACATCAACATAAAACGCGCATAGTTGGCGACGGAGCCACTGACATCGCAGATCGCGAACACTTTAGGACGATCGATCTTTACCGATTTCCAATGCAAATCAAAAATGCTGCCGTCGTAGCTCATGTTATGCCGCAGTGTCCGCGACACGTGTAATTGCCCGCGCTTAAATACTTTTCTTCGGCGCGAGTGCAGCGCCACCAACCGCTTGGCCATTCGGAAGACGACTTCCTGTACTAACCTGAAATTACGATGTTCGATATTTGAGAGTTTGACTTTTCGCAACAACTCTTCTCTAAGTTTTTTTCCCGTGGCGTCGGCGTGCAGTAGGAACTGCTTTTCAACATAGTCGCGTACCTGTTCCCGTAACCATTCTCGACGTTTTTTTAGTTCCTGCCCGAGACGCCGGTCCGGGATGTTTGGGCTTTGTCTCACGGTGGAAATTTCTTGTTGCAGATCCCCTAGCCCCATCTCCTCCATGATTTTTCTGGTGTAGAGGCCTTTTTGCGTAAAAACCTGAATTTCTTCGAGGCTGACTTCCTTCGCGGCAGATGCCATGCGGACTGTTAGTTCGACGCGACTATCTTGGATCAACAGTTTGCCGAGGGCAGATTGAGGTTTCGCCATCTCGCCTGGACCGAGATCCTCTTCGTCTTGTTCTTCTTCGAAAGAACTGAATTTATTCTTTTTGCGCCCGCCTTTGCCGCCGCCGGCACCCTCACCTTCCGCACCACCTTGGCCCTGCCCCGAACCGCCTTCACCTTCGTTGCCGTCGCCGTCCAACTCGACGACAACGTCTTCCCCTTTCACGTCTTCGAAGGCGAAAAATTGGTCGAATGTTTCGTTGAACGTAGATTTCTCGTCGGACGTCTTTGGTAGAACGAGCGCGAGCGTATCCTTGAGGAACTCTCGGTTTCGGTAGCCACAAAGCTCGACGGCGCTCATCGCGTCTAGTGTCTCCGCGGTGGAAATGCGGACATCAGCACTTCGCAGTGCGGCAATAAAGCTGGTTAGGGTCCGGTCCATGCAGAAGTTTGCGACCGCGTTAGTTTTTGACCGCTTTGCTTGTCAGGGTCGTGATCTCCGCGGCGACATTATCGATGTCTTCCTGGAATTTGAGGATCACATTGAGCGTATCACGAACCAGATCTGCATCTAGAGACTCGGTGTGAAGCAGTAGTAAGGTTCGGGCCCAATCGATCGTTTCGCTAATGGCAGGCACTTTCTTCAAATCAAGATCGCGAAGTTCTTGTATGAACGTTACCAACTGCCGCCGCAATTCGGGTGGAATTTCAGGTACTCGAGCGTGAATGATACGTTGTTCCAGATCTGAGTCAGGGAACGGTATGTACAGATGGAGGCAGCGGCGCTTAAGCGCGTCAGAAATTTCACGCGTGTTGTTGCTTGTCAAGAAAACGATGGGCGGTTCGGCGATTGCTTTTACTGTTCCGATTTCTGGTATTGACACCTGAAAGTCGGACAGAATCTCTAGCAGCAACGATTCAAATTCGTGGTCGGACTTGTCGACTTCGTCAATCAGTAAGACGCAGCCGTCCTCTTCTTTCAGAGCTTTGAGCAGCGGCCGGGGCTCCATGAATTCTTCTGAGAAAAAGATGTCACCGAATTCGTGCAGTCGGTTGACGGATTCGGTAAATCCTTTTGCGCCCTGGAGTACTTCGTCGAGGGTTTCTTTGAGAACTTGTGTGTAAAGCAGCTGTTTGCCGTATTTCCATTCATAGATTGCTTTGGCTTCATCGAGACCTTCGTAGCACTGCAGTCGGATAAGTGGAAGTTCGAACATCTCCGCGGTGGTTTTGGCCAGCTCCGTTTTACCAACCCCCGGTGGGCCTTCGATGAGAACTGGCTTGCGTAACTGGTACGCAAGATACACGGCGGTCGCGATTTGACTGCTGCAAATATATCGATGTGCTTCCAAGCCGGCCTGTAGATTACTCACTGACCCAGCCAGTTTGTCGATATCCGTCACGGTTCCTCCCACTACTACAACCCGGAGATAGGTTTTCTCCGCGCAAAACGCGGCATTATCCAGGTCAACCGTTACGATGTATAGCGTCAGCTTATAAACCGTATAAGATTCAACGATTTAGAGTTCTTTTGGGTCGCACGTTTCGTGGTCTTCTACCGGGGTCAAGCGCCTAGCATTTGTCGGTACTGCGTTAGAATCTTGCTTGCTAATCGCGCGCCGATTAGCGAGTAATTGCAGTATTGCAACCTTCATGAATGCAGTTGCTAAGGAGTGAGTTTTAGTGGATGAACCGACGACAAGACCGTTGGAAGGTGTTCTCGTGGTGGCATTGGAGCAGGCGGTCGCGGCACCGTTGGCGACATGTCGTCTCGCCGATGCCGGGGCACGCGTCATCAAACTTGAACGAAGCGAGGGAGATTTTGCGAGGGCGTACGACACCGTTGCAAACGGCCAAAGTGCGTATTTCGCCTGGGCCAATCGAGGCAAAGAGTCGCTCGTTGTGGATATCAAGAAATCGTCGGATGTATCTCTGATCCAACGAATCGTCGCCAATGCCGACGTGTTTATACAGAACCTAGGGGTTGGTGCGGCGGCTCGAGTGGGACTTGGCTCAACATACTTGCGCACTCAGCACCCCCGACTAATTACCTGCGATATTTCCGGGTACGGCGAAAAAGGTCCGTACGCCACGATGAAGGCATACGATTTGTTAGTCCAAGCAGAAAGTGGGCTCGTATCCGTTTCGGGCGCGCCGGGTGAATATGGTCGTGTGGGGGTGTCAGTTTGTGACATCGCGACAGGCGTCTCCGCTGCGCTTGCGATCAATGAAGCGATAATTGGGCGAGAGCTGACGGGGCAGGGTACCGCGATCCATCTATCGCTGTTCGATGTGATGGCGGAGTGGATGAGCGTGCCGCTGTTGCAATATGACTATGGGGGTACGGCACCCAATCGTGTGGGATTGGCACATCCTTCGATTACCCCCTACGGTGGATTTGTGACCAAAGATGGGGCGACGTTGGTGATTTCCATACAGAATGAACGTGAGTGGAGCGACCTAGTAACTAAAGTACTTAACAAGCCGGAACTTGCGTCTGATCCCGAATACATCGACAACTCAGCACGAATGCAGCATCGCGAACAAGTGGATGCCATCGTTCAAAAGGTTTTTGCGGCGCTAGGTCGAAAGGAATTAGAACGACAGCTGAGTGACGCACGCATCGCGTTTGGCGCGGTAAACGGATTGGATGAATTGTCGAAACATCCGCAATTACGTCGAATTCGGGTTGCAAGCGAGACCGGTAAAATCGATATGCCGGCGCACCCGGACGCGAGTCGAGTTGTTAGAGGGGATACTCGAATTCCAGCGCTAGGTGAGCACAGTGATGCAATTCGAGTTGAATTTGCTGGGAAGTAAATCGTCGGGCAGAAAAACCCCGTATTGGAGTGACGTTCTGGCGAGTTCGTTCAGTGAGGGGATTGAAATACGCAGTTGACCCGTGAATTAGGAGTGTTAGAAGCTCGCGTAGTTAAATCTTAGTTACAGGAAAAACCATGCCGTCTCGACGCGAATCAATCGAGCTTACTGAAACAGAGATCGTAGATTATTTAACTAATCAAAAGACTCTGATCATCGTTTCTAATGGTCGAGACGGCTATCCGCACCCGATGCCGATGTGGTTTTACCGAGATGACGGGGGGTGCCTTTATTGCACGACGTTCGGGAAGAGTCAGAAAGTTTACAATTGGCGCCGAGATCCAAAGGCAACACTGTTAGTCGAGAGTGGCGAAGAATACGCTGAACTGAAAGGCGTTATGATCTACGCAACCGCTGAAGTTATTGATGATCCGGATGTGATACGAGATACGTTGGTCAACATTAATGCTGGTGGAAGGGCGCTATCGGACGACCAAAGGATGACGTTACGCGAGGCAATAAGTACCACTGCTCAAAAGCGTGTTGTCCTGAAGTTCAACCCCACACGCTACGTAACGTGGGATCACTCCAAACTCGAAGGACGGTACTAGCGAGAGTGGCGGGCAACGGCCTTCTGCCTAAAAGTGAACGCCCATCAATACTTGTAGGAATCCGGTTTAAACGGGCCTTCCGTGCTTACGCTAATGTAGCTCGCTTGATTCTGGGTAAGTTGGGTAACGACGCCGCCGAATCCCTCGACCATTAGCTGGGCAACTTCTTCGTCAAGTTTTTTCGGCAGCACCTCGACACTGACAGGGGCGCGTTGGTCGACGGGTTGGTTGGCCCAACCTTGCTCGTATAAATGCATTTGAGCGAGGACCTGGTTTGCGAACGAACCATCCATGACACGCGATGGGTGCCCCATCGCATTGCCTAGGTTTACCAGCCGTCCCTCTGACAAAAGAATGATGTAATCGTTGGGGTTTTCGCTCCGAAACACCTGATCTACTTGGTCTTTAACGTTGTCCCACCGCCAAGATTGACGCATGTACGCAGTATCGATTTCGTTATCGAAATGGCCAATATTGCAGACGATGGCTCCGGGTTTGATCGTTTCGAGCATTGCAGCGTCGCACACGTTGGTGTTGCCTGTGCAGGTAACAAGAACGTCGGTTTCGCCCAGAAGCCTTTGATCGATGTCGGCAGATTTACCTGTGTTGATGCCGTCTAGGTATGGAGAAACTACTTCGTAACCGTCCATACAAGCTTGCATCGCACAAATCGGATCGATCTCGACGATCCGAACGATCATTCCCTCCTGCCTAAGACTCGCCGATGAGCCTTTACCGACATCGCCATAACCTATGACGAGTGCTCGCTTACCAGCCATCAGCATATCCGTGCCGCGTTTGATTGCGTCATTGAGGCTATGCCGGCAACCGTATCGGTTGTCATTTTTTGACTTGGTCACGGAGTCGTTGACGTTGATCGCAGGAACTTTTAGTTCAGTGTTTTCAAGCATCTCGACGAGCCTGTGGACACCGGTCGTGGTTTCTTCGCTAATTCCGTGGATGTGATCAAGCATTGCGGGATATTTTTCGTGGATCATCTTGGTCAGATCTCCCCCGTCATCGAGCAGGAGGTTTGCGTCCCACGGTTTATCGTTAGCGAGGATGGTTTGTTCAACGCACCAATCGTATTCTTCTTCCGTTTCACCTTTCCACGCGAACACGGGCACGCCGTCCTGGGCCATGGCTGCGGCCGCATGATCTTGTGTGGAAAAGATATTGCAAGACGACCAGCGGACTACTGCTCCAAGCTCGAGGAGAGTACGAATCAGCACGGCTGTCTGGATGGTCATGTGAATACACCCAATGATCTTGGCGCCATCCAATGGCTTTTGCGGCGCGTATTTGCGTCGAAGTGCCATCAGTGCCGGCATTTCATTCTCTGCTAGGGCAATTTCTTTGTTCCCGAAATCCGCCAATCGGATATCGGCCACTTTGTAGTCAGCCATGCGATTTCCAACTCTTATTTCGCTTGAGACCATCGAGGCCGTGACAATGTGACCAACCGGTCCCCGATGAGCCGGGCATCCTAGCATGGTCTCTCGTACCTCGATAATCGTTCGTCGCAGGGTTTCGTTGGTACTGTTTATTGGTGCGTTGCTGCCTGAGTTGAACGCGACGATATTTTTGGACAAAACGTTGTTGGATGCGTATTGTCCGGCGTTTTCCACCGTGCTGGATACGGTTTGACTCGAGTTGAGTTTGTGAGACGGGCGTATCTGTTGATGCCATTGCTGTTTGGAGGTTGCGGGGAATCCATCGAACAAGCAGAAACCGACGTTGGTGAAGAAACCTATCTTCGATATTGTTTTTCTTGTCACCAAGGGGGCGTCGCGGGCGCTCCTTCGCTTGGAGATTTGCAAGCTTGGGCTCCGCGACTCGACAAAGGCAGGGAAGCATTGTTGCAGAGCGTGATTGACGGGATCCCCCCCGCGATGCCCATCAGGGGATTGTGTAACTCCTGTTCGGATGAGGAACTGGCAGCTTCCGTGGATTACATGCTTAATGCGGTTCGCGACCAAGCACGTGAGGCGGGAACGCTCTAACGCGGACGTACGTCTCGTTGGAGACTCAAGCGGCGAGATCCTTCGCGATCCGAACGACGGCGTCCGCTATTCGGATTGTTCGATCCAAATCGATACTGTGTGGCCACCTGTCGTCGGGATGATGAAACCAGCGGTTAGATCCCAACAGAGAGAGGTACTGCCCCCCTTCATCATAAATGTTGCAAGCTTCACCGCCAGGGCGTACGCCGATGGGCGTAGATGAGCCCGGATGAATATCGAACGCCGCGAAGTGAGTGGTACCCAAATTTTCAAGGTATTCGTTCGAAAATTGAAACCGGGGAATCGAGTCGACAGCCCCAAGATTTGCACCTAGATGAATCCACGCATGAGCTGTAGCACCTAAATTCTTTTGCTCGCGCAGATAATGTTCAAGACCGGAGTGACCTAATTCGTGACCGGTGTTGGCGGTGAATAGGACGTCCCGACTCGGAGGGTTGAGCGCAAAATATCGGATGCAAGCCAACCAAGCGACAATGCCGCCGGAACGCTCTGCAGTACAGGTCCACCAAGCACTTTTCGGGGTCATGATCACTAGAGGGGCGAGGCTCGCATCCGTTCCCCGAATAGTCGTTTGAACGTTGGATGCCTCGGCCGATTGCTGATGGATATCGAAAGACATGCAGCCGATGAGTCCGCTGGTAACGGCTTTCATCAAGCTATCTTTATGGCACCCATCAACCTGCAAAACAGGAGGTCCGAAGGGGCGGGAAAAGTGATCGGCGTTCAATAGGGATAGTCCATCGGTTCCGCCCTCGGAGACAGCGACGATGCCCTGATGCAGGTTTCCCTCGCGAGCTTGGAGCAATGCTTGAGTTCCGGGGTGTTGAGCATTTGGACTAAAGGTTGTTACGCCGATGCCCTTGCCCGTTGCCAGGGGATTGAGCGGAGCTTCAACGTGCGGTGAAAACAAACAATCGAATAGTGGGACGCCATCGATACAGAGCCCGTCGATCGTCACGGAGCACTTTTGCGGTGTAAGTCGATTGAAAGAAAAATGATCAATATGGGGGACTGCTCCGGCGGCCGTGATCGCATCGGCGAGCCAAACGGACGTCGCGGTATCGCCAGAAGAACCAGTTCGGTGGTCTAATATCTCATCCCACGCGGCTATGTCAGCGCGAATCGAGTGTTGCATCTGCCTGCTTAATTCCGTCAACGTTCATAAGATTACCTCAGCGGGTATAAAGAAAACTGCGGTTGGTCGCTCGGCGTCTAATACTCCTGAGTCATCGACTGGCATAATACTTTTTCACCATCGGGAGGTTGTTCGCGGCTCCGTTAAATGACGAATAACCAGACAGTAAGGGCAGTTGTAGATCCAATGAGCGCAAGTTGAGTGCAGGATCCAAGTGAACAAAAGTGGATCGCCTGGGTCAACAAGGGGCTGGCTGCGGGTATCCACCAGAACGTTTTTGAAGCACTTTTCGATCGGGAAGACCTCTTGGATGGAGCCCGTACGGCGACAGGGTTTCAAGATTTTGGTGCGATGGACTTTATTGAACCCCTCGATCTCTTGCTCGAAGGATTCGATGAAACTTCTACGCTTAACCCGGTCGGGCGGCTGGCGGGTAGGTGGTATCTGATGCGGCTCTTGTGCAATCGGTTACGCTTCGAAGCGGTATGGCAGAACGATCCTCGTATTGGTTCGCAGACTGTTCGCCAGCCAATATTCATTCTCGGTTTGCCGCGGACGGGTTCGACTCTGTTGCATGAAGTTTTGGCTCAGCATAGTTCGTTGCGTGCACCGCGGTTTTGGGAATCAACATTCACACCCAGCCGAGGCCCCATGGACCTGTATCGGACTGTGGCCGCGGCGGCCCAGATCAATTTGGTCAATCGGATGGCACCTAATTTGAAGGGCATTCATCGTCTTGGCGCACGGTTGCCTCACGAATGCGTGACCATTCAGGCGCACGCCATGCGTAGCATCCAATTTCATGCGGCACATCGTGTCTCTGCGTACAACGAGTGGCTACAGACGTGCGATTGGGAACCGGCTTATCAATGGCACGAGAGGTATTTAAAGGTTCTGCAATGTGGCGAGCAGGAGGCGCGTTGGTTGTTAAAAGCGCCTGGGCATATGCTCGGTTTGGAGGCACTGGAAAGCGTGTATCCCGATGCAAGGTTTATCCAACTGCACCGGGATCCAGCTGAAGTGATCCCGTCCATGGCAAGCCTTTCGGTCGCTCTCAGATCGGCTTTCAGTGATGCGGTAGATGAATGGGAAATAGGACGCGATACCGTAGAGCAGTGGAGTCGCGGCCTCGTGAATACCCTTCGGCTGAGGAAACAGAATGCTGACTTAGACGCCCGCTTTATTGATATTCATTACAAAGAACTAGTGAGTTGCCCCGCGGAAGTTGTTCGTCGGATCGTAGAATTTACCGGGTTGTCGGCTACGGCGATGTTCGAGCAGAAGGTGGAGCAGCACCTGACTCAGAACGGCAAAGGGCGGCACGGACATCATGACTACAGTTTAAGTCGCTTTGGCTTTAAGCGTAGCGACTTAGACGAGCGGTTCGCCGATTATCGTGCCGAGCACCTTCGGGCATGAGCGCCTGGGTCTTCACGTGAGTTCAATCAAAATCTTCAAGTAGAGACCGGCGAGCGCCATCGTCTAAAACCGTCTCGCAGAACATAGCCTCGTGTTCGATCCCTAACCGAATCAATTGGTGGCTATGTATCGCTGCGATTTCGTTGGTTGTAAATTCGAATCGTAAAAAGTGCACGGCCGCAGTTTTGCTGGCGTTGGTGCGGTCGAGGTCTTCGTTGGCAATGGCGAAGTGCCGGGGAAAGCCTTCAACATCAATCCAGACCATATGCTCGATGCCTCGCAATTGTGATAGTGCTTTTGCGCGCAACGCCGGGTCGGGGTATTCGAACAACAGCGTGGCTTTCCAATTCGAGCCGTCTGGAATCAGTGGATTGTACGCGGCGATTTCTTCCTCAACGGCGGCGGGTTCGAAAATTCGCTCGACTCGCAGCATCTCTTGAACTTGATACTTCATCGTCAGGAAGTCTTCAAAAAGAAGTGTCGCGTGTGAAGATAGCGCGATGCGTCGAGCTTGCTTGTGGGCAATTACCTGTTGCCTAAAAGACTCACGTTCGATTGCATATTCCTCGAGACTCCAAAGCCCTGCCCGAGAGAGTTTCTCCATCAGGACAATCCGTATGCACGAGACAGCATCATGATTGGATGTTCTGATCGTGAACCATCATCTTTGCCATGCTGTATGAGGCGTCCCGCCATCGGGCAGTCGGATCCGTACGTGTTGGCATTCGCTTGAGTGACTTGCCGAATCACAGGGAGTGCGATTTTCATGGCGGCCTCGTGCGTTTCCTTTTTTACGGCGTAGGTTCCGTCGTGACCCGAACAGCGTTCAATGATCGATACCTCCGTGTTGGGCACAAGAGACAAAAACTCGCGCGTCTTTTGCCCGATGTTCTGGACCCTTTGGTGGCAGGCGGCGTGGTAGGCCACAGTCCCTAATGGTTCGACGAAATCGGTACGTGCCAGGCCATCCCTATAGCGTGCGAGAAGAAACTCGAAGGGGTCAAAAAAGGCTGATTTAACCGTCATGACGTCGTCATCTTCGGGAAACATGAACGGAATCTCTTGCCGGTACATCAACGTACATGATGGAACAATGGACATCAGATCGTAGCCTTCATCGATCGCCTGTGTGAAAACAGGTAAATTTTTGTTTTTTTGTGCGGCAACGGCGGAGAGGTCCCCTAGTTCGAACTTGGCCATCCCGCAGCACACACTATTCTTAAGTATTCGTACCGGCACACCGTTATGGATCAGCACACGAATGAGGGCTTGAACGATCTCAGGTTCACTATGATTTCCATAACAGGTGACATAGATCGCGACTTTGCCTGTGGTATTAGTACCTGGAAGTACTTCAAGATCGGTGCCGATTTCCTCTTCGACCCGACGGTTGAGAGTTTTCCGCTTAAATTGTGGTAAGGGCGCTTTGGCGTGTATCCCGGCAACGCGTTCGCCGAGTTTTCGCAACGGCTTGTTACTTTGAATCAGGTCCATGACGGGAGCCGTGACGGGATGCGACCCCAGTTGGAATAGCGTACCGGTGCTAGCGATCAGTCGGTCGCGCCATGAAGCACCTTCCTCCACCAACTTTCGAGCTTTGGCTCTCAGCATCAAGTGAGGAAAGTCCACGGCCCATTCATGTGGCGGAACATAGGGGCATTTGGTTTCGGCGCAGAGGTCACACAAGTAGCACTCGTCGACCACCTTGCCGTAATCCGATTGGTCAACCCCGTCGACTTCCAACGTGTCTGAATCGTCGACGAGGTCGAACAGTGTCGGAAACGCGTTACAAAGACTGACACAACGTCTACATCCGTGGCAGATCCCGTAAACCCTTTCAAGTTCTGCATCAACTTCGTTATGGTCGACATAGGTGTCGCTTTGCCAATCGATTGGTTGGCGTTTGGGTGCTTCGAGGTTACCTTCTCGAACCGGCATAATCTTTTCCATTACGAAAAAAGGGGCCGTTGGGCCCCTTTTTCAAGTTTGCCAGAGTGTCATTCCATCGCGTCTAACGCTTTTTGAAAGCGATTAGCGTGCGACCGTTCAGCTTTCGCTAGGGTTTCGAACCAATCGGCAATTTCATCGAACCCCTCGTCTCGTGCGGTTGCGGCCATGCCCGGGTACATGTCCGTGTACTCGTGCGTTTCCCCGGCCACGGCGGCCTTCAGGTTGTCGCTGGTCGTGCCAATTGGTAATCCGGTTGCAGGATCGCCGACCGCCTCCATATATTCGAGGTGGCCGTGCGCGTGTCCGGTTTCGCCTTCGGCCGTGGATCTGAAGACCAACGCAACATCATTTTCGCCCTCGACGTCGGCCTTTGCGGCAAAGTACAGGTAACGACGATTCGCTTGCGATTCCCCAGCGAATGCGTCCTTTAGATTTTGCAGCGTATTGCTGTCATTAAGATCCATGGCTCTATCCCTTTATCTAACGATCGACTGACCCAGACCAGTATACGGTTTGTCGAAACGATTTCTATTTATAACCGAGTACGCGGTCCGGCGACCATCCTATCAATGCGGTTCCGTTAATACAGTAACAGGAGCGTGGCTTGCCGGAGAAGAATTATGCTGAACCGGGTCGAAAGCGATTGGTAGACTCGACCGAAACGAATGGGATTCGTGTTGGAGCTCTGGATACCGATAACGATTGCGGCTGCGTTGTTGCAAAACCTGCGTACCGCGTTGCAACAGCAGTTGACTTCGGTCTTGGATCCGACCGAGGCGGCTTACGTTCGCTTTTGCTACGCCGTTCCTTTTGCGTGGATGTACTTTGCCGCACTGGCTTGGTTTGGATTCCAACTACCAGCAGTTTCTTGGGACTTTGCGGGTTATGTCTTGGTTGGAGCCGTCTGCCAGATCGTGGGTACCGTGGCGTTGCTTCGGTCGTTTCAAACGCGAAATTTTGCCGCGGGAACCGCGTACTCCAAAACAGAGACCGTACAAGCGGCGTTGTTTGCCACGATCATCCTAGGCGAAAGCATGAGTCCGGTCGCGTTGGCTGGAATTCTCGTGAGCTTATTGGGCGTTGTCCTGTTGTCGACTCCGGACGGTTGGCGGGCGCTGTTGCATTCAGGGCCTGGGCCGGCACTTTGGTATGGGGTGGCGGCCGGCGCCGGGTTTGGTATTTCCGCCGTGTTGTATCGAGGAGCCGCATTGTCGTTACCAAGTGGGGATTTTTTGGTTCGGGCATCGATTACTTTGGTTGCTGCGACGACCATCCAAACCGTTGGCATGGGCACTTACCTTTTTTGGCGTAATCGGAACAGCCTGGTGCTCATTGGCCAAGTTTGGAAACGGGGCATTTGGGTTGGGTTGGCGGGAATGTTAGCGTCCGCTGGTTGGTTTACCGCAATGACGTTGGAACGAGCGGCGTATGTGCGTGCACTGGGCCAGATCGAGTTACTTTTTGCTTTTTTGGTTACTTTGGTTGTGTTTCGTGAAAAAGTAAGTATCGGCGAGTTGCTCGGTGCAGGCGCCGTCGTTTTTGGTCTAATGCTGCTGCTTATCTAACAGGACTCATATGCGGGAAGTGGAAATCGTGGTGCACGGACGTTGGGCTGAGTTGATCCTTAATCGCCCGGAACGGCGTAACGCGATCAACGGACCTTTAGGACTCGCACTGGCCGATGGTCTTCGAACGATCAATTCGGATCCTCAAATACAAGTCGTCCTGTTACGAGGCGCTGACGGCGCTTTCTGTTCGGGTCTCGACCTGAAGGAGTTCAACGCGGATCCTCCTCCTGAGTGGTTGGTTCGATTTGGCGATATTTGGCGCGCAACGCACAAGGCACTATTTCAATCGAAAAAACCGCTGGTGGTAGCGCTCGAACGGTTCGCCATCAATGGTGGCGCGGCACTTGCGCTCGCCGGGGACTTGATGTTCGTCGGTCGTGAGTCGTTTCTGCAAGTGGGTGAAGTGCGGCAAGGAATGGCCGCACCTTACAACATGGCGTGGCTACGTCTTCGACACTCCGCGGCCATCACGGCGAGACTTGCGCTAACCGGGCACCGCTTTTATGGTCGTGAATTAGTAGAAATGGGTGTCGCCTACGCCGCTCCAAAAGAAGGCAGCGTTGTCGCCGAGGCAATAGCGCTGGTGGAAGAACTGGTCGACTATCCCGATCAAGCACTCGAGCGAATTAAGACAACTCTACGGGCATATGACGACGAGAACGCGGACGCGTGGTTTGATCGGGCCACGCAGGCAACGGAGCGCACTGGGTCGCCGCCGCGTGCAGTTACGTAGACGCGTTAAGAGAGCGAGTAGTTGATCACGGGGTTCGTCGAAAACCGCAACGCAAATCATCTGAAAACTCGGCGTTAATGCGTGCCCATTCGATTTGAAGCCAGGGCGTAAAATCTTTCGGCCTTTGTTCAACACGTTGATTTAGTTCAGAGGACGGGACCCATTCCCATGCCTGAATTTCGGTCGTGTTGACGATGGGTTCACCATCGACGTGTCCCGCATAGACCGAGCAGAGCTCGTGTTCGGTCCCGAATTCTGCGTAGGGGGCACGATATTCGAACTTAAAAAGAAAGTTTAGGTCAGTCTTTAATCCGAGTTCTTCCGCGACACGCCTGTGGGCCGCAACGTCGGTTTCTTCGCCAACGCGCGGGTGTGAACAGCAACTATTCGACCATACACCGCCCCAGAGTCGTTTTTGCGTGTGGCGTTGCTGGATAAGCAAATCGCCGTCGTGATTAAAGATAAAGACTGAGATTGCCCGATGAAGTTTGCCGGAGCCGTTGTGACAAGCTTCTTTGTCGAGCTCCCCAATTTGTTCGTCAGAAGAGTCAACCAGTATCAGCAAATCGTGATCGTCGGAGATAACTTCGTTGTTTGTTGTAGGGTCTTCCATCGTTTAATTGTATGCATTCGGTGAACTCCGAGCCATGAAACACCGTCGATAGAGCGCTAGACTTTAGGACGAATTAGGGAAGGACCGTGGAACCGATAGAAAGACAGTTATCGATTCGAGGGATCAACGTCACGTATTACGAGTGGGGTGATCGAGCGGGAGACGACGTGCTATTCGTACACGCGACAGGCTTCCACGCACGGTGCTGGGACGCGACGATACGAGAGCTTGGGGGCGCCTTTCACTGTTTGGCATTGGATATGCGGGGGCATGGCCGTTCGGACAAAGTTGGCCCTTACGAATGGGGTACTTTCGGTGCCGATGTGGTTGCGTTTGCCGAGGCGACGGAGCTAACGGGTGGTATCGGGGTTGGCCATTCGATGGGCGGCCATAGCGTGACGCAGGCAGCTGCACAGCAACCAGAAAGGTACCAAGCGCTCGTGTTGGTCGATCCGGTCATCATGCCTCCCGAAGCCTATGTGAACTGGGAGCGGGACCGGCCTTTTACTGACGCTTCGGAGCATCCGGTGGCTCGGCGCCGAAACGAATGGTCGTCAGCGGATGAGATGTTTGAACGGTTTCGATCCCGCCACCCCTTTAGTTTATGGCGCGAAGAGGTTCTCCACGACTATTGCGAATATGGAATCGTCCCGACCAACAAGGGTTTTGAACTGGGTTGCCCGCCTGTCGTTGAGGCCTCGATATATATGGGAAGTGCGGGATACCAAATTGATCGAGCGATTGAGGCAGTCGAGCAGCCTGTTTCAGTAATGCGCGCTTTTCGGGCCGAAGGCGACCGAGCTGAAATGGATTTTTCGCGGTCGCCAACTTGGCCAGAACTCGCTGGCGCGTTTAAAAACGGTCATGACATTCACCTACCTGAGCTTACGCACTTCATTCCGATGCAACGTCCGGATCTGGTCGCGGAAGAGGTCAGACGGCTCTCAGCTGCAGTTGACTAGCTGAAGCAACTATTGGTCGGAAGGGGCTGCAAGAGAGGGTCTAAATGAGCTGGCATTGTCCGTTCGGCCATGCCGGAATTGTGCAGAATTCTTGTCGCCTCACCATCTAAGCATCGGGCGTGTCTGAAGAAGGCGAACGGAAGGCCCATAAATCCGTTCCGTAGAGCCCGAGAAAAAAAATGGCAATCGAGATGGGAATACCTGGCAGTAAGGCGGCCAGCGGGTTCGTATACTCGACCAAGGTACCAAGCATGAGAGACGATAGGGGTGCGCTGGCCATGAAGCTTAAGAGGAAAATAGAAAGGATCTTTGCGCGATGAGCTTCGGGAGCTAGCTCTTGTACAACGGTTCTTACCAGCGTGGTGGTAATGCCCATATTGACGCCCCATAAAGAGATGATGACGAAAAAAAACCAAACCGGCGGTTGCAACCACAACGCCGCGAGAATGACGACGCGCGTTAGCTGAAGACAGATAAAAGTTCGGCCAGGATGCAACAAAGGCATGACCAGTAGCAGGAATGCGGTCGAGCCAATGCTCCCTGCCATAAACCAAATCATTGTGTCCGCAAAGAAGTCAGCGTTACCTTCGTAGACCCGCGTCACGATATACGGCACGCCGATGGTGTATGCACCGGCATTAAATAGTGACGAGAGGAAATTAAGTCCAATGACGTTCCGTATTAATGGAAAGCCCCAAAAGAGCGAGAAACTTTGAGATAAACGGCTCATGAGGCCGTGGTCTAAAGCAGCAGACTCCTCGGCGCGTATTGTGGGCGGTAGGGCGGGGAGTCTACCCAGGGCGAAGGCGGAAGCCGCTATCACGGCGGCCTGAATGACGAGGATTTGTCGGATTCCGATCGTTTCTAACTTGCCACCGATCCACACGCCTACAAGGCCGGCCAAAGTGGTTATCACGGTTGTGACAGTGACGGTCCTTTGAATGTCGAACCGGGTGACACGATTGATGATTGATTGACGAGCTGGGTCACTGAGGGCCTGTAATAAGGCCATACCCAATCCAAATAGGAAGGCGACTTGTAATGTGATCGAACCGGCGAACGGAATCAGGAGAAGCGGTAGGACGATGGCAAGCAGACTTAACAGGAGAATCAGATTGCGTGCATCGGCTCTGTCGGCCCAGAGGCCACCTAGCAGCAATACCGCTAGCGGCGCCAACTCCATGAAAAATCGAATCCAGGCATAAGTGCCAGCCGAAGTCTCGAGGATGCCAACGAATATCCATGCAATGAGTAAGCCGTGAAGGCTGATTGCGGTCATCCAAAGGCTTGACCCAGATAGGTACCAGCGAAACGCAGTGGGATGGGGCAAGTGAGCGGACATCACATAGGATGATACCGCGGTGCCCGCCCAAATCTGCCGACGTTATTTCCTGTTCTCAGGTCGAGCGTTAACCGTTGAGCTAAGAAGGATTCACGGCATCGAAGTACTGTTGCGCCGAGGCGAGGTGATCGTCGACCGATTGATTGCCGGCATTGTGAGTGGCGACGGCCATGTGAGTGCAGCCTAGCGTGCGCCAGCGGTCGGCATGCTTTTGCCAACGTTCGGGCGTCCCGCCGGCAAATTGGGCCTGCGCTTGGATGCCGAAACCGTCCCACGCCAAGCCAGCTTCCTCGCGTTCCTTCTTGATGGTTTCAATGGCGGTCGCGGACGCTTCGTTCGGCCCGCCAAGTGGGAACCAACCATCCCCCATACGTGCACACCTCGAAAGCAACGCGGGGGCGATGCCGCCAAACCAAATGGGAATCGGATGCGCTGGTCTTGGCAGGATGCTCGCTTGAGTAACCGTATGGAAATCGCCGTTAAAGGTTAGATTGTCGGATTCCCAAAGATTACGGAGTAATTCGATCTGTTCGGCTTGCCTTTTGCCTCGAGCGGCGAAGGGAACGTCGAGAGCTTCGTATTCCACTTCGTTCCAACCGGTACCAATGCCCAACCGGAAACGGTAGTTAGACAAAATTGCGAGCTCCGTTGCTTGTTTGGCGACGAGGGCAGTTTGGCGCTGCGGTAAGATCAAGACTGATGTGGCAAACACGATTTTCTCGGTCACGGCCGCCATGAACGAAAAAACAGTAAAGGGTTCATGGAAGGCAATGTCTTTGTCATAAGGACCCCTCCACCCACCTGGCCGATTCGGGTCCGCGCCCAGGACGTGGTCGTAGATCAACATGTGGTCTGCACCCATAGCCTCCGCGCCTTGTGCGTATGCCTTAATTGCCCCGGGATCGTTGCCCATTTCGTGATGTGGAAAGACGATTCCTAATTTCATCTACTAGCCCTTCCGCGGTTGGATCGACGACACTAGTCGCGAGCAAGTTGGATTGCAATTTATCCGCAGCTAAAATGCGCGCCCTCATGGTATTCAGAAATTTGCGGTGACGTAGCGTTCTGTCTATCCCGACACCAATCCCAATACGGTTTGGGCGAAAGGGTCAAAGGTGAGTTGCCGAACTGCGGCAAGAACCTTGAACATGGGCACTGAACTTCACGGAGCGGCAAGCATGGCAGAGTCAGCCGAATATTCATCGTCCTTTCCCTTCGTGAAGATGGAGCACGACATCCTTTCTCTCTGGGAAGAAGAAAGGGTGTTCGAGAAATCATTGGAATTCACGAAGGATAAAAAGCCGTACATTTTCTATGACGGTCCTCCGTTTGCCACGGGCCTTCCGCACCATGGAAATTTACTTGCTTCGATCATCAAGGACGTTGTACCGCGCTACTGGACGATGAGAGGTCGATATGTATTGCGCCGGTTCGGTTGGGATTGCCACGGGTTGCCGATCGAACAGGAAATTAATAAGCAACTCGGCATATCGGCTCAGGATGCAATCGCGAAACTAGGAGTTGCCGGTTACAACGCCGAATGTCGGGGCATCGTCGAAAAGTATGTTGATCAGTGGCGCACCATCATCACGCGTATTGGCCGTTGGGTCGATTTTGATAACGACTACAAGACGATGGACGCTTGGTACATGGAATCTGTCTGGTGGGTCGTGAAGCAGCTATGGGAGAAGAACCTAATTTACCGCGGTCAGAAAGTGATGCCGGTTTCTACCGCCCTCGAAACCGTCCTCGCGAACTTCGAGGCAACGTCAAATTACAAGGACGTTCAGGACCCAGCGATTACCGTACTGTTTCGACTCGTGGACGACGACGCTTATGTTGCGGCGTGGACGACGACGCCTTGGACTTTACCTTCGAACCTCGCCTTGTGCGTGGGAGCAGATATCGATTACGTGGAGGTTACCGATCAGGTAACGGGCCGACGCATTTATCTAGCCGAAGCACGCCTCGAGGAGTATAGCGCCGCACACCAGCTGACTGTTGAAAACCGCGTACGCGGTTCCGACCTAGTGGGTAGGAAATACCTGCCGTTGTTTGAGTATTTTCATTCTGAAGCCGAGCGGGGGGCGTTTGTCGTGGTGGCTGATGATTACGTCACCACTGATGAAGGTACCGGGATCGTCCATCAAGCTCCCGCGTTTGGTGAGGACGATTATCGTGTTCTCCTGGCGAATGGCATCGATGCGTTCGTTTGCCCGGTCACGATGGGCGGTCGGTTCACCGATGACGTGAGCGATTTCGCTGGAATGCAAGTGAAGGATGCTGATAAGGACATTATTCAGTTCCTTAAGGAGTCGGAAGCCCTATGGGATCAAGAAACGATCCAACACAATTACCCGTTCTGCTATCGGTCTGATACCCCGCTAATCTATCGAGCCGTGCCCTCATGGTTCGTGCGCGTAACAGACTTCGTCGATGACTTAGTTGCCGCAAACGAACAAATTCTCTGGGTACCAGGACACATTAAGGATGGTCGATTTGGTCACTGGCTAGGTTCGGCCATTGACTGGGCGATTTCGCGTAATCGCGTCTGGGGAACTCCACTCCCGATCTGGGAAAACGAGATTTCCGGTAATCGAATTTGTATTGGCTCGATCGACGAGCTCGAACAACTTAGCGGCCAACGCGTTGAAGATTTACATCGCGAATTCGTTGATCCCCTGGAGTTCAAATTGGACGGTGAAGAAGGCGTGTACCGTCGGGTGGAGGAAGTACTTGATTGTTGGTTCGAGTCGGGGTCAATGCCGTATGCCCAGTTGCACTATCCGTTCGAGAACGAAAAAGTTTTCGAACAAGGCTTCCCGGCTGAGTTTATCGCTGAGGGGCTGGATCAAACCCGTGGCTGGTTTTACACGCTTACCGTACTTGCGGCCGCGTTGTACGAAAAACCCGCTTTTCGCAATGTGATCGTCAACGGAATTGTGATGGCAGAAGACGGAAAGAAGATGTCCAAGAGCCAACGAAATTACACCCCGCCAGGCGATCTCATGGAAACGTATGGTGCAGACGCACTTAGGCTCTATCTCATCAATTCCGGCCTAGTTCGAGGTGAAGAACAGCGTTTTGCGGATAATGGCGTTCGGGACATGGCTCGACGAGCGTTGCTGCCCTGGTACAACGCGTTTGCGTTTCTTCAGACCTATGCGTCGATTGATCATTGGACGCCTGATAAAGGCGACTACGTCGGTAGCAATATCCTGGACCAATGGATCCTTTCTAGACTACAGACCCTGAAAGCCGGAATTCGCAACGAGATGGAACAATATCGTCTCTATAACGTAGTCCCCAAGCTATTCGACTTCATCGAGGACCTGACGAATTGGTATATACGATTGAATCGTTCGCGATACTGGGGGGTCGACATTACGGCAGACAAAATCGCTGCGTACTCGACGCTATACCGCGCCGTGCGGGAACTTTCCATTGCTATGGCTCCATTTGCGCCTTTTCTTTCGGAGCACGTTTACCGACAGATTTCGGCGCTAGCTGAAGAGCGACCCAAGCCCTCGTCGGTTCATTTGTGCAGCTACCCGGAAGCTGATAGCTCGGAGATTCATCGTGACCTTGAAGATGCGGTGGCGCGGATGCAGCAGGTGGTTTTGTTGGGCCGGCGAAAACGAGAAGAAGTAAAGATCAACCTACGCACCCCACTATCCCTATTGACGATTATCCATCGCGATCGCGACATTCTGAACGCGGTTCGAGGACTGGAGGACTACGTGCGCTCGGAGCTCAATGTGAAGGAGGTCAGATACGTGACCAAAGAGAGCGACTACATCGAGTTGTATGCGAAACCCAATTTTCCGGTATTGGGAAAGCGTCTAGGAAAGCGAATGAAGCAATATCAGGGGTTGATCGAGTCAATGACTCCCGATGATATTGCGAACTTTCACGACGAGAATGAGATTACGCTCGATGGAGAACGTTTTTCGGCGGAAGAGATTCAGGTGTTTCGAGAAGCGAAATCCGGGACTAACGTGATCACGGATCGACTAATATCGATTGACCTAGTTTGCGAGCTCAACGACGAACTTGTGGTGGAAGGGTACGCGCGGGAAGCCGTTAACCGGATTCAACGAGCGCGGCGAGAAGCAGGGTTGGAAATATCGGACAGAATCAGACTGGTGTACTCGGGCGATGAACGCGTGCTCGAAGCGCTCAGCACACACGCTGAATACGTTGCTGGTGAAACGCTAGCAACCGAATTCGAACGGGGGACCACTCAACAGTTCGACGCCGAGATCGATGGCTTGCGGTTGGGGTTCGATATCTCAGTAATGGAGATGAATTGATCATGTTGGAATTCTATACATCGCCCACGCCCAACGGATGGAAAGTGGCCATGACGCTTGAAGAGATGGGGCTTGATTACCGACTGCGAACCGTCAACTTGTCAGCAGGTGAGCAGCAGGAAGAGAGCTATCTCAACATCAATCCGAATGGCCGTATACCGGCAATCGTCGACGATGGGTTCGCGGTTTTTGAATCAGGTGCCATCATGCTCTACCTCGCCGAGAAAACGGGGAAGTTGATGCCTCGAGACGCCAAAGGTCGATCGGAAGTGATTCAGTGGTTGATGTTCCAGATGGCAGGTATCGGACCGATGCAAGGTCAGGCAGTGGTCTTTGTGCGTTATTTTCCGGAGGATATTCCCGCTGCCAAGGATCGATACATTAACGAGTCACGAAGACTTTACGAAGTTCTCGATCGCCGGTTGGAGGGACGTGAATGGCTTGTAAATGATTTTTCAATTGCGGACATTGCCAACTGGTCCTGGATCCGAAGTTACAAGTGGGCACGCATCCCCATTGAAGGACTCGACAACCTATCGAGGTGGATGGATCAAATGCTAAATCGACCCGCATGCGAACGGGGTGCCAACATCCCGCCGTCGCCGGGACGCGCAGACCTAGTGAAAAAAGGCGGTGCGGCGATCGTTACGACCTAAGGACGTCGTATCATCATTGGAGAGCTTGATACTGGCATGGGGCGTTCCAGCGTTGCTCTTGCCTTGGAGCGTAGAGAGAGGGAGATGAAGGCAGTATGCGATGGTCCGTTCATCGCAGAAACGGGGAATACCATGTTGTTGGAGGGATTCACCGCTAGCGCGTTGCGCCATTATTATTAGGGAAACTAAATGTTCTATGAGTTAAGACAGTACAAAATTGTTGACGGGAAAATGGATGCGTTCGTCGAATTAATGGAGTCGGAAATCATTCCCTTTCAAGTTGGAAGAGGGATGGTGATTACGGGGAGTTTTCGTGGTGAAGAGGATCCGACGACTTATGTATGGATGCGCCGGTTTAATTCCGAAGCCGAACGGGAACAGCTTTATGCGGCAGTTTATGAGAGTGACGAGTGGAAAACATCGTTCGCACCGCGTGTGAGCGAGTTGATGGACCGGGAGGGTATCAACGTCCAACGGATTATTCCTACGCCGCGCTCGGTCACCCAATAACTTGCGCCCCATAAGTGGAGTGGCGCTGCGTAATTCAACAACGCGAATACCACGATGGATCTGGAATCTATGATTGACCAAAAACTATTGCGGTTGACGAATCGTCGTCTGCCTAGTCGGGGAAATTAGTCATCGTGGACGGTGAGAAAAAGCGAGGTTTTTCAGTGGCGGGGGTTCTACAGATCGCGGGGATTAGCGCTTTCGTTCTTGTGCTGATTTTCGTGGCGCTGACGATGCGCGACGTATCAAGCCCTAGTCCTGTCGCTGATGAGTACAGCGATGAGGGTGAGTTACCCATCGTGGGGATTTTTGCGCCTGAACCGATGGCTCGAGACGTAATCGTTGAAGCGACCGGAACGATCAACGTTCGGAATTACATTGAGTTGATACCCGAAGTTTCAGGTCGAATCGTCATGGTATCGAGAGCGCTTCGAGCTGGCGGATCTTTTGCAGCAGGGGAAGTCCTTATCGGGATTGATGAGAGCGATTTTCGTCTTGCACTGGATCAGGCGAATGCGGAAGTCGTGGGGGCGGCTTCGAATTTACTTTTGCAACAAACTGAAGGAGAAGTCGCGAGCAGGAATTACGCGCTTCTGCATCCCGGAGAGCCCGTTCCGGCGTTGGTCGCGAGAGAGCCTCAAATAGGCCAAGCGCAAGCGCAATTAATGTCGGCGGAGGCGAGAGCGTCCGCGGCGAAGCTCGATCTTTCTCGAACTCAGATGACGATGCCGTTTGCCGGTAAAGTGACGTCTAGTGTGGCAGAAGTTGGCCAAATGCTGTCTCGGGGACAGTCGTTTGGGCGGGTGTTCGCGCTTGACTCCCTTGAAGTCACTGTGCCTCTGGGACAAGACGAATTGCAGAATCTTTTACCGGTGGAGGGCCGCGAAGCATTTGTCTACGTCGGAAGGGGGGTAACAAAAGATGCTATCGGCTATTCAGCGATGGTCGAAAGGGTAGCTGCCGAATTGGATGAACGAACTAGATTCTCCAAACTCTATTTGCGGTTCAAAGGTAATCCCAACGTATCTCCGGGAACGTTTATCGATGTCAAGGTAATCGGTCCGACCGTAAATGAGTCGTTTGAAATTCCGGAAGCCGCTGAACAGGGTGGCGGTAGCATATGGATCGTTATTGGTAACAAGTTGGCTAGCGTGTCACCCGTTATTCGAAGTCGTTCGATGAACGGCCTGCTGGTTGACGCCTTCGACTACGGCCAAGGGATTGTGGTCGGCGTTGTTCCATCCGCCTATATGGGTATGCGCGTGCGTGCCGTGACGGTTGAATCGCCTGATGAGTGAGATCGAATCTAGCATCTCGAATGAGGCGATCGGCAAGTCGGGTGGCGATCGCATACTGGCCGCCTTCGCGGGTAACTCGGTGGCAGCTAACCTCACCATGTTGGTCATGCTTATCGGCGGTTTTTTTGCATGGAAAAATTTAACGACACAAGTTTTCCCGACCCTCGATTTAGGGGTCGCGAGCATTTCGGTCCCGTATCCGGGCGCCACCCCAAGTGAAGTCGAAGAAGGCATTACGCGTCGCTTGGAAGAGGCCATTCTCGGTATTGACGGCGTGGACCGCGTCCGTTCGACGGCGATCGAAAACTATGGCGTTGTGTCGGCTGAGCTGAAGGATCGCGTGGACGTTGTCAAAGTTCGTAACGACATAGAGACCGCGGTTGATCGTTTAGCGGATTTCCCTCCTCTGGATGCCGAAAATCCGGACGTGGTAATTGCGGAAACGGTCAGCGATGTGATGGCACTGGTGGTCTCTTCTGAAGGTAGCGAGATGGAATTGCGCAAGGGCGCGGAGTTGCTTGAACAGGCGTTGCTGGCCTTGCCAAGTATTTCGTTGGTATCGATGGATGGTGCGCGTGACTACGAGATTGCCATTGAGGTTAGCGAAGAAGCACTGCGGCGTTACGACTTGTCGATGAGTCAAGTAGCGGCCGCCGTGAGGGAGTCCTCGTTGAATCTATCCGCGGGCGAACTGCGCACGGACGCCGGCGATTTGCTTTTGCGTACGAATGCGAAACGCGTTTCGGGGCGCGAGTTCGAAGACGTCGTTCTCCGGGCATCGCCTGATGGAAGCATCTTGCGACTTCGCGATGTAGCGAGAATCCGTGATGGCTTTGCAGATCTGGATCTAATTAACCAGTTCCAGGGTCGGCAGAGTGTTGTGGTGAAGGTACAGAAATCAGAAACGGAAGATGCCATCGGAATTGCGGCGGACATTCGAGCGATGCTCAATACTTTTGAGCCACCGCAGGGAATTGATGTCGCCGTGCTTTCGGATCAGACGGTGCTTATCGAATCACGGATCAGTCTTCTTGTGAAAAATGGCTTACTCGGCTTTGTGCTGGTTTTTCTTTTTTTGGTCTTGATGTTGGACCTTCGGCTGGCGATATGGGTCGCAATGGGTGTGCCAATTTCTTTCCTAGGGGCGTTTCTTTTTTTCGATGCGTTCGATGTCAACATCAATATGATCTCTCTTTTTGGTCTGATCATCGTGATCGGAGTGGTCGTGGATGACGCAGTGGTTGTCGGAGAAAACATTGCGGCAGAACGCGAATTAGGCCGTACGGGCGCTCTTGCATCGATAAACGGCGTGAAAGGCGTATTTGCGCCGGTGTTCGTTGGAGTGTTGACTACGATGGTAGCGTTCGGTGCGCTTGCTCTTGTTTCCGGAACTTTCGGACAGATCATGCGAGACGCTTCCATCGTTGTTGTTGTTGTATTGACGATGTCGCTGGTTGAAGCGTTTTTCATCTTGCCCGCCCATTTGGCCCATCCGGGGAATTGGAGTCGTTATCCGTTGGATGTGCTTCAGCAAAGAATTGGTAATGGGGTCAATAGGTTTCGCGACGAATGGCTCGTTCCGAAGATTGCTCGTGCTGTGTCTCGCCGATGGCTGGCCATGCTGGCATGGCTAGGGCTTATTTTGGTCGCGTTTGCTCTCGTCACGTTTGGCGCCGTTAAGTTCGTCTTTTTCCCTGCGCTTGAATCGGATCGTATAGGTGCCCAACTGACGTTCCCAATAGGTACGCCGTTCGAGATTACGCGTGCTGCGGCAGAAACAATTGCTGAGGCCGCTACCGAGGTGAATGCTCGAAGCGGCAATACCGCTTTTGAGTCGACATTGGTGACGATCGGGGGTCGAATTAGCTTGGGGACCGGAGGACCTGGAGGTGCCGCCGGCTCAACGTTTGCGAGTCACATAGCGTCCGTGCAGATCCAGCTGAATTCCGACTCGATTCGGAAACAGTCAGCAGCGGAGTTGGAACGCTTGTGGAGGGCAGAAGTAGGCGTGATCCCTGGGACCGAAAGCTTGTCTTTTCAGAGCGACTTTATTGGTGGTGGATCATCCGTGGATTACGAGCTATCCCACCAGAATGATGCCTCGCTGTTGCGCGCGATCGAAGTATTCAAGACCGAAATCCAAACAATCGAGGGCATGACCGAACTGCAAGATTCTTCAAATCCGGGTAAGAGGCAGTACGACATTGAGTTGACACGAGCCGGTGAGGCGGCAGGGTTATCGCCCGCCGACATTGCAAGACAACTGCGGCAACATTTTTTTGGCGAAGAGGTTCATCGAATTCAGCGCGGTAGGCAGGAACTGAAGGTTATGGTTCGCTATCCGCGAGATCAGCGAAATAGCACACGTGACTTGATGAACGTGCGGATTCGGCTTGCGGATGGAACCGAAGCACCACTATCAACAATGGCCCGGACGATTGAGTCGCGCAGTTACTCTGAAATCAATCGTGTTGATGGCCGACGGATTGTCTCGGTTTCTGGGAAGGTGGATACAGAGGTCACGACACCCACTGACGCTACATCGATTATTGACACCACCGTGATCCCTGGGCTGGTTCGAGATTTTCCCGGACTGCGAGTCGACAAATCGGGTTTTTCGCGTGAGCAAACTCAGGATCTAGCCTCGATACTTAGTGCCTTTGTGTTCGCGCTACTTATCATGTACGCGCTTTTGGCCGCAGAACTCAAAAGCTATGTACAACCATTGATCATTGCCGCGGGCATTCCTGCCGGCGTAGCGGGTGCCATCATCGGGCATTTGCTTCTCGGCTACGACATCTCGTTCATATCGATATTCGGCATGGTCGCCCTCACGGGCGTGGTCGTGAACGACTCTCTGGTAATGATCGATCGCTACAACAATATTCGGCGTACGACGGCGCTTACTTCTGCGGATGCAATCGTATTAGCGTCTCAAAGGCGTTTTCGCGCGATATTCTTGACCACGGCAACGACGTCGCTTGGACTTGCACCCATGTTATTCGAACGCAGTATTAGCGCGCAGTTTCTTATCCCAATGGCGGTCAGCCTTGCCATCGGGATCTTGTTTGCGAGCGTGGTTATTCTCTTTATTGTTCCAGCGCTCGTCGCCATTGTCGAAGAAGACCTCTATCCATTTTTCTTGCGACGCGTGAATCCGTCAGCCGAAAAGCAAGCGTCTGCGCCAGTCCGTTAAGGAGAGGTCGGATCGTCGATATCTGGATACGAGTTAGTCAATTGCCGGTGAATGACGGATCAGTCTTCTCAAGGTAGGCTTTAATGGCGATCTGGCGGTCTACCGTGGTAGCCGACAGGATGTTTTGATCGACGTCCATGTGCATGACGGCCGTATCTAGGGATGAAACGATCGCGTTGACGCTTCGTTTTATCATTTGCGCGGGGACCGGAGAAAGAGCAGCGTAGCGGTTAGCCCAAGACAGAGCTTCTTGTAACAACGATTCCCTATCGACAAGAGCGTCCAGAATACCCCACTCGTAAAGCGTTGAAGCTTCGATGCGTTCTCCGCCAACCACCAACCGTTTGGCGCGCGCCGGCCCAGCTAGGTGGGTGATAAGGGGCAGACTTTTCCACATCAAGTTGACGCCAATCAAAATTTCGGGGTACTGCATGAGGCAGTCATCCGCGCCAACACGAAAATCCATGGCAGTAGCCAGGCATGCCCCGCCACCCATGGCAGCACCGTTCCACGCTGCGATGGTGATTTGATCCATACCGTAGATAGCCTCAATTGCACGCTCCCCCAATCGCGCCCGACGACGTCGTAACACGAGCCCAGCATTTTTCAGTATTGGATCAGGATTGGGAGACAAGTCCGCGCCCGATGAGAAGTGCTTACCTTTGCCGGTAAAAACGACGGCTCGTGTGTCGGGATCGTCGCGGAACGACAACGCCACGTTTTCGATATCTAACAGGTGACCGTGATCGAGAGCGTTGGCTTTGTCGGGTCGATTAAATGTGACGGTAGCGACGGAGCCGTTCTTTTCCACCGTTAGGTTTTCGTAGGTTGTCATACCCATTTCCCTCCACTGCTCGGGCTTCATGGTAGCGCAGTTCATAGTCATTCATACGCACGCATCGAGTTCGGATGGTTGCGCGATCGAACAACGTGAGTGACGCTGAAATTCAGATTTCGAGTTTGTCGAATGGCATTGCCGATGTCGGGCGCCCGGTTGAAAATGCACGTTCTCTCGCAAAGATTCAGGGGCTGGAGTGGAACGCGATAACCCGACCTCACACACCTATTTTTCGCAGCGGCTGAGATTACATTACCTCGATTGGGGGAACGGTTCGGCGGAGAGCATGTTGCTAGTGCATGGTATTCATGACCATTGCCACACCTGGGATTGGGTAGCACAAGCGTTTCGTGATCGATACCACATCGTCGCCCCGGATTTTCGCGGTCATGGAGACTCTGAGTGGAGCAAAGGGAGCCCATACACACATCTCGAGTACGTCTACGATGTCGCGCAACTTGTTAGGCAACAAGAACTTGCGCCAACGACTGTGGTTGCTCACTCGTTGGGCGGAACTATCGGAGCTATCTACGCCGGTATATTCCCAGAAATGGTAAAGCGACTGGTTATTGTTGAAGGCGTGGGTCTATATCCAGGCAGATATTCGGGGGATCCGGCCGCACGCCTACGCCAATGGGTTGACGGAAATTATTCGCTTGCGGGACGAATACCACGACGGTACGCATCTTTAGAGGAAGCGTTTCAGCGGATGCAGGAAACCAATCCCCATTTAACGCCCCAACAAGCTCGGCATCTGACGATCCATGGGAGCAATCAGAATGAGGACGGCACATACACGTGGAAATTTGATAATTACACACGAGCTCACACCCCGTACGACGTTCCCAGGGAAGATGTCGTTGATCTCTGGAAACGCATACGTTGTCCGGTGTTGATTATTAATTCAAAACAGGGCTACCCGCATCGGATCGGGCAAGCCGGTACATTGGAACACTTTGCCGACGTGCGGCTGGTCGAAATCGATGAAGCAGGACATTGGACCCATCATGACCAACTCGATGATTTTGTTGAATTGGTTACAGATTTTTTGGGAGGTTAATGAATTGATGCTGTTATCGCCGGATGGGTAAGAACCGCTTGGATGGATCGACCCTGGCAGGTATTCGCGTCGTGGATGTCGGCGACCGTCTTGCGACTGCATGGTGTTCGCGCTTGCTCGCCGACTACGGGGCCGACGTTGTCGCGGTCGAATCGGATGGAGGGCACCTAGCTCGGCGGCTGCCGCCCTTCGACGCAAACGGTCAAAGTCTTATCGCGCGTTATGTCTTGGCGAACAAAAAGTCGGTCGGGTGTGAGCGAGCGGACCGGCTTATCGACGTAGCCGACGTGATCGTCACTGGTCTGAGCGATGGCGCGCGGCTATTCGAAAAGAACCAAAATGCCATCGTGTGCGGCATCACGCCCTATGGCCAAACCGGGGAGCTCAAGGAATACTCGGGTAACGATTTAACTGCATATGCTCGGTCCGGGTGGGCCCATTGCAACGGTCTTCTCGGAAGACCCCCGCTGAAGGGAAGTGGTTATCAAGCAAGCTACCAGGCCGGAACTTTAGCCTTTGGCGGCGTCGTTGCAGCTTTAATCGAACAACTCGCGACCGGTGGGCCGGGACAATTAATCGACATTTCCGAATGGGAAACCCTCGTTTCGACGTCGGCTCCAGCGCCACTGCGTTACCAATACTCCGACTTTCTTTGGCAACGAAGAAGGTCACCTGTGAACATGAACGAAGGGCCTGTACCCGTGAAAGATGGTTATTTTGCGTTGCCGCTATCGCGACCAGCCTTTTGGGTAAAGGCGATGCACCTCCTTGGGTTGCCAGACCTAGCTGATGACGAGGAACTCCAACAGCCAGGAATACGGCCTAAATATACCGAGCGCTTTGCGAAACGCGTGGCTGATGCCATGTCGGATTGGACGCGGATGGATCTCTTTACGGCACTTGGAGCAAAACGCGTTATCGCAGGACCCGTTCTTCGAATGGACGAAATGGCCGATAACCCACAATTCGAAGCTCGAGGATTTTTCAGAACGCCTTCTGATTCGAGTGTACGGTTTCCGGGGCCTTTTGCACGGATGACGAAATCCGTCTGGAACCTAAGGTACGAGATGCCGAAACTCCGATCGGGCGATGTTGAATTCAAGACTCGTCGGCCAATCGCTGTTCAAGCCGTACGGTCGGGTGGCGAGGGCAAGGGCCCTTTGTCGGGTTTTCGTGGACTGGTTTTAACCCAAGCCTGGGCTGGAACCTACGCGACCGAAATGTTGGCCTTGCTGGGCGCCGATGTTGTCCAGGTCGAAGTACGGAGTCGTCTCGATAGCTGGCGTGGTTCTTACCGCAATCCTATTCCCCGTAACTTGGTCAACACCGATACGGCCCGGCGGCCGTGGAACTGCAGTCCGCTCTACAACTCCGTCAATTTGAACAAGCGTTGCATAACAATCGACTTGTCGACCGCGGAGGGGAAAAATTTATTTAACGAGCTTCTTCCTCACTTTGATTTTGTTGCCGAAAATTTTTCCCCGCGGGTGATGAACCAACTCGGGATTGGGTATGACGCTCTAACAGCGATCAAACCCGATATTGTTTTTGCGAGTCTATCCGCGTACGGCGCCACCGGACCGTGGGCTAACGTGCCGGGAATCGGCGGAACCATAGAACCTTCGTCTGGAATGTCATCGCTTTTGGGTTACGAAGGTGAGCAACCACAGAACTCAGGGCAAATGTATCCTGATCCGGTTGCGGGTTTGTGTGGATTTGCCGCGATCGCATTGGCGTTGTTGCATCGCGACCGTACGGGAGAGGGACAATACATTGATCTATCGATGCAGGAAGCGAACTTTTTGTTTATCGGTGACGCGTGGATGGAATATGAAATAAATGGCAGCGTGGCTGGACCGCGCGGTAATCGGCACCCGCTGTGTGCGCCGCATGGCATCTATCCGAGTTCAGGCGATGACAAGTGGGTAGCGATAGCGGCCGAAACCGAGTTGCATTGGCAAATCATTTGCGAGGTTCTTGAAATCGATGGACGACGGTGGCAATCAAATGAGGAGCGAAAAAAACACGAAGACTCGATCGACGGGCTTCTATCGGTGTCGACGAGGAAGCTCGATCGAGATGCTCTCGCCAGTGAGCTCGGTGGTCGCGGCGTCCCGGCGGCACCGGTATTGAGTCCCGCTGACGTTGTCGTGGACGCTCAGTTGCGCGAGCGTGGCCATATGATTCAAGTCGACCACCCGGAAGCTGGGTCGATGTGGCAGTCGGGGTTGCCGATGTTGTTCAGTCGGACGGAGGGCGGCGTAACACGACCAGCACCGACACAAGGACAACATTCGTTTGAAGTATTCGAAGAATTTTTAGGAATGGGTCGGCAACGATACGATGAGCTAGCCAAGAGCGGAATCACCGGAAAAGGAGAGATAACGCGATGAGTTTTCATGACATCGAATACGAAGTTGTTAACCAGGTCGCGCGGATTACGACGGCGCGTCCCGAGTACCGCAATGCGCAAAGTCGACGCTTGCTTGAGGAACTCGATGAAGCATTCGCGATGGCAGGGTGTGATCAGGACGTACACGTTATTGCGCTATTCGGGAAAGGCGATCACTTTTCAGGGGGTCACGATCTGGGCACACCAGACGAACGAAAAGATCTGCAGAAGCGACCGCTACAGGAAGGTTTGCGTGGCCGTTTCGATCACTCGCGGGAGCAGTTCGTTGAAAAATCGATGCGTTGGCGCAACGTCCCGAAACCTACGATCGCGGGAGTTCAAGGCTATTGCATATTCGGTGGATGGATTGTCGCCAGTGCTATGGACGTCATTTACGCAGCTGATAGCGCGATGTTTTTAGGGTCGAATTTCCAGTTCTTCACGGTGCCATGGGACATACATCCGCGAAAAGCTAAGGAAATTCTCTACGAGAGTCGGTTTATTGATGCGGTAGAGGCCCTTGAACTCGATCTGGTCAACCGCGTCGTGCCCGATGTCGAACTTCAAGCGTCGGTATTGGAATACGCAGAACGTGTGGCGACAAACGATCCGTTTCAACTGCGTATGATCAAAATGGCGGTTAATCACATGCAGGACACACAGGGCTTCCAATCTCACGTAAATGCTGCCCACCTCATGCATATCGTCTCGGCTCAGGGAGAACGAGATCCTGACTACGCTCTAAAAGTCCCGGAAGGTAAGCGACGTCCTATGGTCGAAAAAGCATTCGAGAACTATGACCTCCATAAGAAGCGTTAACGGGTCGAGTCGTCGGGAATTGTCGGAGATTGAATGTGCCGAAGTTCTAGCCCGTCCAATTTCGGCGACCATCGCTTTTCTCGACGGAGACGGATTTCCTCGTATGGCCCCATGCTGGTTTCTATGGTCGGAAGAGGCTTTTCATACCACCAGCGAACCCGATAAATATCATGTCAAATGCCTATCAGCTAACTCGCGAGGGTCGTTTTGTGTTGAGGTTGCGGATGTGACTCCGTCGAGTAGATCGAATAAACAGGTTAAGGGAATCGGACGTTTTGAGATTGTTCGCGAGGGGATTACCGAAATAACGTCGGAACTTTGGACTAAGTATTTGGGGACAACGAAGGCGGATGGTTTGTCCGATAACGGACGGATTGTTTTAAGGCTACGGCCCGACTCGATTTCGGCCCATGGCAGCGAATTTTCGCTCAAACGAGAATGACGCGAGCGCCACACATCATCATCTTTAATCCGGATCAATGGCGCGGCGACGCGTTGGGCCATATGAACCATCCCGCGGTCAAAACCCCTAATCTAGATGCGCTCGTTAAAACGGATGCCGTATCTTTTCGAAACGCGTTTAGTCAGGCGACCGTCTGTACGCCGAGTCGTTGTTCATTTATGACGGGGTGGTACCCGCACGTGCGAGGACATCGCACGATGCATCACATGCTGAATACAGAGGCGGGTGAACCGAATCTCCTGTCGGTGTTACGTGACAACGATTACTTCGTTTGGTGGGGTGGAAAGAACGATTTAGTACCGGGTCAACTCGGTTATGACGCGCACTGCGATGTCCACTTTCGAGCGACCCGCAGCGACTACGAGCGTTGGGGGTATGCCCCAAGGGAAGGTTCCCATGGAGGTAATCTCGAATGGCGCGGCGAGGATGGGAGTGACAATTTCTACAGTTTTTTCAAGGGTAAATTGGATCGGGCAGGGGCGGATGTATATTTCGATGGTGACTGGGCCATGCTCTATGGTGCGATCGACTTCATTCAGGCGTACGACGGCGATCAACCCCTATGTTTATTCTTACCGCTAGGATTCCCGCACCCACCTTATTGTGTCGAAGAGCCCTGGTTCTCCATGATCGATCGCGACGCTGTTCCAAGCCGAAATCAATACGAGCATTGGGATGACAAACCCTCGCTACTTGCGGGGATTCGAGAGGGACAGGGTCTAATCGACTGGTCGGAAGAACGTTGGACGGAATTACGCGCGACGTACTTCGGTATGTGCGCACGGGTGGATCATCAGTTTGGAATACTTATCGAAACGCTACGTGACGCCAACTTGTACGATCAGAGTGCGATATTCGTTTTTTCGGATCACGGTGACTTTACGGGCGATTATGGATTAGTCGAGAAGACGCAGAACACGTTCCAAGATTGCCTGAGCCGCGTGCCGTTTATCGTCAAACCGCCCGCTGGTACAGCTTCTGTGCCAGGCATTCGAGAGCAACTGACTGAATTGATCGACTTTCCGGCGACCGTGTACGACTTCGCTGGAATAGAACCTCCGTACTGGCACTTTGGGAAAAGTTTACGAAGCGTTTTGGCCGAAACCAACGCCATTCACCGAGATGCAGTCTTTTGTGAGGGAGGTCGACTAAGACAAGAGGCTCAAGCTAGCGAGCGAGAAAGTGTCAATTCGACAGACGGACGAGGGCTCTATTCCCCTCGAATCTATCAGCAACTTCGTGAAGACGAAGTATTCCCGCATTCGAAAGCCACAATGTGTCGAGACGAACAATTCAAATATGTACGTCGCGCATATGAAACTGACGAGTTCTATGATCTTGGAGCGGATCCCGGTGAAACGACGAATTTGATCAATGAACCGAGTAGTGCTCGTTCCATCGAGCGGATGAAAGAACGCATGCTCGCCTGGTACATGGAAACGTGCGACGTCGTTCCGCTGGTGCCGGACCGACGTAATTTCTGAAGGTAATCGGGGGGTTGTTAACCTTCATCCATTATTGATCTGCTCCGAGAGATACTCGTCAACAGCAGCAGCGGATCCTCGAAAGATGATTCGAGCGCTTTTTTGTTCGAGTTGGTAGTCGTACATCGGGTCGTAATAGCGGGTCAGTAGCAATTCGATCCAGCGCAGGTGTGGTTCTTTGTTGCCAGTATTGAACCCTTCTTCCATCAGCATGAGGAGCTCGTCATAACGCGCACCACCGAGACGCTTGCGGATACGCGTCAGCGCGTTGGTAAACATTGAGGGAATTCCGTTTGCAACGTATTCGTTGTAGATATTGGCGACGCGCCTCTCGAGTGGTAGCTCAAGAATGGCTAATGGAGCGGTCTGCATACTTTTGAATAGCTTGTCGGGTACCGCGAGGCGACCGATGGTGCGGCTTTCATCCTCGACGACGATTGGACGGTTTTGATCTATCGAAAGCAGGGCAGCGGCAATGGCGTTTTCGAATGAGATAGGTGGAGGTTGGAGAGCAATGTCGCCTCCGAATGCTGAGCCGCGATGGTTAGCCAATTGTTCTAAATCGACGGCATTAGATAGTTGATTTAACGATCGCGTTTTCCCGCTCCCTGTTCGGCCGCCTAGTACCAGCCACCGGTGATTCACTGACGCCTCGATTTGTTCGAGGCAATAACGGCGGAGAGCCTTAGAGCCGCCTTTGACGACAGGAATAGGTGATCCGACTTCCGTCAACCATTCTTGGGCGATACGCGAGCGCAGCCCTCCTCGCCAGCAGCAAAGCAGAGCGCCCTCGTGAGAATGTGCGAACGACGCCCAATCGCGCACGCGCTTGGCACGCGAGCCCCCCTCGACCAGCTTTTGTCCGAGCTCGATTGCCGCACTCGGTCCTTGGTTTTTGTAACAAGTGCCCACTTGTTGCCGCTCGTCATTGTTCAGGATCGGCAGATTGATGGCAGAAGGAATTGCACCTTTGATGTACTCGTCAGGCGACCGTACATCGATCACGGGAAGGTGATTCTTAAGAATGTCGTGGTAGTCATCGACGACTTCAATCGACACGATTATTTCTGGCCAAACTCGGTCAAGGTATAGGGTCGATGACGGGGCGACCTGCTTTAAATGCGTCCAAGTGTTCCTGTAACACATCGATCACAGCGTTCTGTTCCTGTCGTCTCGCTTGCTCGACCGCTTCAATCTGCAGATCGATCGCTCTCGCAAAGTCACCACTCGCGGCGTGAGCCGCCGCCCAGGTGTCCAAATAGGCCGGGGTTTGGCGCGCCTTAAGATCGCTCTCCATGATGTTGGTCATGATTTCAAGGGCGTAACTGGGTTGTCTTAATCTTTCGAGGTTGGTAACGGCTAGTGTCCACGCCACCTCGTTGACGATACTGGCGTCTTCTGGCGCGCTTGCAATGGCTTTGCGGAACCACCCGAGCGATCGCCGGAAGCTCCTGTGTACATACACGCCCCGGGCGTAGAGGTTGCCTAGCACTAGCATTGCATCCGGGTTGTCCTCGCGCGCCACTTCCCGGAGCCAATCGTAGGCGCGGCGTTCAAATGGTCTATCGACGTCAGGGTGCATAAGAAAACGAGCGTATTGAAGCTTGGCGTAGTCGTTATCGAGTTCTGCCGCTTGCACAAAGTAATTAGCGGTTTTTTCGAGATCACGCTCGATTTGTCGACCGTCAAAATAGAGCTGTCCAAGGTAGATAAAGGCTTGGGCATTTTCGAGCGCCGAGGCCTGCTCCATCAGATCGATACCGGCGTGTAATTTGTTGGGTCCTAGCTGGTCGCGTAGATAAAGGACGGCCAACATGTACATAGCCTCGTCAGAGCCGGCGCTGATGGCGCGCAAATAGTTCTCGACAGCAAGATCTACCGCCTCTGAGCGGGCTTGTTCGTCATCGTGACGCCGTGCCTTAGTCCACCAAACTCTCGCAAGGGCGAGATTTGCGACGACGTTTCCGGAACGGGCTGATGAGGAAAGCCAATTGATGGATTCGTCTAGCCGGTCCTCGGAGGCAAGATAAGTTCCGATAAAAGCTTGCGCCGCTGAGTCGTTACTCTGGGCGAGGAACCCTATTAAAGCTCCGGGCGTAAATTCGTTTCCAGGTGAGGTCGTCGCGAATTGTTGCGAGACCGCAGCGTATGCATCACCGAGATCGAAAAACACGTTAACGAGAGGGCCTTTCGTTGGTTTTGAGGCGATCACCATCATGAACGGGCGTTCTTTATCGCTCTGGTAGATCGATCCAACCGGCGACCGACCCGATGCGATTAAATAGGATCGTGCTTCGGCACTCGAAAAAACGGGGTACGGGAGTTTTCGGGTTCCGTTGGCACTTGCGTCGATTGTAGCGACGATACGTTTTGCCCAGTCGCGATGTAGATCTGCCGTCTCGTCTTCGACGCGGTCGTAAAAGGCTGTAAGGGCGAGGTGCCCAGCAAGACTACCGTAGTAAATGTCCAGAATCGCAGTGCCAATTGCCCCGAGTTTCAGAGGCTCGTCAATCAAAAGCTGCAGAGCTTGTTGTTCAAGGGCGGAGATCCTTTGAAGACGTTGTGGGAAGTCGGGGGTCGCTAAAAAGGCGAGCTTTAAGTCTTCTGGCGAAACTTCTCGGCCGCTCTGCGCTGATTCGACCAAATCTCCGTAATTCGCCAGCTCGGATGAAGTGGTTGCGCATCCGCCGATTGCGACCAGGCAGCAGAGAAGCGTCATCACGCCGAGGGTTTGCATCGAAGCAGTGTATCGTATTCGTGCGAACGGATGAGGCGGGCTGGTATCATCGGAATCGAGAATTGGAGAGAGCTGAGAATGGCTTTGGACTACAAACTCCGACTGCCGCTTGCGAACGAGGCTTTGCCCGGACGACCAGACGCTGTGCCCGTGCCCACCGAGCACTTTGTCCATGGTCGGCCGCTGCAGCCGCCGTTTCCGGAGCCCACAGAAATACTCGTGGCGGGTTTGGGTTGTTTTTGGGGCGCCGAGCGGTTGTTTTGGCAATTAGACGGCGTGTATACCACCGCCGTGGGATATGCGGGTGGGCATACACGAAATCCCACGTACGAGGAGGTGTGTTCTGGCCTTACTGGGCATACTGAAGCAGTGCTCGCGGTATACGACCCAGGTGTGGTCAGCTATTTGGAGTTGTTGAGAGTTTTTTGGGAGGGGCACGATCCGACCCAAGGAATGCGACAGGGCAACGATGTTGGTACTCAATATCGCTCTGCACTCTATGTAAATAATGCCGAACAGATGAAAGTGGCGCAGAGGTCACGCGACGAATATCAACAACGATTACAGAACGCGGGGTACGGGGATATTTCAACGGAAATTTTGGAAGCGCCAATATTTTATTATGCTGAACACTATCATCAGCAATATCTCGCAAAAGTTCCCAATGGATATTGTGGTTTGGGTGGCACAGGCGTCAGGTGCCAGATCGAGCCGTTGGTTCAGGCGTGAGTTGGGTGAGTTGGGTATGGCCCACGGTTGGCGAGTTCTGTTGAGCGACGAGTAACGAGGCCTGGTATCGGCCCGGTTTTTTTGCTGGTGTAAAGCTGTAAAGACGGTGTATCCCAAGAGTGCTCTCTAGCGTGACCTACCCGTATTCCGGAGTCTTAATTTGTTGATAAAGGGACCTCTAGCGTCTATCCACCAACCGCGTTTACACTGGCAAGCTTTGTTTTCGAAAAGTCATAAAGGTGGCAGATATAAGGTTGGTTGGGCCGGCTATTAAATCGAATAGGCGCACGGGCCGTGAGGGAGTAATTACAAGGGTTCTTCTCGGTAACAAGGTGTCGAGATGACGTATCCACTAGAGGGTGTTCGCGTCCTCGACCTTTCGCGGGTGTTGGCGGGCCCGTTTGCCGGTCGCATGCTCTCAGATCTAGGTGCTGACGTGGTTAAGCTCGAACCGCCGCAAGAGGATTTATCGCGGCTATGGGGAGCAGTAATCGGACGGATGCCGGGGTATTTCCATCAGCAGAATGCGGGCAAACGTGGCATATGCATTGATCTCTCCGTTTCGGAAGGAGTTGAGTTAGCCAGACAGCTGGCAGCTAAAGCCGACATCGTAATCGAGAATTTTCGGCCAGGGGTAATGGATCGGCTGGGACTTGGTTATCAGCGACTGAAGGCCCAAAGAACAGACCTCATACTTCTTTCGATAACGGGATTTGGACAAGATAGTCCTGAGTCCCAAAGGAGGGCGTACGCGGCTGCAATTCATGCGGAATCGGGCCTGGTTAAGCGTCAGGCGAGAGATGGTCGTCCACCACAAGATATACGGGTCTCGATGTCTGACACCAACGCAGCGCTCCATGGTTTAGTCGCCGTGCTCGCAGCGATGTATCTGCGGCAAACGACGGGCCTTGGCCAACATATCGACATGTCGATGCTTGATGCCACCGTTGTGACAGATGATCAGCTGCTTTATCACCTTGAAGATTCCCACGATACGGGACCTGCGGTATCAGACATTTGGGAGACAGGATTTGGTCCTGTGCTAATCGCGGGGGATTTTCGGCATATTTGGCGCCAGTTGAACACGCGGGCGGGTGTTAAAGATCACACTCGGGACGGGGCCTCGTTGGAAGAGAAGATACAACAACGTCGCGAATCTGCTGCAACATTCTTCAGGTCGTTGAAAACTAAGGCACAAGTTCAAGAAATGATGGAGTCGTTAGGCCTCGCTTGGGGAGAGGTTCGTGACAGTTCGACGCTGATGGGTTCGGACACTGTCCGGCATCGAGGCGTGCTTACCGAAGTTGACGATCGAGCGGGTGGATTGCGGGTCATACCGCAGACGCCCTATCGGTTTTCGAATGCTGAAGCGGCGGTACGTGGGGGAGCACCGCATCGTGGCGAACACAATGAAGAAGTGCTCCGGGATTGGTTGGAGCTGGATGATGAGGACGTAGGGCGGTGGCTCGATTCAGCGGCCCTGGTTGCAGCGGAGTTGTGAAAGACGTGGCAAACGTAGGAATTGGAATCGATTTTGGCACGACGAATTCGACAGCTGCAGTCTTCGACGGGAAAACGGTTTCGTTGATCCACCTTGAGGCTGGCTCGCCCATCATGCCATCGGCGACGTACATTGACGCGGATCTTCAAACTGTTACGGGCCAGGAAGCGATTGACCGATATATTGAGGGCAACACGGGGCGAACGGTTGAACTCGTCCCGGAAGTTATTGGGCGGGCAACGTTGGCAGTCGGCGCGGCCGATCCAAGCGGTCAACGGCCGGCGGAAACACTGTCGCAAGCAGTGTATGGAGAATCGATGATCGACACAGGTCTGCGTGGGCGCTTATTCCGGGGCACAAAACGGTTGTTGGGAAACCAAAGCGTACGGCGCTTGATGGTGTTTGATCACCCGTTTCGACTGGTGGCATTAATTACGCCGATATTGGTTCACATACGCCAAGAGCTTGAGGTCGGTGGTATTGAAGTAAGTTCTGCCTGTGTTGGGCACCCGGTCAATTTTGAGGGCAGAGACTCAAAACGGAATGAAGTTGCTTTGAATCGATTAGGGGAAGCATATGGCCATGCGGGGATAAATGATCACCGGTTTTACCCGGAACCCATTGCGGCGGCCGTTAGTTTTTTGCACGAACAACCGGGAGCAGAAGGAGACACCATACTGACGGTCGATTTCGGTGGCGGGACCTTGGATTTTTGCGTTCTGCGCAGACGTTCGGGCAACGCGTTTTCGGTGGTTGCCACCCACGGCATCGCGTTGGGTGGCGATCATATTGATCAGCGCATATTCAGTCGTCTGCTGTTCCCGCTGCTAGGCAAGGGAGAGCGGTGGCGCCGTCGCGGAACGGATCGCCAAGAGATCGAAACACAATTTCCCTTCGAGGATTATGAGGATCTGCTGTTGAACTGGGCTGTCACGTATCTACTCAACCAAAATCGATATACGACCCCGGTCCTTGAATGCATTTCGCAAGGAGGCGAAGCACGACTAAAGTTTCGTCGCCTGCGCGAGCTCATACAACAGAACTATAGCTACCTAACGTTCCAAGCCATCAAAGACTTCAAGGCTGAGTTGTCTGTCGCAGACCATGCAGTGTTGGATATTGCGGAGATCGATATTGAAGCCGCCCTTACGCGAAGAGAGTTTGAAGATGTCATCAATGACTCGCTCGTAAGGGTTGAGCAAGCGGTATTGGAGACCATCCGTCGCGCCGACATCGCCGCGAAAGATGTCGATATTGTGCTCCGAACCGGCGGTTCGTCTTTGATTCCCGCGGTACAACACATGCTCAATCAGCATTTCCCTGAACGGGTTGTAAACCACGACCCTTTTACGAGTGTTGCGGCGGGGCTCGCGATCGCCGACTACCACGATCTTCAGATCGCATGAACGATCAATGATCGACATGGTCTTCGAGGAAATACTTCGCCGATTTACAAATGCAGTTGAAACAGGCGACGGGCGAAAACTGGCGGAGCTTTTCACGGAAGATGGCGTCTATAACGACTGCTTTTATGGATCGTTTTGTGGTCGGGAAGCTATTGCCAGCATGTTAGAAGAGCACTTTTGGGGTCATGCGGAAGGGTTTCGCTGGCAGATGTTCGAACCGATAGCGAATGCAGTGATGGGGTATGCGAGGTATCGATTCAGTTATGTTTCAAAGCTTGCTGGGGCCGAGGGTGAGCGCGTGGTGTTCGAGGGAATGAGTCAATTTACGTTAGACGCAGGGTTTATTCGCGTTTACCGAGAGGAATTCAATACAGGCATTGCGATCGCGCAATTGAACTTCCCGGCTGAAAGGATTGCGCGTCATCTGGCTCGTAAAGCTAGCGACGTGCGGGGTGCCGATAATTAATCGTCAGGGGCGACGTAGCTTGGATCGAGCACCTTGAAAAAAGTTTGCAATGCCCGGTAGGTCAAGCCCCAAACGAAATGTCCGCCAGTCAGTCGATAGCCATTGAATCTGGTCGAATTCGAGCCAATGTGGCGGGTTTCGGTATCGCATAGCGATCGGTCGAGCATGCGATCCAGCGATCCCCATACGACCTCGTTAACTTCGTGATTGGGGCTGAAGACCGGAACGGTATCGATTTCGAAGACGAAGGGAGCCACAAGCATATCGGTCGTTCGCCCGCGAGGCATTGCACGTTGTTGCGATAGCGATCCGAGGAACGTCGCTCCATCAAGATCCAATCCAATTTCTTCTCGGGTTTCTCTGACGGCAGCGGCCTGCAGACTGACATCGACGGGATCACGGTGCCCGCCGGGGAACGCCATATGCCCCGACCACGGATCGGCGTCGTGTTGCGCGCGCTTGATGAAAAGGATTTCTGATCCGTCGTCAGACTCATGCAGGACCACGGCGACGGCGGCCTGTCGAGTCTCGTTGTTGACAGCGAACCGTTCGGGTTGATGCGCAGCGACGCTAGCTCGAATGTGTTGGATGCTTAGGTGAGACACCCGCATATGATAGCGTGATCGCGGCGATTCCGAGCCCGGGAGGCGAGTTTTGTTGGACAGTAGCGCTAATCGATGCTTTGTGTGTGGACCTGGAAACGATCGGGGTCTCGGGATTCCGTTTCGATTGGATGACGATGTTTGCAGGGCCGAATTCACCCCGACCGAAAGCTACGCTGGTTATGACGGAGTCGTCCATGGAGGGATTCTGTTTTGTCTGCTCGATGACGTTATGGCTAACTGGCTTTACCTTCAGGGCAAGCGTTGTTTCACCGCGCGGGCGGAAGTTAGGTATCGACAACCTCTGCCCGTTGGCACGCCGGTGCGGATGGAGGGACGCCTGCTACGGCGTAAAGGTCGAGTCGCGGTGATCGAGGGCAAAGTTTTCCGTCAAGACAACGACGACGTCGTTGTCGAAGCGACGGGCAGTTTTATGCTTGATAGATGACGGTAAGAGGTGTGGCATACCTGCCGTCAGATAACTAATACGCCGAGAGGTAGAGTGTGGGAGTCGTTCCATGGGTTAGCATCGGCTTCTATTGACGAGGAGGCACTCTTATGGCGGAAGCGACACAAGTAAATCGAGAAAAACTGGAAACCTACCTTAAACAGGTAAGTCAACAAGTGATGGCCGGCTTTAACTGCAGCCTCTCGTACGTTGGGGACGAATTGGGCCTGTATCGCCAGCTACGAGACGAGGGGCCGGTGACTAGTGTCGAATTTGCGGAGTGTACCGGGCTCCACGAGCGCTGGTTACGCGAATGGCTGCGGCATCAAGCTTGTGTAGGACAAATCGAATACTCGACTGAAAATGATTCTTTTAGCTTGTCGCCTGAGGCGGCGATCGTCCTCTGTGACGATGAAAATCCCTTTTATTTCGCGGCGGGATTTAAAGCGGTTGTCGCGACGCATAGTGCGGTGCCCAAACTGGGTGATGCGTTTCGGACCGGTTTGGGACTGAGCTATGACGATCAAGGCGAAGCGTGTGCGTGCGGAATTGAGCGGCTAAACAATTACGTCCCGCGCAATGAATTGGTTCAAAACATTCTGCCGTCCCTAGATGGTGTTGTTGAAAAACTGAAAGCGGGCGCACGCGTAGCCGATGTGGGTTGCGGTGCAGGACAAGCAATTCTAGTCATGGCAGAGGCATTCCCGGCGTCGGAGTTCGTCGGTTACGACACGTCCGAACACGCGTTAAACAGCGCACACGCCCACCTCAGGGAAACCGACCTGAAAAATGTTCGCTTCGTCAATCCAGCGACGGAACCTCTTCCCTCCGACGGCAGCGTCGACTTCGCGACCACGTTTGATGTCGTCCATGACGCACCTTATCCGGAACAGCTTATCGCCGATGTCTATGGTTGTCTCAAGGCTGACGGAACTTGGCTTTGTTCGGATATACGGAGTTTTCCGACATTTGCAGAGAATTTAGCGGAAAATCCGAGTGCGGGATTGTTTTACGGTTTTTCCTTAATGATCTGTATGTCGTCGAGCATGTCGACGCCTGATGGAGCTGGGCTGGGCACCTTGGGCTTCAACGAGGAGGTTGCCCGAGAGATGACCGAAGCTTTGGGGTTCTCTCGATTCGAACGGTTGGAATTCGGAACTTCGGTTAATAGCTACTACGAAGTTCGGCCGTAATTTAGTTAGTTGCCGATATTGGTGGTGCTCTCGAATAGGTTGATCGGATCTTGCCGCTCGCCTCGATTTTAATGACGCCATAGCAACCCAGACGAATGCCAACAATTATCGATATCGAAGGTGGCGTGAACTTTCGGGACTTCGGCGGTTACCAAAGGCTGGCGGGGGGCCGCATTATGACCGGCAAGTTGTTTCGATGTGGAACACTCTCCAACTTGACGCAGAAGGGGCTCAAGACGTTTGATCGATTGGATATTCGACACATCTGCGACTTGCGGCGAGCTGACGAACGGGCAGACGATCCAACGCCGTTACCGTCTGAAAATCCAAGACGAACGGTTATTTCAATAGACCCCGGTAGCGCGCCATCGATGCGGCAGATGCAGCAAAGCAGTCCGTTGGCGGAAGACGGACGAATTAACTTCATGATCGCGATTAATGAGGATCTCGTCCGCGACCACGCCAAGAACTATCGCGACGTATTCACGGCACTGTTAGACACTCGTGATGGGGGATTCTTGGTTCACTGCACAGCCGGGAAGGACCGTACTGGGCTCGCTGCTGCGATGATTCTTACATCACTCGGTGTCCATCGCGAGAGCGTTGAGGAAGATTACTTGCTAACCAACAGTGTTATCGATTTCGAGGGTTTTATCCTTCCCCGGATTCGACAGCGTTATGGTTCGTTGAGTCCTGAAGTTGAGATGATCAAGTCCGTCGCTGGCGTGCGTATCGAGTATTTGAGGGCTGCTTTTCGCACCATGGAAAAGTTGCACGGCTCGATCGATGGATATCTGGAACGTGGTTTGGGCCTCAAAGCGCGAGACTTGGCGGAGCTTCAACGGCGGTACGTGGTTAAGTTGTGATTAGGTCGTACCGATCTGATTTTTCAGCATAGTTAAATCGTTCGATTCCCGTGGACTCGCGCATGTCGACGGTCATTTGCTGGGTATTCTCATCGAGTGGAATGCCAGTCGCGTCTGCAACCCGAGTGATTCCGTTGAAGCCAGATGCAACCACAAGCGCGTCCACCATGGATTGCGTGCCCATCGCCGCGCCTGCTCGCTCACGAATGGTCGTGAGGTCATCCCATCGGTTTTGAATGGCTGCTTCGGTCAGGGATCTGAGCCAATGACCAAAATCAACGCCGGAATCGGCATGGTCATCGGTGATCGAACTTAAGTCGAAGTCCTTTTGGTCTGGCTGGCCGCTCGCCCGGAGCAGCATCGTATGTGACGTGGTTCAGTAAAAACATTGGTTCAGCGCGGAAACGCGAGATGCAATGAATTCTGCCTGAGATTGCTTCAATTCGAGTGGGATGTTCTGCAATGCGTAATGGGGTCGAAACGCGGTGAAGAAAAGCTGCACGGCGTTTGGCACGAGTCCCATGGAACGCGCGATGTTCGGCTCCCGGTTGTCGCTGAGTCCGTTAATCATACCGGGTCGTTCGTTACCAACAGCGATAGGAACCCAAGCGCCTGCCTCCGTCACATTCGCGGGTGGCTGTCCGGTGGGCGCGCCCGGTTGCGGTGTCGGGAGCTCGGCCAGAGGGAGACCTAACGCGGCGTGCAACGTGTCGATAATCACCGAAGAGTTCACTACACCGACGATTTCGATGTACTGCTCTGGGGTGATGCCAGCGCCCATGACCTGATCGAACATGTTTCGCGTGAGACGACCCGGATCCGATCTAATTCGGTGAATCATGTCGATGATCACGGCATCTAAGTCCGTCTCACTATCATGCACCCCATCTACGGCATAGGGTGACAGTGCTTGCCGACGTTTCGCACACAAAAGGCAACTTGTTGCGGTACGCGATTCCGCCACCATCGCGATTCGTTCCGCGCCGGTCCAAAATGGGCCCGGTCCTGCGATGTTTTCCCAGACCTTCTCGTGGGCTTCGATTAGGCCTTCGCGAAGGGGGTAGTCGGTTAGCTCATACATTCCGTCTATCTTGCCCGGCTCCAGTTTACGCGTCCAGTTCGAGTCTACGATACGAAGCCAAACTTCGACGTGCGGTCCAGACTGCGACACCTTCACGAGCTCGGGGCTTGTGGTAGGACAGTGCAAACGGTGATCATGGAGGTTCGGTTCGGTCCACCCGGACCTGCTTGGATGGAGTTCGATTGCGATGTCTGAACATGAAGGGCCCCGCTCGACGGGATTTGATACGTTAACGCTGCACGCTGGACAGCAGCCAGACCCGGTGACTGGTGCCCGCGCAACGCCTATATATCAGTCGGCTTCGTTCGTATTTCCGGACTCCGATTTCGCCGTCGGGTTGTTCAATATTGAGCGAGCGGGACATGTCTATTCGAGGCTCTCGAATCCCACCAATGCGGTGTTGGAGGAACGCGTCTCAGCCTTGGAAGGGGGTGTAGGGGCGATCGCAACGGCGAGCGGCCAAGCGGCCATGCACCTGGCGGTCGCGACACTTTGTTCGGCCGGAGATCATATTGTCGCGTCCAGATCTTTGTACGGCGGTACTCACAACTTGCTTGAGTACACGTTGCCCCGATTTGGCATCGAGACCACGTTTGTGGATCCCCGTTCTATCGAAGCGTTCAGAAGCGCAATTACGCCATCAACCAAACTGTTATTCGGAGAGATCTTAGGCAATCCAGGCCTTGAAGTGCTCGATTTGTCGGCGCTTGCCGAGGTTGCCCATGACGCCACAATACCGCTACTCGTCGATTCGACTTTTGCGACGCCATACTTATGCAAGCCCATCGAGCATGGTGCCGATATCGTTGTGCATTCGGCGACAAAATTCTTGAGTGGGCACGGCATTGTTATCGGCGGCTTGTTGGTCGATGGCGGGACATTCGATTGGGAAGCGTCGGATCGATTTCCGACGTTAACTCAGCCATACGAGGGATTTCACGATTTGATTTTTGCGGAGGAATTTGGACCGCTCGCATTTATCACACGGGCACGGAAAGAGGGCATTCGGGATTTTGGCGCTTGCATGGCTCCAATGACGGCATTTCACGTGCTCCAAGGATTAGAAACATTGCCGTTGCGTATGCAGCGTCATGTGGAGAATACCCGCCGTATTGTGGCGTTTCTGGACGAACACGACGCGGTAGACTCCGTGCTCTATCCGGAACTCGATTCGCATCCGGATCGGGAGCTCGTGTCCCGATTGCTGCCGAAAGGTGCGGGTGCAGTATTCAGTTTCAATATCAAAGGCGGGCGAGCTGCAGGGCGGGCCTTTATCGAAGCGCTTTCGCTGTTTTCGCACCTCGCTAATATCGGTGACGCGAAATCCCTTGTGATCCATCCGGCCAGTACCACCCATCACCGCATGAGCACCGACGCGCTGGCGAGTGCGGGTATCGGTGAAGGCCTTGTACGACTTTCGATCGGATTAGAGGACCCGGACGACTTGATCGAGGATCTGGGACGCGGACTGCGGCGTTCACAAAGAGCCTGACGATGTACCTTGACGTAAACGCAGAACGTGTATTCGTGTCGACGGGCACCTCCGGACACCAAGCCGATGCTCCGGGGATCGTGTTTATCCATGGTGCGGGGATGGATCACAGCATCTGGGTAATGCCAGCTCGATACTTTGCCCGCCACGGATTTAATAGCGCCGCCGTCGATCTCCCCGGGCATGGGCGGAGCCAAGGTGCACCATTGGATACGATCGATGCGATGGCTGATTGGTTAGCCGATATCGTCGATGTACTTGATTTTGCCCCGTCGATTATTGTTGGTCATAGCATGGGTTCGCTGGTCGCCTATCGATTTGCCGTGGATCACCCGGACCGTTGTCGCGCCATCGCCCTTTTGGGCACATCGGTCCCGATGCCTGTTACCGACGCGCTGTTGAATGCCGCAGCCGACAACGATCATGCCGCGATCGAGATGATCAATACGTGGAGTCATTCGTCGCATGGAAAGGTCGGCGCGAATAGCAACCCAGGGGTTTGGATGATGGGCACGGGCGAAAGACTCCTCGAACGGGCGAGCCGGGGCGTTCTTCACGCCGATCTAGGAGCTTGTCATAGGTTTGCTGAAGTTTCTGATGAGGTCATATGTCCGGCGCTCGTAATCGCAGCCGGCGCCGATTTAATGACACCGGCCCGGGCGGGACTCGAAGTCGCCAAGGCATTACCCAACGCTAATGTCGTTAATTTAGACGGCTGCGGTCACTTTATGTTGAGCGAACGGCCGAATGAGGTACTCAACGCGCTCGCGACGTTTGCGAAGGGAATTTAGGAACGCGTTGTTATGCAGAACGTCCACGGGCATCGATGGGCCAGATGTCGACCAGTGTGTCTCCTTCGATGACGTGAACCACGTCATATAAATTAAACGTTGGGTCGCAATGTGGCGTCACGGCGCGCATCCAATCGCCGACGGTAAATGTCTCCGATGTACGCCATCGAACGCCGCCATGTTCATCTCCAAAAAAGAAGTAACGACCGTCTTGGGGGCCACCTTCATAGAGTTCGGGACTTTTATCGTCGGTTGCGAAGGCCTTAAGGCCGGCGTCGGTCGTGACGAGATTATCGTGATTTGCGGATACGACGGTCGTCTGCACGAACAGTGAGGTAAAAAACGCTGGGTGGTCGCCTTGCCTAGTCTCAATTTCGTTGTACTGTCTATCCATGAATGCATATGACCCGGCCTGTAGTTCATCCAGCACCCCTGTTTCTGGATCGATATCGAACGTGCCCGTTCCGCCGCCACTGGTGATGAGACACGCGATACCCGCGTGTTGAAGTTCGTTTCGGAAGTTAGCCAGCATGTCCATCGCCGCGAGAGATTGCTCACGACGGTCGTCAAATGGCGCGATATGCATGAGGTTCCCGGCGTACATTTGTAGCCCAGCGAAGTCGAGGCAAGCCGAATCGAAAAGTTGACGCGCTAGTTGTAAGGCGTTTGGACCCGGTTCTATGCCTGTTCGGTGAAGCCCCGGATCTAGGTCGAGTAGAACTTTCAATGGTGTGCTGAATTTTTGTGCAGCGTCATTGAGTGCCTTGCCGTTCTCGGGATTATCAACAACGACGACGATATTGGCGCCGCTTTCATTCAAATGCAGGAGGCGGTCGATGCTACTCGGTGTGACGATAGGGGAGGTGATCAGAATGTCTTGAATGCCCGCGGCTTGCATGGCTTCGGCCTCCCCTAATTTTGCGCAACAGATACCCCGGGCCCCGGCTTCAATTTGTAGTTTTGCGATGGCAGCGCATTTGTGGGTCTTCGTATGTGGGCGCAAGGCAACACCAACCTTCTGGCAGTGCGTGCTCATGGTTTCGAGGTTGTTTTTAAAGCGGACTAAATCGACCACCAGAGCAGGTGTCTGGAGCCTTGCAGCGCCTCCGGTAACGCCAACCAACGTTCGGTTCAACTCCGCGTTCAGATGCCGTGTTCCTCGCGGTATGTGCGCCATCGCGCAAACGCGTCGGTGACTTCGGCCGCTCTTCCAGCAACCATCGGTTCGACTTCCGGATGCGAGAAAATATAGAACTCGTCTTCCTGGATTGAATGCAAAACCATATCGCCGACTACGGCCGGATCCAACGCTCTCGCCATCATTTCTACCATGCGTTGTTCCCGTTCCGACTCTGGTACTTCCTCGGATAAGACCATTTGCGCCGTGTCCGTTTCACCCTGTAGATGGCTGGGCCGGTTGCGTCCTGAATCGAAAATATTGGTGTTAACCACGCCGGGACAAAGGACAGAAACCCCAATGTTGTGTTGTTTGAGATCAGCGCGGAGTGTTTCAGATATTCCAACAACGGCGTATTTCGTCGCGGTATATATGCCCAGTCCCGGAATCGCAAAGTGGCCCGCAAGGGATGCGGTATTGACGACATGGCCACCCTCACCGTGGGCTTTAATTCGCTGCACGAACGCTTGTAGGCCATTGACTACGCCGTCGAGATTAACGCCCATCACCCAATCCCAATCCTCATAGGACATCTGATCGAGTGATCCCCCGACAGCGACACCAGCGTTGTTAACCAGGACATGAACTTTATCGAAAGCCGCCTCTGTAGCGTCAGCGGCGGCTTCCATCGCCGTTCGATCGGTCACGTCGACTTGAAGCGTAATGACCTCGGCATTGCTCGCATTGAACTCCGCCTTGACGCGGTCGAGCGCAGCTTGTTCGACATCAGCGATCGCAACTTTCATGCCAGCGGCTGCAAACGAGCGTGCCATCGCCAAGCCCATGCCGCTCGCACCTCCCGTGATGAATGCAACTTTTCCAGTAATGTCGCGCATCGCTTTCCCCTAAGCTGATGGCGAAGAGCGTACCACAGCTCTTTTTGTTGGCTTTTACGTTCCAAGGATGCAGGATTAAATCCGCATCCATCGATCAGGCATTGTCTTGTCACGATTAGTTTTCGCGAGTGCACTGTTCTTGATTTCACACTTGGGAATCAGCAGTGCGCCTTTTCGCCAGGGGTTGATCGACCGACTCGGTCGCAGTGGTTACCTTGCCGCCTACTCGATCGTCGCGGTGATTACACTTGGGTTCATGATTTTGACCTACGCGGATCGGCCCGTGAGCCCTTATTTGTGGCTGCCAAGCCCAGCCCACTGGTGGTCCACGTACGTGTTGGTGGGGTTATCTTTCATACTTGCCGTTGGAGCATTCTCGACCAAAAACCCGACAAGTGTCGGGCAAGAGGGCGAGTTGGGGGCGGATCCGCGTGGTGCCATGTGCATTACTCGCCATCCGTTTCAGTGGGCTGTGGTTTTGTGGGCGGTGGGGCATATGACTTCGAATGGTGATGTGGCCTCCTTAATTTTCTTCGGAACGTTTGGCCTTGTCTCGGCGTTCGGAACGTCCTTAATCGATAGGCGTATCGCCGGCGAGCAAGACAGCGTGTGGCCTATTTTTGCTGCCCGCACATCGAATATCCCGTTCGTCGCAATTGCAACGGGCCGCGCGACACTCCGATGGAAGGACTTATGGTTGCCGACGTTATTGGGCCTGGCCGTTTTTGCCGCTGTATTCGTTGGTCATGGTTGGATTACGGGCATAGGACTTCGCTGAAAATCGTCGACGTTGCCGTCCGTAATGCCTCGTGTTGACCACCAAAGAAGTGATCAGCCCCAGGGATCGTGACGATTTTGACGTCGTTTTCGTCATGTTGCCATTGGCGCAGACGCCGAAGGTCAACAAACGGATCAGCATCGCCGACGATAATGTGCACGGGCACCTCAATGTCGTTTGCCAACGCCATCGAAGACGTCGGTGGTGCGATCAACATGAGACGAGACACCGCATTGCAGTGGACAGCAGCTTGGCTTGCGACCACGGACCCGAACGAGTAGCCAACGAAGGAGACTGTTGACGGAGTTTTCGTTTCGCGGAGCCACTCCTCGACAGAGAGTAGATCGTTCACCTCGCCGTCCCCGTGGTCGTGTTCGCCATCGCTTGACCCCACCCCGCGAAAATTAAAACGCACAGTGCTTAGATGCATGGGAGCGGCTGCTTGTTCGACGGTGTCGAGAACCGCATCGAACATCGAACCCCCATAGAGTGGATGAGGGTGGCAAAGGATGAGCCAAGATCCTTCGTTTGAGTCATTGACCAGGGCTTCTATATTACCCGCAGGGCCTGGGATCATGTGGTGGAGACTCATTTGGGCAGCCTGAGTTAACGTGGTGTATCTGTCTAGGTCCGGAAGGGATGGAATTTGTTTTTTTTGGACATTAATCTATGCCGCTTGCATGCATTTGAAGTAGTACTGGGGAAAGAAAAGTAGTGATAAAGGCTGAGGGATTAACACGCCATTACGGCGCTGTGGTGGCTGCCTCTGAGGTCAGTTTCGAGGTTGGGTCTGGCGAGATCGTCGGCCTTCTCGGACACAATGGAGCCGGCAAAACCACCGTCATGAAGATGCTCACGGGATACTTGGAGCCCAGTTCCGGTCGCGGTTTGGTGGACGGAATCGATGTCCAGGACGAGCCCGTAGTCGTACAAAACAAGATCGGTTACCTGCCTGAAAATCGGCCGTTATACCCAGACATGTCGGTGTTCGACTACCTTGCGTTTACCGCAAATATGCGAGGTATGACCGGAAGTGAAGCGGAATCTGCGTTACGGGATGTGATCGAGTCGATGGAATTGGGATCTCGGGCCCTTGACAAGATTGGCACTCTATCTCGCGGCTATCAGCAGCGTGTTGGGGTCGCACAAGCAATCTTACACAAGCCACCCGTACTCATCCTGGACGAGCCGACCAACGGGCTTGATCCGCGACAGACTCAAGAGATGCGGCGTCTCTTGAGGAGCCTGGCGATGACCGCGACGGTGGTCCTTTCGACCCACATCATGCAAGAAGTTGACGCGATTTGTGATCGCGTGTTGATCATGCGCGATGGCGAATTAGTGATCGATGAGAAGCTCGCGGAATTGAAACGCGCCGACACGATTGAGTTACGGACCACGGCAAGTCCCAAAGAGGTTGAGAGCGCGCTCGGTGCATCGGTGAATGTTGTTGCCGAAAATGACCGATTACTCCTGACAAGCGAAACTATCGATCTTGAGGCATTCGCGGCTCAGGTGGCTCGGGCACTAGTGACCCAGGACATTCCGATCCATGGTTTGGCACCGGTTCAGCGTGATTTGGAACGCCTCTTCCGGGAAGTCAGCGAGGCCCCAAATGTTCGATAGCAAAACCATAAGGGTTGCGACCAAAGAGTTGCACCAGTTCTTCGGATCGCCCATCGGGTACTTATTTTTACTCGCGTTTCTGGGTTTCACGTTCTTTGTTTTCTTTTGGGGCGAGGCGTTTTTTGCCCGAAATATCCTCGATGTTCGACCCATGTTCGAGTGGATGCCCGTTTTGCTGATCTTTTTGTCATCGGCGCTCACGATGCGAATGTGGAGCGAGGAGCGTCGTAGTGGAACGCAGGAATTCATCCTGACGCTGCCGGCGACGACGTGGGAACTCGTCGTTGGAAAGTTCCTTGCATGCTGGATGCTGCTCGGTATTGCGCTGTTGTTGACGTTACCCCTTCCACTCACATTAGCGATCGTCGATAGCAGTGTGACGGGTTTGGATTGGGGCCCGGTTCTCGCGGGTTATGTTGCAGCGATTCTCCTGGGAGCGAGCTATATATCAATCGGTCTGTTTGTAAGTGCCAGGAGCGACAATCAAATCGTTGCGCTAATCCTGGCGTCGTTGGCTTGTGGTGCCTTTTACTTGGTTGGTAGTCCGTTCCTACTTGACCTGGTAGATAACAACGGCGCCAATATTCTGCGCATGCTTGGTTCGGGTTCGCGCTTCGAATCAATCACACGCGGTATGCTCGACTTTCGAGATTTCTATTTTTATGTGTCCATCGCCACAGGTTTTCTTGCGTTGAATGTCTACGCTTTGGATCGCCAGGGCTGGTCAACTGATGCACCGCCGGCCCGTCACCGCCGTTCTCAAATCCTGTTGGGGTTGGTGGTCGCCAACGTCATCGTCGCCAACGTTTGGTTACACGGTGTCGGTAACGCCTTGCGCTGGGACGTCACCCGCGGTGATCAGTATTCGATGTCGGAGGCGACGCTTCAATACCTGCAACGATTGCGTGAACCGTTACTGATCCGGGGATATTTCAGCGCAAAAACGCACCCGTTGTTGGCCCCACTTGTGCCCCAAATGCAAGATCTATTGACCGAATATGGGGTGGCTGGCGGGGATCGAGTACGGGTGGAGATCGTGAATCCAGCGGATGATGCCGAATTAGAGGACGAGGCGAACACCAAGTACGGGATTCGCCCGGTACCCTTTCAGACGGCGGATCGGTATGAAGCCAGTTTGGTCAACTCGTACTTCGATGTTCTCATTCAGTACGGAGATGAATACGAGGTATTAAGTTTCCGAGAACTGATCGATGTCAAGCAGCGTGGTGAGACCGATCTCGACGTCTGGCTCCCGAATCCAGAGTATGCGGTCACCCGCAGCATCAAGAAGGTACTTTACGATTTTCAAGGCGGCGATAGCGTTTGGTCGAACATCGCCCAACCGATCCGGTTCACTGGTTACATTTCGTCCGACGAACGCATGCCCCAAGAGCTCGCCTCGCTAAAACGTTCTCTATCAGAAGTACTTGAAAGTGTGGCATTGGAGGCCGAGGGTGGTTTTTTTTGGGAAATCGTAGATCCGGATGCGAACGGTGGCGCGATCGCCGAGGAAATCGCCGCTAAATTCGGGTTCGGCCCGATGTCGGCGAGTCTTTTCGATGCCAACACGTTCTATTTTCACCTGATCCTCGAGGATGATACGACAGTCGTTCCGATCCCCATCCCCGAATCGCTCGACCGCGACGGAATAGAGCGGGCGATGGAAGAAGGGCTCAAGCGGTTCGCGTCGGGTTTGATGCGGACCGTGACGCTTTACACGCCGCCAGTACCGCCGCCTCAGTATCCCGGTGGACAGCAGACGCCCGGGAACCAGTTTGCCAGCCTGCGTGACATCCTCGGTAGCAGTCACGAACTTCAGAGCGCAGATCTACATGCCGTCGTCCCGGCAAGTGCTGACGTTTTGCTCATTGTTGATCCGACGGGTCTTGATGACCGCGAGGTGTTCGCGATCGACCAATATTTAATGCGAGGTGGAACTGTCGTTGTAGCAACCTCGGCCTTCCGTAGCACTCTGACTCAATCGATGCTTTCGGCCGTGCCGCAAACGACTGGACTTGAAGCTTGGCTTGGGCACCACGGTATCTCCATCGACAAATCCTTGGTGCTTGATCCCCAAAACGCGCAATTCCCAGCACCGGTTACCCGAAGGGTAGGCGGGTTTAGTTTTCAGGATTACCGAATGTTGGACTATCCGTTCTTTATCGACGTTCGCGACGGGGCAATGCTAAGAGACCACCCGATCACCGTTGGGCTCCCGCAACTGACGATGTCGTGGGCATCGCCCATTGATGTGGACGAAACCGGATCGGAAGCGCGTGCGGTTCAGCATTTGTTGTGGAGTTCGGAACAAAGTTGGCGTGACGTCTCGCCCGATGTCATGCCGAAACTTAGCGAGGGAGCCATTGAGCCATATCGGTCTGAGGGAACAACAGGCCGGCAACTTCTCGGGGTCCTGGTATCGGGGCGCTTTGAATCCTTTTTTAGGGAGTCACCGTTGTTGCAAGACCAAGCCGTGCTCTTGAACGAAGAACCGGAAGACACCAATGACGATGGCGAAATCGAAGAAAGCACTGGTCCGGGAACCGTATCTGGCGTTATCAAACGGTCTCCTGAATCCGCGCGCTTGATGGTATTTGGTTCGAACTCTTTTATTTCAGATCAAATCATCCAACTGGTTGGTGTTTCGAACGGGCAGCTCTACACGAAATCGCTTGAGCTGATGCAAAACGTGGTGGATTGGGCGGTGGAAGACGAGGTCTTGCAAACGATCCGAGGTAGAAACCAGTATGCGAGTACGTTGCCGCCACTCGACGATCTAGGTCAGCGCGTATACGAATACGGCAATTATGTGCTGGCTTTGTTGATGGTTTTTGTCGTGTTTCTGATGCATCGCTATATGGCTGGAAAGAGACGTGACCGGTATATGGCCGTGTTGGGAGAGTCGCCGTGAAGCGGTCGGTGCTCGGCACGATTCTTATGATTCAACTGGTCCTGGTGGTACTGGTTTGGTGGTTGCGGTTCGATGATGACGAGCAGGGGCCCGAGACCCTTCTAAGTTTTGAACCGGATTCGATTCAAAAAATCGAAATTTCAGCGAGCGGAGACGAAGCCGACATGACTCTCCTACGAGATGCGGATAACTGGCAACTTTTGTCAGGTATTCCAGCAGACAATGAGAAGGTCGAACAATTCCTGACCAAGTTGGCCGACATCGACAGCGGCTGGCCGGTCGCTGAGAAAGATACGACGGCCAAGCGTTTCGAAGTGACCAACGAAAATCATCAACGCCGCATCGTTCTTTCCGATGCCGATAAAGTCTTGGGCAGCCTGTATCTTGGAACCTCACCGGGCTATCGAAAAGTGCACGCGAGGGCAGCTTCGGGTGGGCCCGTTTACAGCATCAAGTTTTCGGTCTATGAAGCCGGCGTGGACTCGTCGTCATGGCTTAACCGGTCGTTACTACAACCGGTAGGTGCAGTCCAAGAACTTGAGCTTGAAGGTGTTTTTTCCCTTTCCAGGGATGGGGACAATGGGTGGGTAGCCGACCAAAACGTCGCGCTCGATCAGGACGCCGTGCAAACGCTGATTGATCGTTTCCGCAACCTTACGGTCATGGACGTTTATGAAGAAGCCGTTAGTGATGCGCCATTGCTAACCTATGTTGTTACCGACGATGAAGGATCGCAGCAGCTTTCAATCGTACGCCTGGAAAAACCAGATGAGGACGCAACAAGTTTCCGTTACGTGGTTTCTTCAAACCGCAGGGAAGGCCAATTTGAACTCGCCGCATACATCGCAGAAAGAATCGAGACATCGATAGATGATCTCGTTGTCTCGGAGCTGGGGACGGAAGACGTGGATGCGATTGTCGATGGTTGACTGGATCGTAAGGCCGGTGAACGACAACTTTCTCTAAAGTATTGCAGGGTAATCGGGGTTGAATGGACGAACGAGCGTGAGACTAAATGGTCGATATTCGTAAAGCAGCAACGGTTCTTATCGTCCGGCCGGGCGGAAGGGGGCCTGAACTTTTCATGTTGCAGCGACCGGGGCGCGGTGTTTTCCCGGATTTGCATGTGTTTCCTGGCGGAAAAGTCGACGAAGAAGATGCCAATCTCGAAGCATCGTGCTTTGGGCTGAATGACCGTCTCGCTTCAAGAAAATTAGGGCTCGAGGGCAATGCCATTCGGTATTGGGTTACGGTCATTCGAGAGTGCTTTGAGGAAAGTGGGGTACTTCTCGCTCGACGGTATGGCGAAGACTTTTGTTTTCGCGACGACGAGGAACGAACGCATTACCAAGAGCTACGCGGACGACTTCTAGCGGGGGAAACAGACTTTGCCTCTATTATTGGCAGTGAAGGCCTCGAGTTAGCGACGGACCGGGTGCATTACTTCAGTCACTGGATTACCCCAGAAACTGCGCCCGCCCGCTTCGACACTCGTTTCTTTCTAGCCGCGATGCCGTCGGGGCAGCAGGCGGTGGGTGACGTTCGTGAGACGGTGTCTGGGGAATGGATTTCGGCGGCCGATGCGTTGCAACGTCATGCGACGGGCGACTGGCAAATGATTTATCCGACGCTAACCACCCTAAATTCAGTGGCCGATTACGGTTCCGTTGAGGCGTTGGTGGATTCGGTACGGGAAGGACGCCACCTCGATGCGGTGACGTCCGAATTACATCGGCAGGGAATGCAGAATCTTCAAAACGAGTAAGTTCGTTGTCGAGATGAGGGCTAGGTACGCTGAACTGCTTCATTGGAGGAACTCAAAAACTCGCGGAGAAATTTGATGGGCGATCAACTTGAGTGGCAGAAAGTCCGTTCGGAACCAGGACCCAATCTGGGCATCCTGAATGTCCGTTTCGATTGGCTAAAGCATCCAATCGAAGACCGAACCCTAAAACGGCTAGTGCTCGAATCGGTCGACTGGATCAATGTAGTTGCCCTCACCGAGAACGGTCGATCGATCATGGTGGAGCAGTACCGTTTTGGTGTTGGTTCGTGCACGGTTGAAACGCCTGGCGGGATGGTTGATGCCGGCGAAACTCCACTCCAAGCGGCACAACGAGAGCTCAAAGAGGAAACCGGTTATAGCGGTGGCAAATGGAAGTCTCTGGGCGCTGTACAACCCAATCCGGCGATTCATTCGCATCTTTGTCACCACTTTCTTGCACAGGGCGTAGTCAAAAATGATCCTCAGGATCTTGGACAGGGCGAGGCAATCGCCGTGCACCTATACACGATCGATCAGGTCCGAGCGGCCATTATCGACGGAACGTTGCGCCACGTTTTGGCCATCTCGGCACTATCGCGCGTGTTTGATTTATGGACGCTGCCATTTTCGGAAACTGGAACACCGTTGGATTGAGCTAGCGTTAAACGACAATCAAACCGTCGCCATTCGAGGCGTTGACGATCTGATATAGTCGCCGGCCCAATTCGGATTACAACGAATGGCCGGTTTTACGACACGAATTGTTCATTCGGACCGCTCGGGCCGGGTGGAACACGGTTCGATTCACAAACCCATCCACGCAACTGTCGCGTATGGATACGACGACGTGCAGGATCTCGCCGACGTATTTCAAGGTAACAGCTCGGGTTATTCGTATGGCCGTCAGGTTAACCCGACCGTGAGCGCGCTTGAGACACAGATTTCGGCGATGGAAAGGGGACATCGAACCATTTGTTTTTCAACCGGAATGGCGGCCATTGGAACGATGTTGTTCGCATTATTGCGCTCTGGCGATCATTTCGTGTCGAGCTCGTTTTTGTTTGGTAACACCAACAGCCTGTTTGGCAGCTTCGATGCCCACGGCATTGACGTCTCTTTTGTTGATGCTACGGACGTTAGTGCGGTCGAGGCGGCATTGACCGAACGAACGCGAGTGGTGTTTGTCGAAACCATCGCCAATCCACGCACGCAAGTCAGTGACCTCGAGGCGATTGGTGCGCTTTGTCGCGCTCACGGAATTGTTTACGTCGTTGATAACACGATGACCTCGCCCTATCTTTTTCAACCCGTCGACGTTGATGCGAGTCTCGTTATCAACAGTCTAACCAAATATATCTGCGGGCACGGCAACGCGTTAGGAGGGGCGATAACTGACACCGGGCAATTTAATTGGGCGTCCTATGCGCATATCGAAGAAGCCTATAAGAAAGGCGATTCTGCGAATTGGGGGATGACCCAAATCCGGAAAAAAGGTCTTCGAGATTTCGGGGCGGCGCTGGGTGCCGAAGCAGCCCACCATATCAGTATCGGTGCGGAAACACTGGCGCTGAGATTGGAAAGACAGTGCGCCAGTGCCCAAACGTTGGCCGAATTCTTGGATGCCCATGACGGGGTTTCACAGGTTTACTACCCGGGATTAAGCCAGCATCCCCAATTTCAGCGGAGCGCCGATCTTTTCAGAAAACCAGGGGCGTTGTTTTCGTTCGAATTAAGTGAGGGGTTGGAACCATTTGAGTTCTTGAATCGCCTGACGGTGGTGATTAAATCAAGCAATCTGGGTGACAATCGGACACTCGCAATACCGGTATCCCAGACGATTTATCACGAGATGGGTCCAGCTCGACGGGCAGAGATGGGGATTGCGGAGTCGCTTATTCGCATTTCTGTAGGCATCGAAGAGATCGACGATTTAGTCGAAGATTTTGGTGCGGCCCTTGACAGTTAGATTTTGCGCAACGGACGACGTAAGGATGACTCAATGAGGCTTGCCGATAAAACCGCGGTAATCACCGGTGGTGCGGGTGGTATTGGAAGAGCCGCTGCACGGCTCTTCGCCGAAGAGGGGGCTAATGTACTTATCGCAGACTTGAGCGAGGAGGCACTTACCGAGGCCGTCGACGATATCGGTAGTAATCAAGTTAGTTATTGCGTTACCGATGTAACGAAACCAGCCGACAACGACCAAATGATCGCTGTTGCCGAGCAACGATACGGAGCAGTAGACGTCTTGTTAGCCAACGCGGGTATCGAGGGTGCCGTGAAACCCACGCTCGAATACGATGAGGCGACCTTTGACCGCGTAATGGCAGTTAATGTGAAAGGCGTCTGGTTGGGGCTGAAGTCCGTAATTCCGGCGATGATCAGGAACGGAAGTGGCAGCATCGTTATCACGTCGAGCGTTGCGGGTTTATCCGGAGGGCCAAACGTAGCCCCATATTCCACCAGCAAACACGCGGTGATTGGCATGATGCGGTCTGTGGCAAAGGAGTACGCGTCGATGAATATACGGGTCAACACAGTCAATCCATCCCCTGTTGAGACCCGAATGATGCGTAGCCTCGAGGAAGGTATTGCCCCGGGAGCGGGTACCACGGTTCATGACCGTATTGTCGAACGGATCCCTATGGGACGATATGCCGAGCCGATTGATATCGCCCGGGTCATGTTGTTCCTCGCAAGTGACGACGCCAGTTGGATTACAGGTTCTGTGTATGCCGCCGATGGCGGTAATAGCGCCTAAGGAAATTACATGGTGCAGCTAGTGATGCAGACGGATCTCGATCTGGCTAACAAAAGAAGCGGGAAAGTTCGGGATTTATATGACGTGGTGCTGCCAGATGGTGATCCCGGGCTATTGATCGTGGCCACGGATCGAACCAGCGCCTTTGACGTGGTGATGGCCAATGGCCTGCCGGGTAAGGGTATCGTTTTGACTCAAATTTCCCGGTTTTGGTTCGATTATTTTGGCGACAGAATTGATCATCATCTTGTCTCAACCGCTGTCGAAGACGTCGTCGGTATAAGTGATGAGGAAAAAACGCTTCTTAGCGGCCGAATAATGCTGTGCCGGGAGACCGAAGTCGTGCCGATCGAATGCATTGCAAGGGGCTATATCACGGGTAGTGGATGGAAGGACTACCAAACCACGGGTCGCGTATGTGGGATCGAATTACCGGAAGGTTTGGTGAACAGCGATCGCTTGGACGAACCGTTGTTCACGCCGTCGACCAAAGCCGAGGCTGGTTTGCACGACGAAAACATTAGTTTTGAACAAGGCGTCGCGATCGTTGGTCTCGAAACCATGGAGTGGCTTCAACAATCAACACTATCGTTGTATCGAGACGCGAGAGATTATGCGTTGGAGCGCGGGATCATTTTGGCTGATACAAAGTTTGAGTTTGGGGTTCCGCCCGGTACCACCACGCCAATACTGATCGACGAAATATTCACCCCCGACAGCTCGCGTTTTTGGCCGGCCGATTTGTGGCAACCGGGTGCCGAACAACCGAGTTTTGACAAACAATTTGTGCGTAACTATTTAGAAGAACTGGTTGCAGTTGGAACGTGGAACAAGACGCCCCCAGGACCGGCATTACCAGCAAACGTAATCGATGACACGATGGCGAAATATCTGGAAGCATACGCTCGGCTCACGGGAGAAGATCTCGTTCTCTGACCCATGGGGTGGGAAGCATATAAACGCCGGAGCGAGCAATCGAATGTCCTATCTCGATGGGTGATTGAGCAGATGGCGCGGTTGTTGGGCGATGGCTTGAGTGATCGAATGCTCGCTGAACTTGCCGAGAACCACTTCTTCGGCCTCGACTGGGCGTATCTGGAGCGAATCCAAAATGTTTGAGCGTGTCTTGGTGGCCAATCGCGGTGCTGTCGCGCGTCGTATTATTCGCGCATGTAATTCGCTTCAGTGTGAAAGTGTTGCTGTCTATTCAGATATTGATGCGGCATTGCCGCATGTCGCGGAGGCGTCGCATGCTGAGCGGCTACCCGGATACCAACCGGTAGATACATACTTGAATGGAGAAACGATTGTCGCGGCCGCGCGACGCGCTAAAGCCGACGCGGTGCATCCCGGATACGGATTTCTAGCAGAAAACCCTGACTTTGCACGGGACGTTGAGGCGGCTGGTATGAAATTTATAGGGCCTGCTGCGACTTGGTTAGAACGCATGGGCGAGAAAACTCAAGCCCGGCAATGGATGCAAGCAAACGGTTTTCCAGTCCATGCGGGGAGCGAAGTAATTCGTGATCAGGCGATGTTGGTGAAAGCGGCTGAAACGATCGGGTACCCGGTGATGCTCAAACCCGCTGCCGGTGGAGGTGGTATCGGTATGACGGTAGCGGACGACCCCGGATCGTTAAAGGCCGCGTACGCAACCACAACCAGTTTGGCTGAGCGGACGTTCGGGCGATCAACGGTATTTCTCGAAAAATTTCTTCAGCGTTCCCGACATATCGAAGTGCAACTCATCGGCGACGGCGAAACTTTGATGGCGCTCTACGAACGGGATTGTTCAGTACAGAGGCGACATCAGAAGATCGTTGAAGAGTCCCCTGCGCCGGAAATACAGCGTTCCGACATCGATGATTTGTCCTCACGGGCTGTGGAGGCTTTGGTCGGATATGACAGCTTGGGCACGGTGGAAACGCTGTACAACGAAGGCCGCTTTGGTTTTCTAGAAATGAACACCCGATTGCAGGTCGAACACGGCGTGACTGAGGAGGTTACGGGGTTGGACCTTGTCGGCCTACAAATGCGCATTGCTTCGGGGGATCGACTTTCGACGCTTCTGCCCGATCGACCGGAAATCGATGGGCACGCGGTTGAAGCTCGGCTGTACGCAGAAGATCCCGAAAGTTTATTGCCGTGCCCTGGGCACTTAAGCGTGTTCAGGGTTCCCGATATGGTGTCGGTTCGCATCGAAGCAAGTTATCGAGAAGGGAACACAGTGACACCGTATTACGATCCATTGTTAGCAAAGGTGATCGGGAAAGGGGCGACCCGGGAAGCAGCCATTGCCCGCGCACTGATCGCTCTCCGAGCGATCGAAGTAAAAGGCGTTAAAACTAACGCCCAACTCTTGTGTCGCATTCTAGAGAGCGCTCGTTTTATCGAGGCGAAGCTTGATACCGACTTCCTGAGCGATCTGCTATAAACGCTGGTTTGGTGGAGGTCAACATGGCGCGATATCCCGTCGAAAGCGAAGTTATAGGCAATGTCTGGAAAGTTGAGGTCGCCGTTGGCGATCGCGTCGCCGAGGGGGATGTCCTCGTCATTCTCGAGTCGATGAAAATGGAAATTCCGGTGGAAAGCCCGCAAGCGGGTACTGTGGCCGAGCTGTTGGTACAGCCGAAAGATTCTGTGGAAGAAGATCAGGTCGTTGCGGTCATCGAAGACTAGTTATTGCTCACCCCCAATGTCGTGTCTCTAACGAGAAGAAACATGTCGCCCGCTCTGTGTGGATGTTTGGATCGCTTGTGTCACACTTATTTAGTGAGGTTTGGGGAGATGAACGATGTCAGACATAGTCACAATTGAAATTGATCGCGGGATTGCGGATGTAAGACTCAATCGGCCGGAGAAATACAATGCGCTCTCCGGCGACATGTTTACGGCGATCATTGAGGCGGGCGAGAGTTTAGCGTCCGCGGCGGACGTTCGAGCCGTAGTGCTTTCGGGCAACGGCCCTGGGTTTTGCGCCGGCTTGGATTTCGATAGTTTTCAAGGTATGGCGGAAGCTGCTGAATCGGGCAGCGATGTTGGTCAGGATCTCTTGCAGCGCGACGAACGCCCTGAAAACCATGCGCAGAGGCCGGCGTATGTTTGGAAAACGCTCCCCATGCCGGTCATCGCAGCGGTACATGGGGTCGCATACGGTGGCGGTTGTCAAATTGCGCTTGGCGCCGATATTCGTATTGCGTCGCCCACGGCAAAGTTTTCGGTGATGGAAATCAAATGGGGCATCATCCCAGACATGTCGATCACCCAAACCTTGCGCGATGTTGTCCGTCTCGACGTGGCCAAGGAGTTGACGTTTACGGGTCGAATCGTCAACGCCGACGAAGCTGAGCGGATTGGGATCGTTTCTCACGTAGCCGAAGACCCGCTGGCAACGGCAATAGCTTTGGCAGAAGAGATTGCCTCTAGGAATCCGCATGCGGTACGAGCCGGGAAACGGCTCTATGAGAATTCGTGGCATGGCGACGCCAAGACCGGGCTTTCCCTCGAAGCGACCCTGCAGAAGGATCTTTTGGGGTCCGAAAATCAACTCGAAGCGGTGCGAGCCAACTTCGAAAAGCGAGAGCCGGTATTTAGGGATTCTCAGTGAGTTGGCGAGAGGAGGTTGACGAGCTCAAACGACGACGTCGTATTGCTCGGACCCAAGGTGGGAAACAAGGGATTGCCAAACAGCATGCCCGCGGCCGGCTGACGATTCGCGAACGCATTGACTCGCTGTTAGATCCCGGATCGTTTCAGGAGCACGGTAAAGCGACCGCGATTCCGGAATACGATGATGATGATCAGCTTACGGGGTTCGTACCAGCCAATTACGTGGTTGGGTTTGGCAAGGTGGATGGTCGGCGCATTGTTGTGGGTGGAGAGGATTTTACTCTTAAAGGAGGATCGCCCAACTCGGCCGGGTTACGAAAAAGTGTGTACGCCGAGCACCTCGCGGTGCAATACAAGGTGCCGCTCGTACGAATGCTGGAGGGCGGCGGCGGCAGTGTCAAAGGTGGTGGTGGACGTCGAGGCGGGACGGTAGGAGAGCCGGTGTTTTCGGCACCGCGATTTCGCATCATCGCGGATGCGATGGGCAAGGTACCCGTCGCGTCCATGGCGGGAGGTGCGGTAGCAGGGTTTCCCGCAGGAAGGATGGCGGCTTCTCACTTTTCGGTAATGACCCGCTATACAGCGCAGATCCTCATTGGCGGCCCCAAGCTGGTGGAACGGGCGCTTGGTGTTTCCATGACGAAAGACGAGCTTGGCGGCGCTCAGGTGCATGCGCGGAGCGGTCTCGTGGATAATATTGCCGAAGATGAGCACGACGCATTAGCCCAGTGTCGCCGGTTTCTGAGTTATCTGCCGAGTAGCGTATACGAGCGAACGCCACGGTTGGAGTGTGTCGATGACCCTCAACGTATGGAAGAAGAACTTATCCATGTCGTGCCGCGCGACTCGAATGCGGCGTTCGACATTCGGGAAGTCGTCAATATGGTCATGGACCAGAATTCGTTCTTCGAACTCGGTCGAGATTTTGGTGCTAGTCAAGTTGTAGGATTTGCTCGATTGAGTGGCCAGCCAGTGGGCGTTCTGGCAAACGACTGCCGTGTGTACGCGGGCGCGATGACGGCGGAAGCCGCTCAGAAATATCGGCGTTTCGTGGAACTTTGCGATACGTTTCATGTGCCGGTGGTGAACTTCGTCGATCAACCCGGATTCATGATCGGTCCGGAGGCCGAACGTAAAGGTACGATCCGTTATGGTATGGCAGCGGTTGCTGCCGCAGCGCAGGCGACGATTCCGTGGGCTGTAATTCAAGTCCACAAAGGATTCGGAGTTGCAACGGCCGCCCACTACGCGCCAGATGCATACGTTCTTGCGTGGCCCTCAGTAGAATCTGGGGCGCTGCCTCTGGAAGGAGGCGTCGCGGTTGCTTATCACCGCGAAATCGACGGTGCGGATGATCCGGAGGCCAAGCGTCACGAAATCGAAGAACGGCTCCGTAGTGCGAGGTCTCCCTTCCCACGTGCTGAGTCTTTTGCGGTGCACGAATTAATTGATCCGAGAGAAACGCGTCCGACCCTATGTGAATGGGTGGAGTGGATTCAGCCTATGCTGGAGGAACTTAAGGGGCCCGTCCAATTCCCGATACGTCCCTGATCCTTTTTCCTATTCCAGGTAAGCGAATCTCTGATGGTAGCTCTAGCGTTTTGCTCTCGGGCATGTTTCATTGACTGAACATGAAATATGTGCGTTATTCTAGCGAAATAGATGAGAAAACCTCATGTCTAATGTGGAACTTCGCCATCTCCGAACACTCCTTGCTTTGCGGGATTCGGGCAGTTTAGTCGAGGCCGCCGAACGTTTGTCTTTGACTCAATCCGCACTGTCACACCAGCTCAAAGATCTCGAAAACCGTCTAGGTTGCTCGCTCTTCGTACGCAAATCACGGCCTGTTCGATTCACGCCGGTGGGCGCGCGTTTGCTGAAATTGGCGGACGAAATCGTGCCTCAGTTCGACGGAGCTATGAGTGATGTAACTCGGCTCATGGGTGGTGATTCGGGACGTTTGTATATGGCGATCGAATGTCATAGCTGTTTTGAATGGTTGTTGCCGGCCATTAACGTCTACCGAGAGAGCTGGCCGGATGTCGAGCTCGACGTTTCCAGTGGATTCCACTTCGAACCCTTGCCGGCGTTAGTGCGGGGGGATCTCGACTTGGTGATTACGGCGGATCCCATTCGCACGCTTGAAATCGCTTACATACCGCTTTTTGGGTATGAAGCGGTATTGGCCGTGGCAACCGATCATCCATTGGCGAAAGAGCCTTGGGTAAATCCTTGCGATTTGACTGAGGAAACACTGATTACCTACCCGGTGGATCGAAGCCGCCTCGACGTCTTTAGTTCGTTTTTAGAACCGGCCGGCGTCGAGCCGGGCGCGATCAGAACCGCCGAACTAACTACCATGATGATCCAACTTGTGGCTAGCGGCCGCGGCTTAGTGTGTTTGCCTAATTGGGCCCTACATGAACACGTTGAAAAGAACTACGTTGTCGCTAAATCATTAGGGGAAGAGGGCGTATGGCCAAATCTTTACGCCGCCGTGCGTCCGGATCAGGCTTCAGTTCCTTTCATCGCTAGCTTTGTTGAGACCGCCAAGAAAACGTGTTTTGCCACGCTGGTCGGGATCGTTCCTGCCGACGAAGATGTCGCAGCCTCCGAGACAAACTTAGAGTGACGTTTGAACGTTAAGGGATTAGTACCGCTTCGCTCCATTCATCACCACTACGCGTGTAACAACGTCTGTCGTGTACGCCGTTAGGCTGATCAAGATCAAGGCGCTCGATTTCTGTTGGGACCAGGATGTAACCGCGTGCGGTCGCCGGGGCCGTGGTGGATTCGGGTATACGGTCAAGTGCGTCGAGTAACGTCTCTCTTGACGGGACACTTGAGCTTTGGGGTCGCGTCTCGTAGAGCCAATCCAATTTTCTCGGAACCGGAGGGCGTAGTTTCCAATTTTGTGCAACCACGTTCGGGTCGACTTCGGTAAACGCGGCTGTCAGGCGGTATTGAACTTTCGGCACGTGTAAATAGAGCAGAACAGACAGCGATTCAGTTTGGCTAAATTCTGCGCTTTTTGGACTTGAGTCGTTGAAGAACAACGCGAGTTGATCGTCAAGGCTGCGCAATACGAGAACGCGAGATCGAGGTTGACCGTCCGGGCTAATAGTGGCGACGACACAGAGGTCGGCCCAAGGATCTCCGTTGCTTCTGGCCTTCTCTCGATCTGCTTTGAGGAGCCGGAAAGGGTCCGTCACCCGAGTTGCCGTGGGGGTATTGAGGTAAACCTTAGCGGTCCGAAGGGGGGTCGACGAGTGAACGTCTTAGGCTTCGTCTGATTCACGCTCGTCTTCCACCAATTTTCGGCGAATATCCGCGATATCGCGCTGTATTTCGGAAACGCGAAAAAGTACATCTGGCAATTGATCGACCAGCCGATAGATACCATAGGCGATTCCGAGAACCGCGATGCAGGTGATGAAAGACCACATAGACAAGAGTTCCTTTTCAGACTCAGAAACGACGTCACGTATACCGCCTTGTACGCCGTCCGTCCAGCGCTGGGTGTGTCGCAATTACTATTGGATCAGCCACGTTTCGTGGTGCGCAGTATTTCGGGACGTACTGGATAAAAATGCGACGCTCACGCCGTGTCCTCATTAGGGCTAATGAATCGAAGGACGCGAAGCGGGCTCAACCCTATGTCCTCCCAAGGATGTGTCGTGCAGAAACATACGGCGCCCAGAGGCGGGAGTTGGTATTTCGTTTGATCTGCCAGCAAGTTTGCGAGACGGGTAATACCGGGATTGTGGCCGACAACGGCCGCGGAACGAATGTCACATGGGATCGCTCGCGCAGCGACTAGTAACTCGTCGACCGTCGCCAAGTAAAGGTGCTCCTGTTGTTCGACGACGATGTAGCTCTCCCGTGCGAGCAGTTTCGCTGTTGCGGTTGCGCGTGGGGCCGAACTGGTGAGAATGAATTCGGGAGCGCCGGTTGCGGAGTGAATGCATCGTCCGACTCTTAGTGCTTGTTCTTGGCCTTTTTCACTTAAGGGTCGTTCGAAGTCGGGTATATCGAGAGAATTGGCGGCGTGGCCGTGGCGAATGATCCAGAGCAACTTGTGCTTCATACGATCGCGTGTTCAATGCTCACGTTTTGTAACGAAGCTGTTAGCCTATACGCTCTCAGGGCTGTAGATAAGCTGAAATCATGGGACTTCGAGGAGAGGCGGCAATCGTCGGGTTTGCCGAGTTCAAACACGAACGAAAATACGAAGGACCGAGGTTGTTCACCATAGAGCAATGGTCCGAACTGACGGCCATGGCGCTCGACGACGCAGGACTTCGACTCGCTGACGTTAATGGTATCGCTTGCACGGATATTCGTGAGTCGGGGATGTTCACACCGGCAACAATCGTTGAATACATGGGGCAGCCGGTCAATTTTGCGGAACGCATTGATCTTGGGGGTGCTTCCTCGGTGGGAATGGTATGGCGTGCGGCGGCCGCCATCGAACTGGGCATAGCCGATGTGGTTGTTTGCGCCACGCCAGCTCTCCCAATCCCCTCCAACCCGGAGCCAAGATCGATTGATCCACGACGGTTTTTCCAATCCAGCAGTAACGAATGGGGTTCTCCGCAGGCCGAATTCGAAATCCCGTACGGTAATCTTGCACAAAACTGTGGTTACGCGATGATCGCTCAGCGGTATGGCGCTCAATACGGTTATATCGAAGAAGCCATGGCAAAACTTGTGGTTGACCAGCGCCAGAACGGCGCATTGAACCCGCTTGCGGCGTTTTACGGCAAACCCACGACCGTCGAAGAAGTATTAACGAGCAAGATGATTGCTGATCCATTGCGGATGCTTGAAATCGTGATGCCCGTTGCCGGCGGGGGCGCCGTTGTGGTCGCTAGCCGCGAAGTGGCGGAGCGTTGCCGTCACCGCCCAGCCTGGATCGCGGGTTTCGGCGAACACCTGACCATCAAGACGCCCACGTACGCAAAAGATATGTGTGCGACCCCGGTGGGTCCGGCGTCGAAGCAAGCCTTCACGATGGCGGGTGTAGGGATACAGGATATTGATGCGGCACAGATCTATGACTGCTACACCATTACGGTTCTGATGACGTTGGAAGACGCAGGTTTTTGCGCCAAGGGAGAGGGTCAGCGCTTCATAATGGACTCTGACTTGACGCACGATGGAAGTTTCCCGCTTAACACGCATGGCGGTCAGTTGGGCATGGGCCAGGCGGGTGCCGCCGGAGGCATGACGCAAGTTGTTGAGGCAGCAAGACAGATCATGGGCCGTGCGGAGGCGAGACAAATAAGCACGTGCGACAACGTGTACGTGTCGGGTACGGGCGGCATCATGAGTGAGCAGGCGGCACTCATCTTGCAAGGAAATTAGTAAATGGATTTGGTGAAACCCATTCCTCGGCCATCCTCGACCACACGACCATTTTGGGATGGACTCAATGAGCGCAAGGTTCAAATTCAGCGGTGTGACGCGTGTGACTCGTGGGTATTTTACCCTCGCACGCGTTGCCCCTCGTGTTTGGGCAACCAGCTTGTATGGCATGAAGTATCGGGTCGGGGAGTCCTCTATACCTATACTCTGGCGCGCCAGCCAACGGCCCCTCACTTTGCCGATGAAACGCCGCAACAATTAGCGGTAGTAGAGTTGGACGAGGGAGTCCGAATGACGTCGACACTTGTCAACGTCGAACCTTCGGATATTGTCATCGGTATGCGTTTACGACCCTATTTCGACCAGGTGTCGGACGCCATAACGTTGCTTCGTTATCAGCCGGGTTGATCGTTATTGGAATCCGTCGGGAACGATCCCAAACCTAATCCCAGATTTCGAAAAATTCTTCAAACGCCTTAAATTGTCCGCCTTCAACAGCTGACGGCACGACGATCGGTGTCTTTATGCCAGCATCAAACCAAGCCGCCAATCCGTCTCTAACCTCAGTCGCTGTGCCGAACAAGGTCGTGTCGGCCAGCCAACGATCAGAGAGACAAGAAGCAATCCGGTCAAAGTCACCCTCGTTAACCGCGTCTTCGACCGCTCCCATTTCTTCCTCGTATCCTGCCTCTTTCCAATAGTTGCGGTAATTAGGCAGCATCGCGTAGCTGACCAGCGTGCGGCGGTTCACTGCTTTTGCGGCTTCAACATCGTCGTGAATACACGTCGGGATCATATTTCCGATGAAGAAATGGTCATCAGAACGACTTTGGTCACTCAAGATTGCCAGTGAACTTGCCATATGGGAGCGAGCTCCGTTAGCGAACACCATGCCATTGGCGATGGTTTCCGAGAGTTGAATCATTTTTTTTCGTAGGGTCGCAAAGATAATGGGTGGGAGTTCGCCCGCCCGCGGAACCGCGCGCAGGTCCTCAACAAAGCTTCGCATATCGGCCAGTGGCTTCCCTTGTTCGATGCCCAAACGTTTCATTGCTGGTTCATGGCTGACGCCAATGCCGAAGTCGAAACGACCCTTTGATACTTCGTGGATGAAACTCGCCATCTGTGCAAATTCTTGAACGTTGCGAGTATAGATAGGCTGTATGCTCGTTCCGAAGCGAACCTCTGAAGTCGTGAATGCGAGTGCTTCGCACAGCGCGAGTCCGTCTGACAGACTCGGGCAATAAATTCCGGGGAAGCCTCTGCGCTCGATCTCACCGGCGAGATCCAACGTTCGCTGACGCCGTCCCGGAACAGCCGCGAGGCTCAGCGCTGGTCGTTGGTGGTCCATAATTAATCCTTTTCGGTGATGCCCACTGGAGCGAAGAAAATTAACAGCGGCCTTGTGCCATGGGAAGGGCCGAATAACTTTTCGTTACGTCCCCCCGATGGTGCTTGATGAGCGCTGTCGAAATAGGGTGACGAGCAAGATACCGGCAACAAAACCGCCGATGTGTGCCCAGAAAGCGACGCCTCCCCCATGATGACTGAGGCTTGGTAGACCCGATGCGAGCTGGACGACAAACCACCAACCAAGAATAAAAACAGCAGGAACGGACACAGTCGTGATGAAGAAGCCAAGAAAGACCAGCGTTCGAACTCGGGCGCGAGGGTAGAGGAGAGCATAAGCACCCATCACGCCGCCAATGGCTCCGGAGGCACCCACCATGGGGATAACGCTGGATGTGTCGGTTGCGATTTGAGCCGCCGAGGCGACTAGGCCGGAGAGTAGATAGAAAAGTGTGAAACGAAACGCTCCCATGGCGTCTTCGACGTTGTCGCCGAAGACCCATAAAAACCACATATTACCGATTAAATGTAGCCATCCTCCGTGCATGAACATGGAAGAGATCAATGTAATAACGTTGGTTTCGCCGTCAAATTGACATATTAGGTTTTGTGCAATTCGCAATTTGCTTCCGGGGTCGATGTTTCCCAGAAGATCGCCAGGAACCAATCCAAAACGACACAAAGATTCCGAGAAACCCGGGTCGAAACCGAAACGTTGCAAGGACGCCCAAACCAACACGTTAAGACCGATAATCACGTACGTGGCGATTGGGCGTCGACGGGTCGGATTGTCATCTGCGAGTGGGAAAAGCAATGAGATTCCCTGTTAGCTTGCCTGGAGAATTTGACTAACGGCCTTTAGGAAATGATCGTTCTCGCCGGGCGTTCCGACGGTGATACGTAGGCACTGGTCCAGCGGCGGCGAATCAAAATAACGGACCAGTATTTTTGCCTCACGAAGGGATCGATAGAGCGTGAACGCGTTCATCGGACCCGGGACTTCCGCTAGCAAAAAATTCGCTTGCGACGCTGGGACAACAAAACCGATCCTGCTCAATTCGTCGCGCATTCGGGCACGTTCCGCCCTGACTTTCGCGCAACTTTTTAGCGCGTGATCGGAATCGTTGAGGGCAATCAGTGCCAGAGACTGGGTGATCGTATCGATGTTATAGCTGTCGCGGGTCTTGTTCGCGATTGGTTCGATCAGCGTGGCGTTGCCGATGAGGAAGCCGAGCCGGAGGCCAGCCAATGAATACCCCTTGCTCAGCGTGCGCAGTACGAGAACGTTGTCGAATTCGTGGATCAAAGGGATAGAGTCATAGCCGAGCTCGGGGTCCACGAAATCGGCGTAGGCCTCGTCGATTAGAAGAACGCCTTCTAGCCCATCAGCTATTTCGCGGAGTGTTTCAACTGAGCAGAGAACTCCGCTGGGTGCGTGAGGGTTCACGAGACACGTGAGCTGCGCGCCCGACGCGTTGAGGTGCTCGCTCAACGTTTTGGGCAACGTCCAGTCCTTTTCTAATCTCAACGATTCGATACGACAGTTCTGGATATTGGCTAGGACCGGATATAGCGAATAGCTGGGATCAACCATTCCCAATGCGCCGCCGGGGTCGACCATTGTGGTCACGGCAAGGCGAAGACCTTCGTCACCGCCGTTGGTGACGATGACGCTGTCGGGGGATAGATCAAATAGAGAGGCGACGAGCTCGCGGAGGCCGCGGGCCGAAGGATCGGGATAGCGTCGCAGAACATCAAGATCAAAGTTCTTCAGTGCCGATTTAATTAACGGACTTGGCGGGTACGGGTTCTCATTGGTATTGAGTTTTACAACGGCGACGTCTGTGGGTTGCTCACCGTACGTGTACCCTTCCATCGCCTTAATGTTGTTGCGTTCGTAGTTCATTCCTCGTCGGCTTCGCGCGCGTTTTCAGTGGCCTGGTCGGATTCTGCCGGACCCAACAAATAGGCAATCCATTGGGTGGAAGGGTTAGCCTCCAACGCGATCTTGGCGGAAATGGTCAGTGGGACCGAGAGAAGCATGCCGACGGGACCGAGCACCCAACCCCAAAATACTAATGAGAGAAAGACCACCAATGTCGAAAGACCGAGCCCACGTCCCATGAATTTGGGTTCCACGACGTTACCCATTAAGACATTGACGACGACGTATAACGCCAACGTGGCGATCGAGTAGATTGGACCGAGCTGGACGAGAGCCAACAATACCGGAGGTATTGCTGCGATAAAGCTACCAATGGTCGGGACGTAATTCAGCATGAATGCGAGGACCCCCCACAACAATGGGAAGTCGACTCCGATTAACGCCAGGAGACATGTGACGGTGACCCCGGTGGCTACGCTGATGGTCGTTTTGATGGCGATGTACCGATTGACGTTGACGATAAAACGATCGAAATGCACGAGATCGCGTTCAGGGTGGGCCAGAACGGATTGGAGTTTTGAGGGAAAACTGGTGGCTTCGGCCACGATAAAGATGACCGTTAGCAAGATGAGAAAACCATTCGAGAGTGCACTCCCAACCCCACGCACGGTGTTGGCCGCGAGGGAAAGGACACTCCCCGGATCAAATTGTGAGCTAAATAATTCACTGGACGCGGGAATGCCAAGACCGTTTAGGAGCGGCCCTGCGAGGCTGATCAGTTCTCGAAGGCGTTCTTCATAGAAGCCTTGTTGTGCTGAAAACTGCTGTATGGAGTCTGCGACTAACAAGCCAAGTCCTAGTAATACGACAATTAATGCCGCGGAAACTAGAGTGATGGCGACCGCGATTGGAACCCGCGATCGATGCAGCCAGAAAATCGGGGTGGCGGCTATGGTCGCAATGAATACTGCCAACAGAAATGGCACCACGATGTCTTCCGCCGCCTTGATACCGGCGATGATGATTACGATAGCTGCAGCTGTTAGCAGGGTGCTGCTGGGACGATGGGCACTATCGTTCAATGCCACGTGCGGCGATTCGCTAGGCTGGGTAACTCGCGACGGACCCGCTCGACTTCGGCCGGTTCGACGGATGCAATTGCGAAGCCGTCACCGCCTTCGCATTCGGCAATAATTCGACCCCAGGGGTCGACTACCAGAGCGTGTCCGAACGATTGTCGATTGCGATGTCCGTGAGCACCGTGCTGTGCGGGCGCGATGACGTACGCTTGACATTCGATCGCGCGCGCTCGTAGCAGCACATGCCAATGATCTTGCCCCGTGGTTTTGGTGAACGCACTTGGGATCGTTAACGCAACAGCGCCAGCGTCGACCAAATCCTGGTAGAGGCCAGGAAATCGAACGTCGTAACAAACGCTAAGCCCTAAGGTGCCGAATGGCATTTGCGTGGTAACTGCTTCGACACCCGGGACCGTCGCTTTTGATTCAAGTAGACGCGTTCCGTCGGCAAGGTCGACGTCAAAGAGGTGAATTTTTCGATATCGAGCGGACAGAACACCATCTGGGTTGATATGTATGCAGGTATTGAAGGAAAGATTGTCGTGTGCGCGTTCAGGGAACCCGCCGGCAACGATGTCGATTTGATGCGTTAGGGCGATTTCCCGACACGCCTCCAAAATGGGTCCGCCCGCGGGTAGGTTTTCTAACCACGGTTGGCGGTCACGTTCTGAACCGATGTACGCGAAAGCCTCTGGAAGAAATACCACGCGCGCGCCGGCTTTCGCGGCCGCACCCGAGAGTTCACGCGTGGTTTGAAGATTCGCCATGACGTCCGCGGTAGCACACATCTGCACGATCGCAATCGGGGTGGTTTCGTTCATGACACGAGTTTGCCCAAAAGGAACACTGCCGGAAAGCTCATCCCACCTGTCTTAAAGATCAGGATGTGTGCAAACGATGCCCGTTCCGATGAACGCCTCGATCGCTGGGAGATTAAAAGCATCATCCTCGGAAACAAAACTGATGGATATTCCGGATGCCCCGGCTCGACCAGTTCTACCAATGCGGTGAACGTAGTCTTCGGCGTCTTCCGGTAGATCGTAATTGATTACGTGGCTAATGCCTTCAACGTGTATGCCTCGACCCGCGACATCCGTTGCCACGACGAGATTGGTCGTACCTTCTTTAAATCGATTGAGAGTTGCTAGTCGCTTGCGTTGTGGGATATCACCGGCTAAGCCTTCGCAATCAATGCCCTGTCGATTTAGATGCGATACCAGATGTCGAGCCTGGTCCCTTCGATTAACGAATACGAGTGTGTGAGAAGGTTTCTTCTGTCGAATGAACTCTACGAGGGTGCCTGGTTTGTCGGCTTTCGCGGTGTGCCAAAAGCGTTGATCGACGGTTTCGACGGCGACTTGTTCGGGTTGAATGACGACGTGCATCGGGTCGATCGTCCATTGGTCGGCTAGATTCATGACATCGTCATTGAATGTGGCGCTAAAGAACAGCGTTTGGCGATCACGCTTCTTCGGTGTTTGATAGACGATGCGGCGCACGTCCGGGATAAATCCCATATCGAGCATGCGATCTGCCTCGTCGATGACGAGAATCTCGACTTTTCGCAGGCTGATCACGCGCCTGTTACAAAAATCGATCAGCCTTCCAGGTGTTGCGACGAGAATATCAACCGGTCGGTTCTCGAGTTGTTTTTGCTGCCGATCGAAATCCATACCACCGACAACGGCTACCACATGGGTGGATGTGTGACGCGATAGATCGCGAGCGTCTGCCTCGATCTGCAGTGCAAGTTCCCTGGTAGGAGCGAGCACCAGCGCCCTCGGAGCGCCCGTCGGACGCGGTTCCCCGGGTGAAAACTCGATCTGCTGCGCTAGAATAGTGATTAGAAATGCGGCAGTTTTTCCGGTGCCTGTCTGTGCCTGTCCGGTAATGTCGTAATCCGAGAGGCTGTAGGGGAGCACCGCGCCTTGTATTGGGGTGCAATGTGTAAATCCAAGATCACCGATTGCCGACGTAATCGTGGGGGGGAGAGCAAATTCAGTGAATGTGAGCGCGTCTTCGTCATCGTGCATATGAATCAAGAACTCCTACGTACTGAAAGCTCAAGACACACCGCTAAGACTTCGATTGCTGATTCGATTTCATCATTGGAAGCAAAGCTAGGTGCGATTCGGATCACGGAATCTTCGGGATCATGGCCGTAAGGGAACGTTGCTCCAGCGGGCGTCAACACGACGCCAGCGGTAGCCGCCATGGCTACGACTTGAGTGGCAAACCCCGGGGGCGTCGTAAGCGTCACGAAGTAACCGCCTTCGGGCTGGGTCCAAGTCGCAAGATCGCGATTACCTAGGTGTTTTTGTAGGCAGCGTTCCACCGTCTCGAACTTTGGTTTGAGGATCCGGGCGTGAGCGGCCATGTGGTCCTCGACACGCCCGTTCAAGAACTTGGCGTGGCGCAACTGATTCACTTTATCCGGCCCTATGGTGATAACTGCGAGCCTCGTTTCAATTGCGTTTAAGGTAGCCTCTGATCCGGCGATAAATGCGATGCCTCCGCCGGCAAATGTGATCTTGGATGTCGATGCAAACATGATGACGCTGTCATCCGTCCCATGTTTACGAGCAGCCGTGAGTATGGGTGCTAGTTCAGCTGTCGGAAAATCGAAATCATGGACAGCATAAGCGTTGTCCCAAAGGATTAGCAGCGGCCCCTGGGCTTTGTTTGGAAGCGATGCAATTCGGTCGACCGTGTCCGGGTCGTAAATACACCCGGTGGGATTAGAATATTTTGGCACGCACCAAAGAAATCGGCATTGGGTATCCGAACAGACGGTTTCTTCTAAGGCATCCATATCCGGACCGGTTGCGGTCATCGGCACCGGAATCATTTCGATGCCAAACGATTCTGTCAGCGCGAAATGGCGGTCGTATCCGGGCACCGGAACAACGGCACTAGCCGAACCTAGCGCACTAAAACGCTTGCCGCGAAGTCCGTAATGCATGGCAGCATCGATCACCAGTTGCATTGCTTGTAGGCTCGAATTTCCGCACACGATGACGTTTTCTGGATCGGTCCCTAGCAGTTGCGCACCCAATCGACGGGCCTCGGGAATTCCACGTAATCCACCGTAATTTCTCGCATCAGTCCCGTCCTCGAGCCGGTAATCACCGTCGAGGATGCCGTCGAGTGCATCGGAAAGGGCCAGTTGTTCAGCTGCTGGCTTTCCTCTCGTGAGGTCCAATTTCAGTGGTATTCGCCGGAGCTCATCCAATCGTGACTCGAGTGCTTCCGGCGTCCGCGCGTGAACCGAATTCTTGCTCATTCCGAAATTCCAGAACTTTCTTCGCGGCCCAACATGAGGTTGAGGTTTTGGACAGCAGCGCCACCAGCACCCTTGCCGAGGTTATCCAATCGAGCGACAACGAGGATTTGCTCGTCGTGCCCAAACACCATCAAATCAATGCGGTTAGTGCCGTTGCAAGCGGTAGGCGAGAGATAGTCCTCATCAAGTTCGTTTTCGAACGGCGCTTCGACGACCCGCACAAACGGTTCGTTGGCATACCGTTTCTGGTAAATCTCAATGAGGTCTTTCGGTCGGATCGAACGTTTAATCTCCTGCCGGAACAAGGGTGTTTGGACCAACATTCCCTGGAAGAAATTCCCGACGCTCGGCATAAAGAACGGAGCGAGTTCCAGCCGGGCGTAGTGTTGCATTTCGGGGACATGCTTGTGGCTCAAATTAAGCGCGTAAGGACGTGTGGGTTGTTCGCTCGTAACCGCCCGCGAGTACTTCTCGATCAGTTGTCTTCCCCCACCGGAATAACCCGACAGCGCGTGGGTTCGAATCAATGCGTTCGACGAAATAATGTGCTCGTCGACAAGTGGTCGGATACTCAGTAGGAAACCGGTTGCGTAACAACCTGGATTTGAAACCAAGCGCGACGCTCGAATGCTGTCCCGTTGTGACGGTGTTAGCTCGGGAAGCCCGTAGACCCACTTATCATGTACGCGATGGGCGGTACTTGCATCGATAAAACGCGTCGTGTTGGAAAGTGTGACTGCGTCTCGAGCCGCGTCATCAGGAAGACACAGCACAACCAGGTCGGCTGATTCGAAACATTCGCGTCTCGCTTCGGGACGCTTGCGTTGTTCGGTGTCGATGCTTAAGAGCTCGATGTCGTCCCTGCCCTCGAGACGCTCGGTAATCTCAAGCCCGGTGGTGCCTGCTTGGCCATCAATGAAGATCTTTGCGCGCGCTGACACGATATCTGCTCAGAAACCTTGCGAGCATGCATTCTACCAGGCATAGCGCGTTTCAGACCCCTTGCGCGCGCGCGTCGATGTTTGTGGCGATCGACCCAAAGATTGTCGACCCGTTTTCATCGCCTAACAATGCATCGGCCGCTAAGTATCTCGAATTCATTTCGGACGTTGCTTGACAACTGACACCGAGGAACGAGGCGAGCAGACGCTACTGGCCGAGTTGGACAGAGGGAACTCCCGATAACCTAGGCTTTCGATCCTCCTGGCGCAATTTCTTGAGCAAATCGGTTCGGTTGGGGCGCACGTCTGGCCATAGATCGGAAAGGCTCCTTAAGAGTGGAACGTCTGGCAAGACGTCGCGCATGAGATGTATGAAACGGAGCGTTTTGAAGCCGTCAAACCACTCGTGACGCTGTCGAACGCTTGGATTTCGGGAGACGAAATCAAAATAGCCTAGCTCTTTCAAGGTCGTCGCAGGGGGCCCTTCGAGCGAGCTCTCCTCTTTCGTGGAAATGGCCTGAATGACGTCGCGTAGGAACTCGAATGATCGTGGGTCATAACTCAAATAGCGATCGTCTGGTTCCGTGATCGCTGCGATAGATGGGCCGGTCCCGAACGGGACTCGATGCGACATGCGGGCGTTGATTACGATTTCGGGTGATCCCAACAAAAAAATCTTGGATACCTTGCTTAATTTGTTAAGGAAATAAAAATCTTCTGCCGCGTCTCGACGTGGAAATCCGCGGACCTGAGCGTAGGCTGTGGCGGAAACACTGATCGTGCTGCCGAGTGTATGAAATGCGTAGGGTGAGCCTGCCAAGCGCAGACCGGCGACATAATGGCGCATGTGAAGTTCGTAGAGTTGCGCTCGGCGCAGAACCTCCGGATCGGTCGATTCGTGGCGGTAGGAATAGAGATACGCGCCTTCTTCTCGCTCTATCGCGGGGACGTACCCGCTCGGTAGTTGCACGTCGGCGTCGACCGAATAGATATAAGGTTCGGCAATCGTTCCATCGCGGATGTAACCAAGCGCCACATCGGCACCTATTTTCCTGGCGAGACCGACGCCTTGCTTTCTCGGAATGGGCCGATTGACGCGATCCACGGTCAGGAGATTCGGAGCAGTAAGGTCTTGGAGTAATCTTTTCGAGCGCTGATGCATTTCGTCTCTCGGGCTGACGTTGTCTGGCACGTTAACAACGACGATCACGAAAACGTCTGGTCCGAGCGTGCTAAGCATTTCTTGCGCGAATTCAGGCGGCTCGTCGTACGCTGGGACGACTACAACCTGTCGAAATCGAGAACTCAACTGTTGCCGAAGTTGAGCCTCGGGTTCGGCATAGCGTTCCAGATATTGATCAATAGGATGTTTCAATCGGCTAGTGGAGCGCGGCCCTCAGCGGAACCTTAGTCAGAATTTGAGCCTCTGCTTCGAGCAACGTATCCAAGCGATCTTGCGTAGCACCGACGCCGCTGGCCAGCTTCAAGAACAACTCGAAGTGACGCGCTTCACTTTCAGCGATGGTTGCGTAAAAACGCTGCAATTCCGGATCTTGAATAGCATGAGCAATTAGGTTGAAGCGCTCGTTTCCTCGATATTCGACGATCGCTCCGATCAGAAGTCGATCGATGAGGAAAGCGCTGGATCCCCTCCGGATTTCCTGATTGAGTGCGCGAACGTACGTATCCCGACGATCTGGGCCTGGCTGTACACCTCGGTCGATGAGAAGTTTCACGACTTCCCGGTAGTGAGTCAGCTCTTCCACAGCGAGATCGCACATCGGTTTCAAGATCGAGGGTCGGTCGGGGTAATGCGAGGCGATGTTAAGAGCCATCCCCGATGCTTTCTTTTCTGCCGATGCGTGGTCTTGCAAAAAACTATCGAAGTCGGAGAGCACCACCGTAAGCCATTCAGTAGTGGTAACCGCGTCGGTTTCAAGCTTCAAGAAAGTACACGCTCCAGAAACCCTTTGATGTCGACGAGTTCTTCGGGACAGACCTGATGTCCCATCCCGTATTCGCGCCAATCGACTTGGTAATTAAGGGCTGTTAGAGCTTCGCGCGAAGTGACCGCGCGTGTAATGGGAATCATAGGGTCAGCGATTCCGTGAGCCATAAAAATGGGAGTGTCAATGCTCACAAAACTGACTTCGTTACCGACATGTTCGTGATCATGAACGTAGGTTGAGAGCGCCATTAACCCGGCGAATCGAGACTCGGCCCGCAATCCTAAATGTAAAGCGACGACCCCACCCTGCGAAAACCCGGCGAGTACAATTCGATTTGTCGGGATACCGTTGCGATTTTCAACTTCTACTAGCTCCTGAACCGCAGTCGCCGACGAACGAATATCATCCGTTCCCGAAAGGGGCGAACCGGGGTCAATGTCGTACCAAGCCCGCATTTCCATACCCCCATTGATGGTCACAGAACGTTCTGGGGCATGAGGGAATACGAAACGGATAGGGACATCCAGGTTTAACTCGGGAACGATGGGTTCGAAGTCGTGGCCGTCGGCACCGAGGCCGTGCAGCCAAATGACGCTACCAGAGGGTGTTTCCCCCGGATCAATTTCGATGGTTTCAAGCGTCATGACGTGAGTTCAGCAGGAATGCATCTTTTTTTCAATTACGTTCGTCGGTGGAACGTGCCGGGCTATGACGGATCTCACAATGAGCTGCTTGGCAGCAATGATTTGTGTTGTCAATTTGCGTCAGTGCAACAGTTGTCTAGCGCCCAAGAGGGACGCTCTTTTGTTATGGATCGAAAATAGGCGACGGCGCAAAGGCGTAGATGCGAGATCATTCGGGCTCCCATCAAGCGATAGCTGATTCGCGCCGATATCCCGGATACACTCCAACGATTGCAGGGAATGGGAGGCGCGTCGTGGGTCCACTAAATGGTTTTCGCATCATTGAACTCGCCGGCATCGGTCCGGGGCCGTTCTGCGGCATGATGTTGTCAGATATGGGGGCAGAGGTAATCCGAGTGGATCGGATTGCGAAAGGGGCTAGCGCGCCAAAAGACGTGCTCCAACGCAATCGCCAATCCGTGGCCGTTGACCTAAAACAACCTGAAGGCATCGAGGTCGTACTCAAGTTGGTTGAATCAGCCGATGCCCTATTTGAAGGTTTCAGACCGGGTGTGACGGAACGACTTGGTTTGGGCCCGGACGAATGTATGGCACGTAATGAAAAGTTGGTCTATGGACGTATGACAGGGTGGGGCCAAGATGGCCCTCTTGCTCAGGCCGCCGGCCATGACATTAATTACATCGGTCTGTCAGGCGCGCTACATGCGATTGGTGAGCCGGGGGGTAAGCCCGTTCCCCCTTTGAATCTCATCGGTGACTTCGGCGGCGGCGGCATGTTGCTTGCGTATGGATTGGTCTGCGCTCTACTCGAGGCGCAAAAGTCCGGCAAGGGACAGGTTGTAGACACAGCGATGGTAGATGGCGCTGCTTCACTGATGGCCATGTTTTTTTCCATGGCGGGGCGTGGTTTCGATGACGAACGTGGAACCAACTTGTTAGATGGCGGTGCCCATTTTTACAACACCTACGAAACTAAAGATGGACAACACGTGTGTGTCGGGTCGATCGAACCGCAGTTCTATCAGTTACTGGTTGAAAAGGCAGGTGTCGATGCAAACCGTTTCGGCCCGCAGATGGATAAGAACCAATGGTCAGGGTTTAGGGACGAGCTCGAAGACGTTTTTAAGACGAAGACCAGAGATGAGTGGTGCGAAATTATGGAGGGAACCGATGTCTGTTTTGCACCGGTGTTATCAGTCTTTGAAGCCCCATTGCATCCTCACAACGTTCACCGCGGGACGTTCATTGAAGTCGATGGGGTTGTTCAGCCCTCTCCCTCGCCTAGGTTTAGTCGTACCGAAGCCGAAATCTCGCACCCGGCAAGAGCTCCAGGAGAAGATTCGGCGGAGGTGCTCACAGGCATCGGTTTTGCCGAGGATGAGCTGCGAACGTTGCGCGAGCAAGGCGTCATCGGTTGATGGTCGCGGTCAAGAAGTTTGTCGACAATAAATCTCAGTTGCCGCCCGATTGACAGAAGTTAGATCGACTGCGATGTCGGCGAGTTACGAGCAGGATTACCGACGCTCTATAGAACAACCGGAACTATTTTGGTCGGAACAAGCGAAGGCAATCGAGTGGTTTGTCTCGCCCGAAAAAATTATGGAACGGGATTCGAACGGGGTCGTTCGATGGTTTGGTGGCGGGAAGATGAACACCGCTTGGTTGGCCTTGGATCGTCATGTGGAAGCCGGTCGAGGCGATCAGATCGCTTTGATTTACGACTCGCCAGTGACGAATACGGTTATGCGCTTCACCTATCGAGAACTGACCGAGCGTGTCGCAAAAGTTGCCGGGGGACTTTTGGCACTGAATGTGGTTCAGGGAGACCGAGTCATTATTTACATGCCTATGGTGCCCGAGGCGGTCATCGCGATGCTCGCTTGTGCGCGGATTGGGGCCGTTCACTCGGTCGTATTTGGTGGCTTTGCGGCCCGAGAACTAGCGATGCGGATCGATGACGCGAGCCCACGGGTTGTTCTATCGGCGTCTTGCGGAATCGAGTTCCAATCGGTTATCGCGTACAAGCCGCTGTTGGACGAAGCGATAAATCTCGCGAAACACAAACCTGAAGCTTGCGTGGTCTTACAACGTGAGATGCAGGAAGCTTCGATGATCGAAGGCCGGGATTACGACTGGGCTGGATGGGAAGCCGCGTCCGAGGTCACACCTTGGGTTGCTCTAGATGCGCTAGATCCTTTGTATATCCTTTACACGTCGGGGACGACCGGTCGGCCCAAAGGTGTTTTACGTGATCAAGGCGGACATGCGGTTGCCTTGAATTACAGCATGGAGGCGATCTACGGGACAGATGTTGGGGATGTGTATTGGGCGGCGTCTGATGTCGGCTGGGTGGTTGGGCATTCCTATATCGTGTACGGGCCCCTGATCAAAGGATGTACGACACTGCTGTTTGAGGGTAAGCCCGTGCGCACACCGGATGCGGGGACTTTTTGGCGGGTACTTGCGGAACATCGGGTCAAGACGTTTTTTGTTGCCCCGACCGCTTTTCGCGCCATTCGCAAAGAGGATCCCCTTTGTGAGCTGATGCATAACCATGATCTTTCCGCGCTGGAATATCTTTTTGTCGCTGGAGAACGACTAGATCCACCGACCTATCAATGGCTGAATGAGGTATTGGACGTGCCTGTTATTGATCACTGGTGGCAGACCGAGACCGGATGGCCGATTTGTTCCAACATGGCGGGCTACGGACTAGTTGAAACGCGACCGGGCTCGCCGACTTTTCCGGTTCCGGGTTATGACCTCAAGATACTCGACGAAGACGGAAAGGAAGCCGGTGTTGGACAGGATGGGAACGTTGTGATCAAGGACCCGCTGCCGCCGGGATCGTTACCGACAGTGTGGGGCGATCACGATCGATTTATAGAGTCGTATTGGACTCGATACCCAGGTCACTATTTGACCGGCGACGGCGGTTACCGAGACGAGGATGGTTATGTCTATATCATGGGCCGAGTGGACGACGTTATGAACGTCGCTGGGCATCGTTTATCGACAGGTCAGATGGAAGAGGTCGTTGCTGATCATCCGGCGGTGGCGGAATGTGCAGTCGTCGGCATTCGCGACCCAGACAAGGGACAAGTGCCGCTCGGTCTCGTGCTACTCAAGGACGGGGTCAATATCGAGCAATCGACGCTGGAACAAGAATTAATTCAGATGGTACGAAGAGATGTCGGTGCCTTTGCCAATTTTCGGAAGGTGTGTGTAGTGCCTCGGCTTCCGAAAACGCGCTCAGGAAAGATCCTAAGGCAAGTGCTCCGCCAAATGATTGATGGCGACCCCTACAAGGTCCCTTCAACTATTGACGACCCTGGTATTCTGGAGGAGGTCGCTAGTGTGCTTGTGGGTTCGGATGTGATGGAGGTTAGCGAATGATCATTGTCCACGGCGTTATTCCGGTCGTTCCCGAACGGCGGGAGCATGCATTAGAGCTGGCGCGAGAAATGTCGGACGCGACTCAGCTGGAACCAGGCTGTATTTCCTATGACTTTTACGTGGGGCTACAGGATCCGAACAAGTTGGTTTTGTTTCAGGAGTGGGAAACCATGGACGCCTTGATGAGGCACTACCAAACACCGCATATGAAACTGTTTATGGATGCGTTGCCCGAAGTTGTATCCGGAGAAATTAGTACAAGGCGATACGCAGTGCAGACAGTGGAGGCCATCGCGAACGAGCATGAAGAAAATTACGCTCCCAAGTCGGAAGTGCCTCGTATCGTTCACTGACCCCCGGTAACGGCGTTTTCGCCTACAAATTATGCAGAGCGCAGCATCCGACCCTGACTCTTATACTAGGACTTCCTGAGCAGAGGAGATCGTTTCATGGGTGCGGATCTCGTTGGATATTGCCGCTGGTTTGGGAACCAAGTTTACGAACAGTTCACGGGATACGACTGTTTCAAGTCCGCTTCTGCGCTGACGTATACCACCTTGTTTTCGATCGTACCCATTATGGCAGTTGGGTACAGGACATTGGCTTTTCTGCCCGAATACGATCAAGTCGGCAACATCGTGTCGAACTTTATTTTCCGTAATTTCGTTCCAGAATCGAGTGCCATTGTGCAGAGTCAGTTAGCAGATTTTTCGTCTCGCGCTCTGCAGTTAGCAGGGCCTAGCTCGGTCATCCTGTTCGTTACCTCGTTTTTATTGTTGGTCACCATCGAAAAATCATTCAACGATATCTGGCAGATTCACGAACGCAGGAAAGGTTGGTCAAGACTCGTCAATTACTGGGCCGTGCTCACCATTGGGCCGCCGTTATTGGTCGCAAGTATTGTCGGCAGTACCTATCTACTTACTTTTCCATTGATTACCGAGAACGCGCTCTTAATCAGCCAAGTGTTATTGGCGTGGCTACCTTTCATCGCGGCGATTGCGACGTTCACGGTGCTGTTTTATGCGGTTCCCAATACGGTCGTACCGTTTAAGCACGCGGTTGTTGGTGGCGTCATGACGGCAATATTGTTTGAAATCGGTAAATTCGGCTTCCGCTTCATGGTGACCCAAGTCGACATCGCTTCGGTATATGGAACCTTTGCTGCGGTGCCTTTTTTCCTTATGTGGTTATACATGGTGTGGCTTTTGATTTTGGCCGGTGGTGTGTTTGTTCGGACGCTTTCTCTATCGCAGGATGTTGCCGAGGCTACGCCTGAGCCCCTCGTAATCAAGGGTCTACGTGTGTTGAAAATACTTCGTGAGGCCCACGTGGATGGTGCGCGAGTGACCGAAGCATCGATCAATCGAGCGGTCCCAATGACGCGAGAAGAACACGAACGGATTGTGGCGGTGTTGCGTCAGGAACGGCTGTTACAAACCACCGGCGAGGATCGGTGGGTACTTGCACGGAGTTTGCGAGATGTAACGCTTTGGTCTCTGTATTCGCATCTGCCCGGGTCGATGATGCTCGAGGACTTCGACGGCATTGAGGGACTTGAGTCGATTAAGGAGCGTTTTCGCGCATATGCGGCTTTTGGACATGAACAATTGGATGTGAGTATTGAAGAAATATTGGCGAATTAGTCTGCTAGTTACTGCCATCTCGCTAACCTCGGGTTGTCAGGACGCGACGATCGAGGTCGACGGCGGCGGGGTCTTTGAAGAAAGAGATTGGCGTGGGCGTTGGACATTGGTTAATTACTGGGCGGAATGGTGTGGCCCCTGTCGCGACGAAATACCCGAATTAAACGAGATCCAGAAGATGGGAACTAAACTGGGTGTTCACGTCGTCGGCGTCAATTACGACGGAGTTACGGGCCAAGCACTGGCGTCTTTAATCAAAACGATGGGAATCAAATTCCCGGTGCTTTTGAAAGATCCTCGGGTGCGCTGGGAGCTCGCGGCACCTTCAATTTTACCTACCACGCTTTTGATCAATCCGAACGGAGAGCTGGTGACAATCCTCATTGGGCCACAAACGGTTGAGTCATTATTGGAAGCTGTTGGTGCTGCCCAAATTAGCTCTGCAAACGTTCCAACACCTGTGTTGGGGTAACAAGTTCCAATTCGGAGCGGCGATAACTGTATTCGAGACGACCTTCAGCAAGATTTCTTTCGCCTACGATGACTCGGTGAGGTAATCCGAGCAGGTCGGCGTCCGCAAATTTGACCCCGGGCCGCTCGTCACGGTCGTCCAGGAACACGTCGATGTGAGCATCGAGACAACGGTCGTAGAGGTCGTGAGCTGCGGCGCGAACCGCATCGGAACGGCTGTAGTTGATGGCAACGATGTGCAGCATGGCGGGGGCAATAGCTTCGGGCCAGATAATGCCTTCATCGTCGTGGCACTGCTCGACAGCAGCGGCAACCAGTCGGGATATGCCCAAGCCATAACAGCCCATGATCAGTTCTCGCGAAACGCCTTTTGCATCTTGAATGGTGACGTTCATGGGCGCGGTGTACTTAGTCCCAAGTTTAAAGATGTGGCCGACCTCGATACCACGGATGAATTTGAGGGGGCCGCTGGCATCGGCGGCAGGCTCGCCTTCGACTACATTGCGGATATCGACGACTCGAGTTGCAGTTGCATCTCGTTTCCAGTTGGCGCCAGTGAAGTGGAAGCCGTCTTCGTTAGCGCCGCAGATGAAGTCGCTGACGATCGCCGCGCTACGATCGACATAGAATGGGACGTGTAGGTTCACGGGGCCGATCGAGCCGGGGCCACAGGCCAATGCGGCACGGATTTCATCTTCGCTGGCAAACTCGAAAGGTTGAGCGATTTCCGGCAAACGCGAGGCTTTCTTTTCGTTAAGTTGGTGATCGCCGCGGAGAACGAGTCCTACCAGCGAGCTGGTTCCCTTGACGACGAGCGTTTTTATCGTCTGCTTCGCCGCGACCTGAAAGAGTTGGGCCACGTCGTCAATCGTGCGTACATCGGGCGTCGGTTTTTTCTCTAGCGTTAACGCTGGTTTGTCCAAATCTCCAGTCGCGACCGCTTCGGCCTTCTCGACGTTCGCTGCGTAACTACTGGCAGGGCTGAACGCGATCGCGTCCTCGCCTGATTCAGCGAGGACATGAAATTCATGACTTTCGCCGTCGCCCATCGTGCCTGGGTCGGCGTCGACTGCGCGGAAGTCCAAACCAATACGGTTGAGAATTCGAGAGTAGGCGTCAAACATGGCTTGGTACGTTAGTTCGAACGACGCGTCATCCAGATGGAACGAGTAGCCATCTTTCATCACGAATTCACGTGCGCGCAAAAGGCCAAAACGGGGCCGGATTTCGTCGCGAAACTTCGTGTTGATCTGATAGAGGTTGCAGGGCAATTGTTTGTAACTGACGATCGCTTTTCGGATCAGATCACTCACCACTTCTTCATGGGTAGGCGCGAGGGCGTAGTCCCGATCGTTGCGGTCACGCATCCGCATCATTTCAGGACCCATCACGTCCCAACGGCCACTCTCGAGCCAAAGTTCAGCGGGTTGGACCACCGGCATGAGTATTTCTTGGGCTCCGGCTCGGGCTAATTCTTCGCGAACGATGACCTCGATTTTTCGGAGGACGCAGAGCCCTATTGGAAGCCAACTGTAGAGACCGGAAGCCAATTGACGGATACATCCAGCACGCAGGAGTAGCACGTGGCTGGCAACATCGGCGTCGCTAGGCGTTTCTCTCAGTGTTGGGACCAGGGTTTGGCTGAGTAGCATGGGGCGGGATTATCCGTGATGGGACGAGAACATGTCTCCCCCCAATCCAAAGAGATCGGCCTTTTGTCCCTCGGGGTCGATTTATGGTTCGCTAAAGGTCAAAGAGAGGATGCAGATTACGCGTCTTTTTTCGTTCCAGGCTGGCGGCGATATGATCGCGAGTTCCGTCACGTTGAAGCTAGAATTTTCGGTGGTTGGCACCGCTGCCGACGAGTTCGAGGCATACGCGCGATGTTTTTCAGCGGAAATTTCTATATTCTTGCCGGCCGCTTGAGATTGGTTAGGAGGTTCCTAGGTGCCCATATACGAATACGCGTGTGTTTCGTGTGAGCATCAGTTCGAGACGATCCAGAGATTCAGCGAAGATCCACTCACAGATTGCCCCGAGTGTGGTAAATCGGAGCTAAAAAAACTCGTTTCGGTCGCTGCGTTTCGACTCAAGGGGGCCGGATGGTACGAAACCGATTTCAAATCTGGCGATAAGAAGAACGTTGCGGGAGATGAAAAGAAGAACGAGTCGGACAATTCAGACGAAGCAGGTTCCTCGAAATCTGAATCGACGGTGGATGCCTCAAAGAGCGACGTCTCAAAAGAAACCGGAAAGTCCGAGTCAGCATCGAATTCAGCCAAGAAAGCCGAACCCAAAGCATCGAAGGAACCAAAGGGCGGTTCGTCTAAAGACTCGAGCTCGGGCTCGTCTGCCTCCGAATAGCCGCAGGGCTGTGTTAGGCTGCCCGCGCCCAAATTCCATATCACAGGCCAAGGTTCCGGGATGCGCACCCATTATTGCGGCGAACTGAATTCGAGCTCCATTGGCGAGGAAGTTGAGCTCACAGGGTGGGTTCATAAACGTCGCGATCATGGCGGAGTCATTTTTCTCGATATCCGTGATCGAAGCGGGGTCGCTCAGGTCGTCTACGACCCTGATACCGAGGACAGCTTTGCCGTCGCCGACATGGTCCGTAACGAGTTTGTTCTGCATGCGCGCGGCCGCGTACGTGCAAGACCCGAGGGCTCGATTAATCCCGATATGAAGACCGGAGAGGTTGAGGTTCTCGGCTCGGCGTTGGAAATCCTGAACTCTTCAGCAACACCGCCTTTCCAGTTGGATGAATACTCGTCGGCTGGTGAAGACGTCCGGCTTCGGTACCGGTATGTCGATTTGCGTCGTCCGGAAATGCAAGACCGATTGCGTCTTCGTTCGGAGGTCACGAGTTATGTGCGTCGGTTTCTCGAGTTGGAGGGTTATTGGGAGATCGAAACCCCGACTTTGACTAGAGCAACACCAGAGGGCGCAAGGGATTACCTTGTTCCAAGTCGTACCCACGCGGGCGAATTTTTCGCGCTACCGCAATCCCCGCAACTATTTAAGCAACTACTCATGATGTCCGGAATGGACAAGTACTACCAGATTGCCCGCTGCTACCGCGACGAAGACTTGCGACACGACCGCCAGCCTGAATTTACACAGATTGATATTGAAGCTTCGTTCGTTGACGAACGCGAGATGATGCGGTTGACAGAAGGAATGTTAACGGGCCTGTTTTCCGAGGCTCTTGCGGTAGATTTGGATACGTTCCCTGTTATCACCCACGCAGAGGCGTTGAGGCGATTTGGATCTGATCGGCCCGATTTACGAAACCCATTGGAACTGATCGACATTGATGACCTGATGCGTGAGGTTGAATTTAAAGTTTTTAGTGGCCCCGCCAACGATCCGCAAGGCCGAGTCGTTGCGCTTCGAGTACCTGGTGCTAATGAGGCCCTTTCACGCAAGCAGATCGACGACTACACCGACTTTGTGAGCCAATACCGCGCGAAGGGTCTCGCATACATTAAAGTTAACGATGCCCAAAGTGGTATCAACGGTGTCCAGTCGCCGATACTCAAATTTTTGCCCGACGACGTGGTAATGACGCTGTTAGAGCGAGTAGGGGCTGGTACGGGAGACATCGTTTTTTTCGGTGCCGATCGGGCGCAAATTGTGAATGACTCAATGGGGGCACTCCGTAATCGTCTCGCCTCCGATCTGGATCTTTTGTCCGATGGGTTTCGACCCTGCTGGATTGTCGATTGGCCAATGTTCCAGGAAACGTCTGAAGGTACCTTAGCGCCGGAACATCATCCCTTCACTCAACCCGCATGCGAGTTGAACGAGTTGCAATCGAATCCCGGAACCGCGCGGGCGAGGGCGTACGATGTCGTTATGAATGGATATGAGTTGGGTGGTGGATCCATGCGGATTCACGATGAAGCGGTGCAAGTTGCAGTATTCGAAGCGCTAGGCCTTGGGCAAGAAGGCGTTGTCAAATTTGGATTTCTGCTGGAAGCTCTTCGATTGGGTTGTCCTCCACATGGCGGAATTGCCCTAGGTCTTGATCGTTTAATTATGCTCATGAGCGGCACTGAGTCGATTCGCGATGTGATTGCATTTCCGAAAACCCAAACGGCGTCATGCCTCTTGATGTCGGCGCCGAGTCCGGTGGACGAGGATCAACTGCGTGAACTCGGGATCAGAATACGAGGCGAATAGGGGCCGGAAAGCGTGGCTGGACATTCAAAGTGGGCCAACATCAAGCACCGAAAGGCGCGCCAAGATGGCAAGCGCGCAAAGGTGTGGACGAAAGTGATCCGCGAAGTCACCGTTGCTGCCAGACTCGGCGGATCATCCATCGAAGACAATCCCCGACTGCGAGCGGCGGTCGATAATGCGTTATCGGTCAATATGCCCCGGGATACGATTGACAGGGCAGTCGCGCGTGGCGCCCGTGACCAAGAAGGAAACGATGTCGAAGAGCTGGTCTATGAAGGCTATGGGCCGGGCGGGGTGGCGATTCTCGTTGAAGCCATGACCGATAATAAGAACCGGACCGTCGCTGAGGTTCGACATGCATTTACCAAGCACGGCGGGAAATTAGGAACGGATGGTTCCGTCGCGTATCTATTTGATCGCCGAGGTCTAATCAGCTTTGCTCCGGGTGCGGACGAAGACGAGGTTATGAATATCGCGCTTGATGCCGGTGCTGAAGACGTGGAGAGCGACGACGAGGGCGCGTTAACGGTGATCACGACGTTCGAGAGTTTTGGCCATGTAGTGGATGAGTTTCGCGCTCGGGAAGTCGAACCGGGTCATGCGGAGGTCGCCATGGTGCCAGCGAGTACCAGCATCTGCGATACAGACACAGCCGAACAGATTCTGCTTCTGATCGATGTCTTGGAGGATCTTGACGACGTTCAGAACGTCTATTCGAACGGCGACTTTCCCGACTCTGTATTGGTTTCATGATTCGAGTGATGGGGATTGATCCAGGATCCCGCATGACTGGATATGGCGTCGTGGCGATAGAGGAAGGGACGCCGATATACGTGGCCAGTGGCTGTATACAAACGACAGGACCCGATTTTCCATCCCGGCTCAAAGATATTTTCGAGGGTATCGAAGAACTCATAAAACAATATCGTCCTGATGAGTTTGCGATCGAAGAAGTTTTTGTCGCACGCAATCCCATGTCCGCATTGAAACTGGGTCAAGCCCGAGGAGCCGCGATTACCGCGGCGGTGACGAGTGATCTCGTCGTTAACGAGTATGCCGCGCGCCGAATTAAGCAGTCCGTGGTTGGCAGCGGGGGGGCAACTAAAGGCCAGGTCCAGCATATGGTCCAGGCACTACTTAATTTACAGGGCATCCCGTCGACGGACGCGTCCGATGCGCTTGCAGTGGCTATCTGTCATGTCAATACTCGGTGGCAACTAAAGCAAGGAACGCCATGATTAGCCGTTTGCGGGGACGTATCGTCAATATTAGCGATAACGTTCTGATCATCGACGTACAAGGCGTCGCGTACGAGGCGGAAGTAACTGGGACAACGTTGGCAACAGTGGTGGGCCATGAGGGTGAAGTCGATGTCTATACCCACCTTGTCGTCCGAGACGATACGCAGGCGTTGTATGGATTTTCCTCGTTGGCAGAACGGGAACTATTTCGTGTGTTGATCCGGGTTAACGGCATCGGACCAAAACTGGGATTGATGCTGCTTTCTTCGCTCACGCCCGAGGAATTCGCCACGTCTGTTGCCGACCAGGATGTTGCTGCGATGACGCGTGTTCCCGGCGTTGGTAAAAAGACGGCCGAACGTCTTCTGATGGAACTCAAAGATCGGCTTGACACGCTCCCGGTTGGAGCTCCTCGCGCTGCAACCCAAAAGGAATCAACTGCACGAGAGGCCGAGCTTGCGCTGGTTTCACTGGGGTACCGACCTGTTGAGGCGGCCCGAGCCATCGACAACGTCTATGCGTCAGGCGAACCCGTCGAAGAGCTAATCCGTATGGCGTTGCAACGGATGTTGACGAACGCATGAGCATTAAGCCGGACCGCATCACTTCCGGACAAAGCGCGACCGAAGATAGGGCCTTTGATAGAGCCTTACGGCCGCAATTGATAGAAGACTTTATCGGACAGGATTCCGTCAAAGAACAAATGCAGATTTTTATCGAAGCGGCGCGTAAACGCGCCGAACCCTTAGACCACACACTGATCTTCGGCCCCCCGGGACTTGGGAAGACGACGCTCGCCCATATCGTCGCGAACGAAATGCAGGTGGGATTGAAGACCACATCAGGTCCGGTGATTGAAAAAGCGGGCGAATTAGTAGCTCTATTGAGCAATCTTGAAGAGAACGATGTCCTTTTCATTGACGAAATACATCGGTTATCGGCGTCGGTGGAAGAGATACTCTATCCGGCGATGGAGGATTACCGCATCGACATCGTCATCGGTGAGGGACCAGCTGCACGTTCGATACCGTACACGCTGAAGCCGTTCACCCTCATTGGAGCAACGACCCGGGCAGGCCTTCTGACGTCGCCTTTAAGAGATCGATTCGGCATTGTTCAACGGCTTGAATTTTACGCGGTCGAGGAATTGACAGAAATTACTGCCCGTTCCGGACAAAAACTTGATGTCAATGTCGATAGCGAGGGAGCGTTGGAGATTGCGCGTCGGGCCCGTGGGACCCCGCGGGTAGCCAATCGACTGTTACGTCGCGTCAGAGATTATGCAGAGGTGAGAGCTGATGGGAACGTATCGCTGGAGACAGCGGACGCCGCGTTGGATCTGCTCAATGTTGATGAGGAGGGTATCGATGCAATGGATCGAAAGTTGCTTCTCACGATTCTTGAAAAATTTTCGGGCGGGCCGGTCGGATTGGATTCGTTGGCAGCCGCGATTGGCGAAGAGCGGGATACGATCGAGGATGTCGTCGAGCCCTACCTCATTCAGCAGGGCTATATGATGCGGACGCCAAGGGGTCGGGTTGTGACTGCGCGTGCATACCACCATTTTTCGTTAACACCACCATCTTCTGTCGGTGGCGAATCCGATCAAAACGAACTTGAGTTATAAGAGTTAAGTGATGTCGGAACCTCTCTCCATATACGCGCTCGTCATCAACGCGAGCGTGCTAGTGCAAATAATTATGGCCTTGCTCGTCGCTGCATCGATGGCGTCTTGGGTCATGATTTTTCAACGGTGGCGAGCGCTCGACCGAGTACAGATGGAGCTAAACGAATTCGAGGACTACTTCTGGAGTGGGATTGATCTGCGTAAGTTGCATAAAGATCTGCAGGACGATTCGGCACTTACCGGAATCGAAACGGTATTCGTTTCTGGCTTCACTGAATTTCAACGACTGTCAGAGCAGCCCAATACGGACCCCGATTCGATCATGCAGGGGGTGCAACGGGTCATGCGAGTAGAAGTTTCACGAGAGGAGGAACGACTCGAAAAACACCTCGCGTTCCTTGCAACCGTGGGCTCCACAAGTCCCTACGTCGGACTTTTCGGAACGGTCTGGGGCATCATGAACTCGTTTCGGAGTCTTGCCAACATGAGCCAAGCCACGCTTGCTTCGGTCGCACCGGGAATTTCAGAAGCACTCATTGCGACAGCGATGGGTTTGTTCGCGGCGATACCCGCGGTGATTGGTTATAACCGTTTCTCGGCTCGAGTCGAGGTATTGATGAAGCGATACGAGGCCTTTGCCGATGAGCTCACGTCGGTCCTCTTCCGTCATGCACACTCGGAAAAAACGTAAGGTATGGCGACCCGTCGTAAACCGATGTCTGAAATCAACGTGGTCCCGTACATCGACGTGATGTTGGTTTTGTTGGTGATTTTCATGGCGACCGCACCAATATTGACGCAAGGGGTGGAAGTCAATCTGCCGCAGAAACCCTCCGATCCACTGTCCAACGACCAGGACGACCCGTTCATTGTCAGCGTTCGTAGTGACGGGGCGATATTCATTAACGTGGGCATGCGGGATATGGAGAAGGAAGCCAATCGGGTGACAATCTTTTCATTGGAAGACCAAGCCACACGGATTATTGCTGCACGCCCGGACGTTCCCGTATTTGTCCGAGCTGACGCCGACCTAACCTATTCGGAAGTGATCGAAATAATGACTGTCCTGCAGAAGTCGGGGGCAGAAAGCGTCGGGCTGATCACCGATCCACCGGACGTCTAACGGTGGGGAAATTAACCGATTACGGTCTGCCGATTATCGGTGCATTTGTCCTACATGGCGTCGTGGTAGCGATGCTTGAATGGGAGTGGGAGCCGCGCTCTCGAGAAACAGTGGTCATGCAGCCGAAAGCGATTAAGACGACGCTTATTATTCGTGAACCGCACCGCTCGGCAACGAAGGCACCCAAAAAGAAACCCCAGTCAACAAAACCAAAGTCGAGCGTTAAATCGGTACCTCTGAGGACGCCGTCAGCTCGCAGTAGATTGTTAATTGAGCCAGATAACGCGCCGTCGAAATTAGAGGAAACTGATGCGCAACGTATAGAGCGTGAGCGTCGCGAACGATTGCAAGCACGGCGCCAAAGACTGGAGGAAATGCGGCGGCGCGATTTTGAGCGCTTGTTGGTTCAAGACGCGATCGATATATCCGATCGCGCCGATCGCGACGCGGCGCAATCCTATGTTGACGGCATCTATGCCAGCATCGTTGCCCAATGGTCGAGGCCCCCGAGCGCTCGCAACGAAATGGCTGCTGGTATTCTCGTTGAGCTATTCCCTACAGGCGAGTTGAATACTGTCAGCCTAGTTGACTCGAGTGGAAGTGCCGCGTTCGATCGCTCGGCGTTAGCCGCGGTTCGCAAGGCCCGGCGCTTTGAGGTACCTCGGGATAGCGAAGTATTCGAATCGCAATTCCGGAAGTTTCGGTTGTTGTTTAGACCGGAGGATTTGTTACGTTGAAAACACTGATCTGCTGGACCGCGTTGGTCTCTCTGCACAGCTTAGATGCCCTAGAAATTGTCATCGACCGCGGAAACGACAACCCCACCCCGATCGCCATCGTCCCTTTTGCCTCGTCTAATTCGAATGGCGCGGTCTCGGGAGTTATTTCATTCGACTTGGTACGAAGCGGGCAATTTTCGCCTCTAGAGGAAGAAAACATGCTCTCCTACCCATCCCAACCAGGAGACGTTTACTTTCGTGATTGGCGCGTATTGGGTATGGAGTACGTACTCATCGGGCGTCATCTTGATCGTCTGGACGGTAGGGTTACCGTGACATATCACCTGTTTGATGTGAGCGCTGAACGCGAGGTGAAATCGGGTGAGATTACCGCGGGTCGAGAGCGTATACGCGATATCGCGCACCGAATTGCAGATGAGGTTTATGAAGAAATAACGGGTATTCGGGGAGCGTTTTCGACACGAATTTTGTACGTCCTAGTCGAAAACATTGGAACCTCCTATGCGCGCTACAAATTGGAAATGGCAGATTCGGACGGGGAACGCCCTCGGACACTGTTTGAGACGTCGGAACCTCTGCTATCGCCAAGTTGGTCCCCGGATGGTCAACGAATTGCATATGTTTCGTTTGAGACGGGTCGACCGGCGATTGTTATCCAAGAACTTGAGAGTAACGTCCGGGAACGCCTTCCTCCCTATCCAGGCCTTAACGGTGCGCCGGCCTTTTCGCCTGATGGGCGAGAGTTGGCGATGGTATTGTCGAGGGACGGAAATCCGGAAATCTATACGATGGAGATTGCGGCGCCTGCGCGCCGGCCTCGGCGGGTGACGCGCCACGTATCGGCCATCGATACGGAACCGGGCTGGACACCGGATGGGAAGAGCCTGATTTTTACGTCGGATCGCGGCGGCCGACCGCAGATTTATCGGATCGATTTGCGGACATCATTGACCGAAAGGCTGACTTATCAAGGAGATTACAATGCCCGTGCTCGGCTACTCCCTGACGGCCGTCATCTCGTGTACGTGCATCGGCGTGAGGGCGTTTACCACATTGCGTGGCAAGACCTTGAGACCGATGAAGGTCCTCGGGTATTGACGGAGACGTCGTTGGATGAATCGCCGTCGCTCGCACCGAATGGAACCATGTTGATCTATGCGACGCAGGATCAGGGGCGAGGTATACTTGCCGTGGTATCCATCGACGGTCAGGTCAAGTACAAGTTACCGTCGTCGGCGGGGGATGTCAGGGAACCTTCCTGGTCGCCGTACCTCGACACATTGTCCGCAACTCGGGGGTTATAGATTGATGAGGAGAGAGGAACGATGAGGCAGTTCAGAAGGTGCAACGTGGCATCGTTGATCTTGGGCGTGCTGGTTCTTGTCGGTTGCGCGAGTCAACAGGAATCGGAACCGGCCGCACAACCAGAGGCACCCGTTGAAGTAGCGCCCGTGCAAACGCAACCTGTTCAAGCCGAACCGGAAGCGACCGATTTTGATAACCGTAGCCGGCCGCTTATGCCCAGTGGCCGAATTTTGGCGACGAAGTTTTATTTTGAACTCGATCAAGCCAGGCTTTCCGCCCGCGATTTGCGTCTGCTCGAGATGCACGCGAATATTTTGACTCGGAACCGTGATCGTCGTTTGGTGATTGAAGGTCACTGTGATGAGCGTGGTACCCGGGAGTACAACCTTGCGCTAGGTGAACGCCGCGCCAACGCGGTGAGTAGTTTCCTCACCTCGGCAGGCGTCAGACGATCCCAAATTGACACGGTCAGCTACGGCGAAGAACGCCCTGACGACCCCGGACACGACGAGTCCGCGTGGAGTAAGAATAGGCGCGCGGTAGTGATTTATCGGTAAGTGCCGTTCGCAGTGCGAACCGACCAGACACAAAGAAGGCGTGGAACGAAAGTTCTGCGCCTTTTTTTATGCGGATTGCTAGGTTTCTCGATGGTTGATGCGATCGGCGCAGCTCCGATCGCAGATCAATCTCAGGAGGGTAATTCGAACCCCGAATCCGTGGACGCCGACCAGTCCGCCAGCAACAATCCAGGCTTAGCACCGCTTTTTTACCAGCTGCAAGTTTTGCAAGAAGAACTTGCCATCATTCGAGGCATGCTTGAGGAACAGACTTATCGGGTCGATCGGCTTACGCGGGAACAGAATCGACGTTACACGGATATTGATCGACGGTTTCGCGAACTTCGGGGGATAGACGGCTCAACGGAACCCCATGACGAAACCGATATTCCGCCGTTGCCTCCTGTCATCGACCCTACCGGAACAGAACGCGGTGCTTATGAAAGTGCTTACGCGCTCACAAACGAACGTAGGTTTGATGATGCCATTGTCGCTTTCGATCAATTTATCGTTGATTACCCGAACGGGCAGTGGACACCCAACGCATTTTATTGGTTGGGGGAATTACACCATGCGACGGAAAATCTAGAAAAAGCACGGCAGTCATTCGTTCAGGTAGTCACGCTCTACCCGAATCACGCGAAAATACCAGACGCTTTATACAAACTCGGCAAGGTCTACCATCAGTTGGGCGATACACGGCGCGCGCGCGAGTACCTTGATCGAGTCATCAAAAATCATCCGGGAACGGTCGCGGATCTCGCGAGATCGTACGCAGCCGATTACCTCTAACCTCGTGTCCGGGACTGAGGGTCTGCGCGTCACCGAGATTTTTCTCTCAGTACAGGGGGAATCGAGGAGCGTCGGCTGGCCGACCGTCTTTATTCGGCTCACCGGATGTCCGTTGCGTTGCCAGTATTGCGACACCGCATACGCGTTTCATGGGGGTTCAATTCTTGCCCTAGATGCCATTCTTAATCGCGTGGATGAACTTGGCGTGCGGCACGTAACCGTCACCGGTGGCGAACCGCTGGCGCAACCGCGAGTACTTAGTCTGCTCGTTAGATTGTGTGATCAGGGTTACAAGGTGTCACTCGAAACCAGCGGTGCGATGGATATCGGTGCCGTCGACCCGAGGGTTAGTCGGGTGGTTGATTTTAAGAGCCCGGGGTCCGGAGAGGTCGGTCGAAATCTCTATTCGAACGTTGCGGCATTGCGCCAAAGTGACCAGGTGAAATTTGTGATTTGTGATCGAGGCGATTATTGCTGGGCAAAGGATATCTGTACCGAGCACGACCTTACCTCACGTGTTGGCGAGGTGCTGTTCTCTCCATCCGCGTCCGAGCAGAGTGCCAGACAATTGGCGGAGTGGATCCTTGCGGATCGGTTGGACGTGCGGTTTCAGATACAACTCCATAAAGTTCTTTGGGGTGATGAGGCCGGTCGTTGACTATCTGCGTCGTACTTTTATCGGGAGGCCTTGATTCTGCGACGACGCTAGCGATCGCGAACGATCAGGGATTCGAGTGTTATGCACTGTCTTTTTTTTACGGTCAACGCCACTCCATCGAGTTAGAAGCCGCTCGGAAAATTGCTTCGTCCGCAAGTGTCAAAGAGCACCGTGTGATTAATATCGACCTGTCTGAATTTGGCGGGTCTGCATTGACCGACCATGAAATTAAAGTGCCGGAAGGGCCAACGATGGGCATTCCCGTGACTTATGTCCCGGCGCGAAACACGGTGTTTTTATCGTTAGGCCTTGCTTGGGCAGAGGTACTGGGCGCGTGCGATCTCTTTATTGGTGTCAACGCGGTTGATTATTCGGGCTACCCGGACTGCCGTGAGGAGTTCATCCGTGAGTTTGAAAAGCTAGCTAATCTCGCGACTCGAGCTGGGGTTGAAGGCAGTCGATTTACGGTTCACACCCCCCTCATCGAATTACCAAAGGCCGACATCATCCGAAAAGGATTGCAGCTCGGACTGGACTACAGGAACACGGTCTCATGCTATCAACCCAATGATGTTGGCGCGGCTTGTGGTCGGTGCGATAGCTGTCGTATCCGCAAGGAGGGATTCCAATCAGCAGGCGCAGTCGATCCCACGCCGTATTACTAAATTGCTCGGCGATCAAGATCGTTGTGAACCAACACCACGCATTGACTCGCAAAGATCGTCTTGGGCCCCAAGGCGATAGGCCGACCGCCGAGCCGGGCGAGATATTGCGTGCTCTTACGCGGCATCGATTTGTGATCGCTCATGACAAAGATTGCCGGCGAGTCGAGTGGGGTCGCACGTATATCTGACCCCTTCTTGTCGAGGTAGTAAAAGCCGGGAATTGCCGCCGCCTTGACGATGGATTCGAAACTGCGGTGAGTGACTTCGATGCCGCTGTCACAGATGACGGTTTCATCGCGACCGAGCTGGGTTCCTTGGGCAAGAGCGCCGCGTATTGAGTTAGCGATGGAACGCTCATCAAACCCTCCGAGAGAGCCGATGGAATTGCCTTGGTAGGTGAGTACCCTTGGTGGGCAAGGAGGACCTTCGAGAATGACGCGGATCGATGTATCAACACGGTGTTGATTGGCAAAGAAAAGAGCATTTGCGACAGATTGAGCGACGACTTCTAAGTGATTGGCAGAAGGCAGATCGTCTAGGGAAAAGCGCGGTGCCGTGGGTCCGTTTCGGACTCTCAAGATGAAGTTTCGTGCTGCCCAATCCAAAAGCAGTTCCGTGGTGGCGTGTTGGTGGGCCGTCTGGGGCTCGAACCCAGGACCAACGGGTTAAAAGCCCGGTGCTCTACCAACTGAGCTAACGACCCCTAGGCCACGAAACCGCGCATTCTATTCGTGGTGTGCGGACCGAACAAGCGCGCGTGACTCAATTGCGTTAAGTAAGCTGCCGTGACACCTGTATATCGCGGGAGAATGGGCAATAATCGATGACGTGGGGGAATGCAATGAAATTGACCAAACTTAGTCGGTCGATCGAAGGGAAGGTCGCGATCGTCACTGGCGCAGCGAGTGGAATGGGTCGGTCGACCGCGTGCTTGTTTGCTGAGCACGGCGCATTGGTAGCCCTAACCGATATCAACGAGGAGCCCCTAAACGATGTCGTTAAGGAAATCAGCGAGGCCGGTTATCCGGTGCGAGGATGGACCCTTGATGTTTCGGATCGGGATGCCATTGAACGAGTGGTACCCGAAATCGCCGTGCACTTTGGCGGTATCGACATTCTTATCAACAATGCCGGCATTGGCGCGGGCGCCCCGGTGGATGATGACGATTACGAAAGCGTCTGGCAGCGCGGGCAGGATGTACTGATTACGGCTCACGTGCGCATGATCCGTGCCGCGCTACCGTTCTTACGGGAAGCCCATGGCGGTCGGATCGTTAATATTGCATCAACGGAGGGCTTGGGCGCGACCAAGTACTCGAGTGCATATAGTGCCGCGAAAACGGGTGTCCTGGGGCTAACGCGATCGCTCGCAGTAGAGTTTGGAACCGAAGACATTACGGTGAATTGCATCTGTCCGGGCCCGATAAGAACCGGTCTAACCGACGGCATACCGGAAGAGCAAAAACAAGAATATGCGCGTCGGCGAGTAGCACTAAAGCGGTATGCGGACCCCGAGGAAGTCGCCCACATGACCTTAAGTTTGGTTCTACCGGCGGCTGGTTATGTCACCGGCGTGGCACTGCCTGTCGACGGTGGGCTAACCATCAGGAACGCGTGAACCTAACCTTGAATCAGCAACAGGTGCGAGTCCCCTGGCGGACGGTATTTGCGTACGGCGCCCCGACCGTCGGCGCAGGATACATGTACCTGCTCGTCGGTTTGTACGTTATGAAGTTCTCGACGGACGTGTTGTTGATCGCGCCGGCAGTGATGGGTGTCATCTTCAGTATTTCGCGAGTTTGGGACGCGATTTCCGATCCGCTAGTCGGTTACCTCAGTGATCGGACCGTTGGCTCCTTCGGTCGACGTCGTACATGGATGGCAGCTAGCGTCATCCCCATCGGGGCTGCATTCGTGATGGTTTTCTCGCCCCCAGCAGGGTTATCTGAAACGGCTCTGATTGGTTGGATGGCGGTGGCGGTGATTGGGTTTTACTCGGTCATGACGGTCTTTTTTGTTCCTCATCTATCCCTCGGCGCAGAACTGTCGGATGACTATCACGAACGTAGTCGGCTTTTTGGCATCCGCCACGCGTTTTATACCTTCGGTTCGATTCTATGTTTGGCGAGTTTTCAAGTCCTCCTGGTTGCGGAAACGCGGGGCGAGGCCGAGGTGCGACAAACCGCACTTGAGCTGGCGTTTGTTGCAACATTGGTCATGGCGCTTCTGATTGGCTTTGCAGTCGTCAGGCTACGGGAACGGAGCGAATTCCAAGGGAGAGTTAACGAGCGACCGTTTCGAGCATTTGCGGACGTGGTTCGTAATCCCCACGCACGATTATTGATCATCGTGACGTTCATCGAAAATGTTGGTTCGGCGGCAATTGGGGTGTTGACGCTATACGTCGCGCAATACGTGGTTGGCGCGGCATTGTGGGCCCCCCTGATTATTTTGTCTTACATGATCCCGTCGGCCTTTTCGGTACCAATCTGGATACCGCTGTCGCGCCGATACGGCAAAGTACGACTTTGGTTTTTTTCGATGTTGCTAACCGGCTTATCGTTTGGCGGTATGTTCGTCCTCCCTTTCCTAGACACGGTCGACGCCCGGCTGATTACGATGATCGTGCTGGCCGTCTTTGCGGGGCTGGCTGCAGGCTGCGGTGGCACGATAAGCGCCTCCGTCCAGGGCGACGTGATCGATTACGACGAGTACGTCACGGGAGAACGCAAAGAGGGGACCTACTTCGCGGCATGGAATTTCGTCTACAAGTGCGCGATGGGGGCGATGCTGATGTTGACCGGGTTCGTTCTGCAGGCAGCGGGGTTTGTACCGAATGAAGTGCAGTCGATGCAAACGCAAATTGCGATCGTCTCGTTATACAGCCTGTTTCCGCTAGTTTGCTACGCAGTTGGAGCTATGCTTTTTCGGCGTTTCAAACTAAACGAACAAGCTTACGCAGAGATTCGAAGCGTATTAAATGCGCGCCGCACGCCGGCTTGAGAATCGATTAGCGACCGACAAAGTTTCCTGCGCGACGTTCGGCGACCGCCCGGACGCCTTCGCGGTGATCTTCAGTCTGTTGCAGCCGATGTTGCTCTAGAAATTCGTGATCGGTTTGGTCTTTGACAGATTCTGCTAATCCGGCACGCATCGTGGCTCTCACGGACACCACCGCCAGCGGTGCATTCTCGGCAATCTCAGACGCTAACGCGATCGCTTCGGAGCGAACGTTTTCTCGGTCAGTCAAGACGTCACCCAAGCCCCAATCGTAAGCTGTTTCTCCGTCGATACGCTTGCCGGTTAAGAACATGTTGTTTGCTTTTTGCTGTCCGATGAGTTTTGGCAGCGTGTGCGTGAGTCCAAAGCCGGGATGAAAGCCGAGTTTGACGAAATTTGCAGTAAATCGAGCTTCTCGGCAGACGACTCGAAAGTCCGGAACGAGTGCCAAACCAAATCCGCCGCCTACGGCGGCTCCCTGGATAGCGCCGACGACCGGCTTCTGACACGAGAATAGATCGACAGCCGCGGTGTAGAGCGGGTTTCCCTGGGTCGCATTTCGCTCGGTTCGTTCAGACCGGGTTCCGGATCCGGAAAAGTCGTTGCCGGCGCAGAAGTGTTTTCCTTCCGAGCAAAGGACGATGGCCCGGCACTCGGGGTCGTCGTCGAGATCACGGAATGCCTGGACGAGTGACTTAATTAGATCGACATCGAAGAAGTTGTTGGGAGGACGGCGTATTTCTGCGATTGCAACGTGACCGCTGCGCGTAATTTCGGCATCGCCGTACCGGCTCGACTCGGTCATGTCGGTTCCTCCGTCTGATTCGCGTCAAGGGCGTTATAGTGTGACGGATTGTAAGCAGAAGCAAAGGACGGCCGATGAAGTGGCGAATTGGTGATGTCACGATCACGCGGGTGGTTGAACTTACCTCATCAACGATCGGTAACTACATATTGCCGCAGGCGACGGAAGATCGTATCAAGGCGATCGACTGGATCGGACCGTTCGTGAACGACGATTGCCAGCTTGTCCTTTCGTTCCATAGTTTGGTCATTGAGACGGGCACTCGGACCCTCGTCGTTGATACCTGTATTGGGAATGACAAGGAGCGTACCTATCCAAGATGGCACCAAATGCAGTCATCGTTTTTGGAAGATCTCGCTGCCGCAGGATTTGATCGTGACGGCATCGATACAGTTTTGTGTACACACATGCATGTCGATCATGTTGGATGGAATACGCGTTTGGTAGACGGACGATGGGAAGCCACTTTTCGTAACGCGCGCTATCTCTATGCAGAAGATGAGTGGATGCATTGGCAAAACGAAAGCCAGGCCGAATACGGACCCGTGATTGATGATTCGGTGCGGCCCATTTTTGATGCCGGTTTAGCTGACCTAGTTTCAAGTCATCATGAAGTTACGAGTGAAGTGAGTTTAGAGGCGACGCCTGGCCATACGCCTGGGCACGTCAGTGTGCATATTACTTCCCGGGGCGAAGAAGCGGTCATTACCGGCGATATGATCCACCACCCATGTCAAATAGCCCATCCCGATTGGTCAACCACGGCGGATGTGGACCCGGAGCTAAGCGCGTTAACGCGTGCCCGCTTTCTTGAGTTATACGCGGGTCGTCCAGTCCTCGTGATAGGCACTCATTTTTCCGGTCCAACGGCGGGCACATTGGTGCAAGATGGCGATTCGTACCGACTCGATTACTAAGTTGGCCGATCGTTTCCGTGACCGGACCGGGTCGGACTAGGCCGCATGTTAGACTCCGAGGTCGCTCGCTGATCTAAGATAACTCTGGCGTCCCGGGATATTTTTACCGCCCTTTCGCAGGCCGATTTCCGTTGGCTGTGGTTCGGCAACTTGGGTTCTTCGTTTGCGATGAACATGCAACAGGTTGCGCGAGGGTGGTTCGTGTACGAACTGACTTCCTCCGCGGTCGACCTTGGATGGGTCACCATGTCCTTCATGATTCCTCAAGTGCTATTTTCTTTGTGGGGAGGGGTCCTTGCTGACCGAGTTTCAAAGAAGTCGATACTTGTAGCGGCCCAATCCTTGAACGCCATTGCCACACTAATCATGGCCTTAATCATCCTGATCGGGAACGTGGATTTCTGGGATTTTATTATGTTTGGCCTGTTTAACGGCATTGTGTTGGCTCTATCGTTTCCTGCTCGAAACGCATTTGTTCCGGATCTTGTGGACGAGCGATTAATTTTTACGGCCATGGCGCTTAACACGACGAGCATGAATTTTGCGCGAATCTTGGCGCCGGCATTTTCAGGCTTCTTGATCGCTTGGATCGCGGCGGGAGATACCTCGAGCACCTTTGGTGTCGGCATCGTTTACGTCGTCATCGGCGCGTTGTATCTCCTTTCGGCGGTCACGATGTTATTCGTCTCCAAGAGCGGTCGGGCGGGATCGCGCGAGACGCGCAAACACCCGTTGATTGAAATTCTGGATGGCCTTAAGTACGTCCGGACTCACCCGACTGTATACGCCCTGATCATTCTATCGATCGTGCCATTCATGTTTGGTATGCCACTTAACACGTTGTTGCCCGCGTTTAACGAAGACATTTTGCTCGGTGGTCCAGACGACCTGGGATTGCTTCTTTCGGCAATGGGCATTGGTGCAATTCTTGGATCGTTGATGTTGGCTGCCTCGGGCGACTTGAAGCACAAAGGCACTTGGCTTGTGGTGAGCTGTTTTGGCTGGGGTATTTCGACTGTTCTGTTCGGTATGGCACCTAATTTGTGGACAGCGGTCGGGGTACTTGGATTGGTGGGCTGGTTGTCGTCTTGGAATATGTCTCTGAATCGTGGCTTGTTGCAGGTTCAAGTCGCGCGGCATATGCGGGGACGCATCATGAGCATCGATATGATGTCACATGGGCTCATGCCGCTCGGCGTATTACCGGTGAGCATGATCGCAGACGCTTACGATATATCGACTTCGCTCATCGCAAGTGGCGCGGTTTTTGTTGCTTTGATAGGGCTTATCGTGCTCGTTTCAGCCCCGGTGCGAAGGCTCGATTCGATGATGGCCGATGTTCACCGCGCGAACCAGCACCGCGAGGCGTTGTCTGCGGCGCAACGACCCTAGCGGGGAGACTCGATAATGTCGTCGAGTACGGGGCGAATTTGATCGAGGAAAAGCGTTGGGTTTTCGCTCATCGGGAAATGACCGAGACCCGTTAGGGTCCGGTAGCGAGCACCGGGTATCATCGATGCCAGCTCTTCACCTGCATCAGGTGTGCCGCTCCAATCATATTCGCCATTGAGAATGTCGACGGAGCAAAGCTCGGTATTGATCGCGTGTGCCGTATTTCTTACGTCGTGGTCGATTGAGTAGTAGTAAAGATCACCCTTAAAGACGGCTGGCGCACCCTGGCTATAAACCCAACTCGTCTCGTGGCGCAAGGCATCAGGGCTCGTTGGTGCCATCATGCCGTACATTAAATGGCCTTTGTAATCGTTGCCGATTTTGGGGTGGTAAAACTCGTCCACAAAACCGCCTGGTGTATAGGCGGAAGCTTCGAGACCGACCACGGCTCGGAATTCGTTTGGATGGTGTAAAGCGAGATCGACGGCCAGGTGTCCGCCAATCGAACTTCCCATGTAGACGGGTCGATCAAGTTCAAGCGCGCGTGCAAGCGTGATGGGGACTTGCATCAGAAATTCTTTTTCGAGTCGATATTCCTTTTCCCACCATCTCAGATCTTCGGGCGGCACGGACTTACCGTGATAGGGGAGGTCGTAGGCAATTAATCGAAATTTCGACTGAAGATCGTCATCCTCCATGATATGGCGCCATTGTCGTCCATCTGCACCCGCGGTGTGCTGTAGCAGCAGACCGATCTCTCCGGAACCCGCTTCCTCGAAATAAAGGCGATATTCCACGTCTTCGATCGTTAGGTACGTATAACGCCCGGTCGTTGAATCAAACCTCGGCATTGCGGACCTCCCGGAGGATTTCGATCAAACGCCGGATGGCCGGGTAGTAGGCGCAATAGTTGTCTCGGTCACCCGTGATTTCGAAACCGTGATGGATGGAAGCCGGGTACAGATCTTGATAAAACGGCTTCGGTACAGCTCGTAAAAGCTCATCCCAGTCCTGTTGAGACGCCGAAATCGCCAGGTCCGTTGGGCCACCACCGTACCAGTCCTGAATCTCTCGGATCGTGCCACCTTCAATATCGATGCGTGTTTTCTCATCGCCGATGCTGATCCGCAGAGTCGAGTCCCACATTCGAGCATGAATGCCAAATTCGCCATCGCTGTTCGCTTTGGTTTTTACCCCGTTCCAATCGAACATCTTGTGACCCCCCTTTTCGTCACGTAGGGTAACTGATTTCGCGGTGGGGGCGACGCTGATGTCGTTGCGCATAGGTTTGGTTGCCGACACGCATGTGCCCGAAGCTTGTCAGACGCTTTGGCCACAGGTTTTTCGAGCGTTTGAAGGTGTCGATTACATCTTCCACGGTGGAGATGTCCACGACCTCGCCTTGTTGAGTGAATTCGAAAAAATTGCTCCGATTTATTGTGCTCGTGGTAATGGCGAAGATGGGTCTGGCGGGCGTCCGATTCAACCGGAGGACGATAGGGTCCAGTACGCTTGGACGCTGGAGATGGAAGACGTGGTCATTGGCCTGACCCATTATATTCCGGCCGATGAACGCCCGCCGGATCATACGGTGGCTCGTTGGTGCGAGCGCTATTTCCCCGAAAGAACGCCGGATGTCATCGTGTTTGGAGATACCCACACCGAGTTGATCCGCGACGTGGGTGGCATTCTTTGTGTCAACCCTGGGTCACCGACCTACCCACACAACTACGACACGCAATTCGGGACCTTGGGTTTTTTAGAGTTGGACGCTGGGACGGCCAGTGCATCGGTATGGTTAATTAACGAGACGGGTATCGAACCATACGATTGGGACAATCCTCCTAAGTGGAAACTTTGACCCTAACGAAACACCTTAATCTTTTGGCAAGCCGAGAATGCGCTCGCTGATAATGTTTCGCTGGATGTTGGGGGTGCCGCCGCCGATGACAACGTTGGGCCAGCTTAATGAAGATCTGGCCCAACGCGCGGTCTGGGTTTGGAACTGAACACCTTCCTGGCCCTGCAGTTCCACCGCAAAATCATCCATTTCGATTTCGAGACTTGCCCGAAGCAACTTGTTAACGGATGTTTCTGAGGACAGCGGTTGACCCCGCAGCTGCCGGGTCAAATAGCGTAATCCGTTGTATTTCATCGCCGCGATTTTCGTCTCGAATTCAGCGATCCGTCGGCGGACCAGGGGGTCTTCCGATGCGGGAGCGCCCTGTTTCCGAGTTCCGCGGACTAATTGTTTTAAGTCCTCGAGCTTACCGAACATTTGGGTTACCTCGCCGATGCTCGAGCGTTCGTTGGCTAGCGCCGAGATGGTGACGGCCCAGCCCTTACCCTCGTCGCCCAAACGGTTCTCGATCGGAACTTCGACATCCGTGAAGAAAACCTCGGCGAAGTGTCGATCGCCGGCCATGTTTTCGATAGGCCGAACTTCAACCCCCTCGGTTTTCATTGGGACCAACAAGCAGGTAATACCATCGTGTTTAACCTCGGTATTAAAGTCTGTACGGGTTAAGAGGATCATCCAGTCGGCGTAAGGAGCACCCGTCGTCCAAATTTTTTGTCCGTTTACCT
>UINC01001483.1_pt1 | contig 109595 bp, 104 predicted proteins | sample 5385821 | NCBI WGS metagenome assembly UINC01 (sample SAMEA4666929, study PRJEB26691) | marine metagenome | isolation source: Pacific Ocean | place: Pacific Ocean | collected 2011-10-13 | reverse complement strand
TCTATGATCAAATCCGCTACTTTTGCTCTGGCATCTTCAGGGGTCTGAAGATAGTGATCACCCTCAATCATTTCCAGGTGTTTGTCTTTCGTGCCAACAGCATCAAAAATTGCTTTAGCATCACTTGGAAAAACCCCTGTATCGGCATCACTCTGCAGTACCAGCGCAGGTTGTGTAATACGATTTAGATGCGGTGCCCCGCGGCAATGAGAGTCTTTTAGACTCCACATCGACAACCAGGTCCGCAATGTGTTAGTGAGGCCAATACCCCGTGGGCTAAAGTTGGCTTTTTTGGGATCTCCCGCATAACACCTACCCACCTCCCGTTTCGAGGGATCGATAGCGCCGTCCATGAGGCGTAGATCTGCCCACGTGCGATAAAGATTAAAGGCGCGATCAAACATACCGTTCTTTCCCAAGCGATCTAATTCAGCATGACACCATTTAGTTATTCTATGGTTACGAGCCTCTTGTGCCGCACGATAGCGTGCTATGAACCCCTTTGAATATGGAGGACCATTTGCTGAGTCATACATGTTTAGATCGGGATCAATACTAGCAGGATCCGACTCTTCTATTACTGACGGATCACACCATGCCGTTAGAACTTCCGGTCGACCAATATGCGCACATAAAGATATGTAAAAGTCCGCAGGGATGAGGTCATTTAGCCCTTCAGGCAAGCTAACCCCAGGCGTCGGAGTCATTGTTACACCAAGCGCTTGCGACTGGTAGGCCCCCATCAGAGAACCACCTCCGGAATTACCCAGAATTACTAGTCGCTCTACACCAGCCTTTTCTTTTAACCATTGAACACCGGCGCCAATATCTATAAGCGCATGCTCTAGTAAAAAGAAACCCTCATTCCCACGAAATCTTGTATTCCAACCTAGAAAACCATATCCACGTGAAGCCATGTATTCGCCTAAATAATGTTCACTGAAGTCGACATTGTAATGAGTCGCAATGAGCGCCGTCTTAGGTTTTTTATCCGACGAAGAGTAATACAACCCCTGACAAGGATAAAATCCTGCGCCGTTCCTTGCACTTGTTGATGATTCGAGGGAAACAAATTCACGTTGCCAGCTACCCATATTGCCTCCAAATATAAAGAAAGTTCAGTTTATAAAGAGTAATTAAGATCTATGAAAATTACTTGATGGATAGGGTAGGAGAAGAAAACAGCTAATTTACTAGGACGGGATAAGCCATATGGGAGAAGACCAAACTCGTTCCTGCAATGTGGGCGGAATATCGTCACGAGGATCTACACCAGCGCGGATAGCGTCCCAGGTAGACCAACGGCAGCTTGGATTTTCAATTGCTCTGACGTAATAAAATGCGTGCTGGTTAGCATCGTATTCGGGATCCTTCCAACGCATTTTTAACTCCGCTGACCCTTTATCCGAACTAATACTACAATCCGAAAAGTTGACTGAAGCCTCGTTATTTGGGCAACGATGATTGCTTGTATCCACCTGCGCGCCATCAGAGCAGGCAACGTCAAATACCTTTTCCCGAGATTGGCCATTCTGAACCCATCCTTTGATAATCTGTAGCCTTTGCAATGGAGCACTATTCGGGTCCTTTGATGCCCACGCAATAAATGAAGGTTCTAAACTTGTATCGGTAATCAAATCGCCACCCATAGGGACCCCTTCAGTGTACGCCTTGGCTATCATATTTTCCTCGTCCACGTCGGGGAGATTGTAACCAGCAAAAAAGCGGACTTTCATACGTGGTCCTGTAGTGCCAAAAGTCTCTTTTCTACGCAAAGCATCATAAATAGATTCGCGAGTATTTTCTTCAGCCCATAACCCAGCGAGTCCCGAAGCGCCAAAACGGCTATATCTATCAAAATATACACCACCATTAGCATCAGAAACTTCGAGGGGAACTGCACCTCTTTTCTGACCGTCACTATCTAACAAACCAGAGACGCCCCAAAACTCATCTTCGTCGCCGACATAAGAGGCATTATGATTATCACTAGAACCTATAATCCCGAGTTTGAAGGGGTTGTAGCCATGCTCAACCTGCATACTAATACCATTCTTGAGGGCCTCCCGCACATAACTACCCTGAGGTTGCATAGGGACAGTACTTCCTAGTCTAAATTTCAGAAGTTCAAAATCGGCCCACTCATCATTAGGCGATAAGTAAGGATGAGAATCAGACGTTCCTTTCACTTGTGTTATTTCCACTAAAGGTTCATTCCTTAATCGCTTGTTAGCATATGCCGCATCCAAAGGCCTACCGTTAAAGTCGGCAAGTTGAAACATTAAACCTTCCGACATATTAGAATTATGAGGAATAGCTAAACTCTCTATTCCTTCAGCACGATTGTTATCCATCCAAGCCCAAAGGTCTTCTGGATCATCAGAGTCCAATCGAGAAAAGGGCATATCTGGTACTGCGACGTTTTTGAAAACGACGTTTCGGTGCAGCATTTCGGACTCTGGACCGGTGCCCGTATATTCATAGGCAATAAAGGTAGTGAAGGTACCTGGATCATTGTGACGATTAGCGCTAGCCACAATATCATCCCATGCATTCTTTACTACGCCCTCATCCATGATTTCTCGACTGTTTTCAGAATTGGCAAAATCGCGAAATCTAGCAAAAATAGACCGTCGAAGCATTGGATCATCGCCCACTTCATTTATTCCTTGGGCTATCTCATGCTCAGTTAAGCTTGAATTTCCTAAAGCCATCTCTCTCATTATCCCCATATAGTACGCATGATCTGTCACTGCATAAAAATCCATAGGTACCTCTAGTTTCATGTCGAAACCAGCGGCGTGGGTAATAGAGCCTCCCTTCGCAAATTCGTACGCATCGTCTGGCGACGATGTACCACCGAAGATAAAAGCGTCGTAGGAGTACATGGTGTGCACGTGAAGATCGCCGAAATAGGCGTTACGGTCCGTACTGTAATCTGTAGAGTTCTGAGCTGTAATTACCTGGGAAAAAGGCGCTGATTGCCCGTCACTGGGTTGCTCAGAACAAGATAGAATCATGAGTGGAACGGCGATAGTTAATATTTGAATACGCATAAGCTTGTTCGTTCCTTCTTACTGGCGTGTACCATTCACAGTTAAGTTACCAAGGGTTGTAAAAATAGTCCCTTGTAAATTATTTCCATCGACCGTGCCACTAAAATTTATTCTCATCATCTGCTCAGAACCTGAAGGATTTGAAATTTCATCCGACCATGAAATTCTACTCCCCTCCAGAATTGCCCCTTCGACGACTCTTATAGCATCTCCGGCAATCGTGATTGTACCATCGGCTGTAATTGTCCAGACGGATGATTGCATACCAAATTCGGTATCTACGATGATATTCCAATCGCCTACACTGACAGATTCGATGTCACAAGCGGCTAAAAACAAAGATATCGTAATAACCAGAAATGTTTTTCTCATATTAACCATATAATTGCGCCTGTTTTGCTCAGTGTTCGTAGTATGTTCACTGCCAATAGTCTATGACTCTTTCCCAGTGTTTATTCTTTACAGAAATACTGGTCCTAAACCACCTGTTACTCTGTGTTAAGAACTAGAGCTATCTCAATGATACGATTGGTAAAGATATTACTCGAACAGCCTGGCCAAAATAGCATCATAAATCTACCTTATCTTACTATCGGTAGCTTTACTTTTGGATCTAGGTTTCCTTTTCCGGGGATATAATTGGCTTCAATACGAATTCCATCAGGGTCCTCAAATAGAACCGAATAATAACCCGCAGCCCAATCGCCCTCTTCCGGAGCTCGAATAATCTTTGCATTTATATCCACAAGAAACTCGTACAAGTCATCAATATCGCTCCTAGTACGAGCTCTAAAGCAGAAGTGGTGTAGACCAATACGATTTTGTTCAAATACTTCGCTTTGAAATTTGGCCTCAGCTTCTTTTACGGCAATACCTGTTCTGCTTCCAACCCCATAAATTACCTCATCAGAATCATAGATCAATTGCATCTCCAGGAACGCAAAAAGTTGTCTATAGAATGGGTTACATTTCTTGAAATTGGAAACAGTGATTCCAATGTGCGCGATTCCATTCATTTGCATGAATTAAATCTCCCTTGTCAATTGTTCTAGAAACGAAGGTACCCGTATGTCGGGTTGTAGCGATAAATGTATTCTCATTGAAATATGCCCTCCTGCCTGTTTTCTAATATAGTAGAAAAGATATCAAGATATAAAACTATTAGATGGTAGTATAATACTTATCAAACTATTGATATTTAAAGCAAATAATATATTTCCAAATAAATATAAAACTTGCTGGCGCTATAACTATGATTGGATTTAACAATTTCAACTACATATGGATCGCTATTGCGATAGTTACTTTTTTAACTTTAATTAGTTTTAATATTAAAGCCCCCTACGGAAGACATTCAAATAACAAATGGGGAGCTATGATTTCTAATAAATGGGGTTGGTTTCTAATGGAACTACCTGCATTTATTTTAATGCCAGCACTTTCGCTATCTGGCCCTTCCCCAAAAGACAACCTAACCTTTCTCTTGATCATTTTATGGCTTATTCATTATGGGTTTAGAACTCTCATGTTTCCGTTCAAACTCAAAACAAACAAAAAAGAAATACCAATTTTTGTCGTTTTCTGCGGTCTCTTTTTTAACAGTATAAATGGCTTTCTTAATGGATATTATTTGGGCTTTTTAAGCCAAGAAAATAACCACATCCTCACATTAAATGTGATTGTAGGGATAGGTGTTTTTTTTCTAGGAATGTTTATCAACAGAACTTCTGACACGAAATTAATTTCTTTGCGGGAAAGTCACGACGATTATTTAATTCCTAACGGAGGATTATTTAACTATATCTCTTGCCCCAACTATTTCGGCGAAATACTAGAGTGGCTAGGCTTCATGCTTATTGCCTGGAACTTGCCTGCCGCAACATTCTTTATTTGGACAATTTCCAATCTAATCCCCAGATCCCTAAGCCACCATGAATGGTATCAGGGAAAATTCAAAAATTATCCGAAAAATAGAAAAGCCATTATCCCTTTTGTTTGGTAATAAAATGAAAAAGAATCTATTACTAACCGGCGCTACAGGAACTGTTGGAAAAGAGGTTCTCAATCAGCTACTTGAGAAAAATAACTACGAAATCACAATTATTTCCAGAAAGTCTAGCTCGAATAACAGGTCACTAAAACGTCACAAAGGTAAAATAAATGTTATTTTTACTGATTTTTCAAAAGCAGACCCATTAGAGGACCTGACCACTTCTTTTGATATTGTCATTCACCTCGCCGCAATAATACCGCCTTTAGCGGATGAGGAACCAATTCTAGCTAATTCAATCAACTATCTAGGCACCCAGTCCTTAGTTAAAAAAATAGAAGAAACCAGTTCTAACGCATTTTTCATGTTTAGTTCTTCAATCTCAGTTTATGGAGATCGGTTGAAAAACCCTTACATCAATACCACTGACTTGCTAAGTATTAACGTCGATGACGTATATGCAAGAACTAAGGTGGATGCAGAACAAGCTATAACTAATTCAAGGTTAAAATGGACCATCTTCAGGCTAACTGCAATTATGGGTATCAAGAACCATAAAATGTCAGGGTTAATGTTTCATATGCCTCTGGAAACCCCTATTGAAATAGCCACTCCTTCGGATACAGCTAGAGCTTTTGTTAATGGCATAGAATGTCAATCACAATTAACTAACCGAATATTTAACCTGGGGGGTGGTAAAAATTGTAGAACAACCTACCGAGACTTCCTGACTGAAAACTTCAAGCTGAACGGTTTAGGAAAACTTAATTTTCCAATCAATTCTTTTGCAAATAAAAACTTTCACTGTGGCTTTTATCAGGACGGCAGTAGGCTTGAAGAAATTACTAAATTCCAAAGAGATACGTTAGAGGATTACTACACATCGATTGAGGCAAGCGTTCCTGTTGTACAAAAAATCTTAGCTTATATATTTCGTGCGCCGATCAAATTTTTTATAAGTAGAAAATCAAAACCACTTCGCGCGTACAAAACCCAAAATAAAGAACGGATGGACCGTTTTTTTTAAATAGCCCCAACACAAGTAGCCTACGCGTCAATTTTCTTTTATTCTTTCTAAACGTCTACTGGGGAGATTTCTATGAAAGTCACTCGTTTCATTCGAGTTGCGGCACTAATGCTACTCGGCTTGCTCATATTCGGTCAAATCAACGGGCAATCAATTGGGATCCCAGTTACGCCATTGGGAGAAGGTCCCTGGGTCTTCGACACAGCTGAGCAACACAAGGTCCACGTTAGTGTTGTTGCCAGAGGCCTCTCGCATCCGTGGGCTATCGCGTTTCTTCCAGATAGTGGCATGCTCATTACTGAGCGAACCGGCCGACTTCGAGTCGTCCGCGATGGTGTGTTAGATCCTCATTCGATCTCTGGTGTGCCCGAGGTCAGAACTGATGGAAACGGCGGCTTGATGGATGTTGCTGTGCATCCGGATTTCTCTGAGAACAGATTAGTTTATTTGACTTATACAAAACCTGTTGCAAATGGCTGGGGAGCGCCGGCACTCGCAGTAGGCCGGCTTGCGGATGGGGCTCTCACTGATGTTCGTGATCTCCTTGTGACTGAGGCATATGAGGGCAACTCGGGTCTAAATGGACGTGTTGCATTCGGCAGTGATGGAAAGGTCTACATGTCAACCGGTGGCCGGGTCGGAGATGCTGCACAAGATCCGAAGAGTCTTCGGGGCAAGGTCCTTAGGCTCGAAGACGATGGTAGCGTACCGGCAGACAATCCATTTCTTAACCGTCTAAATTATCGACCGGAGATCTATACCCTCGGACACCGCAACACCTTAGGTCTTATGTTACATCCTGAGACTGGTGAAATGTGGCAACATGAGAACGGACCCAACGGTGGCGATGAGATTAATATCCTCTTGCCTGGTCGCAACTACGGATGGCCGATCGTCAGCTTTGGCCGCAATTATTCCGGCGATCGCGTAACCGAACACCCGACCCGTGAAGGATTACAATCTCCCCTTTTGGTGTGGTTGCCCGCAATTGCGGCTTCGGGTATGGCTATTTATACCGGCGACCACTTTCCTGCATGGAAGGGCAATGTATTTATTGGATCGCTTCGCATGGGCGGTATATCAGGCACGGGGCATCTTCAGCGGATCGTCTTTAACGAGAGAACCGAGGAGATGCGACGCGAGCTGATATTCGCAGAACTCAGGCGACGGATCCGGGAAGTGCGCGAAGGCCCCGACGGATTCCTGTATCTGCTCACCGATGAAGAAGATGATGGCGCGTTACTACGTATCGAACCTGCACCTTGAGTGTGGCGCTAAAAGCCGGTTCGACTGGCGTTTCTAACTTTGTTCTGCTTTGTACAAACGATTCTCGGTACAATCTGCAGCCTCCTTCAACTCCTCATCTATTGCTACGCCTTCCGCGATAGATTCGGTCGCTGCCAATGTAGCTGCCCAAGACTCCAAAGAGGGAAAAGAGTCCACGTACCCGAATTTTCCGGGAGTTGAATCGCCCACAACACTTGTGGTGATATGACTGGTAATACCACCACCTTCAACATTTTCATTCATGAACACGACCCATTTGGAATTGGCGACGCGTACATCATCCATTGTTTTGCCTTCCTTGATCTTACAGGTATGTACCGCCCGATAGTCATCAGCATTGGCCGTTGCCCATATTCCAAGCATGACAATCAAGGCCATTATCTTCACTAGAATTGATTTCATTTTAAATCCTTATAGTTTTTTTAAAATCTAGAAAAAATATAGCCTAGCCGAATTGTGGAGGGTGCTCAACAAATCATTCGCTTTGTAGTAGGCAATAAAAAACCCCAATTAAGGGGCTGATTTACAGGTTTTGATTTGTTTATTGCATATAAATTTCTCCTGCAATACTCCTGCACAGTTAGAATCTACAAATAGGCTGAAAGACAGAAAAATGGCGGACCGGACGAGACTCGAACTCGCGACCTCCGGCGTGACAGGCCGGCATTCTAACCAGCTGAACTACCGGTCCGCTGCTTACATTTTATATCTTATAAATTCAGTAGCTACATTTCCAACATGAAATGGTGGGTGGTGAGGGATTTGAACCCCCGACATTTGCCTTGTAAGGGCAACGCTCTCCCAACTGAGCTAACCACCCAACGCAGGAGAGACGCGAATTGTACCTACTTAGGCCTACATGTCAACAAATTCGCGGCCTGCAGATCAGACACCTTTCTGACCTATATGTTTTAATCGACCGATTTAAGGCAGATCAAAGTATATGCTGTGTAGATATATTCAAAAAAATGGCCGTTTTTCTTTACTATCGGAACATTGTATTTCAATTCTGTACACAATATGGAAACATTTGTACCATTGGCCGCCTTGAAAACAGATGCAACTCTAAACCATGAAAACATTTAAAGAATTTTCCTTTGAAGCAGCTCATCTTCTTCCAAATGTTCCCCCCGACCACAAGTGCGCTAGACTTCATGGCCATTCATTTACAGTTAAAATTTCAGTTGAAGGCCATGTCGAAGAAAATAGCGGTTGGGTAATGGACTTTGCGGATATAAGCTCCGCCTTCAAGCCCATTCGCAAAGAACTGGACCACTACTACCTCAACGAAATAGAAGGATTGGAAAACCCAACTAGTGAAAATATTGCCCGTTGGATCTGGGAGCGGCTCAAGCCTACGTTACCGCAGCTTTTTGAAGTAGAAGTACGCGAAACCTGCACAAGTGGTTGCTGTTATACCGGCGATTAATCAAGCCGAATTTCCCTGGATAAAATCTACAGGTTCTACACCTTCATCGGCCAATAAAGTAGTCTTCATGTGAGTTCTTGCCTTCACTAGTTTCTTGCCCGCCATAAATTCCTTTGGTCGACCAATACAATCCACAGCAATTAAGCGAGAGTTTTCCAGGTAAAACAGAGCGAACCCTTTCTGCTCAGCATCGTCCGGATCCCCGCGGCAGACTATTTCATCATAGCCTTCACTAAGCCCCACCATCTGTAACTTAATTTGGTACTGGTCTGACCAGAACCACGGAACCACGTCATAAACGACCTGTTTACCACAAATGTTGGCAGCGGCTATGCGTGCCTGGTCATTTGCATTTTGAACGGATTCCAGGCGAATTAGCCGATCATAAATACCGCTGGGATGGCGCGTGCAATCCCCAGCCGCGAAGATATCCGGATCATTCGTGTGAGAAAATTCATTAACCAAAATCCCTTCGTTTATCGTAAGACCTGCTTGTTCTGCCAAAGATACATTTGGAGTAACACCAATACCGACAATAACAAAATCAACCAGATATTGTGTGCCATCACCGCAAATAACGCTTCCACTGGATCCATCTCCTTTTATCTCCTTAACCTCGGTTGCAGTTCTGATCTCAACACCACGTCTGCGGTGTAATTCACTCATGAAGTTCGACATCTGCCCGCTTGTTACCCGTTTCAAGATCCGGTCAGCTGTCTCTATGACCGTGACTTCCAACCCCTGTTCCCGGAGTACTGCCGCCACTTCTAGACCTATATAACCAGCGCCAATGATTAATGCCTTCTTACTAGGACGTACATGCGTCTTTAATTGGGCTACATCGGCGGCAGTACGGACATAAACAATATTCGCGAAATCTGAGTCAAACGGAAGAGTTCTTACCAAGGATCCTGTGCAAATTGCCAACTTATCATAATGAAGAGCTTGCCCATCATTCAAATTGACAACTTTGTTTGCTCGATCTATCTCTATCGCAGTGCTGCCCAATAATAGTTCTATTCCATTATCTTCAAAAACCTTTACTGGTCGTAGCCGCATACCGTCCAGTTCCTTGTTACCAGCCAGATGTTCTTTGGACAAGGGTGGACGATGATAAGGCAACTCTTTCTCTGTCCCGATCAACTTAATAGCCCCTTCCCAACCTTCTTTCCGAAGTTGTAAACCCAGGGTGACACCAGCATGACTCGCGCCTATTACGATGCAGGTCTTATTGTTCATACATGTATTTCCAAACCTATTTTTCTAGAAAAGCACAGCACTGCTCTCATTGTTAGAATTTCCCCGTGTAAATCACTCTGCCCCCTCTGGTAGTTGCCAATCAATTGGGGCCTTTCCTTGATTTTCCAAGTACTCATTCGCCGTGGAAAAGTGGTGGTTTCCAAAAAACCCTCTGCTCGCAGACAATGGGGACGGGTGTGGCGATTGCAACACCAAGTGTTTTTGTCTGTCTATTATCGCTCCTTTCTTCTGCGCGTAACTTCCCCACAGTATGAAAACTATACCCATCTTCTTTTCATTGAGTATCGCGACGATTTGGTCGGTAAATTGCTCCCAGCCCTTACCTTGGTGAGAGGCCGCCCGTTCTGCTTCAACCGTAAGTACTGCATTCAGAAGTAGAACGCCTTGCTCTGCCCAATAAGTTAAACAACCGTGGGTTGGCTGTATCAATCCTAAATCACTTTCCAGCTCCTTATATATATTTACCAGGGAGGGAGGTATTTCTACACCATGTTTCACGGAAAAACATAGACCGTGTGCCTGACCGGCACCATGATAAGGATCCTGGCCCAAAATGACGACGTTAACATTATCAAACCCGGTAGTATTTAGAGCAGTAAATATTTCATCGCCGGGGGGGAATATCTGCTTACCTTTGGCTTTTTCGTTGAGGAGAAACTGTCGGAGGCTGTGCATGTACCCCTCGCCAAATTCTTTAAATAGTATCTTTTTCCAAGAATCTTCAAGCTTGATTGATCGTTGAGTATTAATTGCGTATTCAGTCGCTATCATGCTGTGGGCGCATGTGAGGAAATAACAACACATCCTTAATCGATGGCGAATCGGTAAATAACATGACAACCCGATCGATGCCTATCCCCTCTCCTGCAGTGGGGGGCATTCCGTATTCTAGTGCCGTGATGTAGTCATTATCAAAATGCATCGCCTCCTTATCGCCCAATTCTTTCTGAGCAGCCTGAGCTTTGAACCGATTGGCCTGATCTTCTGGATCATTAAGTTCGGAAAATCCATTAGCCAATTCTCGACCACCAATTATCAATTCGAATCTATCCGTCACTTCGGGATTGTTTTTATTGCGCCTAGCCAAGGGCGATACCTCAATTGGGTATTCCGTTATAAATATAGGCTGATCTAGCTGTCCCTCCACTTTCTGCTCAAATATTTCCATGACGATCTTCCCTTTTTCCCAAGCTTCATCGAAATGTATATCAAGACTGTTCGCTAGCTTAATCACCGAGTCTTTGGTTTTAAATTCTTGCTCTTTTGCATTGCAAAACTTTTTGATTGCCTCCATTACAGTCATACGTGTGAAAGGCTTTGCAAAATCATAGCTTGAGCCTTGGTAATTGATAGTTGTAGCTCCAAGTACTTCCTCGGCAATATTTCGGAACAAGTCTTCAGTCAAATCCATTAAATCTTGGTAACGCGCATATGCTTGATAAAATTCCAGCATCGTGAATTCGGGATTATGACGAGTCGATAACCCTTCATTTCGAAAGTTACGATTTAGTTCGTATACTTTTTCAAATCCGCCGACGATCAAACGTTTCAAAAAAAGCTCAGGAGCCACCCGGAGGTACATGTCTTGATCAAGAGCATTATGATGGGTGATAAATGGACGGGCGGTTGCCCCGCCCGGAATAATCTGCATCATGGGGGTTTCGACCTCCATAAACCCCAGATCATCAAAATACTTCCGTATAAATCCAATAATACGAGATCGCATTTCAAAGACGACACGAGATTTTTCATTTACGATCAAATCGACATAGCGTCTCCGATAGCGCATCTCGGTATCAGTTAAACCACGATACTTATCCGGTAGTGGCCGCAATGACTTAGTCAATAATTCAAACCCTGCAACCCGCACTGTAAGTTCATCTTTTCCGGTTTTAAACACTTCACCTTTCACTCCGATTATGTCACCGAGGTCTAATGATTTTAGTTCTAGTGCCAGATCTTTCGAAAAAGACTTGTTGTTCATATACAGCTGTATTTGGCCACTCGCATCTTTAATCACAACAAAAGGTCCGCGCACGCGCACGATACGCCCAGCAATAGTTGTTTCTAGAGCGAGTTTCTCTAATTCTTTTTGACTTTTATTACCACAGAAAGAACGTAAATCTTCAGCAATATGTTGCCTGACGAATTCATTAGGAAACGCCTGCCGCTTACTGCGTATAGCATCGAGTTTTTCACGGCGCTGAGCGATCAGCTTATTTTCATCTTGTTCTGACATTTGAACTCTACACTACAACCCCATCTTTAAAGTGGCTTCGATGAATTTATCCAAGTCGCCATCCAGTACAGCGGTAGTGTTTGTTACCTCTATATTCGTTCTCAGATCTTTAATACGTGAGGAATCCAGCACATAAGACCTGATCTGGTTACCCCAGCCGATATCGGCCTTGGATTCTTCAATAGACTGCATCTCTTCCTTACGTTTCAATTCTTCAAGCTCGTATAATTTAGCCTTTAATTGTTTAATAGCCATGTCCTTATTCTTATGCTGAGATCGCTGACTCTGACACTGTACAGCGATCCCACTTGGCTCATGGGTTAGTCTAACCGCTGAATTAGTTTTATTAACGTGTTGGCCTCCAGCACCACTAGAACGATAAGTATCGACTCTCACATCAGACATATCCAAATCCACTTCAATTTCATCATTGACCTCCGGAGAAACAAAGATAGAAGCAAAAGACGTATGGCGTCGGCTCCCAGAATCGAAAGGTGATTTTCGCACCAATCGATGCACTCCTGTTTCGGTCCTTAACCAACCGAAGGCGAACTCCCCTGCGAAATAAATGGTGGCACTCTTTATACCAGCGATATCGCCGCCAGACACTTCAACAAGGTCGGCCTTAAATCCTTTCTCCTCACCCCAGCGCAGGTACATGCGCAACAACATCTCCGCCCAATCTTGGGCTTCCGTCCCACCTGAACCGGCTTGAATATCCACATAAGCATTTGCGGAGTCCATCGCACCGGAAAACATACGCCGGAATTCCAATACCTCTAATCGCTCTTGGAGTTGGTCAAGATCATTGCTAGCAGCAATGAACAGCTCCTGATCACATTCCTCTTGCGCTAAAGTCAGTAGTTGCTCGAGTTCCCCAATACCTGTGTAGAGTTTTTCCATGGTATGAACAACCACCTCTAGGCTGGATTGCTCCTTGCCCAGTGCCTGAGCGTATTCGGGGTTTTCCCAGATAGAAGCTTGACCGAGCTCCAGTTCCACCTCAGTTAAACGTTCGCGCTTTTCCTCAAAGTCAAAGATACCCCCTGAGGCTGTCAGTCCGGGAATTCAATTCCTTTAGTCTTGCCAGTTGGCTATTTATCTCCAGCATTTTTCATCAACCCACGACACGCACGAGAAAACGCGCATTTTACCCCAATAGCTTGTTTATTCCAGCGTTGACCTAACTGTTTAGGCAGGTTCGTTCACATTACAATAAATCATAATGCGGTTATAGTAGGCTAAATCCGCTCAATACATCAGGAAATTCTAAATCAATTCTTCTTGTGAAAATCAGAAATGCCTCGTTAAGCTGGATCGATTCGAATCTTCCTTTCTCCAAACGCTTTAAGGATATCTATTATTCCCGCGGAGACGAGCTGGCCGAAAGTCAGCATGTCTTTCTTAAGGGTAACAGGTTAACGGCTCGCTGGGCGGAAATGGCTGAGAGGGAATCGCCATTCACTATCGCCGAAATCGGATTCGGTGCTGGCTTGAACTTCCTTTGGACATGGCATCTATTTCAAAAAACTCAACGCAAACCAGCCAGACTGCATTACATTGGCTTTGAAAAATACCCTCTCTCTTTTGATGATCTGACACGAGTTCATAGCCGTTGGCTCTCTCTCACCAAACTTAGTGATCAATTAAGGTCTGTCTATTCTGACCACAGCAGTGGGTGTCATCGACTCCACTTGGGTAACGAAATTCTATTGGACTTGCACTTCGGAGATGCCCTAATTCAACTAGAAAACCTTCCAAGCCGTATGCAAGTCGATATATGGTATTTGGACGGGTTTACTCCACGACTAAATCCAGAAATGTGGCAACCTCAGTTATTTCAATCAATAGCTAGTCACAGCAAATCTGATGCTACCCTCACCAGCTACAGCGTTGCTGGAAATATACGCAAAAACCTGCAAGCAGCCGGTTTTGCGGTAGAAAAACAACCGGGCCACGCTCGCAAACGCCATATGCTTTTTGCGAAAAATTGTCAGAATAAAACATCTCGCGAATCAATTTTAAATAATTATGGTTACGGCAAATATAATATTGAGCGTGCGGTACTGAACCAACCAACACGTTCAGTACTCATAATCGGGGCAGGCATAGCAGGTTGCAGCATGGCGTACAGCCTTGCCCAGCGTAATTGGGAAGTTAAGGTAATCGACCAAGCCCCCGGGGCAGCCACTGGCGCTTCAGGTAATTCACAACTAGCTTTGCGCTGTCGCCTGTTCCAAACAGATTCAGAGCTAGCTCGGTTTTACTTGCACAGTTTCCTTTATACACAACGGGAACTTCGTCAACTTTCGAAAAACAACCGCATAAATTTCCATAACTGCGGAGTCCTCCAACTCGTCGGCGCAATGAACAAACAAAGGGACCTAAACCCCAATAAACTGAAAAAACTTTATAATGAACAAGTTATGCAAGCTCTTGATGTTCAATCCGCGAGCAAACTCGCAAATTGTCAGCTCACTGAAGCAGCTTATTACTTCCCATTAGGTGGTTGGATTGACGGTTCTTTGCTGTGCGACACTTATCTTGACCATCCGAGCATTGACTTAATCACAGACCAAGTAGTTAGTTCACTAAAGAAAAACGACAATCAATGGCAATTGTTGGGTAAAGAGCAAAAGGAAATTGCACGAGCACCAATTGTAGTGATCGCAAACAGTCATAATGCCTCCCAATTCCAGCAAACTTACCAACTACCTCTAACGACACTACCTGGGCAAACCTCCACTATCAGCGCTACGGACCAGAGCCTTTCATTAGCTACCGTAGTCTGTGGTAATCGAACCGTGTTCCCCGAGATTGGGAATCATCATAATCTATCAGCAAGTTATCGAAGAGAGGGCACTAGGCTGGAACTCAGGCCAGATGACGACCAGCAAAACCTGATGGGTGCCCAAGCTTGTTTCCGGGGAGATTACCTATCACAGGTAATACAATCAGCCCGAGTGACCGTGCGGTGCAATTCAAAAGACAACTTCCCAGTTGTTGGAAAAGTTCCGAACGTATCTAAGCTACAAGATCACAGCATGTTAGAACGTCACTATGGACAAATCGGAAAAATTTCCAGTGATTATTACTTGCCCGGACTGTACATCACTGCAGCTCACGGCTCTAATGGTTTGGCGACATGTCCGTTGAGCAGCGAATATCTAGCAAGCTTGATCGATCAAGAGGTGCCCCCTTTTGGACAAAGCATCATAGGTGCGCTTGATCCGGCACGCTTCATAATTCGAGAAATAAGAAAAAAACGTTAAGACTTGTACTACTGATCGAAGAACAGCATGGCTATTTCAAGCATCGACTTAATATCTTTGATTCCAGCCAACTCCCGAATTGAATGCATACCAAAACTAGCAATCCCTACATCTACAGTAGTGATCCCTAGCTCTGCAGCTGTAATCGGCCCGATAGTGCTGCCACATCCCATATCGTTGCGCATTACAAATGATTGATAGGGAATCGATAACTTATTGCAGAGTGACTTAAATAGTGCAATGGACTGGCTGTTGCTCGCATAACGCTGATTTGCATTTATCTTGATGACTGGCCCACCATTGAGCAACGCATAATGTTGATCGTCATGTTTTTCGGAAAAATTCGGGTGCACACCATGCGCATTATCTACAGAGAGGAAAATTGATTGACGTGCAACTCTTTGAAAAGCATCTTCTTCCTGATGGAATCCCCTGATTAACCTTTGCAGGACAGATCTAAGAAATGGCCCTTGAGCCCCTGAAGTCGAAACACTTCCGACCTCTTCATGGTCGTTACACACCAGCACGCTGGGATGTGTACTGCCACTAGACATTAATGCTTTGCAACCAAGATAACAACTGAGCAAATTATCCAAACGAGCAGAGGCAATAAATTGCTCCTCTAAACCAACCAATTGCGCAGGCTGTGTGTCGTAAAGCAGCAGTTCGTGTGATAACACTTGCTCTACAGCTTCATTTTCGTATTGCTTACGAATCAGATTCAACAACAACTCGTCAAGCCAAAACTTTTCGTCGTTTCGTGCCTGAAGCAGTATGGGACGAAGTTCTTTCTGCGAATTGATCTTATGCCCGTCGTTAGCTTGTCGGTCTAGGTGTATGGCCAAGCTAGGAATGAATGCAACCGGCTTTCCGAAATCGATGAGAGTGCTATTAATTTTTCCACTTTTGGTTTGAAAATCCACTCGGCCTGCTATTGAAAGATCTCGATCGAACCATGGCTTCAACAGAGCCGAGCCATAGACTTCAACACCTAACTGCACGTAACCGTGGTTATTTATTTCGGGATTAGGTTTAACCTTTAGACTAGGGCTATCAGTATGCGCACCGAACAATCTTAAGCCACCATTGAGCGGTAAGACACTGCCGACATTAAAGGCGACTAGTGCCGAATCATTACGGACTATAAAATAAGAACCGTTCTTTTTTAACTCCCAGTGGGATATTTCATCTAACCGATGAAAGCCAGCTTGCTCTAGTAAGCGGACCATGTTGCTCACCGCATGAAAAGGTGTTGGGGACTGTTGCAAGAATTGCAACAGCTCTTCATTCAAAACTTTCGAGCCGCCTCTGCTCATCGATTGCAGTACAGTATTCCCGAATGTTTACCTGATTTCTAAAAGCTCAACTTCAAAGATTAGCGCTGCGTTTGGAGGTATTGCGGGGGTTGGCGATGCTTCACCATAGGCCATGTTAGGAGGAATAAAAAGACGCCACTTGTCCCCAACTTTCATAAGCTGCAAAGCTTCAGTCCAGCCCGCAATAACCTGAGATACTCCGAAAGTTGCTGGCTCATCACGATTGACTGATGAATCAAATACACTACCATCTACCAAAGTTCCGTGATAATGAGCTAATACTGAATCACTGGGTGTTGGTGACACTCCGTCTCCGGGCCCCGACTCAAGGACCAGGTATTGCAATCCAGATTCGAGGGTTACTATGTCATTATTCAAGGAGTTTTGCGCCAAAAATTCCTCACTAGCGGCTAAGTTATCAGACAACTCCGCCTGAGCAGCATTGGCTTGCCGTTCCATATAGGTTTGAATTGCAGCCATCATTTCTGCAGGTGGAAGTTTTAGATCATCGGCAAAGGCATCCAACATTCCTACAACAAAAATCTGCTCATCGATTCCCTCTATAAGCTCTTGAGCCATCAGGTTTTGACCAATATTGGCGCCAAGCGAATAGGCTATCCGGTTATCTGCATCTTCCAAGTCCACGCTATCCTGAGCAGATGCGTATAAACCAACCATCAAGACCGCAACAGAAGAAAAGACCCAAGTCGCACGTTTTACTATTTTCATACCAATTTCCTTGGATTCGTTGGACAATTGCCTGTAATCTTTTAACAAACAACGGGTTGCGCATACTAACTGGGATAAATCCTAATTACCAGCTAGTCGAATCAAACTATGATCCAGCCAAATCTTAAGAATTTCCGACATCTGTTGATCTTAGTTGCGGTATTTTACACAGCCTGCTCTCAACTCTTCACTATCTCCGTTAACAATCAGCCGGTCTATGACCCAACGGGCAGGCTGACTACTAATGAAGTCATAAATGCTGAGTTACAAGGCTGTATAAACTTAGCCATGCGCCAACAAAACGTGAATGATGCTACTGAATTGACCGTGTTATCCTGCGGTAATTCTGAAATTTCCGACCTTGAGCGCATTGGCCAACTGGGTCAGTTGCGTTTTTTAGACTTGGCTAATAACAATATCAGCAATATCACCCCGCTCGAGGAGCTTCCTCAACTCGGTGGTCTTAACTTAGACAACAATCTCATTACCGATATCCGCCCACTGCTAAACATCTCCAGCCTCACATCTGTAAGCTTGTTAGGAAATGACGAGATCCCTTGTAACCAGGTCCAATTACTGCGAGAACGATTCAACGGTAATTTAATTTTACCCGAGAATTGCAAAAATTAACCGCGTTAAGACATCCCGGTTACCGGACCCCCACTATGGAATCATACCTCCTTTATATACAATCGCTTCTTAGGGATTAGTGATCTAACCCAACAGAAACACTCCTACCTTCCCCTGTATTCCTTCATTGACGGTTGGTTATAAATTAAGTCAAAGGAGCTTTTGGTCTGCGGTTAATTACTGTTGTTGCCAATCCCACACTTAAGAGTTAATTTTATTTAAGCCGCTTTATCCATTATTATAAAAATAATGAAAAATTTAAAAGTAAAAAATATTGTAATACTAGGTGGGGGAACGGCAGGGTGGATGACCGCCAACCTGCTACAAAAAAAATGGCTGCACCTTGGAATTAATATCACCTTAGTTGAATCACCTGATATCGGTATTGTTGGAGTAGGTGAAGGCTCTACTCCAAAGCTAAAGCATTTTTTTGATTCATTAGGTATAAAAGAGTCTGAGTGGATGCCGGAATGTAATGCGACCTATAAAAATGGAATAAGTTTTAAAAATTGGTCAACGGTTTCTGGCTACGAAGAATATTTTCACCCTTTCGGCTGTAGCCTTGATTTTGTGACACTCAAATTTCTCTATGATAATGCAACTCTTCGTAGAAAAGGAGTTGACGTCATAGCCCATCCCAATCGGTTTTCCTTAATGGCAAGTTTAGCGGAAAAAAAATTAGCGCCAATTGCCTCAAAAAATTTTCCATTTCATTTCCAATATGGCTATCACTTTGATTCTGTATTAATTGGAAAGTTTTTACAGAAAAAAGCAGCTGAAGTCGGCGGCATCAATCATATCCAGGCGACCGTCAAAAGTGTTGAATTAAATTCGAATGGTGATATTACCTCTTTAAAACTTAATAATGATCAAATATTGTCTGGTGACTTCTTTGTAGACTGTTCTGGTTTCGCTTCTATTCTTCTAGAAAAAACTTTAAAAGTTCCATTTATTAGTTTCTCAGATAACTTATTTAATGATTCTGCAATAGCAATACCGACGGAAATTGAGCCAAATATACCCTCGCAAACTATATCTACGGCGTTAAGGAATGGCTGGGTATGGCGCATCCCTTTGACTAACCGTATTGGCAATGGATATGTTTATAGTTCGCAATATTGTACTCAGGATGAGGCTGAGAAAGAGCTTAGAGTGCACTTGGGGGTTTTAGAAAGCGATATTGAAGCCCGTCATCTAAAAATGAAAGTTGGTAGAGCACAAGAGTCTTGGCGTAACAATTGTGTGGCAGTTGGTCTTTCTCAAGGTTTTATAGAACCATTAGAAGCGACAGCTCTACAATTTGTAATCTCTACAATTGAAGAATTTGCTACAGCATTTGAAAATGGTGGGTTTACCAACCAATTTCAAGAAGTATTTAACCGACGAATGAATATGAATTTTGAAGGTATTCGAGACTACATTGTTTTACATTATAAGACCAATTCAAGAAATGATAGTCAATATTGGATAGATAATCGAGAAAACAAGAACATTCCTAACAACGTAAAAGATATGCTTGGTTGTTGGTATAACATACAAAGCTTAGAAGATGAGCTAAAACGTCTCAATATTGGAAGTTATTATACAAAGATGTCGTGGAACTGCTTGCTCTCAGGAATGGGGCTATTCCCGCCCAAAGAAAGCTTAACTTCTGCCGATGCACAAATTGCTCAAGCTGATCTGGAATTTGTTGATAAATTTATCGGTGGCTGTTCTATGAATTTTAAGCCTCACAAAGAAATGCTTATAGGCGCAAACACTTCTACCTGAATGACTTGGTTACCAATTAAGGGCTTCTGAAATCTACCCTTTTTCACTAATTACACGTAAAACAATATTCATGACGGCTTCGGGTAACTAGTACTTGGTCGCCGATACTAAGTTAGATTATTGTTAATAACTTGCAATAGCTCAACAGTCAGTTGATTTGCATCGTCCGACGATTCGAGGGCTTTTGTAATCACATTAATGACATTGTCGCTTTCTTGTAGCCGTATACTAAAATCCTGTTCTTCGGCTTCGGCTGCCTCATCATCACCGCCGAATATTCGTGCAATAAATCCAGGTTCATCTTCGTTCTCAGCAATGCCCGCGAACCGGACATTAAAGAAATTCTGATCTCGATTGCTGTCAACGATCAGTATCTCAGCGGTTTCTAAGGCATCACGAATCTGTACCCAGGCACGATCATAGCCGATCCTCAATTCAAGCACCTGTTCCCCGCTCTCATTTTCCACAATATTAGCCTTTGATTCAGCCTCAATGCTTCCAGCAAGTAAACTCGCTGTGGAAGCCTGATAAATATCGTTCCTATCTGCTAAATACTGTGATATTGAAGACAGAATCTCTTGTTCTAAATCTTCAGAGTCGGAAAATTGTGGCCAGTTGAGTACCAGAGGAATCTGTTCTGTACGCAAGTCTTCCATGTGCAGGATAAAAATCTCCGAGTAACCGGAATGCAAACCCGGCTCAATGGAAACTCGGTACTTATGGCGTTTCTCCCGGTCGTTGTCTACTTCCACCCAAGCTGTTTCCATGATGCCACTACCCGGACTTTCTAAATCAAGAATCACTTGTAGTTCAGTCCAGTAATCTCTAACCAGCGGCCAAACCTGTCCTGGCGTTGCGTCAATTAATATCCAGCGATTCGCTGCAAGACTCTGAATTATGACCCCTTCCCGCCGTCTGGTTTCGATCGGTTTTGGCATCGGTATTTCTTCGAAAGGAACGGCAACCGTAATGATTTGCTCCGGAATAACGTATAGCTGATCTAGCGTATAGCTATCCAGGTTTTCAGGAATTTCCATCTGCGTCAAAGCTTGGGCTTCCAAATAGTCGCTGCCACGATCACGAAACATTCCTTCCTCGCCTAGAAAGTAATTGCAGCCCCCAAGGGCTACTGCAAAAATAATTATCAGGACCCTTTTCACCATTAGTAAAGTTTTATTAACTCCTGGAACGTTTTTCAAAACTCAAGCCGCCTGTGGCAACTCTATTCCTGCTCGAGCTAAGGCTTCAATCACTTGGATATGAAACTTCGCATCAAGTTCCACGAGCGGAAGCCTTATCCCTTTCTTTATTAATCCCATTTTCCACAAAGCCCATTTCACAGGGCTCGGGTTCGCTTCTAGAAACAGGTTGCGATGCAATAAACCGAGTCTTTCATCAATTTCTCTTGCTCTTTGACTATCACCCGAAAGTGCGCAGGAACACATTTCAGCCATTAATACTGGAGCAACATTTGCAGTTACAGATATGGTTCCATCAGCGCCATCCATCATCAATGAAAGGGTAACAGCATCTTCACCGCTATAGATAGCGAGCCGGTCTCCACATCGTTGTATCAATTGTTTCCCGCGTGCAACGTCCCCCGTGGCATCTTTTATGCCAACGATATTGTCAAGATCAGCCAGCCGATCCACAGTTTCGAGGGCCAGGTCACAAGCAGTACGACTAGGCACATTGTATAAAATCTGCGGTATATCTACTGCTTCGGCCACCGCCTTGAAATGTTGATATAACCCTTCTTGCGAGGGTTTGTTGTAGTAAGGGGTAACCAGTAGACAAGCATCAGCACCATGCTGCCGTGCCGATTTGGTAAAGTAAAGGGCTTCCTCTGTACTATTAGAGCCAGAACCGGCAATAACCGAGATGCGCTTTCTTGTAACCTGCACACAATGGGCCACGAGATCACAGTGCTCTTGAACACTAAGAGTGGCCGACTCACCCGTCGTGCCAACTACCACCAAAGCGTGCGTACCACTCTCGACGTGCCAGTCGATCAAACGATCCAATGCAACCAAGTCCAACGAACCGTCCGCTTGCATAGGTGTAACCAGAGCTACAATACTGCCTCTAATATTACTGGACATCGGAATTCTTTTCCTTCAAATGAAAGCCTGTGACAGAGCGATTTCAGGCGCTAAACTCTACCATATTGGGCCCTATCAGGACAGAAGAGGCGCTAAAATCAGGTGTCTTGTCGTAGATCTTTTCCCCGTAGAAACGACCTAACCAGCCATTCACATTAGTCTTAATCAAAGTCGCAAGAAGGATTGTGATGAAGCTACCTGCCAGAGCCTATATCCCGTCGAAGACCAGTTAAGTAGCTTTTGCCAACTCAGGAAATCTCTGGACTTTAATTAACCCTTTCGAATCCAGTAGAAATAAGCATGTTTTTCTTTCTGAAAATTTAGTATCTGGTGATTGCTCTGATTAACGAACAAGTGAAAGTCTTTCTCAGAACCAGGGTCTGTTGCGATTACTTTAAGGATCTGCTTTGGTTGCATCTCATTAAGGGCCAGTTTTGCTTTCAACAAAGGCATCGGGCACTGAAGGCCGCTGAGATCCAGCTCAACATCAATATTGATTTCCATAACTTATTTTATCAAGCTATTACACCTGATGACCATACTCTCTAACGAGCAATAGTTGCGTTAACTTCCTCTATAATATGGAATTATTTATGGTAGTCTGGGTCATATAGGTATTGATAAGACACCCATAATGCATCGATTCAATCGTTATACAGCGTTTTTCTTTGTACTCACTCTGCCCACATTAAGTAGCTATGCGCAGACGCCGCTGCCCTCACTGGGCGATCGTATCTCCGGTACCGTTTCTCTCGACCAGGAATATGAGATGGGCCAGCAATTCTTGAGCCAGATTCGCCGTAGTGCATCTACTATCCCGGATGCTCTTGTAAACGATTATCTGGAGAATATCACCTATAAGCTAGCCTCTCGCAGCCAACTCCAGGACCACCGACTCTCTTTCATCATTATCGATAGCGAAGAACTCAATGCCTTTGCTGCTCCTGGTGGCATTATCGGTGTCAATACTGGTCTTTTCCTTAACGCACAAACAGAAGCCGAATTTGCATCGGTTATGGCACACGAGATCGCACACGTTAGTCAACGCCATTTTGCCCGTGGAGTCGATGAGGCACAGGCGGGACGGGTTCCCCAACTGGCTTCACTTCTCGCTAGTGTATTGGTTATGGCCACCTCCCAAGCAGAGCATGGTATGGCAGCGATTACAGCAGCTCAAGGTCGAGCCATTGATAATCAGCTACGTTTCAGTCGCAGCCATGAAGCCGAAGCCGATCGTATCGGCCAGGACAATATGTATTACTCTGGATTCGATCCAGAAGCAATGGGCACCCTGTTTGAACGGCTTATCGCCCTCAATCGATTTGGTCGACGACCACCAGAGTTTCTGCTCTCCCATCCCTTAACGGAATCTCGTGTGGCTGATGCTCGCGGCAGAGCGGTTCGTTATACTCCGCGCGAATATTTCAACAACCTAGAATACCAAACCATGCGTGCACGGTTGCTCGGGCACTACGCCACCGATAAGGAAGCTCTGATAATGGAATATCGGAAAAAATTGGATGAGAGTACTACTGAATTCACGCGGGATGCCAATCGTTATGGTTTAGCCATAGGTTACTGGGAGGATGAAAAATATGCTGAAGCGACCACCATCCTTTCTCCACTTTTGCAAAAAGATCCCAACCGTATCAGTTATGTAGTTACCCAAGCAGAAATCTATACTGCCCAGAATGAGCCGCAACGGGCTATTAACTTTCTGCAGAGGCACTTGGAAATTAATCCAAATAATCACTCCCTTACAATGGCCTATATTGATGCATTACAGGAATCTCGCGCCTACACCGAAGCAGCTGAAACAATGGAACGCCATACTCAAATCAGAAACAACGATCATAACCTTTGGTTTCAGTTGGCAGAAACTTGGGGACAAGCTGGAAATATCAGCAAGGTTCACCAAGCAAGAGCAGAGTATTTTATACTGCTACAGGACTTCCGAAGAGCCCGAGAACAGTTGCGATTTGCTCTGCGCATAGAGACAGACAATGGAGCTGCCCCAGCAGAAGAGGCGCGTTTGAGACAAAAGATTCGCGATGTCGAAGAGGTTGTGCGTGAGCTTAACGACGATTAGCCCATAATGATTGTTATCTTTATCTAGGCCCTCCCTTTGACCCGTAGTTGATTCTTTGCGGCAAAATCTAGCATGCGTTGCAAGGGCTTCATGGCTTGTTCAGCAAGCGTTGATTCAACCAACACTTCGTTGGTTTCTTGTAGTAAAGAGCTGTACATGGACTGGAAGGAGTTCATTGCCATCCAGGGGCAATGAGCGCAGCTCTTGCAGGTAGCACTATTACCGGCCGTCGGTGCAATAATGAAGGATTTATCCGGGTTTTGCTGTTGTAGCTTATGAAATATCCCCTGATCAGTTGCCACGATAATATCGCGATTCGGCAAACGCTTTGCCTCATTAATTATCTGAGTCGTGGAGCCGATCACGTCAGCTAGTTCTAGTACCGCACCCGTTGATTCAGGATGAGCCAGTACTGCTGCATCAGGATAAATACCCAACATATCCTTAATACCACGCGCCTTGAATTCTTCGTGAACAACACATGCTGCATCCCACAATAAGATGTCAGCATCGGTTGTCTTTTTTATGTAGGCGCCCAAGTGCTTGTCTGGAGCCCAAAGGATCTTTTGTCCTTCGCCCGACAGATATTCCACTACGTCTAGCGCAATACTTGAAGTCACAATCCAGTCAGAGCGAGCTTTAACTGCAGCCGAAGTATTTGCATACACCACAACTGTCCGGTCTGGATGCTCGTCACAAAAAGGTGCAAAAGTTTCAATAGGACAAGCAATGTCGAGTGAGCAGGTTGCCTCAAGTGTAGGCATTAACACTTTCTTGTTGGGACTAAGTATCTTGGCGGACTCGCCCATGAACCGCACACCAGCTACTACAAGGATATCCGCATCGCTTTCGCGACCAAATCGAGCCATTTCCAGGCTATCGCCCACGAACCCCCCTGTATCATCCGCTAGATCTTGTAACGATGAGTCAGAGTAGTAGTGAGCAACCAAACGGGCATTTTTAGTTTGCATCAACTCGCGGAGTTGCGCTTCAAGTTTAGAACTCTCAGATTTCGACAATGCGTCGGGAGGTTTTACCTGATCAAGATACCGCCGGACTATTTCAAGATCGGCTGTTAAATTGTCTAGCTCTTGTGTATTTGTAGTATCAATCATAAATTATCCGAGCAAAACAAGTAATTTTGATCTTATCATAAGGTAGAGTCAGTTAAGCTTAGAATTATGGAAATTGGAAATAAGACGAAAAAAGAAAAATGGTGGGTCGTATAGGATTCGAACCTATGACCAAAAGGTTAAAAGCCTTCTGCTCTACCGACTGAGCTAACGACCCAAGAGGTGCGACATAGTACTATCAAAATTAAAAAACTCAAGTGATGGCAGGACAATTTGCCTGGACTGATTACTGGTAATGCGTAGGGTCAACCACCCCTGCATCAATAAAGCCTTTTCGGCGAATACGACAACTATCGCAACGTCCGCATGCTTTACCTGATTTATCTGCTTGGTAACAGGATACCGTATTTGCATAATCCACACCGAGTTGCACGCCAGCTCTTATAATTTCTGCTTTGTTTAAATGAATTAGCGGTGTTTCAAGCACGATGGCTCCACCTTCAGCGCATTTCTTTGTAGCTAAGTTTATTAGCCGCTGGAATGCCGAAACGTACTCAGGACGACAATCAGGGTATCCAGAATAATCCAGAGCATTCACACCAATAAAAATCGCTTCAATGTTTAGTACCTCGGCCCAAGCAAGCGCATAGGATAAAAATACCGTATTGCGCGCTGGCACATAAGTGACTGGTATTCCTGTACTGATTTCTTCCGGAACCCGTATATGCTTGTCTGTCAACGCGGAGCCACCAAGTTCACCTATCTGCAGCGAGAAAATTTTGTGCTCTACTACATCTGCGGCCTTCGTGATTTCTTTCGCTGCCTGGAGCTCGCAACTAGATCGCTGCCCATACTCGAAGCTTATTGCATAACATTCGTAGCCCTGAGCTTTGGCCATTGCTAAGCAAGTTGCTGAATCCAGCCCTCCGGATACCAACACAATCGCCGTTTTCTTACTCATGATAGCTCATATTTCTTTTGATAAAAGATAACTCACCGCCCCGGCTCGGCACCCCATATCACCTTATGCAGCTGCAATTGAACTCTAACATTTAGAGCATCGCACAAAACCCATTTTGCTAGCTCTGCTGCCCCAAGCTCTTCGTAAGAAGGCGAAAACAGAATCTCACCTACTTTATTATCTAAATCTAGCTGATCTAATTTTGCTTTGGACCATTCGTAATCTGTCCTATCACATATTACAAATTTAACCTGGTCTTTCATTCTCAGATGACCGAAATTTTCATACCGGATTGTATCGCACTCCTGCGAACCTGGTGTTTTCAAATCGAGAACAATAGATACACGTTCATCCACATCCTCGATCGATATAACGCCACTAGTTTCAAGCGACACCAGATACCCTGCGTCGCACAACATTGCCATCAACGCGTTACAGTTAGGCTGCGCCAAAGGCTCTCCGCCAGTTACCGTTACAAGTTTGCTTTTGTATTTTTCTATCGCGGCGCAAATAGCTTCCAGTGATAACAATTCACCACCCTCAAAAGCGTATGCTGTATCACAATACTGGCATCGTAAAGGGCAACCTGTCAGCCGCACGAACACTGTTGGTTTGCCGACCGTGCGCGCTTCTCCCTGTAAGGAATGAAATATTTCGGTGATTCTTAACGTGTTGGAGCTAGCCATGTACTATCTGTGTTTAAGTACCAACGGTCTTTCACTGCGCACAGAAACTACGCGGGCAGGAATGAGTCAATACTTATTTCAATCCAATGAAAGAAGCCTAGTATCTGCCAGGTTGGCGACACCGGTATTGGGAAAGCGTCTCTTGATTTCTCTTAGCAGTTGCCGTGCCTGAGCTATATTGCCAAGCCCCTGGTAGGCCAAGCCCAGCCCATACATGGCGTCAGGCAACTTCGGCGACTCTTCGTATTGAGCCACTATAATTTCGTAGGAATCCCGCGCTTCCCCAAATTGATTTAGGTACAGATAAGCTTGTCCTTTCCAGTAATGAGCATTACTAACAAAACGCCCATCGGGGTATATGCTCAAGTACTGATCAAATTCGGCAACAGCGCGTTCAAAATTACTGTTGATCGCTGAATCATAAGCCATCTGGTAAAGCTGTTGCTCACTGAGTATAGCGGGCTGGAGAGTTCCGCGATTAAAACGAGTGTTTGTTTCTGTCGCTGCGGCTGCCCTGCTATTTTCCGAGACAGCGTTTGCACTCGAGACGGTACTCGTATCCTGCCGGGTTCGCGAAGGCGGGGTTAGAGGAGGCAGCCTGTCAGTTGCACTTGTTCCAGGTGAGGTTACGGTAGTTACAGCCTCATTCTCCAGCAAGCCTAGCCTTTCGTCTACATTAGTATAGCGACTGAGCGAATCCCGTTGAATTTTTCGGATTTCGAAACCCTGTTCCTCAACAAGGGCCCTTAGAGCCTGTACTTCAGTGCGTAATTGTTGATTCTGTTCCAGCAACAGAGAAAGCCCATCATTATTGTTAACGCTCGCGGCAGAGCTCGAAGATAGGTTTTGCTGCCCAGGGATAAAGGATTGAGACTCGACAACAGAGCTCACCTGTTGAGCTACCGCCGCCGTGGCTAAAATACTTATGTAGATAAAGACAGGTATTTTAGTGACCACAGCGGCGAAGATTGTGTTCATAGGCAACTATCGTGCAACAACTTCAACCCGTCGGTTACGGGTATAGGCTTGTTCTGTTTGACCGCTCTGTGAGGGTCGTTCTTCGCCATAGCTGACTACTTCAATTTGAGATCGAGAAGCACCATTTACAATAAAGTAATTCATTATGCCGTTGGCCCGCCGTTCACCCAACGCTAAATTATACTCACGAGTACCCCTCTCGTCAGCATGACCCTCTAATCGCACGCGATTTCCCGGGTTAGCAGCAAGATCGCGGGCATGATAGGTCAGAGTATCGCGATCCGCAGGTTTGAATTCAGCTACATCAAAATCGAAATAAAAAACAGTCTGACGTAAGGCATTCTGAGCCCTGATTTCTTCCTGAGTTAATTGCCCACCACTGGAAACAGCGCTAGTAGTAGAAGCACTGCTACCGGAGCTCGATGAGCCTTGGTTATCTTCAATTACCTCCTCCGTTTCGCTAGTTGAACTGCAGGCTGCTAGCGTGACCAGGGAGATTACCAACAAGCTTGTTTTAAGAAATTGATTGTGTTGCATTCCCACTCTTTGAGTCCTCCAAATACTTTAGTTTGTGACAATTCAGTAGTACTAATTCAGAAACGGGGACCAGGCAGGCTCCCGCACATCGCCCTGCGAGGATGGTAGCCGGAATTTCACTCGACCGTCAATCGATACGGCATCTAGCACACCTCTTCCATCAAATTTTGTAGCATACATAATCATACTACCATTCGGGGCCACACTGGGAGATTCATCCAATGAGGTATTTGTCAGGGTAATCACTCTTAAGGTCTCGATATTCAATATTGCAATCTGATAATTAGGGCTCTGCCGAGCCTCACGCCGAACATGCACCAAGTTCACCCCATCTGGTAAAAACTTGGCCTTCATACACTGAAAACAGTCATAGGTGAGTCTTTCAACGTTATAAGAAGAGGCCCCTAATTCAATTTGGTAGATCTGAGGCTGGCCCGTGCGATCGGACATAAAAACAATTGAGCGGCCATCAGAGGACCAGCTCGGTTCCGTGTCTATAGAGGGATGATCGGTAACGCGCATTAATTGGTTGCTATTAAGATCCTGAACATAAATGTCCGGACTCCCGTCCTTAGAAAGTACCATGGCCAACTTGGTAGCATCGGGTGACCAAACCGGCGAACTGTTTATATTGGGATAATTTGTGATTTGTCGCCGTTGTCCAGTAGCGATATTTTGGATATAGATGCGAGGAAGATCGGTCTCAAACGACACGTAAGCGACATCCTCCCCATTCGGTGACCAACTAGGCGACATGATCGGTTGACTTGATTCGAGCAACACCTGTGCGCGAGCGCCGTCGTAATCAGCTTTTTCTAATCGGAAATTATAGTCATCACCCTGCACCTGTTCAGATACTATATAGAGAATTTGTGAAGTGAAGGCTCCGGGTACCCCAGTGACCTGCTCAAATATCACGTTGGCAATTTCATGCCCAACATCTCTAAGCTGAGCAACACTTCCAGTTAGAATCTCTCCAGCTAATTTCATTTCACGATTAATATCGAAGAATTCATACTGAACCTGCACAAGTTGGCTGCCTGAAGCCCGGTTGATCTTACCTACCAGCAAATAGTCCTGCGCAAGGATGCGCCAGTCCCGGTAAAAAACTTCCCTTTCTTCATTTGGCATGCTCAGCATGTTGGAGCGAGATAACGAGCGAAATTCACCAACTTGTTCCAGATCGTTGATCACAATCCCGGCGACATCTTCAATAAGCACACCTGCTCCGTCCCTAGCAAAGGGCACAACTGCAATTGGAATGGGGTTGTCGATACCTTGCGTAATCTGAATACTAAGCTCGGCCCGAGCCGATAAAGAAAGAATACTAAATAGACAAACGCAAACATAGACACGCGTATTCAATTTAATAAGTCCTCTGGTTCAAAAATAAGAGATAACGTTCTGAAGTTTGTATTAAACACATTAATTGGCAAATTCTGCAATTCCGAAAACGGAGAAGCGCTGTAAACAGCGTTCTCTGCAGAGCGGTCAAACGCGGAATCACCACTAGATTGAGTTATCGATGCTTCTAGTAGCTCACCGGTTGGCAACATGCGAATTCGCAGGATAGCACGCATGCCATTACGGGCGCTCGGTGGACGATTCCACACCTGTTGTAAGGCTTGTTGGATCAATGCAGTAGCACTCTGAACTAGTTCAAATTCGGTACGAGCGGCCTCTGCCGCTGCAACAGCCACTTCTTCTGCCTGACGCTGCCGTTCAACTTCTTCCTCTTGGCGGAGACGTTCTGCTTCGGCTAATTCTCGTTGTTGTTCTACTCTAATCCGCTCCTGCTGTTCTTGCTCTCGTTGGGCCTCCTGTGCGCGTTGGCGTTCCAACTCTTCCCGGTCTCGGAGAACTGTTTGTTCTCTTTCCCGTTGTTCTTGCACCTGACGCTGGCGTTCGACTTCTTCCTGCTCCTGAAGCTGCTCTTCTTCCCGCAAAATTCGTTGTTGCTCTATTCTTTCCACTCGCTGCCGTTCGAGAATTTGTTGATTGCGAACCTGGGGGTTCTCATCGATAAATAAAGCTTTCACGATGGTTGGCTGTACCAACTCAAAACTGTCCATTCTATTATTCGACTGCACCCAAACAAGCAAAACGAGAATCATGATATGAAAGGCGACTGCAGCGGCTATAGAGATCGGATAGCCGTTATAGATGACTAAGTTATTAAATACATTATTCATGAGAGCTAAATATGCAAGCTATCTACTGTATCGAATTTAAAGGCTGTGTAATGAAATTGGGATTGGTTACACCCGACTCCTGCAACCTAGTTATCAAAGTAATCATTGCGCCCCAATCCGCTTCGGTATCCCCTTCTATGAGCACCTGAATAGTTGGGTTTGCATTCATAATGCGGCTAACCTGTTCTCCGATCGTATTCAGAGACACCGATTGTCGTTCTTCTCCTGTAGCACCAATGCTCAAGTAGTAATCATCATTAGAAGTAACGGATACCACTAGGGTTTCCAGATTTTCATCGATAACCAGCGGTTCGTTATTTGCCTGAGGTAAATCAACGTCAATACCCTGATTCAACATAGGAGCTGTGACCATGAAAACAATGAGCAACACCAGCATCACATCAATATAAGGCACCACGTTAATCTCGCTCATGGGTTTACGCCTTTTGCGAACCATTATTTCCATAGTGAGTATCCGAAAACCCGACTCGATCTACGTACTGTGTATCTGCCGGTGCAAAATACTTGAAAATTCGTCTGAAAAAGTAATATAGCTACTTGTTACAGCGTCCAGCATGGCTGAATAGCGGTTATAAGCAACTACCGCCGGAATAGCTGCAAACAACCCAATCGCTGTGGCAAAGAGAGCTTCAGATATACCTGGTGCAACTACCTGCAGAGTAGCTTGGGCCTGGGTTGCGAGGCCGAGAAAGGAGTTCATTATGCCAATTACTGTACCAAACAAACCGATATAAGGTGACACCGATCCGACCGTAGCTAGAAAAGGCAAATGTTTTTCCAACTTCTCCTCTTCCCTTGAGTAAGCTACTCGCATGGCACGTTGTGCCCCCTCCATAACAGATTCTCCATCACCTGATCCCTGCTGCCGCAAACGCATAAATTCCTTAAATCCAGCCCGAAATATATTCTCCATGCCTACGATCTGCATGCTGTCCTGTTGCATTTGGCTGCCTTCCCTGTAGAGCTGGCTCAGGTCCATACCCGACCAAAACCGCTGCTCGAAACTGAGAACACCTTTCTTTGCCGATGACAGTACAAGCCAGCGCTGAGCAATGATGACCCAGGAAACAACCGAAAGCAGCAGTAATATCAGCAATACTAATAACACCGCGAAACTGGCATTTAAGACCAATTCTAAAATACTGAGTCTCTCATTCACGCTTCATTCTCCAAAATCAGAAAATACGAGTTCTGGATCATCGATTACGACAGTTTTTTCCTTAGGAAATTCGGAGGTTTACGGTTTATTCGGCCGATTTGTAAAATAGTTTCGTTAAAACATACCGAACGACCAATATGTAGTCTTATTCGCAATTAGAGGTTCCCACAAAAAACTGATGTCATGAAGATAAAAACAGGCACAAAGCTGTTTAAATATGGCGGAATTGGGGCAATCACTATTAAGAGTCAGAATCAAAAAGGTCCTCAATCTTACGAGATGGTTTAATCCCAAAGTGGCGATAGGCATGCTGAGTGACGACGCGACCCCGGGGCGTCCTCATAATGAACCCCTGTTGTATCAAATATGGCTCTAGAACATCTTCAATGGTATCACGCTCTTCGGTTATTGCTGCGGCAAGACTATCAACTCCTACAGGTCCTCCTTCGAACTTCTCAATCATTGTCATTAATAGTCTTCGATCCATGTGATCGAAACCGTTCTTGTCGATTTTCAGCATGTCCAATGCATTGCCTGCGGATTCGAGATTGACCGTACCGTCTTCTTTAACCTCGGAATAGTCACGCACTCGTCGCAACAAACGATTAGCTATTCTGGGGGTTCCCCTTGAGCGCTTTGCAATTTCCTCAGCTCCGGATTCATCGATCTTAGTTCCCAAAATCTTTGCTGAGCGCATGACAATTTGACTCAGCTCTTTGACAGAGTAAAACTCTAATCGTTGAATAATACCGAACCGGTCCCGTAGCGGCGAGGTGAGCAAACCGGCCCTTGTGGTTGCCCCTACTAGAGTGAAAGGCGGTAAGTCCATCTTGATTGATCGCGCGGCCGGGCCCTCTCCGATCATCATATCAAATTGATAGTCTTCCATAGCTGGGTATAGTTTCTCCTCTATAGTAGGGCTCAGTCGGTGAATTTCGTCAATAAAGAGCACATCCCCCGATTCCAAGTTGGTCAACATAGCAGCGAGGTCACCCGCCTTTTCGAAGACCGGACCGGACGTGTTTTTTATAGATACGTCGAGCTCGTGAGAAATGATATGAGCTAGTGTGGTTTTACCTAGACCTGGCGGACCAAACAGTAACGTGTGATCAAGCGGCTCATTACGATTACGCGCCGCTTTTATAAAGATGTCCATCTGCTTTTTAACTTCTTGCTGACCCACGTAATCTTTCAGGTAGATAGGTCGGATTGCTCGATCTTGGGAATCTTCGAGGTCCTGCTCATGAGAAGAGATTAGACGATCTTCTTGCATGTCAGACCATACTCTTTAGCGACAGTCGAATAAGTTCCTCACTATCAGTGATCTCGAGATTCTCTTTCAGCACTTGGGCAATGGCCCGTGCGGCTTGTTGAGGTTTATATCCCAGACTTATTAAGGCCATTTCAGCATCTTTTGAGAAAGCCTTTATAGGTAGAGCTAGGCCCTCGGTGCCAGAGATAAAAGCGGAGCCTTCAGTGGCTTCCCATTCATTCAATCGGTCACGCATTTCCATAATTAAGCGTTCAGCGGTTTTTTTCCCGATGCCGGGCATATTGACCATGGTGCTGACATCATTGTTACGGATAACACGAACAAACTCATCAACCTCCATACCTGACAAAATTGCTAAAGCCATTTTCGGGCCCACCCCGTTAATTCGAATCAAGGAGCGGAACATGGCCTTATCCTTAGCGTCAAAAAAACCATAAAGCAACTGGGCGTCGTCTCGTACAACGAAATGGGTGTGCAGTGCCAATTCTTGGCCAACCTCCGGTAGCTGGTACAAAGTGCTCATAGGAACTTGTATTTCATAAGTGATACCACTGACGTCCACGAGAATTTCTGGCGGTTTCTTTTCAATCAAGATGCCACGTATTTGGCCAATCAAAGATGCTTCTCCTATGTCAATCGCACTACTGACCGATTTAACTGCGCACGTGCTTTTTGCTGTAAGGCTTGGAGCCCGCCATGCGGATCAGGCTATTTTGTGTATTAGCATGACAAATAGCTATCGCCAATGCATCAGCGGCATCTTCTTCTATGTTATCACTTATTCTGAGCAGCGCTTTAACCATATACTGCACTTGATTCTTCGCGGCCGAGCCTGTTCCTGCTACCGCTTGCTTAACCTGACGCGCAGAATATTCCTCGACAGGAAGGTCATGAGATAAGCAGGCAACCATGGCGGCCCCCCGTGCTTGGCCGAGCTTGAGCGCCGAGGAAGCGTTGCGACCTACAAACACTTCTTCGATCGCTGCCTGATGGGGAGCATGTAGGTTAATAACTTCTAACAGTTCAGCGTGAATTTTTTTGAGGCGATCCGGCAATGTTTCGTTCAGCGCCTTAATACAGCCGCAGTGAACATGTTCAAGTTTGTTGCCGGCAGTATCAATGAGACCGTAACCGGTCACTCTCGAACCTGGATCAATGCCAAGAATCACTGTCATCGACTTTCCTTGTTATTTAGTGGCTAGCTAACTCGAGGGCATCTTCGAAAAGTACATTCCTCAGAGTTGCGCGGCGACCTCTTCAGAAATATTCGCATTTGAATATACATTCTGTACATCTTCTAAGTCTTCCAAATGCTCAAGCAGCTGTAGCAAAATTCGCGCATCATTAAGCCCAAGGTCTACCTCTGTAGAAGCCAGCATCGTAACCTCGACCCTGGCCGCCTCCAGCCCTCCGGCTTTCAAACCATCTTGTACGATTCCGAATTTTTCAAGTGTTGTTAACACATCAATGCTGCCATCTTCGTTGCTCAACACATCATGAGCACCCGAATCTAGAGCGAGCTCTATAATCCGCTCTTCATTACTCTCGGTAGGAAAAGTGATCAACCCCGTCTTCTCGAACAAATAGCCAACCGAACCGGTAGTACCTAGGCTACCACCGAATTTACTGAATCCATGACGCACTTCTGCCACCGTCCTATTCTTATTGTCCGTAAGCGTTTCACACAAGATGGCCACACCGAAAGGTCCGTAACCTTCGTATACCAGTTCCTCAAGATTATCACTTTCCGCAGTTCCAGCACCTTTAGCAATCGCTCGATCTATAGTGTCTCGAGTCATATTAGCACTGAGTGCCTTATCAACCACTGCTCGCAGGCGGGGATTGTCCGCAATGTTGCCGCCACCGAGCTTGGCAGCCACGGTTAGTTCACGAATAATTTTTGTGAATATTTTGCCTCGTTTAGCATCTTGTGCAGCTTTGCGATGCTTGATATTGGCCCATTTGCTGTGACCTGCCATAGCCTTTAGTTCCCTAATAACCTGTCAGGAAAATTACTTAACTTCTTTTAGTCTGATATTCAACTCACGCAACTGTTGAACAGATACTTCTCCTGGCGCATCAGTCATTGGGCAAGACGCCGACTGTGTTTTAGGAAAAGCGACAACCTCGCGAATAGAGGGCGATCCGGTCATCAGCATTATTAGACGATCAAACCCAAAGGCGATTCCGCCATGGGGTGGGCAGCCATAACTTAAAGCTTTCAACAGAAATCCAAATTTTTCCTCGGCTTCTTCGTCTTCGATGCCTAAAACCTTGAAAACAGCTTGCTGCATCTCAGGCCGATTGATACGCACAGAGCCACCACCCAGCTCTGTACCGTTAAGGACCATATCATAGGCCCGGGATAAGGTCCCCAGTGGGTTTCTGGCTAGCCCTTCTGCATCACTAGCAGGAGCCGTAAAGGGGTGATGCAAGGAAGTAAGATTGCCATCATTATCTTGTTCAAACATGGGAAAATCGATTATCCACAGCGGAGCCCAACCTTCGTCTATCTGCCCGAGGTCTTCGGCAACCTTAACGCGCAGAGCACCAAGTGCCTCGTTAACTACTTTAGTCTTATCTGCACCAAAAAAGATGATGTCGCCGGTCTCTGTATTCAGTCTTTCAATTAGAGCCGTAGTAACTTCTTTACCAAGAAACTTAATGATAGGCGACTGTAATCCATCTAAGCCTATGTCGATGTCATTAACTTTGATCCAGGCCAGCCCTTTAGCACCATAAATACTAACGAATTCCGTATATTCATCAATTGCCTTTCTGCTCAGGCTGGCGCCACCAGGCACTCGCAAGGCCACGACACGGCTGCCAGAATCTTTAGCAGGCCCTGCGAAGACCTTAAAATCCACAGCCTCCATGAGATCGGCTATATCCACAAGCTCTATATCGATACGTAAGTCCGGCTTATCTGAACCGTAACGCCGCATTGCTTCCTCATGACTCATTTGCGGAAAAGAATCGAATTCCACATCCATGTGAATCTTGAATACGTGGCTTATCATCTCTTCCATAATTTGCATGATCTCTTTCTCATCCATGAAAGAAGTTTCCACATCAATCTGCGTAAATTCAGGCTGGCGATCGGCCCGCAGATCCTCATCGCGGAAACATTTGGCTATTTGATAATAGCGATCCATACCCGAAGCCATCAGAATCTGTTTGAAGAGTTGAGGAGACTGGGGTAATGCGAAAAACTGATTCGGATTAGTGCGACTCGGTACTAGATAGTCACGGGCACCCTCCGGGGTAGCTTTGGTCAATATTGGCGTCTCGATATCGATAAAACCATTACTATCGAGGAAATTACGGACCGTATTTGAGACCTTCGCTCGAAAGAGCAGCTTCTCAGTCATTTCCGGACGACGTAAATCGATATAGCGATATCGTAATCGAAGATCTTCGTGTACGTCGACATGTTCATCGAGCTGAATAGGCGGTGTATTGGCGGTATTAAGTATTTCCAGTTCCTTACCAAGCACTTCGATCTTGCCGGTAGGCATATCAGGATTAACAGTTCCGTCGGGGCGCAACCGTACTCGCCCTTCAATTTTAATGACAAATTCATTACGCACGTCTTCGGCAATAGCAAAACTCTCAACCGTATCGGGGTCGTAAACTACCTGCGCGACGCCTTCGCGGTCGCGCACATCCAAAAATATCACACCACCATGATCTCGACGCCTGTGCACCCAACCGTAGAGCAAAACGTTTTGATCAAGGTGTGATTCGTTTAATTCACCGCAATAATGACTGCGCATACTAAATTCCTTCAATTAACTTTATCAAATAGGCAGCAGCGACTTCTGTCCACCTTGTATCGTTTTTAAACATCTACTGCCTTAGAGCCAGATTTACCCGTTGTATTTTTGCTCTTGTTAATATCCTTCTTGCTCTCTTTCGCTGTTTTCTTCTCAGTTGTATCTGATTTGACAGGTTCAGATTTGGCTACACTAGTATCTGGCTTAGGTTTATCGCTGTCAGCACTGGATTTTGTATTGGAATCAGCGGCTGAATCCGATTCCGCCAATTGTTTCTTGCCTCCAGTCTTGAAATCAGTCTCGTACCAACCGCTGCCCTTGAGTCGAAAGCTAGCTGCCGACACAAGTTTTTTGAGTTTCTGCTGGCGGCAGGATGGGCATTCTGCCAAAGGATCGTCGCTGATTTTCTGCAGGACTTCAATTTTGTGATTGCAATTGTTGCACTGATACTCGTAGATAGGCATCGCTAATATTTCACCGAGACACTAATTATCCGCTTCCAGCTAGTACGCGGATTAGAGCCCAAACAGTTAAAAACCGGCGATTATACCTTATATATTTTTTACCACGCACCCCTGAATTAGGACAACCCCTAATTCACAAACCACCATGTTTTTCTTTTTCACCACCAATATTACCCACGTCCATTGCAGCACTGTCAGACCCGCAGCGTTTTAAAGATCCAAATTGGATAGGTTAACGTGAATGCAATGACACGTTTATGGTCGGATGACTCTGCTCTAACAAAGACAGAACCGAATGCTTTAAGAGTTAGATGAGAATGCACGCGGGTTTTAATAACAACCAACTGGGTTAATCGGCTTCTGGTAAATGAATCATTCTTATCACCAATAGTATAATTCTTTGCGGGCCATCAATACATGGACACAAGCATTCTATTTAATTCATTACTTAGTGAATACTCACCTTAGATTAAATTGTCAAAGAGTTTAACGCTATTTTTACCGAACCTTTAGTAATTTTTGATATCACTCATATAATTGTTAGAAGTACTTGCCCAGTCAGAATGAATGCTTTATAACTACTTTCCCTGAGTCGATGAAGGGTAATGACAAATTACAGGGTGATTAATTTTACTTTATTAAAAATATTTCAACTCCTTTATCGTAGAGAGTTCAACTAAACAAATTCCATTAACAATTAACACTAAATAACGGAAAGAGATCGGGCATGGTTGTTAAAAAAGTATCTGCAAGAAAACCAATAAAAAGAAAAACGAACAGCGCCGCAAAGAAAAGGGCTCCCGCAATACAAAAAAAGTACACCAAAACTGAAACGTTAAACGAAATTGCTCAGAATACTTCGTTAAGCAAAAAGGAAGTTACAGCAGTACTCGATGAATTAACTGTCATTATTGAGCGACACATCAAGAAACGTGGAGTGGGCGAATTCACGCTGCCCGGCCTGCTCAAGATCAAGAGGAAGCCAACAAAACCCCGCCCTGCTCGCAAGAAAGCACCAAATCCGTTTAAGCCTGGTGAACTTATGGACGTTCCAAGAAAGCCAGCTGGCTATCGAGTCAGCGTTCAAGCCTTGAAAAAACTTAAAGGATTTACCCTTTAATTATTGCTCGGCTATTACTATACCAATTAAGGGACTTGTTCAGATTTAAGCGGCAAAAAGCTGAAAAATTCGGAAAGGCAGCCGAGGCTGGCTTTCCTTTTGTGATACGTTATATGTCGCGGCCCCAACAACTAACTGAATTGAAAAAAGGCTATGCGTGCCAGTAAATACCTACTAGCCACCATCAAAGAAACCCCGACCGATGCCGAGATTGTCAGCCATCAACTGATGCTGCGGGCAGGCATGGTCCGAAAGTTGGCGAGTGGGTTATATACTTGGTTGCCCCTAGGTCAACGTGTGCTCCACAAAGTTATCCATATCATTCGAGAAGAGATGAATCGTTCCGGTGCCATGGAGCTCTCCATGCCTGTAGTTCAGAATGCCGAATTGTGGCGGGAATCAGGCCGCTGGCAGGACATGGGTCCGGAACTGCTTCGCTTTAAAGATCGTCATGAGCGGGATTTCTGTCTAGGCCCCACCCATGAAGAAGTGATTACCGATCTGATTCGTCAGGAATGTAACAGCTATAAACAACTGCCGGCAAATTTTTACCAAATCCAAACCAAGTTCCGAGACGAAACCCGACCGCGATTTGGGGTCATGCGTGCCCGCGAATTCATCATGAAAGATGCCTACTCTTTCCACATCGATCAGACATCCTTGGAAGAAACCTACCAGATAATGCACCAAACTTATTGTAAGATTTTTACACGTTTAGGTCTGAACTTTCGCCCTGTACTCGCCGACTCCGGCAATATTGGTGGCAGCGCATCCCATGAATTCCATGTGCTTGCAGATTCCGGTGAAGACGAGATCGTGTTCAGCACTGAGAGTGACTATGCCGCCAATCGAGATCTTGCCGAGGGGGCGATCCCTCCGGAGCCCAGTGACAACCCAACAATGAAGGCACTACTTGTGGATACGGGTGATGCTCACACCATTGAAGAAGTAGCCGCACGGTTAAGTATAGATACCAAAGTCATCATTAAGACTTTGCTGGTACATGCAGAGGATGCCAATGGAGAAACAAACAATGACCTAGTGGCTTTGCTTATAAGGGGAGATCAGGAACTTAATGAGATAAAAGCCCAAAAAATTAAGGGAGTAGCATCACCTCTGACTTTTGCTAATGAGAAAACTATTGAAAAGATGATTGGGTGCCCCCCTGGTTGTATCGGTCCAGTCAAACTGCCCGTTCGAGCAATTGCTGATCACTCGGTTGCGGAATTGATCAACTTTGTGTGTGGAGCCAACCAGCTAGGCCGGCACTATCAAGACGCTAATTGGAACGATAATATCAAGTTCGATGAAAAAGCCGACCTCCGAAGAGTAAAAAGCGGAGATCTTAGTCCCGACGGTAAGGGCGTGCTATCAATTAATCGTGGCATAGAAGTGGGCCATATCTTTCAATTAGGGACAAAATACAGCCAAGCTTTCAATGCGACAGTACTAGACGAAAACGGCAAGTCTACAGCTATGTCCATGGGGTGTTATGGCATCGGAATTACTCGTGTGATCGCTGCATGTATCGAACAGAATCACGACGAACGCGGCATAATATGGCCAGAGAACATTGCCCCTTTCGACCTAATCATTTTGCAAATAGATGCCTACAAATCTGAACAAGTGAAGGCTTTTTCAGAATCGCTGTACCAAGAAGCTCAGGCGCTAGGTATCGAAGTCCTAATGGATGACAGAGATAAAAAAACTAGCCCAGGTGTTAAATTTGTCGAATCAGAGCTCATCGGTATTCCCCATCGTATCGTGGTTTCTCCTCGCAGCCTTGCTGAGGGTACTGTCGAGTATGTGCGGCGGGCAGAAGGCAAAAAACAGGCCATCAGTAAGGAAAGAATACTGGGGTTTCTGGCCAATAATCTTGGCGTGCATTTGAGCGGCTAATCCCGCACTTCGAAATCTTCCAATCCCGGATCCTCACAGTTGACAAATTCAACTTTTTCTACAATGGCAGCACTCGGACCTTTTGCCAGCCAGACTTTCATAAACTCCACAGCAAGCTTATTTCCAACAACCAGAACTTCCATGTCACCATCGTCAGTATTGCGTGCCCAGCCAGTCAGGTTAAAATTACGCGCCTTCTTCTGAGCTTCGGTCCTGAAGCATACACCCTGGACTTTCCCTTTGATCAGCCCAGTAACTGCAGTCGTAAATGACGTCACAAATAAGCTTCCTAGTATTGGTTTTTATTAGCGAGCACTGGCGCTGTTTCCGCGTGGATAGCCATCGAATATACCGTATACTACCTGAAAATCATTAGAAGCTGGACTTTCATCGCGCTGCTCTTATGGAACCCACTACAATTTATTACAATCCACGTTGTTCCAAGTCCCGAACAGCATTGGCGCTATTGAAAGAAAATGGTGTTAATCCCGAAATAATTTACTATTTAAAAAACCCGCCGACCACTGATGAACTCAGGGTCTTGGTAGCCAAACTTGATCTTAAATTGCGAGATATCTTGCGGACTAGTGAACCAGATTACAAAGATCTCGGACTAAATGATGAATCTCTGAGTGAAGAAAATCTGTTCGAAATTGCCACTAAACACCCTAGGCTCATCCAGCGGCCAATCATAGTACAGGGTGACCGAGCCATTCTTGGGAGAAATCCAGAAAAGGTACTGAACCTTTTTGCAGACTAATCTCAGGCGTTTCCTATTAAATGTTCGCAATCTAATTAAGAGTGTAAGTCTATGAATGATCCCTACGTCCTGGTGCTCTACTACAGTCACTACGGCGCAACTAGAAATATGGCCCAACTGATCAGCCGTGGCGTTGAACAAGAGGGTAAACTGGAAGCGCGCCTGCGTACCGTACCTACTATTTCTAGCACTAATGAGGCTAGTGAACCACTCGTGCCAGAAAATGGCCCTGTTTATTGCTCCGAAGATGACTTGCGCGACTGTGCAGGACTGGCTCTAGGCAGTCCTACACGGTTTGGAAATATGGCAGGTGCTCTGAAGCACTTTCTTGATGGTACAGGGGCGTTATGGGCATCTGGAAGCCTAATTAATAAACCCTTTGTCACATTTACTTCAACTGCCTCAATGCACGGCGGACAGGAAACCACGCTTCTGACCATGGCTATTCCCATGCTGCATCATGGAATGATCTATTGTGGAATCCCTTACTCAGAAGCGGCACTCACTGCCACTACCACTGGTGGCACACCTTATGGTGCAAGTCATCTTGCTGGTTCCGGGAGCAAAAATCAGATCAGTGATGAGGAAAAAGGTCTCTGTATAGCACTAGGCAAACGCTTGGGTACTCTCACCCTTAAGCTCGAAAGCTAATTGTGTTAAGGAAAACCTCTTCAGGATCGCTACCTGCTCCCATTAAGACTTCGAAACGGCTCGTGTTAAACGTGTACTACGGATTAATTATCTGTTTTGGCGTAGACACTATATTGATATCCAACGATTTTACGCTCACAGTAGTTCTTATCTGGCTAATCCGAGTCATGCCCTTACTTCCCTTCAGTGTTGGCCTGCACCAAAACCACCCCCGGACTTACACGTGGCTTAGCTTTGTAGTCCTTCTATATTTTATAAACGGAGTCTTAGTATCCTTTGACCCCGAACGACGGATTATGGGAATAGTATATGCTGTATTGTCCGTCACGCTGTTCAGTTTTCTGATATTGTTTATCAGACTCTATCGTGAACATTACCAAGTGAACCTTTAGTTAATGAGAGATATCACCAAGCCATGGTGGTCTTTATTAGGGGGATTGTCAGTTTGCGCTTGTGAGTGAGGGAGCTATGATCTAGCTTTAGCAACACATCTATCAAACCCGACATGCTGCGATCACAACGCTGATAGATAAAATCTATCACACTATCGGATAATTCTATGCCACGTTTACTCGCGCGCAATTGAAGCGCCCTGCGCTTTTCTATTTCATCCAAAGATCTCAATTGAAATATCAACGCCGATTGAAGCCTCGAATTGAGATCGGGTAAGTCTACCCTCATGCTCAATGGAACGTTGTGCGCCCCTAATAACAGTTTAGTGTTACTCTCCATAATGGCATTAAAAGCCGTGAAAAGTGCTGCTTCCCACATTCTATCTCCAGCCAGCTCCTCCATATCATCCAAGCAAACCAGAGAAAGATTATTAGTCCCGGATAAAATTTCTGGCGCAAATTCCCCTTTTTGACTCAACGGCAAATAGATAGCTCCGCGATCTGCGCCTTCGTAGTGGTGACACATTGCTTGCAATAAATGGGTGACCCCTGAAGAACCAGGTCCCCAGAGATAAATGATCTTACTATCAGGGCTCGGATCACGTAAGCTCTGCACAATTTGTAGGTTAGCATCGCTTATTAGAAAATTATCAAAGGTGGCGTCATCGTTCAGCGAAACGCCAAGTGTCAACTGCGTAGGAGATGTAGCCATGAATCAGCGGGTCCAACGATAATGCTGCACCGATTCGCTCGCACGCTGGATATTAGTGATTGGCAGTAAATCACGATCAAGGGCAATCACCTCATGGAGCTGTTGAGCATCACCGAGAAGCCTTAGATTCAACTCTAAACGTTGGCCATCAAACTCTGCTGTGCTGACATTTTCAACCAGACCTAAACTACCAATATAGGTTAGCAGGGCTGAATATGTGGACAGATTTTTGATGCCTTCCACCCTTAATCTTACTATCTGCAGGCTTCCTGTTTCCGGCACTATAGCAAAGTAACTAGCTAACTGATTCGTGATTCGATCTAGCGGTTCATTAAGATAAGGAGCCAACTCTTCATCGAAACCATCAAATACTTCTACTTGCCCCTGAAAGATAAACTGCCACAAGCCCACCAACTCGCCACTAACTGTAAAATGAAGGCGGCCTGACAATACGCTGTCGGCGCCGTAGCGATCGCTAGCATTGCGGATAGCCTCTTCGTCTAGCGCCCACACTGCGTCTTCGGTTAATGCGCGGCGATCTTCAAAATCAAGTACCGGGAAAATAATAGGTAGACCTCGTTCAGCAGCGAAGTTCTTCATCAATCCGATAATCTGGGGATTGGAATCAGCTGTCATCATACTGCGCTCACCTTCATTGTTCTGCAACGCCATCCAAACCAGTACACTGGGGCGATTGCTGTCCCATATCGGAATATCTGCACTCGCCAGCAAATCATCAAGTAATGATTGGGCAAAACTGACATCGATGTAGCGTTGTTCTCGATTTTCTGGAACAGAGCTAACGTTAAAGTTAGTTATCTCTACACCGCGCTGATCCTGAACGATCACATCCGGCAATATCTCCTCCACTTCACTACTATAACTGATTGCTTCGACATAACTTTGGGCATTTCCAATTGCCTGTTGTAGAACAGGGCTTTGCAACCAACGTCGCTCACCAGTGACCTTTAATAGCACCGCTTCCAGGGCATCCCGAAATGCTCGGTTACGTTCAGCGTCGCTTTCGTTTTCAACAACTACGCGATATTCGTACAGCCCTTCTACTTGAAGGCCAAAACAGGAAGGTGCCGCTAACATCAACAGTAGTACGACCAAAAGATGAGCTAACGATGATCTGGGGTTAAGGCTAATCATCGCATGAATAATACTGCAAATTCGCCCGATTATCATGAGACTTCTATCCAAGGTGTGAACCGGCAACTTCTGGGCTCTTTGTATTTAGTCACTGACGACGATGGTGCTTCTTGGTAAACTGCACCCCTCTTAAACACGTACCCTGTCCTGGATTGTTTACATGGCCCTCGATGATGCCAAGGAAACGGCTAGACGAAGCAGCGAATCGCTGAGCTATCGCGACGCCGGTGTGAACATCGATGCTGGCAATGCCCTCATCGATAAACTCAAGTTCATTACCAAGCGTACCCGTCGTCCCGAAGTCCTTTCGGATCTGGGGGGCTTCGGCGCCCTCTGTGAAATACCAGGCGAATACAAACATCCAGTATTAGTTTCTGCCACCGATGGTGTGGGCACCAAACTGAAGCTGGCTATGCAGATGAACAAACACGATACGATTGGCATTGATCTTGTCGCAATGTGCGTGAATGACCTGATCGTCTGTGGAGCTGAACCTCTATTTTTTCTCGACTACTATGCTACCGGCGAGCTGAAAGTGGATACCGCAACAGACGTAGTTGCTGGGATTGGTAAAGGTTGCGAATTAGCAGGCTGCGCATTGATCGGCGGAGAAACAGCAGAAATGCCCGGCATGTATGCTAATGAAGATTACGACTTGGCCGGATTTGCCGTGGGTGTCGTGGAGAAATCTAAAATTATCAATCAGAGCCAGATTAGCATTGGTGATAGTCTGATCGGGATTTCATCGTCGGGGCCACATTCAAACGGGTACTCTCTAATCCGCAAGATTCTCGAACGCAGCCAGGAGAGCCTTGACCAACCCTTCGATAAAGCTACGCTGGGGGAGGTTCTTTTGAAGCCAACCAGAATTTATGTCAAGGCCCTTGCTTCGCTCCATTCTAGCTTGTCTATAAATGGGATTGCACACATTACCGGTGGGGGTATCACAGAGAACCTGCCGAGGGTACTACCAGAACAGGTTCAGGCTCGGATTGAATTAGAGAGTTGGCAGCGACCAATAATTTTCGACTGGTTGCAGGAGCAAGGAAACATTCTTAGTGCTGAAATGTATCGCACATTTAATTGTGGTATCGGTATGGTTTTGTGTTTATCTCCTAAAGACTCGGAGCAAGCTTTGTATCTTCTTAAAGAAGCCCACCATGAAGCTGCAATTATAGGCGAAATAGTAGAAAAAAAACCTAACCAGGAAGCTGTGGTTTTTATTTGATACTAGCTTTACCAATAAACTGACTATGCACTATGAACCACCCTAGTTACTGTCATATAGTAGTTTTGATTTCCGGTAGCGGCTCCAACTTGCAGGCACTTATCGATGCAAGCACGACTGCTAATTTCAAGATAAGCGCCGTAATTTCTAACAATCAAGAAGCTTACGGCCTGCAGCGCGCCGAGAAAAACAATATTCCCGTGCAAGTAATTGACCATCGCAGTTTCGAAACAAGGGAAGACTTTGATCTAATTCTCCGAAAAACCATCGAAGAGATAAATCCCAACCTTATTGTGTTAGCCGGATTCATGAGAATTCTAGGCAGTAACTTCGTGAATCATTTTTCAGGCCGCATATTGAACATTCATCCTTCGCTTCTGCCGAAATATCCCGGCATTAACACTCATCAACGTGCGCTCGATGGTGAGGAACAGGAGCATGGAGTAACGGTACATTTTGTAACCGAAGCCCTTGATGGTGGGCCAATTATCGCGCAAATGAAAGTTCCGGTGCTCGAAGAAGACACCCCCGATATCTTGGCGGCGCGAGTCCTAAATAGAGAGCATATTATTTATCCCAAGACAGTAGCCTGGTTTGGTGCCGGTCGATTGCGTATGGAAGGCACCCGGGCTATTCTGGACGGTGAGCCACTCCCCCCTACTGGGGTGCAAATAAAGTATGAAACCATTCCTTAAAACAGCAATAGCATTTTACCTGATCATCTTTGAAAGTTTTGTCTCTGCCCAACAAGCGGTTGAGTTCACCGCCAACTACAAGGCTAGCACCAACGGGATCGGCGCCACAGCTATTCGTAAGCTGGAAATACTTGAAGGCGGCCTCTACCGACTCAGTAATTCTATAGAAGCATCGTTAGCTGGTCAGGTCATAGCCAAATTAATTCAGATCAGTGAGTTCCACCTAGGTGCAGAACACTTGGTTCCACTATCCTACAACTATCTTCTTACCGGAATAAGCACAGAGGCCAGTTCAATCAATTACGACTGGGATGCCGGCTTGGCGCTTAGCAACGAAAACGGCGAGAACTGGCCTATTAAGTTAACAAGCGGTGTACTGGATGAATTGAGCCATCAATTTGCTCTCAGACAACAAATCAAAAAAGGAAACACCGACACCCTTGAATTTCAACTCATTGATGGCGATGAGATCGAACTCCATCGATATCGCTTGGTAGGAAAGGAGGTATTGAACACAGCTTTGGGCAAGCTTAATAGCACCCAAATTGAACTTGCGCAGGTGGAAAGCAATGAGCGCACAACCAAAATCTGGCTCGCAGACGACTGGCAGTATCTCCTAGTCAAAATTGAGCAGTTGGACCAATCTGGATTGCGCATCAAGTTAGAGCTGGAAAGTGCCACAGTTTCTGGTAATAAAGTAGTGCCGATGCTCGAGCCAACTGGTTTTGCGAACTAAAAGGCTAATCGCTAGGCCGAAATAGCATCATCGGGTGCCCGGCCCTGTTTCTCCTCTTTTGACTCGGTGATGTTTTCTGGTGAACCTTCTTGCTGTCCCGACTGCAATTGTTCTGCACCCATCTCCTCTTCTATCTTGGGTCTCCTCGACAGCTTGTACTTACGCATCTTCTCCACCAGTGTAGTGCGCCGCAATTGTAAACGACCGGCCGCCCGCGCCACGACACCACCGCTATCACTTAGCGCTTGCGCAATGAGATCTTTTTCTAAATTCGTTAGGTATTCCTTGAGATCAAGACCATTTACTGGCAACAAGGCCTGAACGCTCGATGTCTGCGATCGCGTTGCTTGCGTATCATCAATACTGATTACGCTTTCGTTTACGTCTCCACCAATCTCTACCAGAGCTATCTCGTCGTCACCCAAATGACGAAACTTTTCCGGCAAGTCTTTAATGCCGACAATTCCATGGGGATGCATAATTGCCATTCGCTCCACCAGATTTGCTAATTCCCGCACATTACCCAACCAAGGGTGTTGACATAGTGAAGCGATGGCTCCGGAGTTAAACCGCACTGAACCCCTATTCTCTGACTCCATAGCAGAAATCAATTCATCCAAAAGCAGCGGTAAGTCTTCAGCACGCTCACGTAGCGGTGGAACTTCAATGGGGAAAACATTCAAGCGATAATACAAATCTTGACGGAACTGGCCTTCCTCAATCATTTGTTCTAAGTCCTGGTGTGTCGCTGCCATAATACGCACGTCTGTTTGTATTGTCTTAACACCACCTACCCGCTCGAAGCTTCGATCTTGGAGAACACGCAGCAATTTCACTTGCATATTAAGAGGCATGTCACCGATTTCGTCTAGAAAAAGGGTGCCACCATCTGCCAGCTCGAATCTGCCAGCGCGCGACGCAATGGCATCAGTAAAGGCACCTTTTTCGTGTCCAAACAGTTCACTTTCAAGCAGTTCCCTAGGAATAGCTCCACAATTAATCGGTACGAAAGGGTTTTCGGAACGAGCAGAATTGAGATGCATGTTGCGCGCCACTACCTCCTTACCAGTTCCTGACTCGCCAGTGATCAAAACGCTGACTTCGGCGTTTGCTACTTGCGCCATCATTTGTCTTACACACTGAATTGCCTCACTCTTTCCAACGAGATTGCGAAACATGTTGTAATCTCGCACACCATCGAAACCCCTTAGGCGATTGAAATGCTCATTGAACACCTTAGCTTTGTGAATTGCATCCAGAAGCGACTGATGGCGAAGTTCCATATCGAGCTTCGTTGTGATATTGGAGATCACTTCGGAAATCAGTGAGTTGGGAATCTCATGCTCGCCCACAAGTATGAATGGAATACCAGCGTCCCAATCATAAATCCCCTTCATTAGAGTCGCCAAGTCGGATTGTTCGCAAGTACCAATGATAGCCACTGCAATATCAGAAGATTTGCTAACCAAATCGGTCGCTGGTGACTGCCAATAATTTGATGTCGCAGGAACGGTGCTCTCACCAATAAAGGCTAAGATCGTCTCGAGGTCATGGCGAGACTCCTCATTATCGTCAATTAACAGTATTCGGGTAGCCTGGATCATAAAACCGCGGGGAATCTCACTATTAATGGTAGGTAAAGCTCCATCAGGATTATCGAGATTAACTAGTCATTTCGAGAATCAAACCATTAGACATTGAAGATCAAAAAGAGTCAATTCCCTCTTTTATAAGCACAGATTTTTCCGAGTGGCTTGTTTAAAGATATCTTCTACCCAGTCGCTATTATTGAAACCTGCGGTAATCAGCTTTACGTTATTTGAAAGTCCAAGATGGTAAATATCCGTTTCTTCTGCAATTTCCGTGGAGGGACACCGAGCAAGTATTCGCTCGAGAGCACGATCAAAAAGGATTAAAGCAAACACAGAAAGGGAAAGAGAACTGTAGTGAGTAAAGAAGATCCCGATATTAAACACCAGAACGAGCGCTCAACCACACAAACAAATGTGGTAGCACACGCACGCGGAAAAAGCAGAGCCATTATTCAGAGCGCCGGTGGAGCGGAGGAATCCCAAGCCTCCCTGACGACAGAGCCCATCGACTGGAAGCGCATTGGCGAGCTAATTGAGCAATTGCCAGAGATCGATGCGACTAAGGTTGTGCGCTTGCACAATCAAATAATAACCGAAGAATACAGAATTGATACTAAGAAAATCGCGAAAAAGATTATAGAAACGGAACTGACGCTATACAGATAGGTATGTATCCAGCAGTGCATCTAGGCTCTCCAGCCGCTCTAGATCTTGCGGTCTATCTATATCCCACAATGGCTCAAGTAAATGGTATTTCAAGCTTTCGGCTGCCATCCGCTCCAGTGTCTGTTCCATAACATGCACTGTACCCCACTCGATATCCTGGAAAACACCTGCTTGTGGCTGTTTCAATCCTATAAGCACATAGCCCCCGTCTAAAGTTGGGCCAAGAACCACGTCTACAGGGTCGCTTGTGCAATGCAAAGCTTGGAGGCCCCTTGCTATATATTCCCGGTTCATGACCGGGCAATCCGACCCTATTATGATCAAGCTATCAATGCTGGGTGAATTCAGACTTTTACAAGCTGCATAAGCCATTTTTTGCCCCAAGTCTTCACCCTTTTGAAGATAAATTTCCCTTTTATAACAATATTTTAAAAATAATTCATGAGCTATATTCGAAGAAACCCACAACTCCATGGGCGCTAAGCGAGAATCACGCACGGTGACCAGAATATGAGACAACATTGCCCGATACAGAGCTAGGCACCCTTTTAGGCCAAGCTCCGGTTCTAGTCTGGTTTTTACCTGACCAAGGATAGGCTCCCGCCCAAATACCGCGATACGGGACGAAGGGTAAACGTAGCTACTGTGTCGCTTAGAAGGCATATACTGGTATCAAGAAGTTCAATAGTAGCGAGTAACCAATCTATCTGGGTTCACACCTACGAAATAAAGAAAACGCAGTTTCCACATTAATAAAACGGTGCGAACTAGACCTTTTTGTTCCCAACGCCTAGCCGAAGCAACCACGGGTTCTTTGCATATCCATGGTTGGGCCACTCGACGTAATAATTTGCTAATTGCTACATCTTCCATCAACGGAATCTCCGGAAAACCTCTAATTTTCCTAAATAGTTGCCTAGATACCAAAAGCGATTGATCGCCAGTGCAGATCCAGGTCAGTCGAGCACGTATATTCATGCAAGAGGCAACCACTTGGTAAGCAATCCCGACATTGCTCAAACGCACATCAAACCATCCCCAATTGAAGTGATTGCTGTGAAGTATCTGTTGTAATTCCACAAAGGAGTTGTCAGGCAAGTCTGTGTCGATATGCAGGAACAATAATACTTTTCCCTTTGCAATTTCAGCGCCCCTGTTCATTTGCGTTGCTCGGCCTGGTTCCGATACGATCACACGATCAGCGAGAAATTTGGCTAAGTGTGCAGTTTGATCTTCGCTGCCACCATCTACCACTATAAGTTCAGCACCCTGCTCTCGATACACCTGCAGATTTTCTAACTCTCGCTTGATTATTTTAGCTTCATTAAGTACCGGAACTATAATGCTCAGCATATCCAATTGCCCTTGCTCGTCTTAAAACAATCAGACTTCCAGAGAGCCACCGCAGCTACTGCCTTGACCCGCAGTGCAACCAAAGCAATGCTCTCCTGTGATGATGGGGTTATGCTCCAGATTCTTGTCAAGTAATTCCGAAAGGTGTGTCTTGGGTCTACCATTTATCGCTAGTGGTAATTTCAGCATTTGATTAAAATCACAGTCGTAAACATATCCTTGGTAATCGATACTTAAAAGGTTACGACACATGACAGTGTCTAAATTTTCCTCACGGTAACTGTCCCTTAAAGTACTCATATACGGATGGTAAAGCCCCTTAGCCAGGAGCATGCCTCCAAAACGGCTAATAGGCATGTTAGTAATCGTGAACAACTTATTAAAAATAATGCCGTGTCTCGATTTTAACTCGCTCTTATAGTCCTGCTCTAGGCTAACCTGAGCCGGTGGCAGGTTAATCCCGTCTGGATTGAATACCAGATTGAGCTGCTTTTCTGGCTCCGCGCCATAACCTAAAGAATTCAGTTTTTTGAGTGCCGTTATACTCTCCCAGTAGACATGCTTTCCGCGCTGCTTTTCGACGTTTTGTTCCGAATAACAGGGTAATGACGCTGTTACCGTAACTCCCTTTTCTGCCATAAAAGCGGCAATGTCTTCCATGCCCGGCTCTCCTAGAATAGTCAGATTGCAACGATCGATGACTTCCATTCCTCTCGCTTTAGCTTCTTCGACCAAGTACTTGAAATGCGGATTCAACTCCGGAGCACCGCCGGTGAGGTCCATCGTTTTGACTGGGCGGACATTTAGGTATTCCAAGACAAGATTTGCTATTTCCCGAGTCATCTGCTCGGTGCGAGTGGGACCGGCATTAACATGGCAGTGTGTACAACTGAGATTGCACTTGTAGCCCAGATTCACCTGCAGAGTTTCTACGGTACCGCGTTTCAGCAATGGGAAATCAGTCTTTAATAGAAGCGGTCGAGTATCAAGCATAGCGGTTAGTTTTTATTTGCTAAAATAGATGTTTTAAATAGGGTCAGCGCCACCGCATTTTATGCCAAGCTATGTCCAAATGCATGAAATTCGTCGTGCTGAATTTCCCAAATCCATTTGCTCATTTCCTTAAAAGAATCAAGCACTCGTTTGTAAAGGACCTTAGCCCTAAACATGATCCAGTAAGTAAATTTTTCCTATACAGGGGTTTAACCTACATTTGAGAAAGTCAGGCTTTTAACTCGTAACCCACAGAAAAAGTATTTGTAATACCTTTCGAGGAACATATTGAATAGGTATAGGATCCCCGTAACTCCAATCTTGTATCAACGCAACTGATGGTTTCTGATACTTGGCCGATATTAGCCCTATAGTGAGGATCGGTAGTAGAAAAATTAAGGTAATACAGTATCTTAAATTCCATATACCACAGCAGAATTTCATTGAATGGAAACCGGCGGCAAGCGCTAAAGAGTTAGTGGCGTATTAGTGAACGCAAAGAATTTCTACATAGTAGCGACTGTACCAAATGAGCCTAGTTTGCAGGTAAAAATTTCGGGTCCCTATCTAACCAAGCAAGCCGCCCAGGCCGATCTAGTTGCCGCCATTGATGAAGCCATGGACATCGATCCAAGCGCCAAGGACTACCAATACAGCATCTCTCGAGTTGAGAGCCGCAAACCCGGCGTAATCCAGCATATGGCTACAGACGTCTGATCCGTAGCGAATCTATTAAATCTTAATAAACCTACAATATCACGCTTATCTTATCTTCTCTTCTTGATGGCTGTGGGTGTAAACTAACGATTCCGCACTTTATTCCATAACCAGAGGTCAGACTGAAAGATTTGCTATTGCTATACAATACTTTGCTATAAAGAGTGACCTAAAGCTTTTAAAGTAGCCTGAGCAATAAAAACTAGGTAAGTGATCGAGCCCACTTCCCATCCTCAAGACCAGCATAGAAAGAAAGAGAGGTTCTTTTGAAAAAACCGAGCGCACTACATCATATTAGTATTATCGAGTCCCGAGGCACTAACTGTGCTTGGATCCGAATAAAATACAATGGTAAAAACTTTCAGCAGTCTTTCCCTTTCAAAAAGTATGGCGGAAAACAAAAGGCTATAACTGCTGCAAAAAAGAAACGGGACATTGAGGGCAGGAAGATCTATGGAGTGAACTGGCCTTACGCAAAATTCAGCCCTCGTAAGATTTCCCCACTTAATTCGTCCGGCGAAATCGGGGTAAGCTATTCAGAGAAGGACCATAGCTGGGTAGCAACCTGGCAAGAGGGGAAAGGAATTCGTCGCAAACAGAAAAACGCTTACTTCTCAATTAATAAATATGGGAATAAGGATGCCAAAGAACTCGCTACCAAGGCTCGTCGAAGAGCTGTAAAAGCAAATCGAGTTCAGTAAATTATTTTAAAATCTTTCTTGGCCATTATTTTGCCGATCTCTGAGAGTTCAACTAGCTTAAACAAAGCCTAATAACTAGCCCTTGCGCTCCTTAAAAAATTAGTTGGCGCAGCCTGTTATTACCCTACATTTAGCAGAAAACAAACATCCGTCAAAGAGCTGCAATAACCTTTTACCAACGGATGTTCCTCGGTTAATTGAATCGAGGGGATTGTGGCGCGCTCCATATTAGATTCGTGTCTAATTGATTAGCGTAAACAAGGTTCGAATCAAAATTAAGACGATCCACCCCAAAAACTTCGAAAAGAGCTTCAAAGCTAGCAATAGCCTCCTCTGTATCATTTTCGATTGCGATTATGAGATCGTCTAGTGATTCTGTGTCCGATAGCGCCTGCGCCGTATGCATCAATCCCGCATCACGCATACCTGAAATCAACACTACCTGAGTGTCAATGCTAGCAGGAAATTTTGCGAACATCCCATAATCTCGAAATGGCTGGCCTTCCTCTGGAAGGCCAGCGTCACTGGTGTAGTACTCCTGAGTTTCAGTGTTTAGCAACTCATCATAACTGCGACCAATTCGAAGCCCAGAACCGGCAAAGGTTAAGTCGGTGAGTTTTTCTAGCGCACTAATATAACCAATATAGACTATGTGGTTATTACGGATGTCAGGAGTAGTGAGATCGGACATCATCGTGATGTTTACCGCCTTCCCGCTCGCTTGCAGGATAGGAACAATTTTAGCAAGAGCGAACGCACTGCCTTCAGGCATATAGCTCAAATCAAGATCGAGATAATTCTCGGCCTTTTCGATATCGCTGAACCGGAGCTCTTCCAGATCACTACGCGAGTTCACGTTGAACTCACGCACCATGCGCGCGATATTACCATTCGCGTTTAGTTCACCGAAGATGTAGTAATCCCCCATTACCAACAATATGGGTTGCTCGTCTTCAAGCACACTGTCCCACACCGGATGCTCTGCCGCCGACTGTGAAACCATTGCCTGACTACTATAGTTTACAGAAAGCATGTAGGCCAAATTTACTATGAGCAATACGAGCCCTGCAATGAGCAAGCCTGTGTTAAGATTTCCTTGTGACCGCTGATTAAATAGAGATGACGAATTTTCAACTTTTTTAATTGAAGGTATCACCGACAATGTGTAGCTACCTTTTGGAACAATAATTCTGTAATTTTCTTCTGTCGCATATTCTTCGAAATAAGCATCCAATTTTTTGCGTAGCTGATGCACATAGACACGCACCGTTGAATCGACAGATACATCGAAGTCATTATTTCTGCCCAATACATCTATTGCTATTTCCAACTCTTTCGGAGACTTCCCTTCGATGGAACACTGCACTAGGTATTGGAGAAGCGCCCTGTAGTTCCTCGAACGGCCAAGCGCACCACTTGTAATAATCCTTTCGCATAGCGCAAAAAGATCTTTGCTACCAAATGTCTCGTTAGGGGTGCGTAGTGGTTTTGACTTAATCACAGACTGGCTCGCCGAAGTATTGAGTGCTTAAACTGGTTTCGTTAATCGCAATATGCAATTGTAGCAGTTTTAGGTGAATAGGCTTTCATGATTAAACCATTTATTAACCCTCAAGCAGGACGCAACTGGTTAGTTAAGCCACAGGGCATTGTGCTTGCACTCGCAAAGCCACTTCAGAGCCTGAAATATCGAGTCTTAGAGGATCCAGAAATCCCTAGCGACCGTAACGAAGTTAGGACTCTAGTAGAAGTGACTTCAGTTTATCGTTAAATTCGATATCACCATCTGTAGCATAGCGTTCGTGATTGATTTCAATATAACGAAGGTCATACATGTAATTTACCATAGCTCCGCGTGACTGACTTAAACCTTTTTCGCTGAAATCTGCACCGGTATGTAACTGATATACATATGCTCCGTTACCTAAATGAAAACGAGCAACGGGGTCAGCCGGATATTTGCCCTTTTTAGCCTGCAACAGGTAATTAAACACTACTTGTTTAATGAGATGACCGTGTTCTTCTGTTGCTTCTTTATTAAATGATAAAGCGTTCACTTGGTTCTTTAAATCAATGAGCTCGGGCGTCTCCAAATCAGTATTAGTATCTAGCCATGCTTGCAAGCCGGATATAGGTGAAAGAGTTACAAAAGTCTTGATGGACGGAAACTCTCCCTGCAATTCCTGTACAACTTGCTTTATGAGAAAGTTGCCGAAAGAAATATTTTGAAGCCCTGGCTGACAATTACTTATGCTGTAAAAGACCGCGGTGGAGTATTCCGAGGAATCAATAGCTCCAGTGCCCTTGTCCTCTAATATAGAGTAAATGGAAGTGGGTATATCTTTTAACAACGCTACTTCGACAAAAATGAGCGGCTCATCAACAAGGGCTGGATGGAAGAATGCAAAACAGCGCCGGTTTGGAGGATCAATGCGACTACGCAGATCATCCCAATCTTTAATCTCATGTACTGCTTCATAGCGAATAATCCTTTCTAGAACTGCCGCAGAGGTAGACCAATTGATTGTTTTTAACACAAGAAATCCACGACCGAACCATGAAGAAAACAGTCGCACAAAATCCTCATCTACTGAATTAAGCTCTGGGTTATCTCTCAGATATTTCCGCAGATCAGTGCGCATTCCTACCAAATTATGGGCTGCGTCGGGAGTTGAATTTAGCCGTCGTAGCAACTCATGCCGCATTGGCTCAGCTGCCTTGGAGAGTTTATTTAGGTTAGTACTAGATGGTTCTTCATCGTATGCTTCGAAGGCCAACTTCACTGCAACCTGATTCGCATTATAGTTTTGTTCCAAATTTTTAAAAAACTCTAACTTCTGGTCATCCGTTAGGTCGTCATAGTGGTCCAGAACCTGGCGTGCGGTCACGATTGCGGAAACCTCCCCTACGGTTCCCATAAGCTTGTCTAGTAGCTCATCAATGGAAGCTTCTTCACTACCAGTAAAAAATAATCCCCGCTGGCGTTTAACCAGTCCGCTTAAAAAATCTTGAAATCTACCGAATGCCATCTTTTAAAGTTTCGTATTTTAGATCTAGTTACAAATGAAATTGTCTTAGAATTAAAACTTAAGTCCCGGAACAAAGCTAATAACATATTGAGTAATTTAGAAGAACAACTAACTAAAATTCATAAGCTTTATGTACAAAGCCACAACAGGTACTACTATGGTTATCAGCAAACAATGACTGCATCTCCAAGCTCCCGATTTCAATCTTACCCTCTCTTAATTGAAGAAACCGGTTATTTTCGACCACTGGAACCTCAGCGACCTTGAACGGGCACCCGCTTCGTCCTTCACCTAATACAGTATCTGGTACAAAAAACCAGTTATAGTAATTATATTGTCAACAATTTAATTGATTTATATTAAATATATAGGCAATATTCATTTTTAATTACATTTTTGTTGACAATATATCAATTTGAAAGCTAAAGCAGAATTTTCTCTAGGTACTAAGCCCTCTACACTCGCCGATGGTGTTTTCGATCAGATTCGAACAGCCATTATAGAGGGAGAACTAGAACCTGGCTCTAAGATCAATGAACCACAACTTAGCAAGCAATATGGCATCAGCCGCGGCCCATTGCGCGAGGCTATTCGACGTCTAGAGGGCTGCAAACTTGTAGAAATCAAACCCAATATTGGTGCCAATATCGTTTCCTTAAACATCTCCCAAATAATTGAAATTTATGAAATTAGAGAGTCATTGGAAGGTCTAGCCTGCCGACTAGCGGCAACGAATGCCATACCAGATGACTGCTTCAGATTACGAGAATTGCTGACCCAACATGAGAAGCAGATTCAATCGGAGAATGGCCGCATCTACTATCAGCGCGAAGGCGATTTGGATTTCCACTTTCAAATTGTTCAACTAAGCGGTAATGGACGACTTTTCGATATACTTTGCGGCGAACTCTACCACCTGCAACGTCTTTATCGGGTACAGACAGCAAGCGAGCCTTCCCGCCCTATTCAAGCATTCAAAGAACACCACCAGATAGTGGATGCCATAGAAACAAACGACTCGGAGTTGGCTGAGCTGCTGATGAAACGTCATATTTCCAGTGCAAAATCAACTTTATTAGATCAATTAAATCAAATAGATAAAGAATATAATTAACATGAAAAATCCTTCTCCAGGAGCAAGGTTCAGAAAAGCTCTCAAGAGCCATACTCCCTTGCAAATCGTAGGCACAATTAACGCCTATTGCGCCATGCTGGCGGAAGACGCAGGACATGTTGCAATCTATCTCTCCGGTGGTGGTGTCGCAAATGCATCCTATGGGTTCCCAGATCTTGGTATTACCAGCCTGAATGACGTAATTATCGATGTGGAACGCATTTGTAATGCATCAGACCTACCCCTATTGGTCGATATCGATACCGGTTGGGGAAGCGCCTTTAACATCGCTCGCACTATCAAGGCTATGGAGAGGGCGGGCGCCGCAGCTGTACATATTGAGGATCAAGTTTCTCAAAAGCGCTGTGGTCATCGCCCCAACAAAGCAATTGTTAGCCTAGAAGAGATGGTAGACCGCATCAAAGCAGCGTCTGATAGCAGAAGTGATGAAGATTTCGTCATCATGGCTCGCACTGATGCGCTGGCTGTGGAAGGCATGAACGCCGCCGTTGAAAGAGCCATAGCTTGTGTGGAAGCAGGCGCGGACGCTATCTTCCCTGAAGCTGTTTTGGAATTGGAACAATATCGTCAATTCGCTGCCGCCGTGAATGTGCCCATACTCGCCAACATTACAGAGTTCGGAAAAACCCCGCTATTTAACTGCCAGGAATTAAATGAAGCCGGAGTGGCAATGGTACTCTACCCTCTCAGTGCATTCAGGGCTATGAGCAAGGCGGCTTTGGAGGTTTATCAGACGATCTCCAGAAATGGAGTTCAATCGGGGATTATAGACACAATGCAAACACGAGCAGAATTATACGAAGTCCTTGGTTATCACGCGTACGAAGAAAAACTAGATGCACTTTTTAACAAGGGGAATTATAAATAATAGAAAGTTAAAGTATTGATTTAGTCTTACGATCGCAAAATAACAAATTCCAGTTCAGATGATAAGCGAATAGCCCGGAGACAAAGGATGATGGACTTGCAATACAACCTAATGTTTCAAGGCAGTTCCAGCGTAAATTTAATCTATTGATTCTAAGGATTTCTTAAGCCATTTTAATTGAGTGAAAGTAAATTCAATAAGCCAAAAAAATAGAGTGAATAAGGATGACGCAAATCCGTGTTTTAATTAACAATGATTTTGATGAATGGTTAGAAATTTATCGGTTTTACGCTGAACATTATGAGGTTCAATTAACAGAAGATGTTGTGAACACAACTTGGGGTTGGTTGATGGATAAGACGCATCCATTGAAGGGCTTAGTTGCTGAAGTTGATGGTCGTCTAATTGGTCTAGCTCATTACAGAGCGATGCCGCGACCTTTGTGGGGAAAAAATATTGGCTTTCTTGATGATATAATCGTAGCTCCTGCCTTTAGAGGAAGCGAAGCAGCAAAATTGCTTTTGAATGAGCTTAAATCAATCGGCTATAGGGAAAAATGGGGTACCGTACGTTGGATAACAAGAGATAACAATTATCGTGCTCGTGCACTTTATGACAAAGTTGCACTAAAAACTGATTTAAATATCTATGAGATGAATTGCGGAGATTAAGATATCGATAAAAAGCTAGGTGGGCCTGGTCTGCGAGGCCAGGTTGCAGGTGAAACTTCACTTTGCACAGTAGGTAAAACAGGTACTGGCCTTACTTATCGAGGCCTCGACATTTCTGTCCTAGCGGAAAAGGCAAAGTTTGAGGAAGTTGCCCATTTGCTACTTCGAGATCAGCTACCAAATCAAGAACAACTAGATAATTATGTAAATAAAATTAGATCTTTACGGGATTTACCCCAAGCGCTTAGGGATGCATTGGAAACGATACCTGCCTCCACACATCCGATGGACGTCATGCGAACAGGTTGCTCAATGCTGGGCAACCTAGAACCGGAGATTTCTTTCGAACAGCAGGATGAAGTGATTGACCGACTGCTCGCCGTCCTCCCCTCAATTATTTGCTATTGGTATTGCTTCTCCCACGAAGAAAAACGCATAAACACAGCTTTAGATGATGACTCAATTGGTGGCCATTTTCTCCACATGTTGAGTGGCGAGCCACCCAACGACCTATTCCGTCAGGTGATGAATGTGTCTCTGATTCTCTATGCTGAACATGAGTTTAATGCATCAACCTTTACCGCCCGGGTCTGCGCCTCAACCATGTCAGACATGCATTCTTGTATTACCGGCGCTATCGGTAGTCTAAGGGGCCCATTGCACGGAGGCGCAAATGAAGCGGCAATGGATATGATTGAGAAATGGTCCTCCCCTGACGAAGCAGAAAAGGGGCTTCTCGCCATGCTGGAGCGTAGAGAAAAAGTCATGGGTTTCGGTCATGCTATTTACCGAGAATCTGACCCTCGGAACCTGATCATCAAAGGTTGGGCGAAAAATCTCGCTAAACAGGTAGGTGATGCGGTGCTTTACCCTGTTTCTGAGCGATGTGAAGAAGTGATGTGGCGGGAGAAAAAATTGTTCTGTAACGCAGATTTTTTCCATGCTTCGGCATACCATTTCATGGACATCCCAACAAAGCTATTTACCCCTATCTTCGTAATATCCAGAGTAGTAGGTTGGGCGGCCCATGTTAAGGAACAAAGAGCCAACAACCGAATCATTCGGCCTAGTGCTGACTACACAGGGCCTGAGACGGCAGAATGGGTAGACATCCACAATAGATAGCAGATAACTACGGCAAATATCTAGCTTTTCTTTAATTAAGGAGACTTTACTTTCCCAAGTAATTGGGCCATAGATAACGCTTACCTGCCGATCCAGGTTCACGCAAAAAAAAGATATTTTACATGCAATTTATTAAATAACTATTTGATTTTTATTGTTTAAAATGGCTGATAATGTAAATTTAAATGCTAGCCCGGAGCCCGATCAGGTGCTCCTAGATATCGCCAATTACGTATGTGACTACGAGATCGAATCAGCAGATGCGTATGATACCGCCAGGTATTGTTTGATGGACGCACTTGGCTGTGCTTTCCTGTCCCAGCGATTCCCAGAATGCACAAAGTTACTGGGCCCACTCGTCGAAGGCACGCTAGTTCCTAACGGTGCCAGAGTTCCGGGAACCCAGTTCCGATTAGATCCGACTAAAGCGGCTTGGGATATCGGCTGTATGATCCGGTGGCTAGACTACAATGATACCTGGCTGGCGGCCGAATGGGGCCATCCTTCTGATAACCTCGGTGCGATCTTGGCAGTCGCCGATTTTGTTTCCCAGCAAAGAGTTGAAACTGGAAGCGCACCGCTAACGATGCGTGACGTACTTACGGCTATGATAAAAGCTCACGAAATTCAGGGTGTCATTGCGCTTGAGAACAGTTTTAACCGTGTGGGTTTATGTCATGTATTGCTGGTTCGTGTGGCTTCCACAGCTATAGCCACACATATGTTAGGGGGTACACGGCATCAAATTGTCGATGCCCTGTCTCAGGCCTGGTTGGACGGCTCTAGTTTGCGTACTTATCGGCATGCCCCAAATGCTGGTCCTCGCAAATCATGGGCAGCCGGCGATGCCACCTCTCGGGCTGTTCGGCTTGCAGATCTAACCCTCCGGGGTGAAATCGGTTATCCCAGTGCGCTAACAGCACAAACATGGGGTTTTTACGACGTCTCTTTCAACGGAAATACTTTCACTTTTTCAAGGCCTTATGGATGCTATGTAATGGAAAACATCCTATTTAAAATTTCTTTCCCCGCTGAATTCCATTCTCAGACTGCGGCAGAGGCAGCCGTGAAACTACATCCTCTAGTGAAAGACCGCCTCGATAACATTGAAAGAATAGTCATTCACACGCAGGAATCCGCAATCCGCATTATTAGTAAAGTTGGGCCTCTCAATAATCCTGCCGATCGCGATCATTGTTTGCAATATATAACAGCTGTTCCACTGGCCTTCGGCAGCCTTACTGCGCAGGACTACGAGGATAGCTTCCATAAAGCGCACCCCATAATCGATGAACTAAGAGAGAAGATGGAAATCCACGAAGATCCAAGATATACAAGAGAATACATGGAAGCTGATAAACGCAGTATAGGTAACGCTTTACAAGTTTTTTTCAAGGACGGAAATCACACTGATAAAGTGGAGATCGATTATCCGGTGGGTCACAAGCGCAGGCGCAGCGAAGGAATCCCACTATTAGAAAAGAAATTTCAAACTAACTTGGCTAGCCACTTTCCGGCCGAGCGATGTAATCATATCTATTTTCAATGCACAGATCAGAAGCGGCTCGAGCAAACGCCCGTCAACGAATTCATGGACTTACTAATGATCTAGAACGCATCCAGAATAAATTTGGGTAACAGATGGAAACCTTTCCACCCCACCTCCACACGAAGAAACAAAATGATAGTTTTCGGCTAACCTTGAAGCTAGGGAATCAACCCCCCATATAAGAACTTGAAGTAAGTCGTCTTTATTGGAGACTTGCGGACTAGCCTGATCGCTATGATGGGCTTCTCTTTAACCATATTGCTTAAGTACCTATATTTGCCGTCGATTTCGACAAAATTAAGTACTTTAAAGAGGATATGTATATGAATAATTTTGACTTTTCACCCTTGTATCGAACGACTATAGGCTTTGACCACTTGTCCAGCCTACTGAAGACAGTGAGTCGAAGCGACGCCAATTCAAATAGTTACCCACCCTATAACATAGAATTACTGAATAAAGACCAGTACCGAATTACTATGGCCGTAGCAGGGTTTGTAAAAAACGAATTGGATATACAGATAGAACAACAATTACTTGTTGTCAAAGGCACTAGACCTAATGGAGAAAGCCTAGAAATCAATTATCTGCACCAGGGTATAGCAGCACGTAATTTTGAGCGCCGTTTCCAGCTCGCGGACCACGTAGAGGTCACTCAAGCGCACTTGCAAAATGGGTTATTGCACATAGATCTGGCGAGAGAGATACCGGAAGCTATGAAACCAAAATCAATCCCTATTGAAAGCAATTCGAACAAACTCATTGATGTCGAAGAAACCAAACCCATTGAAAAACGTGACGCTGCCTGAATAACCCTTTTCAGACAATTTTTTCATGCTAAGGAATGGCCGATAGAATGGAATCGTTGAAACTGATTTGCAGTTCCCGCTTAAATAGGGGGACTGCATTTTTTACAACGAGTTTCTTTTTATCACTTAGGGATCTATACGCCTAAAAGATCGATAGGCGGCTAATCAAGCATGTGCACAACCAATCCGCTTTTGAGTTTCGGTTCAAACCAAGTGGATTTAGGCGGCATGACTTCATCCGCATCGGCTATTGCCATCAAGCTTTCAACCGAAGTCGGATAAAACGCAACTGCTGCCTGCCATTCTCCAGAATTAACTCGCTTTTCCAGCTCTTCCAGCCCACGAATACCACCGACAAAATCTACCCGTTTATCGGTACGTTGATTTTTGATACCCAGTAAAGGCTCAAATACCGTATTTTGCATTATGCTCACATCCAGACTTTCTGTGGGATTGTTTTCATCGATTTGAGCCCTAAGCTTGTTATTTACTGTTAGTTGGTACCAGTAGTTATTCAAATAAAGGCCAAAACACCTCGGTATGCTAGGTTTCGCCATAGTTGCATTTTCTACTTTAATAACATCGAAGTACTTACCTATGTCATTCAAAAGTCTGGTGGGAAATATATTGCTTTCAATTTTAACTACACGGTTGTAATCAAGAATCTGGACCTGCTTGTCTGGAAATAACACCACAAGGAAAAAGTTATAAGATTCTTTGCCGGTGTGATTTGGATTACGGCCTTGGCTTAATCTCTTAATTCGCTGTGCCGCGGCAGACCGGTGATGACCATCTGCTACATATAAATGATTAACTTCACCAAATGCTGTATCTATCTTTGCCACCATATTCCTGTCATTAACAACCCAAAATACATGACGAGTATTAAAATCAGCTTCGAAGTCATATTCAGGCTCCGTTTTCATAGTTTGCTCTATAAGCTCATTAACTGCGTCAACAGATTTGTAAGTTAGAAATACCGGACCTACCTGTGCACTTAAACTTTCCATGTGTCTCACTCGATCATCTTCTTTGTCTGGCCTTGTAAATTCATGCTTCTTAATCAGATTTTTCTCATACGCCTCGACGGATGCTACCGCCACCAGACCAACCTGTTCATGGGTTCCCATTATCTGTTTGTAAACGTAGTAATTGGCTTCTTCATCCAGCTGAAAGACCCCTTGTTCAATAAACTGGTCAAGATTTTCTCGGCCTTTTTGGTAAACCTTCCTGTCATGGGCATCGGTTTTGCTATCAAAATCTATTTCCGGTTTGTTGATATGCAAAAAACTATAAGGATTGCCATGCGCAATTTCGGTCGCTTCTTTACGGTTAAGTACATCGTAGGGATGGGAAGCCACTCGACTCGCTAGGCCACGGGTGGGCCTTAGCCCGCAAAAAGGTTTAATGAGTTTCATCTAGTAATCAACAGCTTTGGATTCACCGATTTGAATCTCGGCACTTCGAAAGTTCACATGACTTATTATTCGCAAAAAATACTTACTAGTCTAGCTATGAGAGCGTTTCTACCAGTTAAGACAGTACTAAAAACCAGACAACAGTCCGCTGTCTAATCGATTTCTTACCGCTAAACAGATCTCTGAGTCTTTAAATCCACGCGCTTGTAAAAAACAAACCAATCGTCTGTACTCTTTAGAGTTAATGTTTATTGCGTCGAGTTGGCTAATCCTTTTTTCCACCAGGTTATCAGCTATTTCATGCCAGTCATCATCAACAAATAAATAAGAATCGATAATAGAATCTTTGATATGTTTCGCATTTAGGTTGGCTCGTATATTTAAATAGCCAAACCCACGCTTCTTTTTCCAGTAAACATAGGATTCAGTAAATCGCGCATCAGACTGCAGATTTTCGCTACATAGTATATTTATGACATTTTCGATAATCGAACTGTCAGCTTCGGGAAATTTAGATTCTAATTTGTGCTTTAACTCAAAGAAAGAATGTTCTCGACGGGCCAAGAAATCCATAGCGGCCCGTCGGAGAACGGGGACATCTTCAGTATAAAAAGTGATTATAGTAATACTTTGTTGATACCAATCAGTTAGGAAACGTTTTTACTTTTCGCATCTGCTAACAGTACCACATCTTCACTCGCAGCGATCGCGTCCTTCTCCGCGTTCTTTTTATCGGTGTGCTCTCCGAGCAAATCTTCCCTTATAGCACTTTCGATCTCATCTGCGATTTTTAAGTTCTCTTCAAGATAAATGGCTACGTTCTTCTTGCCTTGACCTATTTTTTCATTCTTATAGGAATACCAGGCGCCAGATTTTTCAATCAGGTTCTGCTTCACAGCCAAATCAATGACCTCGCCCATATGGTAAATGCCTGTGCCATACATGATCTGAAACTCGGTTTGCCTGAATGGAGGAGCAACTTTGTTTTTTACTACCTTTACACGGGTCTCGTTACCCACGACCTCGTCACCTTCCTTGACAGAACCGATACGCCGAATATCAAGACGAACTGAAGAATAAAACTTTAGTGCGTTTCCTCCAGTAGTGGTTTCAGGAGAACCAAACATTACGCCAATTTTCATACGAATCTGGTTGATAAAGACGACTAACGTGTTGGAGTTTTTAATGTTTGCGGTCATCTTACGTAATGCTTGAGACATCAGTCGAGCCTGCAAGCCCATGTGGCTATCACCCATATCGCCTTCGATTTCTGCTCTAGGGGTCAAAGCTGCTACCGAGTCTATGACTACTACGTCAAGAGCACCGGAACGAACTACCATGTCACATATTTCTAATGCCTGTTCCCCGGTATCTGGTTGACTAACCAATAAATTATCTACATCCACGCCGAGATTCTGAGCATAGATCGGATCTAACGCATGCTCTGCATCTATAAAAGCACAACTACCACCAGCTTTCTGAGCTTCCGCAATGACTTGTAAGGTTAATGTTGTCTTACCGGACGATTCCGGCCCATAGATTTCGACGATTCGACCTCGGGGTAACCCGCCAATACCCAGCGCCACATCTAAACCCAGTGAACCAGTAGAGATTGCGGGAATAGGCTCACGCTCAGTATCTCCGAGTCGCATCATGGAACCTTTGCCAAATTGTCTTTCGATTTGCGACAACGCTGCCGCCAGAGCTTTCTCTTTACTACTGTTATCTTCGATCATAGTTGTATCCTTGGATTACCTTAACAACTGATGCTGGTTCCATGAGTAATGCAGTCGTTTCATTCATTTTAATACTCGGTGATCCGAGCCTTATTAGTAGTCTGTTCCCTGCTACCAGCCACCGTTTGGGCAGGCCCTAAAAAGATTCTGCCACATTTGGTCGGCTAAATTAGATATTGGACTTTGCTTACACTGATCTTCGACTTTAACTTTGTTTTCACTTCCATCAGCGGGCCTTAAAGCACAAAGGATAATACCTAACCCAGCCATATTCGATTACAAGATTTACTAAGTTACTGTATGTATAAACAGTGCTTATTAAATCAAAAAAATACTGTATATACAAACAGTATATTGGCAAAAATTCAATATCCTTTAATTTTTTGTTCGATCCCTTGAGTTCCCTGACCCCCGCTAGTCAGTCTACTAAAGTTAATGTACCTTCAAGCGCGGCTATCACCGCAGCAAGCCGCACCGTCTTGCGCTCACCATTAAAACAAAAACACCTAGACAAGGTCTTGCCTTCCCACTGCCAAGCGATCCATACCGTACCTACAGGTTTTCCAACGCTACCGCCGTCGGGACCGGCAATCCCACTAACAGCTACCGCAACATTGGCGCGACTATTCTTAATGGCTCCACTTGCCATGGCTAGCACCACTTCTTCGCTTACTGCACCCGGACCATCATATTCGAAATAACTAGAAGGTACTTCCAGCAAGCGCTGCTTGGCATTGTTGGAATAAGTCACGAATCCCGTATCGAACCAGTTCGAACTACCCGCTAGAGCTGTCAGAGATTCAGCTACCCATCCCCCAGTGCAAGATTCGGCAGTGGCCATAATGAGTTTTTTAGCAAGCAACCTATTGGAGAGCCGCTTCACAAGATCTGGGATGCAAGAAACAGAGCATTTAGTCATGAACCTATCTTATCGAGAAGCTCAACCGAAGCAAATAGGGACTGTAACTTACTCTGATCCTTTTGGCTTTTCACGAGGTTTGATAAGCAAAAAACCCAGATCAAGATCTTATCAAATCATGCATTCGATCCGATTAAAAACCTCAAAATCAAAAAGGAAAATTAGATTCACAAATCAAATAACTCTGTTTTCATTGAATCGTGTAGAATCACCGATTCGTACTAACAATAATCAAGTTACACAATATTGGCTGACGAGCAATCACACACCCCAATGATGCAACAGTACTTGCGCATCAAGGCTCAGCATCAAGACAACTTATTATTCTATCGCATGGGAGATTTCTATGAGCTCTTCTATGACGACGCTAAAACTGCAGCGGACATGCTCGACATCACCCTCACAGCCCGCGGAAAATCTGCAGGCCAGCCGATTCCTATGTGTGGAATTCCTTTCCATGCCGTCGACCGCTACCTAGGGAAGTTGGTAGACGCCGGTGTCTCCGTAGCAATATGCGAACAGATCGGTGACCCAAACAGTACAAAGGGCCCCGTGGAGCGACAAGTTGTGCGGATTATCACACCTGGCACTGTCAGCGATGAAGCGTTGTTGGACGAGAATAAGGACAGCTGTTTAATGGCTTCGTATGTAGACCAACAATCAGTTACTTATGGGCTTGCCCTGATGGACATTAATAGCGGGCGTTTCGTGCTCAGTGAAGTGAATGGGGAAGACACATTTCTAAATGAGATCGAGCGCATCAAACCAGCGGAGATTTTATTAAGTGAAGAATCAAATCATGCCTATGCGTCATTGAATCACCCCGCCAAGCGAAAGCGTCCTGTATGGGAGTTCGAACTAGATAACGCTGTTCGATTACTCGCCCAACATTTCAACACCCGCGACCTGGCTGCATTCGATTGTCAGGAGATGCATATTGCAATACAGGCAGCTGGTTGCCTGCTGCAATACGCCAAGGAGACACAAAAACGCGAGTTGCCCCATATCCAAGGCATTCGAGTTGAAAAGTTAAAAGACAGTGTAGTACTTGATGCTGCGAGTAGACGTAATCTGGAATTAGATACCAAGCTCTCCGGTGGTCATGACAACACCCTGGTTGCGATCATGGATAACACTTCCACCACCATGGGAAGTCGATTACTGACTCGCTGGATAAATCGACCTTTACGGCATCGTCAAAAACTGCAATCACGGCAAGACGTAGTGGCGGCTCTGATCGAAGACTATCGTTTCGAGAAAGCAGGGCAACATCTACGGAAAATCGGCGATTTGGAGCGCATCCTAGCTCGTTTGGGCATGCGTTCCGCTCGTCCCAGAGACCTTGCCAGATTCAGAGAAAGCTTACTTGCCCTTCCTGCATTACAGAAATTACTCGAAGAAATAGACTCTAAAGCAGTGCACCAGTTATCTCCGCGCATTGCGCTGTTTCCAGAACAAACTTCCTTACTCGAACGAGCTATAACTGAGAATCCACCAGTGGTAATCCGAGAAGGCGGCGTGATCGCGACGGGTTACGATATTGAACTGGACAAGCTAAGAGATCTTAGCAGCAATGCCGGCCAGTATTTGGTAGACCTTGAGGTAAGAGAAAAAGAGCGAACCGGTCTGAGCACACTAAAAGTTGGCTTCAATCGAGTACACGGTTACTACATTGAAATGAGTAAAGGCCAGTCTAAGAATGAACTTCCTGCGGAGTATGTTCGTCGCCAGACACTTAAAAATGCGGAACGATACATTACACCAGAATTGAAAGAATTCGAGGACAAGGCACTGAGTTCTAAAAGCAAAGCACTAGCCCGCGAGAAAGACCTTTACGATGGGCTGCTGGATAAGTTGGCTGAAGAACTCGGTAGGCTCATTATTAGTGCAGAAGCCATCGCCGAACTAGATGTTCTAAACAACTTTGCGGAACGCGCTGCTAACCTAGATTACACTCGCCCAACTTTGGTAGATGAGCCAGGTATTATCATCGAGAACGGCCGACATCCAGTTGTGGAACAGGCCATCGAAGACACCTTTGTGGCTAATGATCTCTGCCTTAACGAGCAACAGAAAATGCTGATCATAACCGGCCCAAACATGGGTGGTAAATCCACCTATATGCGCCAGACAGCGCTGATTGTAATACTGGCATTGTGTGGCAGCTGGGTACCAGCCAGTAGCGCTCGCATCGGGCCTATTGACCGAATTTTTACTCGCATCGGATCTTCCGATGATTTAGCCGGAGGTCGATCTACCTTCATGGTAGAGATGACCGAAACCGCCAATATCTTGCATAACGCTACTCCCCTTAGTCTCGTATTAATGGACGAGGTTGGCCGTGGGACCAGTACTTTCGACGGCCTTTCTTTGGCTTGGGCAGCTGCACTATATATAGCTGAGAAACTGCAAGCATATACCCTATTCGCCACCCATTATTTTGAACTTACCAGCCTACCGGCAAGTTATGAAAATATCGTCAATGTTCATATGGACGCCATAGAGCATGACGATGGAATTGTCTTTCTCCATGCCTTGAAGTCAGGCCCTGCGAATCAAAGTTACGGGCTCCAAGTAGCGAAGCTGGCTGGTATCCCCCTGTCTGTTATAACCCAGGCAAAAAACAAACTAACTCAGTTGGAAAATGAATCACTGACTGACGGTATTCAGCAAGAACAAAAGTCCCAATCCGGACAAACCAACCAGCGGGCTCAAGGAGATCTTTTTGTTTTAAAGGCGGCTCCAGCTATCGAGTACCTCAAACGTCTGAATCCTGATGAGATCACCGCTAAAGAAGCTTTATCGATACTCTATGAGCTTAAGAACAAAACCGCCGAGTGAATGAGAAAATACCGAAAAAACCTGCTAGAATGCGTGCCGCATAACACGTGGGACAGGTAAGACTGGTAGAACGTTATTGCTACAAGGTATAAATAAAAAGGATTGAGGAGAGATGACGTTTGTAGTTGGCGATGGTTGCATCCGCTGTAAACATACTGATTGTGTCGAAGTCTGCCCGGTAGACTGTTTCTATGAGGGCCCAAATTTCCTCGTAATTCATCCCGATGAATGTATTGACTGCGCCCTGTGTGAACCTGAATGCCCGGTAGACGCCATTTACGCCGAAGACGAATTACCCGAAGATCAACAGGGATTTCTGCAACTCAATGCTGAATTAGCAGAACAATGGCCCAACATCACTGAGAAAAAAGAGCCGTTGCCAGACGCTGAAGAATGGGCCGATAAATTGAATAAGCGGGAATACCTAGAAAGATAAACTAATCGCTGGTTTATATGAATTTAACTAGCGGTGAGGCAACAGGCCGGTGGGATCCACCGATTTCCCGTCAAACCGGATTTCAAAATGCAACATCGATATGCCGTTTGAGCTGTTGCCAACCTCGGCAATCTTGTCTCCCTCCTTCACATGGATACCTTCGCCGACCAACATCCTACTATTATGGGCATAAGCACTAAGATAACGGTCATTATGACGGATGATAATCAGGTTACCACTCCCCTGTACTCCTCGTCCGGAATATACCACATCGCCACTGCTGGCCGCGAAAACCGGGTCGCCTAGCTTACCTCCAATATCGATTCCTTTGTTCATATCAGCTTCGAAGCCCCGTATTACTTTTCCCCCATGAGGCCATCGCCAGTTCGGCTTCTCGCTATTGCTACCAATAGCCCGTCGTATCAAATCACCAGCACGCGAAATACTGCCCTGCGCGCGAGCTACTGAGTTATTAATGCTCGGCTCACCAATATTGGTGCTGGTCATCGAACTAGTGCGGGCTATTTGGGTAGTATTGAGATTGATTTCTTGCCCAACAAAAATTGTATACGGCGAATTTAAATTGTTGGATGTCGCCAGCCTGCGAAAATCTAAATCGTGCTGAAATGCAATAGAAAACAGCGTATCACCAGCCCGCACACGATAGATTTGTGAAGCCAAAATGCCTGCTTGGGATGAATCTACGACGGCAACTGAATCTCTAGGGGTGTTATTACCTCTATCCGGCGTCGAACCGTCTATGATTATCGGAGCCCTTACCAACTGGCGCTCACCCTGTTCCGAGACAGGTGCCTGGTAACCGCCGCATGCAGCAATGATGATGAACGAGGTCACCAAGCCAACCCGGTTACACAGATTTTTAGTGATCGACAATACTAATTTCACAAGTCTTTCCTAAATTCAAAACTGTTACTTCCGGAGGGCATGATAATAGGACGCCCTACGGAGCAGAAATACAACGGAAACACCCACCATAAAACTCAATGCTGCGAAAACAAGCATGGGTTCATTTCCAGTGATCTCTAGATAGTTTAACGGCAAGACATTCGTAGTTTGTAATGGATGTTCCCTACCTTCTCTGCCTACGTAGGAGCTAAGTACCTTTTGCCAAGGCCACAGAATAAATATCGATCCTAAAAGGATGCCAGAAATAAACCCATAGGTAAGCTGGTAATAATAACGAAGCATCCACCCCAGTAATCTTGAAAAAGCTAACAGCCCTATAAAACAGCCAACGGCAAAGTCTAGGATGATCAACAGCTGCATCTCCACCAACGCAGTGAGCATATGTTGATAGACACCCAACAACAATAGAATGAATGCACCGGAAAGTCCCGGTAATATCATTGCACATATGGCAATCATGCCACTAAAGAAGACATATGCAAGAGTTACATCGACAGCGCGGGGACCTACGTTACTGAGGAGAAACGCCAACAAAAACCCAACGACGAGCGAAACAATATTATTCCAATCTAAAAAATCATATTCACCTTTCAACAGATACACGGAAGCCATTACCAAACCTATGAAAAAGGCCATTAACGCCTCAAAATAATTATCCAGCAGGAACAGCACAGTGTTGGCTGAGGAAAGTAAACCAGTCAGAATACCCAGCCCAAGTAGTAGCAGAAAAGCGCCGTCTACGCGCTGCCAAAAAACAGATAAATGTCCTCCAAGGAGTAACTTGCAAGCAGTCCAGTCTATCGCCCTGATGGCAAAAATAAGTCGACTATAAATATTAGTAATTACCGCAACTGTTCCCCCCGATATACCGGGCACGGAATCACCGAGTCCCATTGCTACGCCCTTTAGGAAGAATAATGCACCGGACGACGTACTAAACTCTGACGTCACCTTATGCCGAGTTTGATCTCCTTGCGTATCTGACACCATGAATAGAATACCTTGGCTATTGGTGCAATTGCCCCTTCAGTAGTGGCACAAAACGCACCAGATCCAGCACACCTTCGTTAAACTCATTACCTTGTTTGGTTATAAGTTTTAGCTCTTGACGGCCCTCCCCACCCACAGGAATAATTAGCCGCCCTCCTTCAGCTAACTGATCCAGTAATTCATGAGGCACGGTCTGCGGAGCCGCAGTCGCGAGAATGGCATCGAAGGGTCCTTTTTCCTCCCAGCCCAAACTTCCATCGTCATGTTTGTAATCGATATTACGTAGACCCAATAGTTTCAGGTTCTTCTTGGCTCGATTCAACAGTGGCTTGATTCTCTCTATTGTGTACACTTTTTTAGCCAGAGAAGCCAGGATAGCTGTCTGATACCCACTACCTGTACCTATCTCAAGAGCCTTGTTCAGTTTTCCGCTCGCAACACAGGCTTCAGTCATGCGTGCCACAATATACGGCTGGGAAATTGTCTGGTTGTGCCCAATAGGCAGAGCCACATCCTCATAGGCACGATGAGCTAAAGCTTCATCAAGGAATATATGCCGTGGAGTGGAGCGCATGACGTCGAGCACCTCCATACTCTTAATGCCCTGATCTAATAATCGCCCTAATAATCGTTCACGAGTCCGCTGTGAAGTCATACCAATGCCATTCAGATTATATTTACTACTCAATATTCCACACCGCCATTACTGAATTAGTTTGTAGTGCACAACTCACGCAGCAAACTGGTTGCATAGGCTCCTCGAGGAAGCGTGAACTGTAGTTTAAGCTCTTGCGGTACCGACCAATGCCACTCGAGATGAGTTGGAACAAAACGTAATGGTCGGCGAGCAGCTTTTAAGCCAAAAATAGTTAGTCCGTCTATCAACGGTTGGAATTTGGCCAGAACTTCGTCTTCGATGCCTGCCGCCATGGAAGTGCTTATATATTTCTCCTCGCGAGCGTGTTTGCCAGCTAAAGGCCCTGAAATGTGGATATCGAAGCCATCCAGTCGCTGCTGTAATTTTTCGTCCCAGCACCCTTCCTCTAATATAAAATATCGACTGGTCCCTCCTAGGTTCAAAACATCCCCTGGCACGAACCGGCTCCAGTTAGCCTGAAGAATACGCTCTGATAGTACCTGGTTAAACAAATAGGCACGCGCTGCAGAGAACAACATACCCCGCCTCTGGCGGGCTTTTACATTGATTCTTTTATTCGCATCTAAATCCATTTCTGTCCGAAATAAACACATTACCTGAGCAAGGTTGCTCATATCCTTTCCGAAGCGCTGCGGACCAAAATAGTTAGGCACCCCAGAAGTTTCAATCGAGCGCAGCCTTTCCTCAAAGATCGATTTATGCCCTTGACACTGGCGCAATAGGACCTCGAAACGATTGCTTCTATGGCTACCAACCCTCAGTTTACGACTATTGCGCTGAGTATCCAGAATTTGTAGAAAACCACATTCGATTTCTTCCAGTCTTTGCTCGTTTATCCGAGTAAGTGGCACACTGAACCATTGGGTGCACTCCCCTCGCTTATCTTTCATACCGCTGTACCCAATGTTGCTAAGGCTAGACCTGCATATCGATGCCAAGCGCCTAGCGACATCAGTCGTAGATAGATCTGTTTTTCGAATACGCAGGTAGAGATGCTCCCCATCGCCGCTGAGCGGAAAGCCCAGTTCTTCGTTCACCCTGAAATCCAAAAACTGTTGTTTGATCAATGCACTTATATCGGGTGCGCGACTAACATAGTTAAGTTCACTTAACGGAATAAAATCCTGTTCTTCTCTTATAGAGCTGCCCATTGAATCAAGCATTGGTATGCATCAAAATCACAGCGTGACAGGCCATCCCTTCTTTACGACCAATATAACCAAGCTGTTCGGTAGTAGAGGCCTTTAGATTTACCCGGTCAGAATCCATCTGGAGCAGACTACTCAGATTATCACGCAACTCATAGCGATAAGGACTCAATTTTGGCACCTGAGCAATGACAGTGACATCGACATTTACCAGCCGGAACTGATTTTTATCTGCCAATTGCAATACCTGTTCCAGTAGCTCGGCACTGTCGATGCCTGCCAGTGCCGCATTGTTACAAGGAAAGTGCTCGCCAATATCACCTATCGCCATGGCTCCAAGCATGGCATCACAGACAGCATGCAGAACAAGGTCACCATCAGAATGGGCTTCTAAACTAAGCTCTTCAGGTATTAAACAGCCCGCTAGCTTAAGAGGCTTGCTGATATCGAAATTCTCGGTGAATCGATGTACATCGAAACCGTGCCCTATTCGCATGCTGTCAGCCTTCATAGAGTGTTTTCCGTCCTAGCCCGTTCAGATTGGTTTATCTAGTGCGCAATTTCCTGATCCTTAACTTTTTAAGTTAAGAATCATGCCCGCCAGCACTAAGTCCGATTCATGAGTAATCTTTATATTGAGTTTGCTGCCTTCAACCATCCGCGGTCGATATCCCATAAACTCCATAGCCGCCGCTTCATCTGTTATCGTTAGTCCTTGGGCCTCGACTGTCTCCATAGCGTCTTTAAGCAATCCATAACGAAACATCTGAGGGGTCAAGGCATTCCAGTAATTATTGCGATCGATAGTTGTTTGGACTTCTTGCTCTCCATTTACCTGCTTTAGCGTATTATCTAAGGTATAGCCAAGTAGTCCACCTACGTTATGGGTTCGTAAGGCAATGATCAATTTTTCAATGTCAGAAACGTCAACGCAAGGCCGAACTGCATCATGAACTAGCACCCAATCATCCGCATTTGCTTCATCATCTAGCGCTAGCAGAGCATTTAATACAGACTGCTGGCGCTCTTGACCCCCCTGCACGCACTCGAGTTTTTTATCAACCTCTAACGAAAGCTTCTTCCAATTATTGTCTTCGGGATGAATTACAACAATGATTTTTTCAATAGCGCTAACACTAGCCAGGCACTGCAGAGTCAGCGAAATTATAGGCACCCCGTTTACAGGCAGATACTGCTTGGGTGTGTTCGATCCAATGCGACGACCGATGCCAGCCGCTGGCAGAATAGCCCAAATTGTCATAGTAGAATCTTCTAAGCCCTGTGGCTAATAACCCCATAGTACAAGCGTTATTTTTCAATCAATAGGTAGAAAGTCTCGCCATCTTCAATCATTCCAAGTTCTGATCTCGCTCGCTCTTCCACGGCCTCCAAGCCATTCTTCAGATCCAGCACTTCGATTTCAAGCAGCCGATTACGTTCTGCCATTTCCTTATTAACCGCGCCCTGAACATCCAATTCAACCTCCAACATATTCAGCGCGCGTATACTATTCTCGCCAATCCATAACTGGTATTGTAGCGCGCAAAAGATGCTACCCAGTAGCACATAGAGAATCTTCATGTATGTTATCCCCTATCGTTGACCGGTAAACCGTTCAAACTCTTTCAACCCATTGTAAACTGACGTATCACCCAGTTCCTCTTCAATACGCAGTAGCCTGTTGTACTTGGCCACCCTGTCTGACCTGCACAAAGAACCAGTCTTTATCTGTCCAGCCGCCGTTCCAACTGCAAGGTCAGCTATCGTCGTGTCCCCGGTCTCACCGGAGCGATGCGAGATCACTACCGTATAACCTGCTTTCTTCGCCATGTTAATAGCGGCCAGCGTTTCTGTAAGCGAGCCGATTTGGTTGAATTTGATGAGTATAGAATTGGCCACATTCTCAATTACTCCTCGCTGCAAAATACTGGTATTAGTGACAAATAAATCATCACCTACTAATTGAACTTTATCGCCTATTTGAGCTGATAATTTAGCCCACCCAACCCAATCCGACTCATCCATGCCATCCTCAATAGACAAGATAGGATAAAGCTTGGCCAAGCCTTGGAGGTAGTCAGCAAATTCACTCGAATTATAGGTTTTGTTCTCACCATTGAGTCGGTATTTGCCGTCTCTGTGAAACTCAGACGCAGCACAATCCAGTGCGAGGTACATATTCTGCCCAATCTTAAGCCCTGCTAGCTCGACCGCCTGTAATATGACGTCCAATGCAGCAGCATTTGAAGGTAAATTGGGTGCAAACCCCCCCTCATCTCCTACTGCAGTGCTTAGCCCTTGTTTATTGAGCACTGATTTCAGTGAATGAAATACTTCTGCACCGAAACGTAATGCCTCCGAGAAGCTTGGGGCTCCGGTAGGCTGGATCATAAATTCTTGAATATCGATGTTATTATCCGCATGCTCACCACCATTGATAATATTCATCATTGGGACTGGCAGCGAATACTGTCCCTCAGTACCATTTAGTCTAGCAATGTAGACATACAGAGGCACCCTGGTTTCCAATGCTGCAGCCTTGGCCGCAGCCAGCGATACAGCTAAGATGGCATTAGCGCCAAGATTAGACTTATTATCAGTTCCATCCACATCTAGCATTGCCTGGTCCAGTGCCACCTGATCGGTAACATTCATACCAACAAGCTTGCGTCTAATAGCAGTGTTCACGTTTTGAACAGCGCTTAGCACTCCCTTCCCCAGATAACGATTTGGATCCTTATCCCTAAGTTCAAGTGCTTCCCGTGACCCGGTCGATGCTCCTGAAGGAGCACAGGCACGGCCAAAGGTTCCGCTCCCTAGGATGACATCCGCTTCCACGGTTGGGTTACCCCGTGAATCCAGTATTTCACGAGCTTTAATTTGTTTTATTTCGGACATTTTCGTACCCAAGACATGTTTTTAAACCAAAGAACAAAATCAGAACACTAGACAGTATCAATGGGTGGCAAAGATTTGATCAATTCATCCAGAGCCTTCATTTGTTCCAGGAATATTTTCAAAGTGTCTAAACGTAAAGCACAGGGCCCATCACACAAAGCCTGATCAGGATCTGGGTGTGCCTCTAGAAACAGACCAGCTATAGATTGACTAAGGCCGGCTCTAGCCAAAGCAGTGACATCAGCCCGCCTTCCATCTGCCGCGTTTATTAGGCCACCAGGTTCTTGCAAAGAATGGGTAACATCGAAGATCACAGGATAGCCAAATGTTTTCATGGTTGAAAACCCGAGCATGTCTACCACTAAATTGTTGTAACCAAATGCACTACCCCTTTCGCACAGCATCAACCGTTCATTATCTGCAGCTTCAAACTTCTCGAGAATATTTCCCATTTCCTGAGGCGCCAGAAACTGAGCTTTCTTGATATTAATCGCTGCTCCAGTTTTCGCCATAGCCACAACTAGATCAGTTTGCCTGGAAAGGAACGCCGGCAATTGCAAGATATCGGCCACCTCAGCTACGGCTTCTGCTTGTTCTGGTACGTGGACATCGGTAACGATGGGTATCTCAAATTGAGCTTTAACATCACTGAGCCATTTGAGTCCCTCTTCCAATCCAGGACCACGAAACGAGTTCATTGAGGAACGATTGGCCTTATCAAAAGACGCTTTGAATATGTAAGGAATACCAAGCTCTACAGTTACCTGTTTGAAGTGTTCCGCCACCGACAAAGCAAGGTCACGGGATTCGAGTACATTTAGCCCGCCTAGCAACACGAATGGCTGGTCGTTTGACAAGCAAATACCCGCAATATCAATCTGTTTATTGATCATAGTTGTTCGACAAGCTTAAGGGTAGGACGTTCAAACTTACGCGATCTCAGTGGTAGCAATAATCGGCTGCGTATTGTCCAGTGTATTACCTAGCCCGCCATTACTAAGCCGCTCTTTATGGCGGGCGATAGCGGCTAAAATGAAACCAGTAAAAAGAGGGTGTCCTTCACGTGGTGTTGAGGTGAACTCCGGGTGAAATTGGCAGCCAACGAACCAAGGATGGTTCGGCACCTCGATTACCTCTACTAGCATACCATCGGCTGATTTGCCCGCGAGTTTCAAGCCTGCAGCGGCAAAGGTTTCGAGATAGTCATTATTGAATTCATAGCGATGTCGGTGCCGCTCGACAATTTCTCTCTCTCCATAACATTCGTATGTAATGGAATTTTTGTCAAGAACACACTTCTGCCCGCCTAGACGCATCGTACCGCCGAGATCTGAATCCTCATCTCGGACCTCAGTGGATCCTGTTACGGTTGTCCATTCGCTAATTAGGGCTATCACGGGATGTTCACACTTTTTATCGAATTCGGTACTGTTAGCTCCTTCTAAACCTGCTACGTTTCGAGCGTAATCGATAACAGCAGCCTGCAAGCCGAGACAAATACCAAGGTAGGGAACCTTTTTCTCCCGCGCATACTGGGTAGTTAGGATCTTACCCTCAAACCCCCGTTCGCCGAATCCGCCGGGTATAAGAATTGCATCATAGCCTTCTAGTAAACTAGTGCCCTGCTCGATTACATCAGTAGAATCAATATAACTTATGTTTACCTTGGTCCGTGTCTGAATCCCTGCGTGAGTAATGGCTTCATTTAAAGACTTATAGGCGTCGAGCAAGTCCGTATATTTACCTACCATGACCAACTTAATCTCGCGCTCTGGATGCAGTTCGGCTTCGACCACTCGGTCCCACTCCGAAAAATCGGCCTTGTCGCAATCTAGCTGTAGCTTCTCAACGACAATTTGATCGAGCCCGGCAGTCCCGAGAATGGAGGGAATGCGATAGATAGAATCGGTGTCTGGTAAAGACACTACGGCCGGAAGTTCGACGTTCGTGAACAACGCAATTTTTTTGCGGGCTGACTCGTCGATCTCTTGTTCTGAACGACATACCAAAATGTCAGGCTGAATACCAATGGAGCGTAGTTCCTTTACAGAATGCTGTGTAGGTTTAGTTTTGGTCTCTCCAGCTGTACTTATATAGGGCACAAGGGTCAAATGGAGAAACAATGCCCGAGCTGAACCCAATTCCACACGAAGTTGACGTATAGCTTCAAGAAACGGTTGGGATTCGATATCACCCACAGTACCACCGATTTCAACCAGAGCCACATCGGCATCGCCAGCTCCGTCTATCACACGCTGCTTAATTTTATCTGTGATATGTGGAATTACCTGAATAGTGGCACCAAGATAGTCACCGCGCCGTTCACACTTCAGCACTTCTTCATACACCCTGCCAGCGGTGAAGTTGTTCTTTTGCGACATCGTGGTGCGACTGAACCTTTCGTAGTGCCCAAGATCAAGGTCAGTCTCTGCCCCGTCTTCGGTGACAAATACCTCGCCGTGTTGAAACGGACTCATAGTTCCTGGATCCACATTAATATAGGGATCCAGTTTTAACATCGTAATATTAAGACCGCGTGCCTCCAGTATTGCACCAAGAGACGCAGAGGTAATACCCTTACCAAGTGAAGAAACTACACCGCCAGTAATGAAGATATAGCGAGTCATTGAGGCCCCATCCTACTAGTTAGAGCCAGCAAGTCGCGGACTCTCACAGATGGAGCTACAGCGTACCAGAAGCGACTTGCCAGAACAAATCCGAGTCTAGCTAATAACAAAATTAATCCCCAGCTAGGTTAAAACCCGGAGTCTCCCAACAAATTAGGAAGCCGTTTTCATTCGCTTTTGCTACGTAATTCTCAGCGATCCCTATACCGGGAATACAAACAAGTTCGTCTTCCATGTATAACAACGGCAGACGCTCACGTAACCACGGGGCCACCTCTTCCTCCTGCAATAATTTCTTTAGCGGTTTCCTCGGGCGACCGACGAGTTGGCAGATCTCTCCCCCCATTCGATACTTAACGCGTAAGTTACTATTTTTAGCTACGCGGATGCCTGACCCTGATACGGATTCAGCACGTAATATTCCATTATCCCCGAGTTCTAGCTTAGATTGTTTTTCCACGCTCCAAGATAGTGTCTGCTTTTTATCAAATCCCTCAAGCACGCGAAGGGCATATAGTTTCCCCTTAAAACGCTGAAGTAAGCAGTCATCTAAAGGTAACGTTACTATCCTGCTGGCTTTGGCCGTAAGCACTTCACGACTTAATTGTTGTAACCGGTTCCAGCCTATTTCTTTCAGACCAAGCCGACTGAACCAATGGCGCAAGGCATTACGACGCCGAACATCCGATAGCTGTAGTAATTTGTCTATTTTGATCACATCGGTTCGTTCTGTAGCCGCAAAGTTCAGATCAATTATCGCTAATTCCTGGAGTAATTGATCAGCTTCGCCCAGCAGAACCAAGGACTTGCTCCAGGATTCTCGATACTTCACCCAGCGCTGCTCAATCCGCGGGAACAACTCATGGCGGCAATAATTCCGATCAAAACGGGTATCCTGGTTGGAATTATCTTCTATCCAATTGAGCTTCTGTACGCGCGCATAGGCAATGAGGGATTCACGAGTGAAATCAAGCAATGGCCGAAAAAGGAAGCTATCACCCAACAAACGATATCGGGGGATACCAGCTAAGCCCCGTGTGCCAGAACCTCTCATTAAGCGCAGTAAAAAAGTCTCTAATTGGTCGTCGAGGTGATGGGCTAGCAACAAAGCTTTGCCGGACTGCAAGCTCGATTCGAATGCTCGATAACGAGCATCTCGAGCAGCATTCTCCAAACCAGTCGCCTTAGCGGGCTCAGCAATTTCGATATGAACTTTGCTTATAACCAGAGGCACATCTAGTTCATTACAAAATTTTTCGCAAAACCCCTTCCAGACCTCGGCTTCTGCGTGCAAACCATGATTAACATGCAGCGCGCTAAATGAAAAACGTACCTTCCCCTGTTGTTTTAGCGAATGCAATGCATGCAACAGAACAATTGAATCTACACCACCACTCAAGCCCACTATAACGGCATCACTATGCGGCATAGATTGCAGAGCAGTAAGGAGTTTTTCTGGGTCAAAATTCATGCACTAACCAATCAGCATAAAATTAGGTAACTTGATGCCATTCCCGCTTAGAATTGCACAAAAATTCTTGAGTTAGAAGAACCAGATGGGCAGGTCTAGTTATCGCTGGATATACCGTAGCTCATCAGTCGCTCGTAGCGACGGGCCACCAGATCATCCGTATTCACAGCCGCCAAGCGTTCTACCTGTTCCAGCAGTGCCGTTTTAACATTCGCTGCGGTGGCTGTAACATCTCGATGCGCACCTCCAAGTGGTTCTGGAATTGTCTGATCCACTATTCCCAGCTCTTCTAAGCGTTCCGAAGTCACTCCCATAGCCTCAGCTGCGGCTGCTGCATGCTCCGCTGACTTCCAGAGAATGGTAGCGCAGCCCTCTGGCGTAATGACGGTATAGGTTGAATACTGCAGCATGTTGAGATGGTCAGCGACCCCTATGGCAATAGCGCCTCCTGAGTTAGCTTCACCCGTGACAGTGGCAATCAAAGGAGTACGAACACGTGACATCATGGCCATGTTTTCTGCAATTGCTTCATTAATACCTCTTTCCTCCGAATCCATGCCCGGGTATGCGCCAGGTGTATCTATAAAACTCAACACTGGTAGTTTATATTGTTCAGCCAATTGAATTAACCGATAGGCTTTTCGGTAACCTTCTGGACGGGGCATGCCGAAATTGTGACGAACTTTTTCTTTAGTACCTCTTCCTTTTTGATGACCGAGAACCATCACTGGACGATCGTCTAGCTTGGCTAAACCGCCAACCAGCGCCTGGTCATCGGCAAACAATCGGTCCCCATGGAATTCGTCAAACTCTGTAAAAATGTGTTCAATATAATCCAAGGTGTAGGGTCTTAGCGGATGACGCGCAACTTGGGATATCTGCCAAGGAGTAAGTTTAGAGTAGATTTTTTCCGTGAGCCTGGAGCTCTTGTCCTTCAGTCGCTGAATTTCTTCATTAATATTCAACTCATTGTCGACGCCGACCAAGCGCAGTTCTCTGATCTTGGCCTCCAGCTCAGCGATGGGTTGTTCAAATTCGAGATAATTCGGGTCCATTAGAATATAGAGCAATCAATTGCTCGCTCAATTTATTATTGTTCCTCGTTCATAATCGACTACGACCTTTTCTTTACCGTATTCCATCCGCAGTCGCTGAATAAGATCATCGGTGGGTGACACCAGCCAATCCTGACCCAGCATTATACACCCTCTAAAATCCGATAGTTCGTAATTGATCACAACTTGGCAGCCCTCAGGTTCGTCCATGACTACTTCATTGCCACAATCAGTTTCGCTATTATTTTCAGAGGCTGTTATCGTGGCTTGCCCGATATTCGTTTTGACTCTACGATAGGGTTCTAGAATATTGGCCAAGTGCTCACAGAAATTTGCCTCCAACGCGGCAGCGTTGAGATTCAGAGCTAGACGATTAGCAAATCGCTTGCGGACTTCAGCTAGAGTCATCAACTGCTTGGCTCTACCCTTTATACCACCGCTGTAATCATCCACACTCACGGTACAATTTACCAAAAGTATCGTGTCTTTCTGGATGAGATCTCGGTACTTTTCATATTCCTTCGCAAAAAGGGATACCTCAAAACGCCCACTACTATCGTCAAGAGTCAGGAACGCGATTCTTTCGCCTTTCTTGCTTCTCATTGTACGAAAATCATGCAGCAGTCCCGCTACTAGTTGCGAACCCCGTTCAGGTCGTAAATTGGCTAACCGGCCAGTGGTAATGCGTTTAAGTTCCGGCAAATACTCTCTTATCGGATGACCAGAGAGGTATAAACCGAGTGTTTGCTTTTCGGCGATCAAGCGTTGCTGTTCTGCCCAAGAATGCAGTCTGACATGAGATGCTTTTAGACTCCCGTTAACCCGTTCTGACGGAGCAATATCCCCAAACAAATCGTCAACCCCACTCGCACTGTTGCGACTACTCTGTTCAGCCGCCTGCATTGCCTCAGCAAGTGTTGCAGTGAGCATTGCTCGTGAGTAATCAATGTCACCCTGCACAAGGCCATCGAGCGCACCCGATCGGATCAGGGCTTCCATAGTACGTTTGTTAACTGACTGGGTATTGACCCTCAAACACAAATCAAGTAATTCGTTAAATGGCCCATCTGCCCGTGCTTTTAGAATATTCTCCACTGGACCTTCCCCAAGACCCTTGATAGCCCCAAGACCGTATACAATCTCACCCTTGTCATTTACGATAAAATTGAACTCCCCGGTATTCACGTCGGGTGGAACGATTGTGAGGCCCATCTCGTGGCATTCATCGATCAAGGTGACAATTTTATCCGTGTTTTGCATTTCGGCCGTAAGTACTGCGGCCATGAAATAAGCTGGGTAGTGGGCTTTTAACCAAGCCGTCTGGTAAGCCACAAGGGCATACGCAGCCGAATGGGATTTATTAAAACCGTATCCGGCAAACTTTTCCATCAAGTCGAAAATGTTTTCCGCTATTTTTGCATCAATGCCCCGAGACGTAGCACCTTTCAAGAATGTAGCCCGTTGTTTCGCCATTTCCTCAGTTGCTTTTTTCCCCATAGCTTTGCGCAGAATATCAGCTCCACCAAGTGTGTAGTTTGCCAACACCTGGGCAATCTGCATCACCTGTTCCTGGTAAAGAATTACACCAAAGGTATTTGAAAGTACGGGCTTTAATTCAGGGTGGAGATAAACCACACTGGTTCTGCCATGTTTACGTTCTATGAAGTCATCCACCATGCCGGACCGCAATGGACCTGGTCGAAATAAGGCCACCAAAGCAATAATGTCTTCGAAGCAGTTAGGTACCAAACGCTTGATTAAATCCTTCATACCTCGGGATTCCAACTGGAAAACTGCAACTGTCTCGGCACGTTGCAACAAGCGGTAAACTTCTTTATCGTCCAGAGGCAAGGTAGTTATATCTATGGGTGTTTCTTTTGCATCGAGTTGGGCATTAATCATCTTTACTGCCCAATCAATAATAGTGAGAGTACGCAGCCCAAGAAAATCAAATTTCACCAAACCTGCTGTCTCGACATCGGTCTTATCAAACTGAGTGACGAGGCCATGCCCTGACTCATCACAGTAAAGAGCCGTAAAATCGGTTAGCTTGGTAGGGGCTATAACCACACCGCCGGCGTGCCTACCTACATTGCGGGTAACACCCTCCAACTTGTACGCCATCTCCATGATTTCCTGAGCATCTTCGTCACTTTCAACAAATTCCTCTAGTTGGGGTTCTAAGTCGAAAGCTTTCTTGAGAGTGATGCCGGGTTCGAAGGGAATCATCTTGGACAGCTTGTCCGCAAGCGCGTAGGGCTTACCCTGCACGCGGGCTACATCCCTAACTACGGCCTTGGCCGCCATAGTGCCAAATGTAATTATTTGGGACACCGCTTCTTTACCGTATAGCTCAGCAACATGCTGGATTACCCGATCGCGCCCCTCCATACAAAAATCTACGTCGAAATCGGGCATGGATACCCGTTCAGGATTGAGAAATCTTTCAAACAGTAAATCATATTTCAACGGATCGAGGTCAGTTATCCCAAGCGCATAAGCAACGATCGATCCTGCGCCAGATCCGCGCCCTGGTCCGACCGGTATACCATTATCCTTAGCCCACTGGATGAACTCCATCACAATGAGAAAATATCCGGCGAAGCCCATTTGATTGATAATCTTAAGTTCTATTTCTAGTCGCTCGAGATAAGGCTGAACAACAGAAGAATCTGGTTTTTTATCGTCAAACATCACCGCAAAGCGTTTCTGCAGACCCTTCGAGCTTTCCGCGGAGAGATAATCTTCTAGAGCTATATTTTCCGGTATTGGATAATTTGGTAGGTGCGGTTTACCTAGTTCCAGATCAAGGCTGCAACGTTTAACGATTTCCCATGCGTTCTGAATAGCCTCAGGTATATCCGCGAATAACTCCACCATCTCTTCAGCGCTTTTTAGATATTGCTGGTCAGTATAATTATGCGGTCTGCGGGGGTCGTTGAGAGTGCGCCGCTCATTGATGCATACTCTAACCTCATGAGCATCGAAATCTTCCTGGTCAATAAACCGGACATCATTGGTGGCCACCACTGGACATTGAGTCTCCTGTGCTAAGGTTATAGCTCTGTCTATATATTGATGCTCGTCGATCTTACCCACTCGCTGAAGTTCAAGGTAGAAACTTCCAGGGAATAAAGCCAGCCATTGCTCTAGTAGTTGTCTGGCCCTTGTTTGATCTTCAGCAAGCAACGCTGTGCCGATATTGCTCTGTTGCGCGCCAGATAACGCAATCAACCCTTCTGTCCGGCCAGCAAGTTTTGACATAGCCAGCACCGGTTCACCGTGATTCGGAGAGTCTGTATAAAGGTCAGAAATGACATTAGTAAGATTCAGGTACCCTGCATGGTCTTTTACCAAAAGAACCAGACGTGTATGGGCTCCTGCTTCATCTTTGATTAACAAATCGCAGCCACACACCGGTTTTATACCTGCCTTTACCGCGCCACCATAGAACTTGATTAGCCCGAATAGGTTAGCTAGATCCGTTATCGCCGCTGCGGGCATCCGGAATTTCTGAAGACGATTGATCAGTGGAGAGATAGTGACCAGACCGTCACTGATAGAAAATTCGGTATGTAATCGCAGGTGCGCAAAAAACTGATTAGACGAATTTTCAGACATGCAGATCGTTCAATACCAACTGGCGAACAAAGAAGCGGTTGAATTATTTCTCAGAGTCGCGATACGTTTTACACCATATAACGTAGGGCCTACTATACTCTTTTTCTATATGCTTTTCTGCTCAGTTTTTATCAATTACCTATAAAGGCTATAGACAAAGTGTCTGTCTTGAATTCCATCTATAAAGGGATGTAATAAAATTCCCGGTATTCTCAAACATATCCATGGGCTCATGCACCCAGTCGCACCTGTTTCGTGTGCCACCTCACCGCACCATTTATTATTGCGTTTTGAGGTTTACACAATACCCATATTAGTAAGCGAACCAAAAGACTCCCCATCATCTAGACCAGTAGCTTAGCAACTGGTGCAAATGATCGCCGATGGATTTCGCAAGGCCCAAGATTTTTCAGTGCTTTGAGGTGCATACTAGTGGGGTAGCCTTTGTGCTGAGCAAAACCATACCCGGGAAATGTCTTATCTAACTCTTTCATATCCCAGTCTCGAGTGACTTTAGCTATGATAGAAGCAGCAGCAATGCATGGCATCAAAGAATCTCCTTTAACGATTGCTCGAGACGGATATTGCCATTTGGGACTATATTTACCGTCAACATAAACAAAATCTGGTTTTTGATCGAGAATATCTACTGCGCGATGCATCGCCAATAAGCTGGCTTGCAGAATATTGAGCTCATCGATCTCAAAAACACTGGCGCGAGCCACCGCCCAACTATAAGCATTCTCAGTGATTTGTGTATATAGATGTAGTCGTTGTCGTTCGTTAAGTTGCTTCGAATCCATCAAGCCAATAACTCGCCGGTCAGGATGCAGAATAACAGCAGCGGCTACCACATCCCCTGCCAGAGGCCCCCTACCCACTTCGTCTGTGCCGGCCTCTAGCGTTGAGACGGCTCTTATCTCGCTTGATTTGATTTGGAATTCCTTGATCATTGGTTAGCTGGTTTGGATTAAATTCACAATCTCTTGCGCAGCTCCAACAGACCCCCCCAAACGAAGACCTCGGTGAATCGCATCAAATTCTTTCAGCAATTTAATGTGCTCCGAATCATCTTCGCTCGCTTCCGACATAAATTTGGTAATTTCCCAGCTTAGCGTCTTAGCAGAGCAGGCTTTCTGCACGTACTCCGGCACCAATTCTTTCCCTGCCAAGAGATTTGGTAATGCCACAAAGGGTATCTGTAACATTCGAGAAGCAATAGCGTGAGTAATCGGGGCTAACTTATAACAAACCACCATAGGCCGACGTAATAACATTGCTTCCAGCGTAGCTGTGCCCGAGGCCAGTATGACCAGATTGGAAGCACTCATAGCAGCCTGGGAATTATCCACTAGCTGAAATTGATCGTTTCCGAGGATGTTGAACTTACCTAAAAGATCATTAAGCAAAATTTTCGCTCCCGCCCCCGCTGCGGGGAGTACGAACTTCGTTTTAGGAAACTGCTGAAGTGCGCCTATTGCGGCTTCCATAAACACCGGACCCAGCCGCTTAATTTCACTACTGCGACTGCCCGGCAGCAGGGCCACAACCCTATCATTGTATGCGAGACCTAGCTGCTCACGGTGCTGTTTCCGGTAATCTTTAAAATCAATTTGGTTCGCGAGAGGGTGGCCTACACAGGCTACGGAGACTCCGTGCTTCTGGTAAATTTCAGTCTCGAATGGAAAAAGCGTCAGCATAAGGTCCACAGCCTGTTTGATCTTAAAGATGCGCTTAGCGCGATAGGCCCATACGGTAGGACTCACGTATTGCACTGTCTTTATTTTGTTTGCTTTTAGCGTGGCCTCCAATCGTAAGTTGAAGTCAGGTGAGTCAATTCCAATAAAAACCGCGGGTGGATTCTCGATAAAGGTATGCTCTAGATTGCGCTTAATACGCAGTAGTTCTGGCAGTCTCCCCAGGGGCTCCACAAACCCCATGACAGAGAGCCTGTCCATGGGTACCAGCGAATGGCATCCGAGTTCCTCCATGGCAGGCCCGCCGATACCGAAAAATTCAGCGCCCGGGTAATGTTCTTTCAAGGCTTTAATAAGATCGGCGCCGAGCATGTCACCGGATTTCTCTCCAGCAACAATTCCAAATCGCAGAGGTTGGATCATAGTCGGCGAGCAGGCATTCTACCTATGAATGCCTTTTTCAGATGACTCCAGCGACTCAATTAGAACCTGCAGAGCATCGCAATTTTTTCGCATAGCTTTGATCTGATCGATGGCTTCCTGGAGACTGTAATTGCGCTTATAGATGATTTTGAAGGCTTCCCGAATTTCAGTAATTGTGTCCTTATCAAATCCCCGCCGTTCCAGGCCAATCGCATTAACGCTTCGAACTGATGCAGGCCTCCCGCTGACGATTATATATGCCGGTATGTCATTTGTAATATGGGTCATCCCACCAACCATGGCGTGAGATCCAATTTTAAGAAACTGGTTAACACCAGTATAACCTCCCAAGATGGCCCAGTCCCCTACCTGTACATGGCCCGAAATACCAACATTGTTAGCACACACCGTATGGTCGCCGATGATGCAATCATGAGCAATGTGCACGTAGGGCATCATAAGATTATCACTACCAATTCGTGTAGTGCCACTGCCAATCCCGGTACCTCGGTGAAGAGTTACGCCCTCACGGAAGATGTTGTCGTCACCAATGTCCAACCAAGTTTCTTCACCCTCAAATTTCTTGTCTGCCGGATCTTCGCCCACTGAGCTAAATTGAAAAAACCGGTTATTTTGGCCGATCCGAGTATTGGCCCGGATTACTATGTGGGAATCCAGCACCGACCCGGCACCGATAGTCACATTTTCACCGATAATACACCAAGGGCCGACCCGCACGTCATCTGCGATATTAGCACTGGGATCAATCTTCGAGCTTGGATCTATCACTTCACAAGCCTCCAATTGACTCGTAAATTCCATTTTTAATAGAAAGCTAAAGCAATCTAGTCGACGGCTACTTGACGTTCAGCGCACATGATAACCATGGTGCCAACTAGTTCATCGCCAACTGTGGCGCGGGCAGAAAACTTGTAAATACCACGTTTATTCGTTATCACATTTACTTCAAGCAATAATTGATCGCCCGGGACTACTGGCCGTCGAAGCCGAACTTTATCGGCACCTACAAAGTAATATAGGAACCCATCCTTGGGTTTCTTGTTTTGGCTTTTGAATCCCAATACGCCCGCAGCCTGGGCACAAGCTTCGATTACGAGCACACCAGGCATGATCGGTTGATGCGGGAAATGTCCTTGAAAGAAGGGTTCGTTAACCGTGACGTTTTTATAAGCCACAATAGATTTACCAAGTTCCATTTCAACCACTCTATCGATCAGCAAAAACGGATACCGCTGCGGGAGGTATTCTTTTATTTCTTGAACGTCTACTAACATGTTCTGTCTCTAATCCACATCAGTTTCTGATGTAATTCTGGTTCAGGCTATTTGGTTTGGTTCTTTTTTTCCAATTCCTTTAAACGCTTAGTGATGCTGTCAAGCTGCGCGAACCTTACGATATTACGCTTCCAATCCCTAGTCTTCATGTGGCCAGTACCCGACGAATAGATACCTGGCTCTTTGATTGACCCACTGACCAAGGACATAGCACTTACTTGGACCTCATCAGCAATCGTTATGTGGCCAACCGCTCCAGAAGCCCCCCCCATAACACAGTGTTTCCCGATAGTGACACTACCGGCAATCGCTGTACAACCACAGATTAACGAATGTGCTCCCACCAGGCAGTTATGCCCTATTTGAACTTGGTTATCAATTTTGACACCTTGTTCGATTACCGTATCGTCGATAGCACCTCTATCAATGGTAGTTCCCGCCCCAATTTCTACGTCATCACCGATTTGCACGGCACCCAACTGATGAATTTTTATCGACTTCTTTCTGTCGGATGCAAATCCAAAACCGTCTGCCCCTATAACAGCGCCTGTATGGATAATTACATCTCGACCTATTCTAACACCGTGATACAAAGTTACATTGTTATAAAGATGAGCATTATCGCCGAGGATCGCTCCCTCTCCTATAAAACAGCCAGCTCCGATAATGCAATTTGCTCCAACCCTTGCATTGCCTTCAATGACCACATTCGGACCAATACTTACATTACCCCCTAATTGTGCCCTCTCATCCACATGAGCGGAATCATGTACACCTAACTCTGATTTTGGGGTTGTCGAGAACAAAGCGCTGGCTAAAGCAAAACTGACATAAGGATCCTTAGAAACCAATAGATTTCCGGGATAAATATCAGCATATTTTGCTTCGACAATAACAGCCGATGCTTTGGTGGAGGAAAGCTGATTGATATAAGTGGGGTTACTCAAGAAACTCAACTGTCCTGGAATGGCATGCTTTAAGGTACCCAACCCATGGATCTTACACTTTTCATCACCATCCAGTTTTATGCCCAACAGTTCAGCGATTTCGCCAAGTGTATAGCTTTTATTATGTGCCACCTGACACTACCTGATAAACGTTTGGTATCCTATTGGTCTTCTCCGACCGCTCCAAACTGTGCACTCTGGTTAAGTTTTGCTGTTACGCGGGCAGTTATATCTAGTACCGGCGCAAAATAGGGAGCGCTATCTACATTCAGAATTAAATCAAAACCACCTTCTGCAACAACGTCTGTTACGGCCGCTGCTAGTTCTTCTTGCATACTCTGCAGAAATGTCTGTTGTCTTTCCTGTAGTGACGTCTGAAGGCGCTCCTGAATCAATTGCAGTTGTACCTGTATGTCCTGCGCATCGGTGTTCGCCCGGCGTTTTTCCTCTTCAGTCATCACCGCTTCGTTCTGCTGATACTCTTCCTGCATCTGGGCCAGCTGGGTTCCGAGTTCATTTCCCCGATTTACATCGACGCTAAATTCCTCGTCCAATTCTTGCTGCCACACCCGTGCCGCATCGGAGTTAAAAAGTGATTGCAGCGCATTTAACACACCAATTTTAGTGTCTTGTGCAAAAGCCCCCTGAGATATCAGTGCCAGACTCAGACAAGTAATCAGACTCTTGAGTGTTTTCACATTAATTCTCCAATTCATACAGCCTGTCTAATAGTTTATTTAAGTTTTTCAGCAGATTCGGCGTAAACCTTATAACATCCTGCTTTTTAAAATCCCTGCCCTACGGTGAAATCAAAAGACTTCGTATCATCACCTACTTTATCACCGAATGGAGTTGCCAAATAGAAGGTCAAAGGTCCAAAAGGCGATAGATAGGTCACGCTTATTCCTGCTGAATACCGTAGCTCACCGATATCGAAGTTTGTGCAATTCCTAAGCAATCTCTGTCTTTCCGTACAATTTGACGAAAAAACATTTCCAGCGTCAATAAAAAAAGCCGATCTTACTTGATTTCTATTCGGCACAAATGGCAAAGGAAACAATAGCTCCAAGGTCGCTGTGGTCAATATATTACCACCAAAACTGTCGTAATCATCATCCAGATAGAAATCTTGTACCGCCAAAGCTACCTTAGGGTTGCCATTTATGTCGAAGATTGGATTACCATTCATGTCCACTATTGGCTGTGTTTCGTATCCCGTCGCCGCCGGATCTATTTGCACTCTGCCGTCTTCCTGACGCACGTAATCGCCATTATCATCTCGCAGAAGGCTAATACCACGCTGAGTTAGGTAGCGTGCACCGGCCGTACTTTGCGGGCCAAGGCTATTCTCTTCATAACCCCTAACTACCCCACCGCTAGTACTTAAACCACCGGCAAAGAAATTATTAAAGAATGGTAATTCCCCTGTATCGCCATAACCGATACCGTAACCTATATTTGTGCGTAGCCCAATTACCCAATCTCTATTTTGATTAATTGGCCAGTAAATTTGATTTGAATAGTTGAATCGTGCGTAGGTAAGGTCGCTACCGGGAAGCGTAACTTCTACACCAAATTGGTGGAGCGATCCATCATTAGCTAATTGGCCCCTATTTAGCGTGAACCTGGACCAATTTCCGGCGATTGTAAAGTTATCGAAGGCGTCTCCGTACTTGTCGGTGAAACCTGGTTCCGAGTTTTTCCGTAACTGTTGATCGGTTAGGTCTGCCACGTCACCTAAGACTGAATCAACGATTGGTCCTTCGAAAGGATTCGAATTAAAAGGACGGATAACATAGTTGTTAATACCGTCAAAGAGTTTAGGGCTAGATTCAATTTCCTGTACAGAACCATAACCTGAACTCAATTCGGTATGGGTATAACCTATATCGAAACCAACCACCTGAATTTCACTTAAAGGGTAACTAAAGTTAAATGAGGCTCCGTAAGAGCTGGTATTAAAACTCGATATGTTAAATGGCGAGTCCATTTCTTGAGCAAAGATACTGAACCCTCGACTTACGCCATCCGCTGTGAAAAAGGGGTCCAAATACTGCAAATTCAACCCTCTTATAAATCGGCTCTTGTTAACGCCGATACCTACCGTGCGGCCGGTGCCAAGAAAATTCTGCGCCTGTAAGCTTGTACTGAGAAAGAAATTGCCCCCTCCCCCTGTTCCCACTTGAAAACTTACTGCCCCGAAGCTCTGTTCTAAAACGTCATAATTAATATCGATCTGGTCTTCGGTGCCAGGCACTTCGATAGTTTCAACTTCTACGGTTTCAAAATACCCCAATCGCTCAAGCCGTACTTTGGATTGTTCGATGAGCAAGCTTGACGCCGGAGCACTTTCTAACTGTCGCATTTCGCGCCGCAATACGTCATCGGCGGTCGATATATTGCCAGCGTAATTAATGCGATTTACATAAGTGCGATTGCCCGGCTGAATAAAGAACGTAACCTCTACTGTCTGGTCCTCTTCATTGACCTCTGGCACTCCTTCTGCCTCCGCAAAGGCATAACCGAGATTCCCAAGGAATTGCACCATTATTTCCTCAGTGCCCGTCACAAGTTGTTGTGAATAAATCTGGCCCGGTCTCACAAAAATGGCTGCACGCAACAAGTTTTCGGCATCTACCAAGTCGCCGGCCAAGTCAACAGCACTGACCGTGTACTGGGTACCCTCGTTGACATTAATAGTGATATAAACTTCCTTGCGATCGGGGGTGATAGAAATGGGCGTCGAATCGATATTGAATTCAACATAACCGTTGTCCATATAAAAAGATTCAAGCCGCTCAATATCTCCGGTGAATTGTTCACGAGAATATCTGTCTTTGCGGCTGAAGAACATGTACCAGGGTTTGGTACCCAACTCAAATGAGTCGAGCAATGTTTCTTCCTCAAATGCCGTATTACCAACAACATTAATATTGCGAATCCGTGATTCTTCCCCTTCGTTAATATCCAGGCTTATCGCAACCCGGTTGCGTGGAAGTTCTTCTACATCGATTTCTACAGCTGCGCCATAGCGCCCCCGAGACGAGTACACGTCTTGGATACCTTGCTGAATAACTTCCAACGCAGCCCGCGTAAATATCTGCCCTTCCGCTATATCAGCGTCAGCCATATTATCAATAATATCTTCGGTCTCTAGCACACTATTGCCGTCGATAGTAATTTCGGCAACCGAAGGCCGTTCCAGAACTGTGATAACAAGGATGTCGCCTTCTCGTGAAATTTCGACCTCATCAAAGAATTCCGAAGCAACCAGTTCACGAATAATTGAAGCAGGCGTAGCTACGCTAACTTCATCACCGATACCTACCGGCAACAGATTATAAATAATGCCAGGTGAAATACGCTGGTAACCGTCGACAATAATGTCGGCAATCGTAAAGTTCTGAAAGGTTTGTGCGTTAAGGAAGCTAGGTAACCCAAAAACCACCAGCAGAGAGAAAACCAGTTTCTTCATTTGTAATACATGCTCAAATATTTGATTGTTACTTAGTGGCGGGTTATCAATTAATTTTTAATCAGAGTAAGCGATTAACGTCATTATAGATTGCCAATATCATTATTCCGAATATCAACGACAGGCCCAACTGCAAGCCCCAGGCTTGAACCCTTTCCGGTACTGGGCGACCCATAATGGCTTCCACAGTGTAGTAGAACAAATGACCCCCATCCAACACCGGTATTGGCAATAAATTGAACACTCCGAGACAGATACTCAATAGAGCCAGAAATCCGAGATAGACCTCAAGACCATAAGAGGCAGTTTCCCCCGCTACTTGAGCTATCGTAATCGGGCCATTGATATTCCTAACAGATATCAGGCCTATAACCATTTTCTTGATTGAATCAAGAACAAAGACCGAATTATTCCAAGTTTCCTGCAAGGCCGGCTGAATAGCAGTGAACGCGTTGAAACTAATATGCCGCTGCATCTCGGAATCCAAGATTTCAGACAAGGCGAATTCTTGAACTGAAGCTCCAATGCGACCAATAGCTGTTCCATTGCTAAGCCTCACAAGTTCAGGCCTAATTTCCAGCCCTGCCTCACTTTCACCTCGTTTGACAATAACATCCAGAGCTAGTTCCGGGTTACTCCTTATTACGGTTACCCAGTGAGACCACCCAAGAATCGACTCGCCATTAACTGAAATGATTTCATCACCCGCCCTCAATCCGTCACGCTCAGCACGACCACCCGTGACTATCTCAGCAATACGAGCCGGTATTTCCAACCTAACGATCCCAAGATCGGTGACTGGATCTGGCTCAATATCACTTCCCAGCCAGGCCTGAATGGGAATAGTGACATCCCGACTAGTGGAGGAATCATAGGGGTTCACGGTGACGACTAATTCTCCTGTCTCACCTAATCGATTCAACATTTGCAGAGATACCTGTTGCCAGATAATGGTCTCTTCACCGTCAACTGCGAGGATCTCATCCCCTACCTGCAAACCTGCTAGATCCGCAGCAGAGTTTTCAGAAATACCATTAATAAATGGGGCTATTCCATTGATTCCATAGGATATATTTATTAACCAGTAAACAAATATCGCCAGCAGAAAATTAGCAATTGGACCTGCCGCAACAATGGCCACGCGCTGCCATAAGGGTTTATACGCGAAGCTTTGAGCCACAAGGTCGCCGTATTCTGCATTAGCAAATGAACGATGTTGCTGACTGGTGGGTATTTCTTTGGTCTCGGCTACTGCAGTGTCTTCCTGGCCGAGCATCTTAACGTACCCCCCGATGGGAATAGGGGCAATGACATATTCCACTCCATCTCGGCCAATCCAGGATTTAACAGCCTTGCCCATACCGATGGAGAAGCGCAGAACTTTGACACCACAACGACGCGCCACCCAGAAATGGCCAAACTCGTGAACAGTCACAAGAATGCCCAGCGTTACAATCAGGGCTAACACGCTTACGATAAATTCAATCATAATTATAGAGAATACGATCGGGTCGAATCGGGACCGGTTCTAATCAATGAAAATCCTTTATTATCAATTCTTTACTTAAGGTTCGGGCTTGTTTATCAATTTTTTGAATAATAGCGAGACTTGCCGCCGGTTCACAAGGTATTTTCGACATAACGGCCTCAATAATTAGCGATATCTGTGTGAAGCGAATCGCTCCTTCGAGAAATGCGGCAACAGCTTCTTCATTAGCTGCGTTGAGAACCACCGGTGCAGTGCCGCCCATCTTTGCCGCGGATAGTCCCAATCGCAGACACGGAAACCGCTCAAGGTCGGGAGCCTGGAATTCTAGCGTCGCTATTTCAGCTAAGTTTAGCCGCTCTATATCCATCGCCATACGTTCTGGCCAAGCCAAGCCATGGGCTATAGGTATGCGCATGTCCGGATTCGCCAACTGAGCCAAGACTGACCCATCCTGAAAATACACCATGGAGTGAACAATGCTCTGCGGATGAATTAAAACCTCGAGCTGATCTAAATTCACATCAAACAGGTGGCTCGCTTCAATCAGTTCTAGGCCCTTATTCATCATGGTGGCCGAATCTACTGAGATTTTTCGTCCCATTGACCACTTCGGATGTTTGCATGCCTGTTGCGGAGTGATGCTATCAAATTGCGCAAGAGGTGTAGTTAGGAAGGGTCCGCCTGAGGCTGTCAAAGTTATCTTTTCCACACCTTTAAGCCTGGTACCTTTCAGACCTTGAGCATTATCAGGCAGACACTGAAATATCGCATTATGCTCGCTATCTATTGGAATAATGGTCGCTCCCGACTGCACGGCGGTGTCCATGAATAATTCACCAGTCATAACCAAGGATTCCTTATTAGCCAATAAGACACGCTTACCCGCAGCTACGGCAGCCAAGGTGGAAGCCAGCCCGGCCGCGCCAACTATAGCGGTCATAACTACTTGAACGTCGTCGTCGCTAGCAATGCGTTCCAATGAAGCATTTTCTGTTAACAATTCGGTTCTACAACCACTTGACTCTAACAGCTCGCCAAATCGAACAGCATTATTATCGTCGCTCACCACAGCATAACGTGGCTGAAATTCCTTACACTGATCCAGAAGCAGCTCTATATTACTATGAGCGCTTAGCCCATATACCTCAAAACCAGGATTCATCTTAATCACATCAAGCGTGTTTTTTCCAATCGAACCTGTCGAACCAAGGACGCTAACAGTAACGATTGACACTACTCGATTCCGTCCAACGCAAACAAGACGATGAGCACAAAACTCGGGATAACAGCAATGAGCCCGTCCACTCTATCAAGAACACCACCATGGCCTGGCAAAAGAGCTCCGCTGTCTTTAATGTGGCAATTACGTTTCAACATACTCTCGAACAAGTCTCCGATTACATCGAAAAAGGTCACTGCGAGGCTCGATAGTATTAACAGCATAATCTGCAGAGCGCTCAGAGGCTGTATATAGTTATTTAGCACCCAGATCAGTATTATATTTAATAAGAAGCAAAGCCCGAGGCCTCCCCACACGCCTTCCCAGGATTTATTTGGACTCACGTTGGAAGCTAGCTTTTTGTGGCCGAATTGCTTGCCAGCAAAATAAGCGCCGGTATCGACAGCGGCCACCATTGCGACTAATGCCAGCACTAGATAGCCCTCGGCAAGCAGATATTTTAACTGAATTAATCCTACCCAAGCTGGTAATAGAGCCAGTATCCCCATAGTGAGAATTTTGTATTTATTATTCCATCGCTCAGCATTTATTGGGTAATTTTTGAGTATAGAAAAGGCCATTACCCAGAACAGCAAGCCTAGCCCAGAAGTAATTAACACCCCTAAGAGATTGATGGACTTTGTTGTCGGGGTGATACCCAGTAACAGACAGAGACCCAAAATTATCGAAACTATCACAGACAAATAACCAACTCTGGAGCGGATATTTTTCAATCCAACAAAAGCCCCCCACTCCCAACTGGCAACTAAGACCACTGATGAGACAAACATCGTAAATAAAAACGAGGAAAGAAAAATAGTTATACCGGAAAATCCAAGTATAAGGATTACTGCAGTAACAATGCGCTGCTTCAACACCTAGCTGTCTCCTTTAGCTTGTTCTTCGTGTATACCGAAACGCCTTTGACGCAAGGCAAAATCGTTCAACGCAATCTGTAATTGTTCATCATCAAAATCTGGCCAATAACATTCTGTGAAATAAAACTCGGTATACGCAAATTGCCACAATAAAAAGTTACTAACGCGACGCTCACTCCCAGTACGAATACAAAAATCCGGATCTGGATAATTGCTTAGACTCGTGTATTGATGCACAAGATTAATATCAATTTGTTCACTCGTAAGCTCACCTTGCTCTATTTTTGCAGCAATTGTCTTCATTGCATTACTGATATCCCAGCGCCCACCATAGTCAGCTGCCACAATTAGTGTAGTACCTGTATTATTGCAGGTTAAAGCTTCGACCCCGTCCATACTATCCTGTAATTTTTGAGCAAACCCTGCACGGTTACCTATAAACTCAATACGTACATTCTTACTATTTAACTGACTGATTTCTTTTCGTTTCAGCACTGTAAGAAATAAAGCCATTAAACTATGAACTTCCTTGGAAGGGCGCTTCCAGTTCTCGCTACTAAAGGCAAACAAGGTCAAATACTTAATATTGCGATTGATACAGGAATTGACAATCTCTCTGGCTGCTTCGGCTCCGTATCTGTGCCCTAACTTGGAAGTTAATCCTCTGGCGTTCGCCCAACGAGTATTACCATCCATGATAATGGCTATATGCTGTGGCATATGTGTAGAGAGGTCAGGCATCATGTTAAAAAAGCTCTGTACTACATAGCGAACGTTAAAGAAGCGTAACGTAGCAGCATGCCCTCAAAATAAAAGCACGCTCAGAAGGAAAGCAAATCTTGCTCTTTTACCTGGTAAGCTGATTCGACGGCAGCAATATGCTTGTTAGTGAGCTTTTGAACTCGCTCCTCTGCTCGGTGTTGTTGGTCTTCGCTGATATCTCTTTCTTTTTCAAAATCTTTAAACCTAGAATTTGCGTCCCGACGAATATTACGAATCGCTACTCGGGCATTCTCCACTTCCTGCTTCGCCTGTTTGGTGTATTCTCTTCGGGTTTCTTCGGTCAAAGGAGGCATGGGCACACGAATAGTGTCACCATTATTGGATGGATTTAATCCAAGGTCTGACTTCAGGATTGCTTTTTCAATCTCACCAATTAATTGTTTTTCCCAGGGAGAAATCAACAGTGATCGCCCTTCTTCAACATTTACGTTAGCTAGTTGACTAAGAGGTGTATCAGTTCCGTAATAAGACACCATCACACTGTCCAGAATACTGGGATGAGCACGGCCAGTACGAATTTTCTTGAAAGCTTCCTCCAGCGAGCCAACACTTTTTTGCATCCTCTTTTCGGCGTCTGCAATTATCTCGTCAATCATATGTGCCTCTTGTTTTACCTTACCATTCTCGATTTACTCTCACTACTCTGCCCTACTCGTTCTCCTTGCGCCAAACAGCCGCAATTTCCCTCACTTGATTAGCGTGCCATCCGCCTCTCCCATAACATTATCTAGCAAAGCCCCCGAGTGAAGCATGCTGAATACTTTGATAGGTATCCCGTGATCGCGACTAAGACAGATGGCAGTGAGATCCATCACTTTTAAATTTTTCTGAATGACTTCATCGTAACTGAGCTTATTAAATTTGACGGCGTCCGGATCGGTTTCAGGGTCAGCTGAATAAACACCATCTACTTTTGTAGCCTTTAGAATCAGGTCAGCACCAATTTCGATACCACGTAGGCAAGCTGCTGAATCGGTTGTAAATAAAGGATTTCCTGTACCAGCCGAAAAAATTACCACGTCACCTGCATCCAAGTGCCGAATGGCATTACGGTGATCGTAGTGTTCCACAATCCCACTCATTTGGATAGCCGACATAACCCGCGCAGAAATGCCAGCACTCTCTAGAGCGTCTCTCATCGCGAGAGAATTCATTACAGTTGCCAGCATCCCAATATGATCACCGGTAACTCTTTTTATCCCAATTGCATGGAGTTGGGTTCCGCGAAACAGGTTGCCACCACCTATGACCATACCAATCTGAACACCTAATCGAGATAATTCACCCACTTCCATGGCTATGCGGTCCAGCACGTGCGGATCAATGCCAAACTCGGCTTCGCCCGCAAGAGCTTCGCCGCTCAGCTTCAGCAAAACCCGGTTATATTTTTTATGCTTTCCCACAATCTTTTCAATATCAATTTTTATGTGGCCGAGGTCCAGTTACCCGTCTTACAAACTGTCAACTTTATGTATTAGCCTGTGCCGCTACTTCCTTGGCAAAGTCTAATTCTTCTTTGTCGATTCCTTCGCCAACTTCATAGCGTACGAAATTGACAATATCCGCGCCAGCCTCCCTAAGCAAATCGCTTATCTTGGTATCTGGGTCTTTCACGAAAGGTTGTTCGAGCAAGGTAACTTCAGTAATAAATTTACGCAAACGACCACCAATCATTTTTTCAACAATTTCTTCTGGTTTGCCAGTTTCCCTGGCTTGGACCGAATAGATTTCGGATTCCCTCGTTAATACGTCTTCTGGTACATCTTCGGCACGAATTACCATGGGGTTGATAGCAGCCACATGCATCGCTATATCACGAGCAATCGCTTCGTCACCACCACGTAGCGTCAAGAGCACTGCAATCTTATTGTTGCTATGAACATAGCTTTCTACGATCCCTTCGTCCGCATTCTCAAATTTGAGCCGGTCTACTCGCCGCAGGTTAATATTTTCACCGATCTTCTGAACTAGAGCCTGCCGCTCCGCTTCCAGACCTTTAGCAAGCAAGCTGCCCACATCTGCATCATTGTTACAAAATGCCAGTTCCAGCGCATCCTGAGCAAAGCCTAGGAAGTTCTCATCCCGGGCAGCAAAATCCGTTTCGCTATTAACCTCGATTACTACTCCATAATTACCGTCTTCAGCGATCTTCGTCAGCACTATTCCTTCTGCTGCTATTCGGCTAGACTTTTTCTCAGCCTTCAACGCACTGGTTTTACGAAGGTCTTCGATAGCCTTCTCTATATTTCCTTCGGCAGCCGCGAGTGCTTTTTTGCAATCCATCATCCCAAGCCCTGTACGCTCTCGCAATTCTTTAACCATACTAGCGGTAATATTGGCCATTATGAGTGCCTCATTTAATATTCATTCGAAGTTCAGACGCTCCCGCAAAGAAACTTACTTCTTCTAGAAAAAGGGGGCGAAACGCCCCCTTTTTCTCAATTATTTAAGTGTTTTCCGTCACTAGAGGTTAATCGACCAGACCAAAAGCCCATATCGATTACTTAATCAGCCGCTGATTTTTTTTTGGCAGCGACCTTCTTCTTAACCACCGCTTTTTTCTTAGCCGGGACTTTCTTGACAGCTAACTTTTTTACTGATGTTTTTTTTGCAACTGCCTTCTTAGCTGGAGCCTTCTTGGTCGATGCCTTTTTCTTAGCCGGAGCCTTCTTGGTTGATGCCTTTTTCTTAGCCGGAGTCTTCTTCACTTTTGCTTCCTTGGCCATTCCTTCTTTAACTTCCTCTCCTGCCTCGGGTACATGCGTCTCTTCTTCCACAATAGGTAGCTCTGCAGTTTCACTTGGTGATTCTGCTGACGCGACTGGTTCTGGCGTATTTTCCTCCGGCTCAGAAGTTTCTTTTGATACGACCTCTTCAGTCTTAACTTGCTCAACAGCCGTTGCCCGCTCATCCTTTGAAGCTTCTTCAACAGGAGGGTCTGTCAGTGCTTCTTCAGCTTTAGCGAGCTCGGCGGCCGCTTTTTCTCTAACCTCAACAAATTCATTGCCACCCTCGGCTGAGTCACTTTGAGCATGGCCCTCCACACAAGCATCGGCTATTGCAGTGACATATAACTGAATCGCTCGAATCGCGTCATCATTGCCTGGGATGACAAAGTCAACACCGTCAGGATTACTATTAGTATCTACTATGCCAATCACTGGTATTTTTAAATTGTTGGCTTCGGTAACAGCAATGCGCTCATGATCAACATCGATAACAAACAAGGCATCGGGCAATCCACCCATATCTTTTATTCCACCGATGCTACGCTCAAGTTTTTGTTTGGCGCGATTTAGCATTAAGGCTTCCTTCTTGGTCAGGCGAGCAAACATACCTTCTTGCTCTTGGGTTTCTAATTCCTTCAACCTTTTTATGGAACCGCGAATAGTCTTATAATTGGTCAACATTCCACCTAACCACCGATGATTTACATAGGGCATGCCGGCACGTTCGGCTTGCTCACGAACTATTTTGGTAGCAGCACGCTTAGTGCCTACAAAAAGAATTTTCTTTTTCTTGTCTGCAAGGTCAGTGACCTGATCAAGCACCAAATTGAGAGCGGGGAGTGTATGCTCAAGATTGATAATGTGGATTTTGTGGCGAGACCCAAAAATGTATGGCTCCATTTTGGGGTTCCAATAGCGGCACTGGTGCCCGAAATGCACGCCTGCGCGGAGCATTTCTTTCATGCTTACAGTCATGTTGTTACCTTTGGTTTGGGTTAGGCCTCCATACACCCCATGGATCAACTCGTTTCGGCAGACCCTGCCTGACAAGCACCCGGACCACACGTGTCGGTGTATGTGTGACATTAATTTAACTTCACGCTTTTCGATGGCCGATTTGCCTGCCCCCCAAGCGCGCCGCTTTATACCATAATCTTGGGTTTTTCGAAAGAGCCCACTACTTCTAGCGTGATCTTTTGCGGCGTTGTTTTAATTGCAAACTTGCTGGAGCATGCTGGTATTTAGACAAACCTAAATTTCAGTTTAGAATCCGCAATACCCTGTATTTAAAGGGATTCCTGATTTACAATAGCCTGCTTTTTAGCGGAACCTGTTGCTCTATTACTCCCTATAAGAAATGGCGATACATATAAAAACACTCGAAGATGTCGCCAAAATGCGTTTTGCTGGGCGATTAGCGGCTGATGTCCTAGAGATGATTGGCCCATACGTGCAACCTGGTATCACCACCGGAGAGCTTGATCTTATCTGCCATAAATACATTGTCGAACATCAAAATGCCATCCCGGCACCACTCAACTATAACGGTTTTCCCAAATCTATCTGCACCTCGGTAAACCATGTTATTTGCCACGGAATTCCCAGTAACGGTAAGGTTTTAAAGACCGGCGATATCCTAAATATCGATGTTACAGTCATTAAGGATGGCTTCCACGGTGATACCAGTAAAATGTTCTGCATTGGCAAAGTTCCGGAACACGCTAAGCGGCTTATTCGAATTACTCAGGAATGCCTTTACAAAGCGATCGGTATTGTGAGACCAGGCATTAAGCTCGGTGATATTGGTCACGTTATCCAACAATATGGCGAAGCGCATAACTATTCGATTGTGCGTGAGTATTGTGGACATGGCATCGGCCGAGTATTTCACGAGGAACCTCAAGTGCTTCATTATGGCAAGCCAGATACTGGCATTGAGGTTGTCGAGGGTATGACATTCACCATTGAACCAATGCTCAATGCTGGCACCCGTTATACTAAGCTTTCCAAAAAAGATGGGTGGACAGTCACCACCAAGGATCGACGTCTTTCGGCTCAATGGGAACACACTTTAGCCGTAACTAAGGACGGATGTGAAGTACTCACTTGTCGTTCAGATGAATCCCTGTGAATCCCAACAATCTTGATACTGAGGAAATTGAGCCCAATGGAGATTTTTATGCAGATAAAGGGCTGCTAGATCTTGAGCAGCTCTGTGCAAGAATTTCCAAGGCTGGAAGCCTTGTACCTCCGCTAAACACAGCCCTTCAAAAAGCCAGCAAAATACTTCATGAACGCTACACGCGAAATGTAAATATTAGCGAAATCGTCCACGGCCGCGCATGGGTTGTGGACAAAATTCTTTGTTTAGTATGGCAGGCCCAAAACTGGCCAGATGGCAACGATATCAGTTTGGTTGCAGTTGGTGGATATGGGCGAGGTGAGTTGCTGCCCCACTCTGACATTGACCTGCTCATACTTACTCGTAAGGGCCGAAACGCTAAATACAAAGAAGCTATTAGTTCCTTTCTAACCATGTGCTGGGATATCGGTTTGGAAATAGGACAGAGTGTGCGCTCGATCAAGCAGTGCAAGCAGGAAGCTATAAAAGATATTACTGTTTGTACGGCCTTAATGGAATCAAGGATTTTAACAGGACCCGAAGACCTTTACCTCAAGATGATGGAGGTTACTAAAGGCAAGAAGGTCTGGCCTACAAAAGATTTTTTGCGTGCCAAACTGGATGAACAGATCGCTCGACACGAAAAGTATCACGACGCCGAATATGCGTTGGAGCCGAATGTTAAAACTTCACCCGGTGGCTTGCGCGATATACAAACCATTGCCTGGGTAGCAAAACGGCACTATGGTGCCAGTTCCTTTCACGACCTAGTGAAATTGGGCTTCCTGAAAGAATCTGAGGAGGCCATGTTAGTAAGATGGCAAGAATTTCTATGGAGACTGCGCTACGGACTACACTACCTAGAAGATCGACGAGAAGATCGCTTGCTTTTTGACAAGCAAAAAGAGTTGTCAAAATTGTTAGGCTACGAAGATGACGAAAATAGCCTTGGTGTCGAGAAATTAATGAAACAGTATTACCGTGCGGTTGCCACCCTGCGAGAGTTAAACGATGTTTTGTTACAACATTTGGACGAAGCCATTCTTCGAGCCGACGAACCGGAAAGCATTAACCCACTAAATAATCGCTTCCAGATTCGCAATGGATACATCGAAGCTATCTACCCTAAGGTCTTTGAACGCTACCCATCTGCTTTGATTGAAATTTTCGTTTTAATGGGACAGAACGAAAATATTGAGGGAATCCGAGCTTCAACTATTCGTTTGATACGAGAGAATCGCCAACTGATTGATGATGAGTATCGTAAAGACATTCGCAACGTCACATTGTTTATTGAATTGTTGCGAACACCTAATCACATGACTTTGCACCTAAGACGAATGGCGCGCTACGGTATTCTCGGCCGTTATCTCCCTGAATTTGGTCAAATTAGTGGTCAGATGCAGCACGATCTATTCCATATTTATACCGTCGATGCCCATACCCTGCAGGTTTTAGAAAACATGCGTAAATTCAGGCTTCCGGAAGCGGAAGAACGCTTTCCCGTAGCCGCCCGCATCTTCCGAAACCTACCAAAAGTTGAACTGCTTTATATAGCCGGCCTCTATCACGACATAGCTAAGGGGCGCGGCAGTGACCATTCTGAGCTAGGAAAAGTCGATGCTATAAATTTCTGCAAGCGCCACCGCATGAGTAACTGGGATACCAAGTTGGTGTCGTGGCTAGTTGAGAAGCATCTGCTAATGTCAATGACAGCCCAGCGCAAAGATACCAGTGATCCCGAGGTGATTCATGAATTCGCCATGCAGATGGGTGACAAACTGCATCTTGACTACCTTTATACAATGACGGTTGCCGATATTTGTGCCACAAATCCCAATCTTTGGAACTCCTGGCGAGCTGCCCTTCTGAGGCAACTCTATCTTAATACCAAGCGTGCTCTTCAAATGGGCCTAGAGAATCCGATTAATAGAGAAGAACGCATCGCAGATAAAAAAAGCACATCCCGTACTGAACTTATAGATCGCGGTCTCAATAAAGAACAGATTGAGCTAGTCTGGGCAAACGCCGCTGAAGAGTATTTCGTAAGGGAATCGGCTCTCAACATCATTTGGCATACTGAGGCGATTGTTCATTTTGAAGGAAAAGGGCCCCTGGTTTCCATCAATGAAATACAGGACCAAACGGCTGAGGAAGGAGCCACACAGATATTTATTTACACTATCAATGCCGACTACCTGTTCGCTAATAGCACGGCCGCGTTTGAAAAACTGCACCTTAACATTCATGGCGCTAGAATTTTTACGTCTGCCAATGATCATTGCATGGACACATATACTGTGTTGGAAAGCACTGGCAAGCCAGTTGGTAACAATCCGCGACGTATCGAAGAAATACGACAAGTGCTAACCGAATATATCGCGCGCGGCAACCAGATCATTGCACCAGTTCGTTACCGCCGTACACGTAAAGAAAAGTATTTTATTAAACCTATTGAAATCACGTTTCTAAATTCACCCGGAAAGAGTTATTCAACATTAGAGATTAACTGTCCAGATCAACCGGGTATACTCGCTTGCGTTGGCAAAGTATTGGCGGAGAACGATATTAATCTGCAAGACGCCCGAATCACAACTCTTGGAGAAAGGGTCGAAGACCTCTTCTTTATAACCGACGGAAACGGTGCTGCAATAGAACAAGATGAATTAGAGAAGAAATTACGATCAGACATAGAGACAGAACTGAAAGTACGTTTAAACTCATAAGATGCGATCGGCTTTAATGGTAATATGATTACTCTATACGGTATTAATAACTGTGATACGATCAAAAAAACTCGCCAATGGCTCGAAGATAAAGGCCTTGAATATCAATTTCATAACTATAAAATTCTGGGCTGTTCAGACGAATTGATCACATGTTTCCTCGAACAATTCTCTTTCCGGGAATTAATTAACACTCGGGGAACCACATGGCGCAACCTACCTGAAAACGTAAAAAAATCTTTAAGCAGGGAGAATGCAATTATTCTCATGAAGGAAAAACCATCAATCATTAAACGCCCGCTCATTAACAGGGGCAATCAATGGATACTGGGTTTCGATCTAGTTCAATTGGAGCGTATTAAATGAGAAACCTAAAACAACAGCGGAAAAATCAATGAGTAGCACACTCCATAGCTTTGGAATCGGTCTTGCCACGTTAGATTCCCAAGGGGCAGTCATAGAAGTGTATTATCCTGACCCGAGAATTAATCCTTCGGAAGAACTTAGTAAACTACTACGCCAACTTTGTAATCCTGAAGGTGACACAAATACTTTCATCGAGCTAGATGCAGGTAGTACCATCAAACTACATGACGGGCTATTAGAACTAGGCGAGTCCGTCCTAGCGAATCACCTTACACGCATGGAAAGCAGTGACCGGACCATAATCGCCTGTATCCTGAACACTGATACGTCTCCAAGTTCTATAGCAGAAGTGTTTCTTAAGCTTCATCTCCTATCTCATCGCTTAGCAAAGCCTCTCTCTTTGAATCTGGATGGTATTTTCGCAATCCTTCGTAATTTGGCATGGAGTAATCAGGGAGCAATCGATCTTAATGATTTACCAGAGCAGCAATTGCAAGCTCAGATAAGGGGGGAAGTACTGGATGTATTCTCGGTAGACAAATTCCCCAAGATGACCAGTTATGTTGTACCTGATGGAGTGCGTATCGCTGATACGGCGCGTATCCGATTGGGTGCTTACATTGGAGAAGGCACCACGGTAATGCATGAAGGATTCGTCAACTTCAATGCAGGCACTCTGGGTACGGCTATGATTGAAGGACGTATCTCGGCAGGTGTGGTGGTGGGTGAGAATAGCGATCTCGGTGGTGGTTGCAGTACTATGGGCACGCTCTCTGGCGGGGGATCCGAAATCATCTCTGTGGGTAAGAACTGCCTAATCGGAGCAAATGCAGGTATCGGCTTTTCACTGGCAGACGGTTGCATAGTTGAAGCGGGACTTTATGTCACTGCAGGCACCAAGGTGAAGCTCCTAAATACTAGAGGTGAAGTAGTACAGACTGAAAAAGCGAAAAATATTGGTGACATAGAGAAACTATTGTTTCGTCGTAACTCGTTGACGGGTGCCGTTGAATGTATACCTATAAATGGAACTACCAATCTAAACGATGAGCTGCATACTCATAACTAGGAACAAAAATGTCCGCAACGCTGGATCTTGCAAAACAACTTATTGAGTTACCATCAGTTACGCCTGAGGATAAAGGCTGTCAGGAAATCATTGCAAAGCGGTTGGAAAAGTTAGGCTTTAAGATTGAGCACCTTCCATTTGAGAATGTTTCAAATCTTTGGGCCCAGCTTGGGAATGAAGGTCCACTCTTTATTTTTGCAGGTCATACTGATGTGGTGCCTGCGGGACCATTGGATGAATGGTCTTTTGATCCATTTACAGCCCAAGTACACGATGGCTTTCTCTATGGTCGCGGTGCTGCTGACATGAAAAGCAGTCTAGCTGCTATGATTACCGCCACTGAGCGTTTTCTTGAAGATCACAAACCAAGAGGCCGATTGGGTTTTCTGATTTCGAGCGATGAAGAGGGCCAGGCTATTAACGGCACGCGCAAGGTGGTGGAAACCCTCTTAAACCGCAGCATTCAAATCGATTATTGTTTAGTCGGTGAACCTAGTAGTAGTATCTCTCTAGGTGACACAATCAAGATAGGGCGACGCGGCTCTCTGAGTTGCAAATTGAAAATAATAGGTATCAAAGGACATATCGCCTATCCACACCTAGCCTCTAACCCAATACATGCTGCACTACCTGCACTAAAAAAACTGATGGAGATAGAATGGGACTCGGGTAATGAAGTATTTCCACCTACTAGTTTTCAGATTTCTAATATTCATGCCGGCGTTGGTGCCGATAATGTAATTCCCGGTTCGATGGAAATTGATTTTAATCTACGATTTTCGACTGAAATCGACGCCGAGACTATTAAGAAGGCTGTTATTGAAACCTTAGATCAAGACGATATTAATTATGAAACCCAATGGCATCTTTCAGGTGAACCGTTTATCACTACCAAACCAGAACTCATTAATGTGGTTACCGAAAGTGTGAGAGAGATAACAGGTATTACCCCTGAACAATCAACCTCAGGCGGAACTTCGGATGGCCGATTTATTTCCCCAGCCGGAGCTCAAGTCGTCGAATTCGGCCCCTGTAATGCAACCATACACAAAATAAATGAATGCATCGAGATAAAAGACATCGAGTTACTTTCTTGTGTATACGAGACTATCCTTCGCAAACTAGCTTAACGAACTAGGTATACATCATAGCGACTACTGGTGCCTTTGAAGTTTATGTCTGGTTTTCTGTTGTTGTAATTGGGCGAGTGCTTTGCCCGCTTAACCACAACCCGGTCACGCGCCTTGCTTAATGCAAGACTTAGTAAATCCGTTTCTTCTTGAGCTTCCCCTAGTAATTGTTGCAATAAATACATGGGTTTTTTCGATCGGGCAGTATTACGTTTACTTGGAAACATAGGATCGATATATAAGACGTCAAAATTATCGAGTTCATCATTTTTCTCTAAAAAATCACCCTTTAGCAGCATCATTTCAGCCACGGCGGCTCGAGTCTCTGGAAGCCCCTTGCTTCCGCGGAACAATCCGTCCCGCAGGAGCGAGAAGACGATCTCGTTCCGTTCAAGCATCGTGACACGACAACCAGCACAAGCTAGCAGGAATGCATCGCTTCCTAGACCAGTCATAGCATCTAATACGTTCAGTTTCTGTTTCTGTTTCTGTTTCTGTTTCTGTTTCTGTTTCTGTTTCTGTTTCTGTTTCTGTTTCTGTTTCTGTTTCTGTTTTAGCCCTACAGCCTTGATGAGATTCTGGTGTGACAGCGAATCCTTTGAGCGACGATTTAATGCAGTATTATCAAAATTAACGCGCACCGCACCAAGCGCCTGGTCTAGATTAGAGTGCAGACTGAGCCCCTTTTCGTCATAATGAAGATAAAAATCGAAGTGCCTATCCATAGCATCAAATTTACTTGCCATAGGCAAACCTAATTCTTCCGCCAAAGCTAAATTGTGGGAAATGAATTCTCCCGCGCCTGACAGAATAGCAACGCGGACTCTTTTCATGAAAAAAGATATAACGTTAAAAGTACCAGACCAAGCATAATCCTGTAGATAACGAAGGGAGTAAAACCGATCTTATCAATTAATTGCAAGAAATAATGGACACAACCCAACGCGACCAGAGCCGAAAGGACGGTAGCATAGAACAGCGTTGGTAATTGCAATACCTGCCCCTCTGCCGATGTGAATTCTAGTGAACGCATTAATCCGCTAAAGAAAATAATAGGCACCGCCATCAGAAAAGAGAATCGCGCTGCTGCCTCACGATTTAGATGGCACAACATTGCTGCGGTCATTGTGATACCAGATCGAGAAGTACCAGGAATTAAGGCTAGTACTTGAGCAAATCCAATAGCCAAAGCGTGCTGCCAATTCAGTTCAGATAGTTCACGGATTTTCAATCCACGGCGGTCTGACCAATATAGTAAAACTGCAAACACAAGCGAGGTTGAAGCAATGATCGGTATTGAACGCGCAGAATTTTCAATCAAGTCATTGAGCATGAAACCGGCCATGCCAGCAGGAAGAGTAGAAAGAATCAACAACCAAGCAAGCTTGGAATCTTCATCTCCAGGTTTGCCAGAAATATTTTTTAGCCATGCTAATGACAACCGCCTTATGTCTAGCCAGAAGTAGCTCACAACGGCTAGAAGAGTTCCAAAATGTACTGCCACGTCGAATGTTAGGCCCTGATCAGTCCACCCGAATAACAAAGAAGGTAGTATAAGGTGAGCAGATGATGAAATTGGAAGAAATTCAGTTAATCCTTGAATGATGGCAAGAATAGTAACCTGAGAAAATTCGAGTACCAAAAGTATCCCCCTAATTTAAGAATAGATCATGTGCTCTTTAACATAATTAGGTAGAACATTTTCTTCTTTGAAAACGTCCCCTTTTAAGAAGCGCACTGCAGCAAGTCTACAAAAATCCTCCATCGATGCGGCATTATTGTTAGTGCAGTTTGCTAGTTTGAGCCCAAGACTCTTCTCGAGTTTTTCACGGTAGACCCATCCATCACCTATCCCTATGTAACCTCTTGCACTTTCTTTAACTAGCCCCTCAAGGGTAATGGCTTCAGGGTTATTGACCAATTCTCTGCCAACTAATTTCACATCGTCATCAATGTGCTGATAGGCTGCAAAGTAAACTTCGTTATCTCTCGCCTTTATGCAAGTTAGGTAAAGATCTCCATCAAAATTTCGAGACGCAGCATTCGCAAGTATTGCCAGCGAAGAAATCGGAACTACTGGTATTGAACTCGATAGGCTTAAACCCTGCGCCGTGGCAATGCCTATTCGTACGCCTGTAAATGAACCAGGTCCTGTAACAACTGCCAAGGCATCTAGTTGGTCTAACAAGACGCTTTCTCCACGCAATAGATCATCTATCAAGGGTAAAACATTTTGCGCGGCTTTTTGTGATTCCCTGCCTTCTCGGAGTAATACACTACCCTCTTTCCAGAGAGCAACTTTACACTTCGCAGAACAAGTATCGATAGCAAGCAAAGTAGGCATAGCGGCTTTGTAGTTTTGTGATTGTTTAAAGAAAAATCCCCCTTGAGCTAAATCAAGGGGGATCCGTGGGAAATGCCGAGTATACACCCATCACCTGAGCAATACTTCGGACAGGCAGGAATACCCAGCAAAAAGACTTGCTCTAGCTAAAACTTATCTCCTTTTCTTACGAGTGGCCTTTTTTCTCGTCGGTGCTTTCTTTCTAGCCGGCTTTCGTTTAGCTGCCTTCTTTCTGGCAGGCGCCTTGCGCTTGACTGCTTTACGCTTCACTGCCTTTTTCTTGGCC